>Ga0187780_10001984_pt1 | contig 15411 bp, 13 predicted proteins | sample 1015_Q2_SP10_20__FD_132429 | JGI IMG/M metagenome (GOLD analysis project Ga0187780, IMG submission 132429) | Tropical peat soil microbial communities from peatlands in Department of Meta, Colombia - 1015_Q2_SP10_20_MG | ecosystem: Environmental > Terrestrial > Soil > Wetlands > Peat | place... | reverse complement strand
GCTGCACATAGGCTGGAGGACCCACGCAGAGGTCGACGAGAAGACTCTGATGACCCTGATACTCTCCAGGGCTCAGGAAGCAGCGAAGAAGTAGCGCCTGCGGAGCGCCTCCCTCTCCCCCTCAATTATCAGCTCAACCACATCCCTCCCCTCCTTTCGCATCTTCGCCGCGAGGGCTGTCGCCTCGGCCAGGCGCACGCCCCTCCCCGCCAGCAGCATGTCTGCAGCATGCCCGTACTCCTTCCTCAGCTCTGCAGACTTCTTCAGAGCCTCCACAATCTTCAGTTTGCTCCCCCGAATGTCCGCCCTGCTCCTCGCCTTCATCGCAAGGGAGAACACGTTCTCGTAGGAGTCGGTAGAGAGCCCGATGGCAGGCTTCCCGCAGACAGGGCAGTTCTCAAACCCCTCGAGATCCCCTACCTTCCTCAGCTCAAGGAAGTTCCAGCAGTTTGTGCACACAGCCGCCAGGAACGTATCATTGACTCTCGCCCTGGTCGACTGCTTCAACAGCGCCCTGAGCCTCTCGGGGGAGACTATCTCTCCCCTTCTGCTGATCTCCTCAACCCCTATCCTCGCTATGGGGGTGAGCCCCTCATACTCCACCAGCTTCACCTCGATTGCCCCAGAGTGCATCTTCTCGACCACGTCCATGGCGTCAGGGAGGTCGAAATCGTCGTGGAATATCATGCTCATCGCCTCCTCGTGGACAGGCGTGTCCCTGAGCGCTTCGATTATCCCCGATATTGAAACGCTGGCGTAGTCGGCGTCCTTGGCGATGGCGCCGCACTTCTTTCCCGCGTGAATCAGCCGGCGCTTGAATATCCCGCTCCTTTCCACCGCCTTCTCGGTCGCCGCCCTGAGGTCAAGACCGTGGAGCTCCTCCATCGCCGAGAGCACAGACTGGGGGGAGACCTCCGCCTCGATTACGATCCTGTACGGGTCCTGGTGCACCGCCACCGACTGGCCAATCCTTTCTGAGACCATGTAGCCAATCACCCTGGCCAGGAGCCTGTTCACTCTGTGCCCGAACGCAGCCTGGATGACGACGTACCTGTCCCACTTCTCAATGGTGATCAGTCTCTCAGACGGGATGGGGAGCTTGGCGGCATGCTGTTCAGCCACCTCCTTGAGGGCGTCGAGGATTGCGTCGCGCGGCACAGGGTACGTCCTTGAGAGCTCGTCCAAGAACGACTCCTCAGCTCCCTTCTCAAGGTTCTCGGCGTACCTCCTGCGAATTGCGCCCACCTCCCCTGCCACTTCCCGCGGGACAGGTATCTCGTCTCCGACCCAGTTTGGGACAGCGCCCGTGGGGTCCTCTTCCGCCTTGACGTACACCTTGTTCCCGTAGATCTGGTCTATCTTCCAGCACCTCCCCGCCTCCACGAACTTGACCCCTACCTCGCCGTACTCAGACACGAACGCCTCGTCGAGTGTCCCAACGAAGTTATCCCCCTCTATCACGAGGTACTGCTTCTCGTCGGGGATCATGGACAGGTTGTCGAAGTAGTAGGAGAACAGGGGCTTTACGTCCCTGGCCCGGAAAATCTTCCCATCCGACTCGCTGTAGTAGGCCAGCCTAGGATATCTCTCCCTCATGTACGTGAGGACCTTCTTCAGCTTCTCAGGCTCGAGTTCTGCGTAGGCGTAGCTTCTCTTCAGCAGGGCCAATATGTCGTCGAAGTTCCAGTTGCTCTGCTCGATGAGCAGACCCGCCACTTGGTGTATGGCAACGTCATAGGGGGAGAAGACGGGTTCCAGCGGCTCTAGCTCCCCCATCACCGACTTCCTACACAGGACGGCCGCCTCTAGAATATCGTCCGAATCTTGGGTGATGACAAGGCCGTTGGACACCTCGCCGACCTTGTGTCCGCTGCGCCCCACCCTCTGGATGAGCCTCGTTACCTGCCTGGGCGAGTTGTACTGCACGACGTACTCAAGGAAGCCGATGTCTATCCCGAGCTCCAAGCTGCTGGTGCATATTACGCCGAGCAGCTTCCCCTCCTTCAGGTTCCTCTCCACCGCCTCCCTGGTCGCCTTGGAGAGGGAGCTGTGGTGCACTCCAACGGGGAAATCGGGGTCCCATACCCTGAACCTGCTCGAGAGAGCCTCGGCCTCTGTCCGCGTGTTTGTGAAGATCAGTACCGACCTGTATTTCTCAACGAGTTCCCTTATGGTTCTGAGTCGAGCGGCTACCTCGGGGTACGAGTAGATCGACTCGGCGAGTATCCTGTCGTCTCCTGTCGCCCTTGGAGCGACCACCTTCAGAGACAAGCTCTTTTCGACCGGGACCCTTACCACCTCGCACTGCCTCCCTGTCCCGACGAGGAATTGTGCCACCCTTTCGGGCGATCCCACCGTGGCAGATAGCCCCACTATCTGGAACTCCTTTTCCGCCGCGTCCCTTAGCCTCTCGAGCCCGACGCTGAGCTGGCTCCCCCTCTTGTCCTCTGAGAGTTCGTGCACTTCGTCAACGATGACCCACCTCAGCTTCGCGAGGTTCTGCCTTATCCTCCTCCCAACGAGGAGGATCTGCAGAGTCTCTGGGGTGGTGATTAGTATGTCAGGGGGTGCGAAGCTTAGGTTCGTCCTCTCGGCCTGGGAGCTGTCACCATGTCTCACTCCGAGCCTGATGTCGAAGCGCTTGCACCACCACTGCATCCTGTCCAACATGTCTCTGTTGAGCGCCCTGAGGGGCGTGATGTAGAGCAGCTTGGTCCCTTTCTCCCTCGATTCCCCCTCCCGAATCATTGCGTCGAGGATGGGAAGGAGCGCCGCCTCGGTTTTGCCGGTCCCGGTCGGTGCCATCAGGAGGGCGTTCTTACCCGCTCTCACGATGGGGACGAGCTTCTCCTGGGGATCGGTGGGGGAGTCGAAACCTCGTTCCTTCAGCGCGGCGAGGAGAGGGGGCGAAAGGAGTTGGAAGGAGTTCTGGCCTGACATCAGCCAAATCGCCTCTTTCCCTCTAGGATTTCGCTTGTCCGCAAGAAGCGCCGAATCCACCTGTCTCCTCCAATAAGTTTGCGGTCTTTCACCAAGAGCCTCCCACCGCGTCTCGATAGTGTTCCCTAATCCTGTGCTGGGCGGAGGGCCGCCAAGAACCCAGATTTCCCTGTCTACTGAGAACAAAGGTCGGGGCCACTATGAAGTTCGCCCGGGACAATGGGGGGCCAGGTCGACCGAAAAACCGTAATACACTAGGTCGTGCCAAGAGCTTGGGACTGGCGGCTGCGCACAGAGGTGTGACGGAAGAAGAGAGGGCGCAACCCGCTTGCGAACCAATGCAGAGGATGTCCACTATCTGGTCTACAACATCCGTAGCCATTGCACTCCCCACTCTTCTAGTGAGGGGCGTTCTGCTTTTCGTTCATTTGGTCTGTTCTTGCTTGGTCTCCTCTGGTTCTGGCCTGAGGAGAAGAAATTACGCGAGTGGAGGAGACCGAAGCAAGAGTCTCCCCCGAAAGATGAGACTGCCACATCCGCCGAAACTTTACAGAGAGAACGACACAGGCGCAACCGCCGAGGACTTGGCAGAACCTTGGAAATGGTTCTGTAAACTTGTCGGCTGATTTCGCTCGGTCGGAAGGCTGTCAAAAGTCGGCGGATAGAAGATTCGGCTCAGTCTTACTTTGAATACTTCAAGGCGAAATACGCCGACATCATGCCAAAGAAAGCCACGAATTGACTGAATGTGACTGAAATGCCAAAGACGTTGCCTATGATGGGGTCAGGTATCACATGTTCCGCCACAAGGAAGATTGTCGTGGCGACCATCAAGAACACCGTTGCGACGAATTGGTTCGCGCCCATCACTACAACGCCGCCCTAATCATTCCACCGACGGCTGCTATCTCGACAAGCACCAAGCCAGCGTCATACCAGAACGCATTTGCTCCGGCAATCTGTCCAATTGATTGGAACGCCGCACCGTCCACCGCCGCCATGACGATGAACACTATCGGAATCAGGATTATCGCGCCTATGTCGGGCATCTTCCTAACTCTTACTAACCCACTATCACGCGTCCTATTAAGTGTTAAGTAAGGCTTATCTCCGCTTCAAAATATCCTAAGGATTGCGAAATCATTTGACCGGAAATAGATTCAGACCGGTCTCCGTCAGAGAAGAAGTCTACGAAGATGTATCCAGACTCGCAAAAGAGGAGGAGAAAAGCATCGCCGAAGTTGTCAGCGACGCTATCGAGAACTACAAGGATTACAGGCGAGACATTCGTAGGAAAGCAGATAGAATTATCGAACTCCTCGAAAAGGACACCACCAAGTAGGCTTCTCCCATCCCTTTGTTCAAGAGGCATCCTTTGAAGCGTTCTGAATCAAAGTAAGCCATTTGTTCTCTCCATGAACCTTGATTCCCGCCAAGTCCGCAGGAGTCTTCCCCTTCAGAGCCTCATGCGGTCTAACGAAATTGTGGTAAATCTGATACCCCTTCAGGATGGGCGTGTCAGTTCGCTTTAGACCTCTGAAGACCTTCTCCCTGTCCCGAATCTCCCCGTTCATGCGCTCCATCTTGTTGTTGTGAATCTTCCCTCTGAGAGTAATCTCTTTGATATGTTCGGGAACCTTGTAAGGCGTGGTTCTCCAAGCGTAGAACTTCTTCCAAGCCGTGTGTTAGGAGGGAAGCGCGGGTCAGGTTCACAACAACAAGATGGAGCGCATGAATGGAGAGGTCAGAGACAGAGAGCGAGTCATACGGGGGCTCAAGAACATGGACACCCCCATCCTGAAGGGGCTCCAAATCTACCACAACTTCATCCGCCCGCACGAAGGGTTAAACGGTGATACCCCTGCCGAGAGGGCTGGAATCAAGGTCGAAGGCGACAACAAATGGATGACTCTGATTCAGAACGCGAAGCATCAAGCAATCGAAAGGGGTTCTGGATAAGTGAAAGGGAACTATTCTATCTTGTCATTCTCATCTTCATCGGAGAGTTCGCGTTCATGCTCCTATCGGTTGCACAAAACCAATTCTTTACCTTCGACGGACTGTTCAGGTTCTTCGTCTTGTTTCCCATTGCCTACTTCGCATATTTCACACGGCGCAGAAGGCGTGACCCCATCAGCCCTGCCCTCTACGGAAAGTAAAGGCTCCATCTCCAAGCAGTTAACAGGAACAACGCGAAAGGTTGACCATCTCCACACAAGTTACCAGAACCTTGGAAATCGGCTTAAATAGCGGAGTATAACATACGTTATGGAACATCGTTGTCTCGCCTGATTAGCCCGTATGAGATAGTCGCAAAATCTGCCCTCCCCGCGCTCAGGGCGATGGTAGCAAGAAGGCTCCAGGAGGACTTTCACCTTACACAGCAACAGGTAGCGAGGAGACTTGGCGTCACTCAGGCCTCCATCAGTAACTATGCCCGCAAGACCAGGGGGGTGATGGTGAATTTAGAGAGCGACGGCACCGTGGCCAAGGCAGCCGACAGGATAGCAAACGAGCTCTCGTCCGAGCACCCCGACAACAGGGAGGCCTTGAGGGCTATGACCGAGGTCCTAGACTACATCCGCTTCAACAGGCTTATGTGCTCCCTGCACGGCGACCTAGAACCCGGGTTCCCCACTGAGGGATGCTACGCCTGCGAAGGCAACTTCACCGGAAAGGATTTTGACAAGCTGAAAGTGGTAGTCGGCAGCTAGACTTGTTAGCCGAGCTAAAGCCAGAGTGGCTGACGGTCAACCCACCCAATGGCCAGACCTATGCGAACCTGAAGCAACTCTTCAACAACCTTAACCTTCACACTGTTTGCGAGGAAGCCCACTGCCCCAACGTCCACGAGTGCTGGGGGGGCGGGACAGCCACGCTGATGCTCATGGGGGGCGTCTGCTCGCGAGCCTGCCGATTCTGTATGGTCACACCTGGCAAGCCCCAAGGGGTACTCGATGAGCTCGAACCGGAGAACGTGGCCTTCGCGCTCTCTCAGATGGGGCTGACATACGTGGTCCTCACCTCCGTCGACAGGGACGATCTCCCTGACGGTGGGGCAGCCCACTTCGCGAAGACAATTCGGCTGGTAAAGGAGAGAAACCCCGAGATGCTTGTCGAGGTCCTGATACCTGACTTCCAGGGAGACATCGGCGATCTCAACCAGGTGGTGGCCGCGAGGCCCGACGTGATCGCCCATAACATCGAAACCACACTGTCCCTTACACCCACGGTCCGCGACCCTCGGGCGCACTACTGGCAGTCGCTTTCAGTCCTCAGAAACGTGAAGAAGCTCAGCCACCGTATCTATACGAAGTCATCGATAATGGTGGGGCTGGGGGAGTCCGAGGAAGAGGTGACCCAGTCAATGACCCACCTCAGAAGGGCAGATGTCGACTTCCTAACCGTGGGGCAGTACCTCAGGCCCTCCTCCAGACACCTGAAGGTGGTCGAGTATGTCACGCCTGAGCGGTTCAACCGTTACAGGGCAATAGGGGAGGAGCTCGGGTTCCGCTACGTGGCATCGGGCCCTCTAGTGAGGAGCAGCTACAGGGCGGGGGAGTTCTACATCCGCGCCACCATTGAAAGCGACGCACGCCGGGGTCAGTCTTATATGGCCGCGAAAACGGAAAACGTCGATTGACCGAAGCTGATTTCATGAAGGGCTCCGGCTCGGACGCCCTTCCGCGAGTCTTCAGCGAAGCCGACTTCAAGTTCACAAAGCCCGAGGATGTCCTCTACCAGAGGCTCTCCCCTGACGGGACCCTCAGGGGCAAGGACCCCAACCTCACACCTGAAACGCTCAAGAGGTTCTACGAGCAGCTTGTCTTCGGCAGACTCTTCGACGAGAAGGCGAGCAACCTTTCCACCCTGAGGGAGATCGGGACCTACGCGCCTGGCAAAGGTCAGGAGGGGTGCCAGGTAGGGGCTGCAAACGCGCTCGAGACGGGGGACTGGTACGTCCCCATGTACAGAGACTCCGCGGGGATGATGGCTTTCGGGATGCCCCCGAAGAACCTTCTTCTCTACTGGGGAGGGGACGAGAGAGGGATGCACATCCCTGCGGAGCTCAACATGCTCCCCATCGCAGTCCCAGTGTCAACACAGCTTCCCCATGCCGTCGGCCTGGCCATGGCCAAGCGCCTGCAGGGGGCGAAGTCCGTCGCCTACGTCGTCACCGGGGACGGAGGCACGTCCAAAGCAGATTTCCACGAGTCTCTGAACTTCGCCGGTGTTAACGGGCTCCCCGTGGTCTTCGGGGTCGAAAACAATCAGTGGGCGATATCTGTCAGAAGGAGCAACCAGACCGCTTCGAAGACGATCGCCCAGAAGGCCGTTGCTTACGGCTTCGAGGGGATTCTTGTCGACGGTAATGATGTCATAGCCTCCTACGAGGTGACGAAGCACGCCGTGGAGAAGGCGAGGAGGGGGGGCGGCCCAACCCTCATCGAATACACGACCTATAGGCTTGGCCCACACACGACTGCTGAACTCGTCTCGAACAAACTCAAGGCGCCTGACGAGGTCGCAGAGTGGGAGAAACGTAGCCCGATTACACGGTTCGAAAAGTATCTCAGGTCCAGAGAACTCCTCAACGACAAGTCCAAGGAATCTGTTGCTGCAGCGGCCCAAAAACGGATGGACGAGGCGGTCGCCGCCTACAGGGCCACTCCCGCCCCAGACCCCGCTACAATGTTCGAGTATACCTATGCGTCCCCCACAGCTGCGCTTGTCGAAGAGAGGATGGAGGCGTTCGGGGGAAGGCCCGTCCACCCAGCGGAAATGTCGGAGCCTGCTCCCGCAGGCGGCAAAACCGGCGTCAACGTCAGGAACGCGGTCAACATGGCCCTCCGGGAGGGAATGGCACGGGACAAGAGGGTAATCGTCTTCGGGGAAGACGTTGGAAAGAACGGCGGTGTCTTCCAGGTCACCAGGGGGCTTCAGGACGAGTTCGGGCCGGATCGCGTCTTCGACACGCCGTTAGCTGAGCTCAGCATCGGCGGCCTCTACGTTGGCCTGTCGCTCGGCGGCATGATACCTGTGGCCGAGTTCCAGTTCGACAGCTTCTCGGTTCCCGCTTTCGACCAGATCTTCGGACACGCGGCGCGGATGAGGAACAGGACGAGGGGGAGGTATGCACCCAGGGGAGTTATCCGGTTCCCCTATGGCGCGGGCATCAGGGCCCCTGAGTTGCACTCGGAATCTCCGGAAGCATACTTTTCACACACGCCCGGCCTGAAAGTGGTAATTCCCTCCAACGCCTACGACGCCAAGGGGCTCCTCTCCTCTGCGCTCCTTGAGCCTGACCCCATCATTTTCATGGAGCCGAAAAAGATCTACGACTCGCCCAAGATGCAGGTCCCCGATGAGGAGTACCTGATACCCATAGGCAAGGCACGAATCGCAAGGGAGGGGACTGACATTACCATCGTGTCCTACGGGGCCATGATGGTCCCGACCCTCCAGGCGGCCGAAGCCCTACAGTCGGAACGCTCGATCTCGGCCGAAGTGATTGATCTGCGGACAATCTCACCCATAGACTTCCCGGCCGTGCTGGCGTCGGTCAGCAAGACTGGGAGGCTGGTTGTGGTTCATGAGGCTCCCAAGAACGTGGGTGTGGGTGCAGAGATTGCAGCTACGGTGGCCGACAAGGCTCTCGATTCTTTGAAAGGACCAATCAAGAGGGTGACCGGTTTCGACACGGAGGTCCCCCTTGCAAGGCTTGAGGATTACTACGTCCCCAACAAGGAGAGAATCATGAAAGCAGCCATGGACCTGGTCAACTACTGAAAGGAGCCGGAAAACGCTAAAAGGACATCAACCTTCGTGGTTTCCACATAACCCATGACCTACCAGTTCAAACTTCCTGACATAGGGGAAGGCGTGGCTGAGGGAGAGATTCTCAAGTGGATGGCCAATGTCGGCGACCAGATCAAAGAAGATCAGCCCCTCGTCGAAATAATGACAGACAAAGTCAACGTCCAGATACCTGCTCCTAGAACCGGAAAAGTGCTTCAGATCCTCGCGAAGGAAGGCGACGTGGCCAAGGTCGGCCAGATTATCATGGTCATAGACGATGGGAGTGGCGGCGCTCAGCCACCAGCTGAACCTACCCCCCCCGAGCCTGCCCAGGTTCCCTCGTCAGCCCAGCTACACCAGGCTGCGCCTGCGCAGTCTGTCCTCGCCACCCCCGCCACCCGCCGGCTCGCCAGAGAGCTGGGAGTAGACCTTTCACTTGTGAAAGGGTCGGGGACTCAGGGGAGAATCACGGATGAAGACGTCAAGCGCTTCGCGTCTGGTTCCCCCGTGGGGCCGTCGACAGAAACAATGCAGGCTCCGCGTCCATCCATCCATGGTGCGGGCCCAAGAGAGGAGTTGGTCCCTCTCAGAGGAGTCAGGAAGACCATTTCCGAAAGGATGCTGAAATCGCTTCAGACGACCGCCCAGGTCACCCATGTGGATGAGGCGGACATGACAGAACTCGTCCTGCTGCGGGAAGCATTCAAGGGAAGTGCCGAAAAGAGAGGGGTTCACCTCACCTTCATCCCCTTCATCATCAAGGCTCTGGTCCCCGCCTTGAAGGAGTTCCCTTACGTCAACTCGTCGCTCGACGAGCAGTCCGGTAACATCGTCCTGAAGATGTATTACAACATCGGCATAGCCACTGACACGGAGCAGGGGCTCGTCGTCCCTGTGGTGAGAGACGTAGACAGGAAGGACATCTTCGAGCTGGCCGGAGAGATAGAGACACTCGCAGACAAGGCTCGAAAGGCCCAGCTGACACTTGACGAGGTCAGAGGGGGAACGTTCACAATTACGAACGTGGGCGCCATCGGCGGTCTCTTCGCCACCCCTATTGTGAATGCCCCCGAGGTAGCCATCCTCGGCCTACACAAGATAGCCAAAAGGCCCGTCGTCCGTGACAACAAGGTCGAGATAAGGGACACGACGTGCTTCTCTCTCAGCTTCGACCACCGCGTCATCGACGGTGCCTACGCCGCCAGGTTCATGTCTCGTGTCATAGAGACGGTCCAGGACACAAAGAAGCTTCTATCCGAAGTACTCTAGCACCCCAGCTCAGCAATGTTTAAGCCGCTAAGCCGGCGCGAACCTCGAAGTCCGAGAATTTGATTGAAGCTGACGTCGCTATCGTCGGCGGAGGGCCAGGGGGGTACGTCTGCGGCATAAGGGCTGCCCAACTCGGCCTGAGCACCGTCCTAATCGAGGCCGACAGGCTGGGCGGGGAGTGCGTGAATTACGGGTGCATCCCGTCGAAGTCCCTCATTACCGTGTCCAAGCTCGCGGACAAGGTGAAGGAGGCGGAAAAGTACGGCCTAAAGGCATCCGGCGTCTCGGTCGACTTCGTCCAACTCCAGAAGTGGAAGGGGGAAGTGATTTCCCGTCTCGTCAGCGGGATCGAGCTGCTTCTGAAGGGCTACCACGCAACGATCCTGAAGGGAGAAGCGGAAGTGGTCTCCAAGGACAGAGTAATCGTCACAACGGACCAGGGGAGGGAGGAGGTTTCATGTAAGAACCTCGTCTTGGCAACGGGAACGAGGACGTCTAGCCTCCCAGGACTGGAGATCGACGGCGACCTTGTGATCAGCTCCAAAGAGGGTCTCGACCTGAAGAACGCTCCGAAGCGCCTGATGGTAGTGGGAGGCGGAGCGATCGGCCTTGAGTTTGCGTCCATGTTCCAGAAGCTCGGCAGTACCATAACCATCGTCGAGATCATGGAACAGCTTCTTCCGGGCAGCGATTTGGACCTGGTCCGCGTGGTTCATCGCAAGCTCGAAGGTCATGGTGCCAAGATCTATCTGAAGTCAAAGGTCCTCAGAGTTGACAAGAAGGGCTCCGAGGCGGCTGTCGAGGTCGAGACGCCGGACGGGAAGATTAAAGTCGAAGTGGACAAGATTCTGGTGAGCGTCGGCCGCAAGCCCAGAACAGAGAAGCTGAACCTCCCCACCCTCGGGGTCCAGACCGACCCTCGGGGATACATCATGACTGACAGCAGGATGCAGACCAGCGTTCCGGGCATTTACGCCATAGGCGACGTGAGGGGCCCCCCTCTCCTCGCCCACAAGGCGTCAAAGGAGGGGATCGTCGCTGCCGAGGTCATGGCGGGGATGCCGTCTGCGGCTGACTGGAAGGTAATCCCTGAAGCCGTCTTCTGCGACCCAGAAGTGGCAAGCGTAGGGCTGACCGAGGCGAAGGCTGTCGAAGCGGGATTCAAAGTAAAGAGGAACAGATTCCAATTCGCAGCTCTCGGGAGGGCGCTGGCCGCTGGCGAGCCAGAAGGCTTCGTCAAGGTCATCTCCAACGAAGCGGACGGTCTTGTCCTAGGAGTCCAAATTGTTGGTCCCGAGGCCTCTGACCTGATCAGTGAAGTGGCCTTGGCGATAGAGATGGGCGCCACGGTGGACGACATTGCCCTCACCATCCATCCTCACCCTACCTTTCCCGAGGCGATTATGGAGGCAGCCGAATCCGCAGCCGGAAGACCGATTCATCAACTCAAATCATGAACGGGTATCTCCTCGATTTCGGAAGGATGGAGTACGGGAAGGCCCTGGGGCTCCAGAAAGAACTCGCAGCGATGAGGGCGAAGGGAGAGATTCCTGACGCTCTGATTTTAGTGGAGCATGACCACGTCATAACGCTTGGTCGGAAGACAACCCAGGTCAACTTCAAACCCCAGGACATCCCGGTGTTCGAGGTCGAGCGCGGGGGGGATGCCACCTATCACGGACCAGGCCAGCTCGTCGGGTACCCAATCGTCCTGCTTGCCGACCACGACGTGAGGCGCCATGTTCGGAACATGGAGGAAGCGATCATCCGGACGGCTGGTGCGTTCGGGGTCGAGGGCGAGCGGCTCGAGGGCCATCCCGGAATCTGGGTGGGCGGAAAGAAGCTGGCGTCCATCGGGGTCGCGGTCACCGAGTGGGTGACTCATCACGGCTTCGCACTGAACGTCAACACCGACCTGTCCTATTTCGAACACATCCGGCCCTGTGGTCTCGACCCATCGGCGATGACCTCCATGCAGAAGATCAAGGGTCAACCTCTCCCCTTCGATGAAGTGAAGGCGAGGTTCGCACGGGAGTACTCCGCAGTCACCGGGCTGACCCTGTCTCACCAGCATCTCCTAGCCTTCAATTAGGCGACAAGGATTTAGCCCGCGACCGGTCGGCGCTCACCATGCCCAAGAGAAGGACGCCTTCCGTTGCGAAGAAACAGACCAAGAAGATTACCTACGTGACGCTCATGGCCGACGAGAGCCTCAACCCGAAGTTCGACGAGGCCCTGAAGAAGTTCGAATCGAAGCTCGGTCGAACCTACCCAATGTACATAGGCGGCAAGGAGGTCTACTCCGACGCCGGCCAGTTCGAGCACCGGAGTCCCATTGACACTTCCATCGTCGTCGGGAAGTTCCAGGTGGGCACCCGCGAACATGCCAGGCAGGCTGTCGAGGCCGCAAAGGAGGGGTTCGAGGACTGGAGCGCTAAGCCCTGGCTGGAGAGGGTGAGGGTACTTGACAGGTACGCTAAGCTGATCGACGATAGGAAGTTCGACATCGCCGTCGCCATCACCTACGAGGTCGGCAAGAACAGGCTGGAGGCGCTCGCCGAGTGCTGGGAGGCCATCGACGCCGTCAAGTACTACTCAGGCGTCATGCGCACGGAGAGAGGCTACACCATCAAGATGGGCCCCGGAGGCCCTGGGGAGCACAACCTCGACGTGCTGAAGCCACACGGCGTCTGGCCGGTGATCTCCCCGTTCAACTTCCCGTTCATGCTCGCCAACGGGATGGCAATGGGAGCCCTGATCACAGGGAATTCTGTCATCCTGAAGCCGACAAGCGAGGCTCCGTTGACGGGGTACATGCTCTACAAGCTGTACGCGGACGCGGGGGTACCCGCAGGTGCAGTCAACTTCGTGACAGGGCCAGGTTCCAACTTCGAGGATGAGTTCGTCACCAACCCCGGAGTGTCGGGACTGGCGTTCACGGGCTCCAAGGACGTGGGGATGCGCCTCTTCAGGAGGTTCCACACGGAGCAAGCCTATCCCAAGCCCATCCTCCTCGAAATGGGGAGCAAGAATCCGACTATAGTGACTGCGAAGGCTGACATTCCCAAGGCGGTGGAGGGGACCGTGCGCGCCGCCTTTGGTTACGGAGGACAGAAGTGCAGCGCTACCTCCAGGGTTTACGTCCAGAACCCAGTCAAGGACATGTTCGTCGCAGCCCTCAGGGAGAGGATCGCGAAGATCTCTGTTGGCGACCCGAGATTCAAGGAGACATTCATGGGTCCACTGATCAACGCGAAGGCCGTGGAAACGTTCCAGTCTGCGGTTGCAACAGCAAAGCAGTCCGGAGCGCGCCTCATAGCCGGTGGGAACGTCATCAAGGATGGGAGCATGAGGAACGGCTTCTACGTGGCTCCCACTGTGGTCGCCGACCTGCCAGAAGACAACAGCCTGGTGAAGCAGGAGCTCTTCGTCCCTTTTGTCGTCGTCAACGGCTACGATACGGTAGAGGAGGCGATTGACAGGGCGAACGCCACTGAGTACGGCCTCACTGCAGGAATCTTCACCAAGGACAGGAGGGAGCAGGACGAGTTCTTCGACGGCATTAAGTTCGGCGTCACCTACTCCAACAGGAGCGGCGGCTCCACGACTGGAGCATGGCCGGGAGCCCAGTCCTTCACCGGCTGGAAGGCCAGTGGTGTGACCGGGAGGGGCGTGGGGAGCCCGTACTACCTGCTGAACTTCCTCAGGGACCAGTCACAGACAAGAGTAGAGTAGTCGAGAAGCGACACTCCAAGACGAGGCGGCCGGCTACTTCAGAGGGACGTAAAGGCTGGAGCGGCTAGCTCCGATTCCAGGGGTGCCGTGCACCACCTTCTTGTTGGTGATGACGTACTCACCCAGATACCTCCCTATCATCTCCGGCTTCACCTGGAGAGGTACGAACTCCCTCCCGTTATGAACAGAGATGGTGAGTCCTACCATGGTAGGCAGGACGATCATGTCGCGGGCATGGGTCTTGATTTCCCCTTGCAGCTTCCCGTCTTTCATGGCCCTGGCGTCCTCGAGGAGCTTCCTCTTTTCCTCCGAGACCCCCCTGTTCAGTGAGCGCCTTGCCCTTGAAGGAAGTAGCTCCAGCAGCGCTTCAGTGGACATCGAATTGAGCTCTTCCAGGCTCTTCCCTCTGTACCTGAACTCCTTCGGCATCTACTTCGAGACCTCCGCGCTGGATCTGGCCAATCTCTTTCTTCCCGTTTTTCTCGGCGCTATTAACCCTACTTTTCTTCCAGGAGGCGCATTCCTCGAGGTGCTGGTTGATTTGCCGGGGTGCTGGTGCCTGCCGCCCCCGAATGGGTGGTATACCACCGCCATCGCTATGCCCCTCATCCTCGGGTACACTCGCCCCGCCGCCCGCATGGCATGGTGCCTCGCTCCGGCTGTAAGGAAGGGCTTTTCTCTCCTGCCGCCCCCTGCGACCTCTCCCAATGTGGCCATGCACCTGTCGCTTACCAGAATGTTCTTCCCCGACGGGAGCTTGATTATCGCCCTCCCGTTCGCCTTCGAGAAGAGCACAGCCGAAGTCCCTGACGCCCGGACGAGCCTTCCCCCGTCCCCAGGCCTCAGTTCTATGTTGCAGATGCGTGTTCCTTCCGGCATGCTGGAGAGGGGCATCGCATTCCCCTCGTGAACCTGCGCTGAGGGGCCCATGCTGATCTGCTGTCCCACCGCCATGCCAGCAACAGCAGGGACGTAGGCGTACTTGTCCCCCTCAAGCCTCAGCTGAGCCAGCGGAGCGCTCCTCCCTCTCTCGTCTAATATGGCGGATATGGTCGCGGCGCTCGCTGACGTTCCTTCAATTTTGGGGTACCTTACGGGCGCTATCTTCCCCTTACTCGGTGCCCTGAACTGTATCCCTGCCTTCCCGCGCCTGCGCTGAAGGATTCTCTTACCCATGGTCTACACCAGCCCCAGCTTCGTGGCAAGCTCGGCCGCCTTCCCCACCTCTGAGAGACGGACGAACGCCTTCTTTCCTCTGATGGTCCGTGAAGTGTTCACAGCGTCCACCCTGACCTCGTAGAGAGCCTCCACCGCGTTTGCAATCTGGGTCTTGGAGACCCTGTCGTCGACGATGAAGCAGAGCTTGTTCTCCCTCTCAATCTGGTCGAAGGTCCTCTCGGTCACGTAGGGCCTCTTCAGAATCTTCTGGGCGTCTTCGAGCCTCACGCTACGACGCCACCCCCTTCGTCCTTCCTTCGAGAGCACTGAGGGCCGACTCCGTCCAGATGGTGAGCCTGCCAGGGACGCCTCCGGGTGCGAGGTCCAGGACGCTCACGTCCTGTACGCGGGCAACCTGTACGCCTGATATCCCGCCGGCAGCCTTCCCCAACCCTCTGTCATTGGTAACCACAATCAACGGCCCCACCCCGCCCCTGTACGCCCTCCCTC
>Ga0187780_10001983_pt1 | contig 15416 bp, 14 predicted proteins | sample 1015_Q2_SP10_20__FD_132429 | JGI IMG/M metagenome (GOLD analysis project Ga0187780, IMG submission 132429) | Tropical peat soil microbial communities from peatlands in Department of Meta, Colombia - 1015_Q2_SP10_20_MG | ecosystem: Environmental > Terrestrial > Soil > Wetlands > Peat | place... | reverse complement strand
GGGATTAGATACATTCGCAAGCACTAACCTCGATTTCATCTTGCGTAGTCGAGGCATTACGACAATTGCTCTCGGTGGCTTCCTCACCAATTGCTGTGTCGAATCGACGATGCGAACAGGCTATGAGAAAGGCTTCGATGTCATTACCTTGAAAGATTGCACTGCTACCTTGAGCGAAGAGGAGCAGAAATTAGCCGTTGAAAAGAACTATCCCATGTTCTCGCGACCGATGGATCATGACGAGTTTCTGAACGAATTGTCCGGTCATGAAGCAGTCAAGACTAGCGGCAGAGGCTATAGCAATGAAGGTGGAGAGGCATAGGCTGTCTCTTCTTCAACCATTTCAATCCTATCGCCTATGTAGATAGTTCCCTTGACGGTAGCATAGCTGGAACCTGGCGAAAGACCACGTAGCATCACGTTGCTAATGCGAAACGTATGGCAATACTAACTGAGACAGAGCGCAGCCGCGTACAACAATATTGCGTCTCGCGCTGTCTCCCGAGTCGATAGGAGGTTCTTGCTTCCTCATTGACTCGATGGTTTCCTCTTCTGTCAAGGTGACGTCGCAGGTAAGCTGATCATACTTTAATACCAGTTTCGGGAAATCCCCAGGTCACCGTGGCCGTTACCTGAAGTGGCAATATTCCATCGCTGTAATACTTCGAAAGAAGGCTTCTTATCTGATAGTCAAACTCCGCCGCCTTTTGCTGCCCCATGCGTTCTAAGGAGAAACCGCTTCTGGAATGCAAGCCTGCGATGAAATCATCCACGGATTGGCGGAAAGGGATAGGGTTGGTTTCTTTTTCCCCTTGCTGTTGAAAAAAGCCGCGTATTTTTAACTCTTCAATAACATTTGCTGACCTGTGGTTCTGGCGTGTTGAGAATTGAGCGCGAAGTTCCCTGAGTTCGGCATCCCAGGGCATAGACAATGTTCGTCGATAGATGAGTGCAAGGGAGCCATTTGGAGTCAGCAGAGAGCAAAAACGCGGAAAAGCAATCGGCCACTCAGTCCAATGAATGCTCATTCCCGCTGTTATCAGCGCGTAGGGAGGAGTAAGCTGTACGACTTCAACTTTCCCTAAGATCCATTGCAAATGAGGGTGATTCCCATTGTGTAGCTGCTTGCCCTTCTCAATCATATGCTGCGAGAAATCGACGGCATCGACCCGGTCAACCATGTCAACCAATTGCCGGGTGATATCCCCAGTGCCTGCTCCAACGTCAAGTACTATACGAGGCTTATCGATGATGAGACCGGAAAGAATGTCAAAAACCTCATCGGGATAGGGAGGGCGGTATTTGTAGGCATCGACAACATCTTGATCCTTGAACGCCTCGGCATAAGAGGACCCAAAATGCTCTGGTTTTGGCTGCATCATTTTTGATCGTCTCACATCACGGAAAGTAGTCTTGTAAGAAGTCTTTAGTGTACTTCTTGTATCCTATCTCCAATTGAGATAATCCCTTCTGTTAAGATCCGCGCTCCCAAATCAGCTGAAAGGAGCATATTGCATGCATTCGACTGATCAATATCCCCAGAGAAACAGGCATCGTGTCGTGCGATGCCCTGGAGAGTTACTTCTCCAATGCGAAATGTCCGTCCGGCTAATTCTTTCAGGGAACAACCTTTCACTACCACATTGCGCCGTGCGCTGGCCCCAGGATCAGCTTGAGGATTTTGATCCTGGATATGCTCGATAGCCTCCTGCTCAACCAGCGTCACATCATAAATGACATCTCCACTCGCATTTTGATTTTCATGATGGCCATAAAAACGATCGCCCTCAATGCCTCTGCCTGGCACTAAGTGAGCCGTGCTCACCTGGTTCATTGGAACATGCACAGTTGGGGCTAAATAGAGTGAAACAACATAGCCTTCCATAGAACTTCCTCTCTGAGAGTTGTACATATTTGAAGCGCAAAACGTATTCCTTCGAGTGTTTCTCATCAAATCGTAGCTTTTGTTTACACCCATGTCAAGGAACACAAGCAGTTCAGCAATTCAGCAACTCGCCAACCCTTGACGAAAGAGCCCTTTTCTTTTATACTCAGTAAATGAGTACTTATTCAATGAGCAATATCACTGCTTACACACCCTCCAAAATGCGCTTCAGTGTGTAAGCAGTGATATCAACAGGAACTACCATGCCAGCGCTAGATTGGAAAGTACTCTTCTTCTTTTGCACCAGCACTTGCCGTTTCTGTATGAAGGATGTCTAGTTTTAGAAAAAAGCTTTTCAAGTATGCCCGGAAGGATCTGGAAATGCAAAACTATTCGTTCCTTCCGGTTGTCGATTCGTAGCGCGAACGTTTAGACATAGATGTCATCAAGCACTATAAGAAAGGAAGGAAACATGGCCGTTTCTGATGCCGAAATCAAGATTGCACCGGAAGTCAATCAATTCATCGGCTCACCTCGTAAGATGCTAATCGATGGAAAATGGGTTGATGCCGCTTCAGGTAAGACCTTTCCTGTTTACAATCCGGCTACAGGCGAGATCATTGCCCAGGTAGCCGAGGGAGACAAAGAGGATATCGAACGTGCAGTGAGAGCCGCACGCAAAGCGTTTGACGGTGGACCCTGGCGTAAAATGACGCCATCGCAACGGGGACGTCTCATCAACAAATTGGGCGACCTTCTTGAAGAACACAGTGAAGAGTTTGCGCAACTCGAATCTCTAGACAATGGCAAACCCCTCACCGTTGCCCGTGTTGCCGATATACCCCTCTCAGTAGATATGTTCCGCTACATGGCAGGATGGGCCACCAAGATAGAAGGCAACACCATTCCCATCTCTATGCCTGGACAGTATTTTGCCTATACCCTGCGCGAACCCATTGGTGTAGTCGGCCAGATTATTCCCTGGAATTTCCCTTTGCTCATGGCTGCCTGGAAACTCGGACCGGCACTTGCTGCGGGATGCACAATCGTTCTCAAACCAGCCGAGCAGACCCCCCTGTCTGCGCTGCGACTCGGTGAATTGATCGTTGAAGCCGGTTTCCCTGAGGGAGTGGTAAACATCGTGCCAGGCTATGGTGAAACGGCTGGCGCAGCCCTTGCAGCACATGACGATGTTGATAAGGTAGCTTTCACGGGTTCGACTGAGGTGGGCAAACTGATCGTACAGGCGGCTGCCGGGAATCTCAGAAGGTCTCGCTTGAACTTGGTGGAAAATCCCCCAATATTGTGTTGAAGGATATGGACATGGAGACCGCCATTCAAGGAGCTTCATTTGCCATCTTCTTTAATCATGGTCAGTGCTGCAGCGCCGGTTCGCGCCTCTATGTTGAGAAAGGTGTATTTGACCAGGTTGTAGAGGGGGTAGCCGAGCACCACTCCGATCGCGGCGAGGACCGGCAGGATCAGGAGGTACGGCAGCGAGGCGCGGGCCAGCCGCACCCGCAAGGCGACGTGTCGCCGCCGAGACCGGAGGGCTCCTGTCTCGACGGCGACCGCCGCGTGGTCGGGGATCTGGCGACTCGACACCGAGCTCCGCGTCCCCGATCGTCCTCTAGCTGTTCAGAACCGACTCGATGTTGTCCCCGGCCGTCTGCGCCGCCTGCTTCACGGTCAGCTTCCCGGTCAGGATCTCGGCGAGCATGTTGCGGAGGATATTGCCGTTCTCGACGTTGACCCAGTTCTTCGCCTGCGGTACGAACCAGCTCCGTGTCGCCGCTCGCTCGCTCACCTTCGACGGGTTTGTCAGCGCCGTCGAGTTCGGGATGTTCCCGATCGCCTCGAGCGCCTTCTCCGACTGCGTGCTCGTGTAGTCGGCGATCCACGACTCGGCGAGCGCCTTGTTGGCGCCGATCGGCACGGCGAGGTCCGAGCCGCCGAGGAAGCCCGGCATGACCTGACCCTTGACGTGGCTCGGCATCACGAACTGCGCCGTCACGCCCGCGTACGGCTTGACGCAACAGCTGAACCAGGCCTGTCCGATCATCGAGGCAGCCTGACCCTGGGCGTACACGTTGTACGGAGCCGGGTGCGCCTCGTCGGTCGTCTTGCTCGCGCGCGACATCGCGTCGAAGAAGTTCTTGTACGCGGTGAGGCCGGCGAGCGACTTGGGCGAGGTGAGCAGGCTCTTCCACTTGCCGCTGACCTGCGTCGCGATGCCCCCGCCGTAGTCGAAGACGAAGCTCATCCCGACGTACCAGTCCGTGCCCGCGATGTAGACGGGCGAGAAGCCCTTCGGCTGCCCCTTTGCCAGCTTCGGACCGTACGACTGGAACTGTGCGAGCGACGTCGGCACCTTGAGTCCGGCCTTCTTGAAGAGGTCGGTGCGATAGGTGACGACGCGAGAGCCGGCGTAGTACGGGACGGCGTAGAGCTTGCCGCCGTACCGGCCCGACGCCGCGAGGCCCTTGAGCCACGTACCGGAGTTCGGGAACGTCGACATGTCGGCGGTCAGGTCCTGGAAGGCGCCGGCCGCCATGTACTTCGTCGTCTCCGTGTTGCCCATCTCGATCACGTCGGGCGTGTTCCCGCCGGCGAGCGTCGCGTCGAACTTCTGGAGATGCGCTCCCCACGTCTGGTACTGGACGTTGACCGACACGCCCGGATGCTGCGACTGGAACTGCGCGTTCGCCGCAGCGACGATCGGCTGCCAGTTGGCCGCCTGCGCGTCGGTCTGGAGCCAGACGGTGATGCTGCTGGCCGCTGCTCTCGACGTCGCGCCGAGCGCGGCGGTCGAGGCTGCAACGGCGACTGCCGCGGCGAGCAGCGCCGCGGCGACGATGCGTGCCCTCATGGAATCCTCCAGGAAGCGTCGCTGGACGGCCTCGCTCGGCGCATTTCCTCGCGGTGGCGAGAAGAGAACGCGATGCCGCGGCCGCCAATTGGTTTATACCACTTTGCCACCGGGCGGACACTTGCACACAACCCGCCCGCATGTCAAGACCACTTTCACGAACGGTGGCTGTCCGGGACAGTCACCTCGCGAGATTTCCGCAACGCCATGCGGTTCTGTGTTCTGAGGAACGCCATCGTAATGTCGCGAGGCTAGGCGCTTTGGTACTGACCAACTACCGGGCGCCGCCGCCGCCGCGCCGGCCGGGACGGCCCTCGCGGCGGCTCAGCTCGGTGACGAGCCGGTAGCGATCGCCGCGGTAGATCGAACGCACGTACTCGACCACCTCGCCCGCCCTCGTCTGCGTCGTCCGCTCGAAGAGGAACGCCGGCGAGTGCAGCGGCACGCCGAGAGCGGAGGACTCCTCCTCGTTCGTCACCGTCGGCTCGATGGTCTGGATCCCCGATGCGATGGCGACGCCGTAGCGCGTCTCGAGCAGCTCGTAGAACGACCGTTGCTCGAGATCGGCCGCGGTGAGGTTCGGGATCAGCGACGCACGCACGTGGAGCGTCTCGATCGCCATCGTCTCCCGATCCGCGAGCCGCAGGCGCGTGATGACCACGACTGGCTCGGAGGGCGAGACCTTGAGAAGCCTGCCCAGATGCGCCCCCGCGGGCACGGTTCGGAGGTCGAGCGTCCGGCTGGCAGGCACCATGCCGCGCCGCCGCATGTCCTCGGTGAAGGAGGTCATCGTCAGCTCCTGCGCGATCTTCGGCTCGCTCACGAAGGTGCCGCTGCCCCGTCGTCGCACGAGCAGCCCTTCGCGGACGAGGTCGTCGAGAGCCGCCCTCACGGTGAGGCGCGAGACACCGAGATCGGAGCTGAGCTGGCGCTCGGAGGGGATCGCGTCGCCGACCGCGAGCTGCTCGATCAGGTCGAGCACGCGCTCGCGCGTCTCGCTCTGCTTCGTGACGACGCCGGTGCTCACGCGGCGCTCAGGGGTCGACGCATCATCTCGACCATCCTAGACGAGCACGCACAGGATTGGTCAATACCTCTGACGACCGTCACGACGCGGTCGCCGCCGGTGCGGGCTCGGGCGACGCAGCCGGGGTCGTGGACTCGAGCAGGCTCTCGCCGGTCGCGGGGTCGAAGAAGTGGAAGCGCGACGGGTCGACCGCGAGCGTCAGGTCGGCGCCGACGCGCGCACCGCTCCGGGCGTCGACACGCGCCGTGAAGATGGTGCGACCGTCGACGAGCAGCGCGCCCTCGTCGGCGCCGCCTCGTGCTTCCAGGGCCGCAGGTGCGGCATCGACGGGGAAGAAGACGTGCGCCTCCGAGCCGAGTTCCTCGACCACCTCGAGCTCGGTCACGAGCCTGGGCAGCGAGTCGGAGGCGAACGCCGCGTCCTCGAAGGCCTCCGGCCGGATGCCGAGGACGACCGGCCCGCGGCCGCGGCCGGGACGGCGAGCCGGATCCAGCGGAATCCGGTACTGGCCGAACGCGCACGTGCCGCCGTCGATCGTCGCGTCGACGAGGTTCATCGCCGGCGAGCCGATGAAGCCTGCGACGAAGAGGTCGCGTGGGCTGTCGTACAGCGTCTGCGGCTCGTCGACCTGGACGATCCGCCCGCCGCGCATCACGGCGACCCGGTGTCCGAGCGTCATCGCCTCGGTCTGGTCGTGCGTGACGTAGACGGTCGTGACGCCGAGCCGCGCGTGCAGCTGCGCGAGCGACGCGCGCATCGAGACCCGGAGCTTCGCGTCGAGGTTCGAAAGGGGCTCGTCCATCAGGAAGGCCTTCGGCTCGCGGACGATCGCGCGCCCCATCGCGACGCGCTGGCGCTGGCCGCCCGACAGCTGCGCCGGCTTGCGGTCGAGGAGCGACTCGAGGCCGAGCAGCGCCGCGACCTCCTCGACGCGCCGGCCGATCTCCGCCTTCGGAGCCCGGCGCACACGCAGGCCGTAGCCCATGTTCTCCCGCACGGTCATGTGCGGGTAGAGGGCGTAGCTCTGGAAGACCATCGCGACGTCGCGATGCCGCGGGGCGAATTCGGTGACGTCGACCCCGCCGATCGAGACCACGCCGGCGGAGACCTCCTCGAGCCCGGCGATCATGCGGAGCAGCGTCGACTTGCCGCAGCCGGACGGCCCGACGAGGACCATGAAGTCGCCGTCCTCGACGGTCAGGGAGACGTCGTCGACCGCGCGGACGTCGCCCGCGAAGATCTTGCTGACGTGATCGAGTTCGATCGCAGCCATCGGTCTGGGCCGAGAGCATAACGGGCTCAGCCGAGAGGTCAAGACCAATTCGCCAAGTGGTATTGACCACCACCTGGCCATGTGCGTAGACTAGCCGCCTCATGTCCTCGTCGAATCACGAGCCGCGGTCACGCCTCGACGAGCTGGCGACGGAGGCGTGGAACGCGGACGGCGCCGACCTCGACCTCCGCTCGACGCTCGAGCTCGTGGAGCTGATGAACGCCGCGGACGCAGGCGTTCCGGCCGCGGTCGCGGGCGCAGCCGAGGCCGTTGCGAACGCCGTCGATGCGATCGCGGTGCGGCTCCAGGGAGGCGGGCGGCTGATCTACGTCGGAGCCGGGACGTCCGGGCGTCTCGCGGCCCTCGACGCGACCGAGTGCGAGTCGACCTTCTCCACCCGACCGGGCCAGGTCACGGCGCTGATCGCCGGCGGAGCAGCGAGCTCACCGGTCGAGCAGGAGGCCGCCGAGGACGATGCCGTGGCGGGTGAGCGGGAGCTCGACGCGCTCGGCGTCTCAGCGGCCGACGCCGTCGTGGGGGTCACGGCGAGCGGCCGGACGCCGTACGTGCTCGGAGCGATTCGGCGGGCGCGCGCCGTCGGCGCGGTCACGGCCGGGATCGTGAGCGTCCACGAGTCGGAGCTCGCCGGGCTGGTCGAGCACGAGATCGTCGTGGTCGTGGGGCCCGAGATCATCGCCGGCTCGACCCGGCTGAAGGCGGGCACGGCGCAGAAGCTCGTCCTGAACATGCTCTCGACGCTGTCGATGGTGCGGATCGGGAAGACGTTCGGGAACCTCATGGTCGACGTCTACGCGACGAACGAGAAGCTCCGGGCGCGCGTGCGACGCGTCGTCGGGCACGCAACGGGAGCGACGCCCGACGCGGTCGAGCATGCCCTGGCCGAGAGCGGCGGCGACGCGAAGGTCGCGATCGTCTCGCTCCTGTCGGACACGGACGCCGCCACGGCGCGCGAACGGCTCGGCCGGGCAGACGGGTTGATCAGGCGGGCGGTCGAGCCGAGGTGAGCTCGGCTCGATGAAGCTCGGCGTCGAGGCGGCACTCGTCGGTGGCGAGCTCGAGCTGGGCGACATCGAGATCGTGGACGGCGTGATCGCGGGCTACGGGATCACGCCGGCGGGCACCGGCGGCATCGCCGCGCCCGGCTTCGTCGACCTGCAGGTGAACGGCTTCGCCGGCGTCGACTTCCTCGAAGCCGACGCAGCCGGCTACGAGCGGGCCGGGGCGGCGCTGCTCGAGACCGGCGTCACCGCCTACCTGCCAACGCTCATCACCTCGCCGGAGGCCCGGCTGCTGGACGCGCTGGCCGCGGTCCCGCCCACGGGCGTGCCGGGCCCGCGCATCCTCGGCGTCCACGTGGAAGGACCGTTCCTGTCGCCGGCGCGCCTGGGCGCACACCCGCCGGAGTGGCGCCGCGACCCCGACCTGACCCTGGCGGAGCGGCTGCTCGCAGCAGGCCCCGTCGCGCTGATGACGGTCGCGCCGGAGCTCGACGGGGCGGCCGAGCTGATCACGCTGTTGCGCGACAAGGGCGTCGCGGTCTCGTGCGGTCACACCGACGCGACGGCGGCCCAGGCGCACGCCGCCTTCGACCTCGGGGCGAGAGCGGCAACCCATCTCTTCAACGCGATGCGGCCGCTCGGCCACCGCGATCCCGGCATCGTGGGAGCCACGCTCGCGCGGGACGACGTGGTCGCGATGGTCATCGTCGACGGCGTCCACCTCGCGCCCGAGGTCGTCCAGCTCGTGTGGCGCGCGGCCGCGGGACGCGTGGCGCTCGTGACGGACGCGATCGCGGCGGCCGGGATCGGCGACGGGACGTTCGCTCTCGGCCAGGTCGAGGTCGAGGTGCACGACGGCGTCGCCACGCGCACCGAGGACGGCGTCCTCGCCGGGAGCGTGGTGACGATGATCGAGGCCGTGCGGAACCTCCACGCGCTCGGCGCGCCGCTCCCGCGGGCGCTCGCCGCGGCATCGTCGGTCCCGGCGCGGGTGCTGGGCGCGGGCCGGGTGGGCCGCATCGAGCGCGGCGCCCCGGCCGATCTCGTCGTGCTCGACGAGGGCCTCGAGATCACCCGCGTGCTCGTCGGAGGCGAGACGCTTGTCGCTGCCTGAGTCGCGCGCGGAGGCGGACGGGGCGGGAGACCGGTTCCGCGACGAGATCCACGAGCAGCCGGCCGCGCTCCTCCGTCTGCTCGCACACCGGGCCGAGTTCGCCCGCGTTGCAGCCGCGATGCACGAGCGTGACACACGTCTCGTACGACTCGTCGGGCACGGCTCGTCGGACAACGCCGCCTCCTACGGCGTCTACGCGTTCGGCTTGATTCCCCGCTGGACGGCGCTCCGCGACTCGATCACCCTCACCGTCTACTACGACAGCGGCCCGGAGCTCGCCGGCTCAACCGTGATCGGCCTCTCCCAGTCCGGACGGACCCCGGACGTCGTCGAGTACGTCGCGCGAGCCCGCGCCGAAGGCGCGTTCACGGTCGCGCTGCCGAACGACCCGTCGTCCGACCTGGCCCAGGCGGCCGAGGCGATCCTTCCGCTCGAGGCCGGCCCGGAGCTCGCCGTCGCGGCGACGAAGACGTACACGTGCCAGGTCGCGGCGCTCGCGCTGCTCGCGGCGTACGCTGCGGGGAGCGGCGACGAGTACGCCGACGGCCTTCGCGAGACCGCGGAGCTGCTCGCCGGACAGCTGCCGACGCTCGAGCGGCTCGTCGCGCCGCTCGCCGTGCCGTTCGCCTATACGGGCCGGATGTTCGTGATCGGCCGCGGGCCCGAGTACGCGACGGCCCGCGAGATCGCGCTCAAGCTGCTCGAGACCTGCCGGGTCGCAGCCGAGCCGCTGACGGCGACCGACCTCGCGCACGGGCCGATCGCAGTCGTCGACTCGCTGTTCCCGGTGTGGGCGATCGCCTCCGCCGATGCGACCTTGCCGGCCGTGAAGGAGGCAGCCGACCGCATCCGGGCGACCGGGGCGACGCTCGTCGCGAGCGGCACGGCGGCGAACGAGCTCGTCGGCGCCTCGTACTCCCTCCCCGTGCCCGTGCCGACGACCCCGCTGCTCGCGCCGATCCTCTCCGTCGTGCCGGGCCAGCTCTTCGCGCTCGCGCTCGCGCTCGCGAAGGGCTTGGATCCCGACGAGCCGCGCGGCCTGAGCAAGGTCACGCTCGCGCGCTGAGCCGCGCCTCGAGCGCCGCGATCCGCGCGGAGCTCCGCTCGAGATCGGCCAGCGAGATCCGCCCGTCCCGGGCCGCGACGAGCAGCCGCTGGAACACCGCGCGGCTCTCGGCCTCGCTTCCGGTGACGAGCAGGAGGTCGACACCCGCCTCGGCCGCGAGCACGGCGGCCGAGGCGACCGTCCGTCCATGGGTCGGACCCGCCGCGTCGAGCGCGTCGGTGATCGTCACGCCCGTGAAACCGAGCCGGCCGCGGAGCAGCCGCTCGGCCGCGGGCGACCATACCGCAGGTTTCGCGTCGAGCACCGTGTACGTCGCGTTCGAGAGCATCACGAGCGGGACGCCGGAGGCGATCAGCTTCCGGTACGGGATCAGGTCGGCTGCGAGCCGCGCTCGCGACTCGCCGATCGTGACCGCGCTCACGTCGGTGCTCACCCGCGCTCCGCCCAGCCCCGGGAAGTGCTTCCCGGTCGCTGCGACGCCGCCGTCGGCGAGCCCTTGCGCGAACGCGGCCGCGAGGGACGCGACGCGGTTCGGGTCGGTCGAGAACGCTCTCGCCTGCCGGGCGATGAAGGAGCCGGCGATGTGGGGGACGTCGGCGACCGGTGCGAGGTCGACGTCGACGCCGAGGCTCCTCAGAGCGGTCGCGGTCGCCCTTCCCTGCGCCCGAACGGACGCGGCGGCGAGGGTGCCGAGCCGGGCGGCCGGGAGCAACGGCGGCGCCCAGGGGAACCGTCTCACCGCCCCGCCCTCCTGGTCTGTCAGCAGGAGCGGCCGAGGCCGGCCACCGGCCGAGGCAGCCGCGGCGAGCGACGCCGTGAGGGCGCGAACCTGATCCGGGCTGCGGACGTTCGAGCCGAAGAGGATCACGCCGCCGACGTCCCCGCGGCGGATCCGCGCCAGGAGCGACGCGCTCGGCGCAGTTCCGCTCATCGCGACGACGAGCCGCTCGCCGACGAGCTGCTCGAGGGTGGGCCGGGAGGCGGGCCTGCCCGAGCTCGGGATCGCGACGGCGAGCACAGTCGCGAGCGCGAGCGCGCTGACGACGCGCTGCGAGGCGCTCAGGCCCAGGGCAGGGAGTCCCAGCCGCCCGGACGACCGTCGACCGGGCGCCCGTACCGCGCGTAGGCCTCCCGAGGAGACGGCGTCTCGACCTCGACACTGGCGCCGTAGCGGGCGGCGAGCTCCGAGACCGGGTAGACGATCTCCTCCTGTTCGCTTCGGGCCCCGACCGCCAGGATCGCGCACGGGCCGTCGCCCGCCCCGACGAAGACGTGGTCGACGCCGGGCGGGCAGTGGAAGAAGTCCCAGGCGCGCAGGCGCCGTTCCTCTCCCTCGACGAGGAGGCGGCACTCACCGGCGAGCACGAGGAAGTCCTCCTGCAGCGACTCGCGGTGGTAGAGACAGTTCGGCTCTCCCGGGTGGAGGACGCTGATGTTGATCCCGAGCTGGGTGAACGGCGCGTCCGGCGACTCGAACACGCAGCCTGCGCCGAACGTCTCGTGCCGCTGCCAGCGGGTGTCGCGCACGTTGACGACGAACCAGCCGCGGTCAGCCATCCGCCGGCCCTCCCTCCCGCTCGCCTCGCCGGACGTGCTCCTCGAGCAGCGCGAGCCGCTGGGCGAGCAGGACGTTCTCGTCGGTCAGCTTCGACAGCACGGTCGAGTAGTGGAGCAGGACGACGACGATGAACAGCGTCGCCGCCGCGAACAGGATGGCGGGAGGGTAGGTCCCGACGCCGAGCCAGCCCGCGATCGTGTTCAGCCCGTCCCGCCACGCGGAGAGCACGAGCAGCACGAGACCCGTGACGAGCCAGAGCAGGGCGTAGCGCTCCTTCAGCCGCCGGCCGCGGATGAGCTCGAGCACGACGAGGAGCAGCAGGACGGACGCGATCGACGCGGCGATCGAGACGCGAACCGGTGTCACGGCGTCGCGTACCTCCGTGCCATGCTCACGAAGAGGGCGAGCGTCACCTTGCACATGTAGTAGATGGACCTCAGGGCCGTGATCGACGACGCGCCGTGCTCGCGCTCGCGCATGCGGACCGGAACCTCCAGCAGCCGCAGGCGGTGCTTGTGCACCATCACCGTCGCCTCGACCTCCGGGTAGTCGTGGGGGTAGTCGACGGCGAAGATCGCGATTCCCCTCGCGTTCAAGGCCTGGAAGCCCGATGTCGTGTCGGTGACGCGCTGCCGCGTCAGCAGCGAGACCAGCCGCGCGAAGAAGACGATCCCGATCCGGCGTGCGAGGGCCGGGCGATGCTCGTCGGACCCGGCGGCGAAGCGGGAGCCGACGACGACGTCCGCCTCGCCCCGCTCCAGCGGCCCGATCAGCTTCGGCAGCTCTCGCGGGTCGTGCTGGCCGTCCCCGTCGAGCCGGACCGCCTCGTCGTACCGGCCCGCGAGCGCGAACTGGAAGCCTGTCTGGACGGCTGCGCCGATCCCGAGGTTGAACGGTAGGCTGACGACGAACGCGCCCGCTGCAGCAGCCACCTCCGCGGTCCGGTCGTGGGAGCCGTCGTCCACCACGACCACGTCGAGAGAGGGGTCGAATGCACGGAGCTCCGAGATCACGCCGCCGACCGCGCCCTCCTCGTTGTGCGCGGGGACGATCGCGATTCGCCGCACCGAGCTCATCGCACGCCCACGGGAGCCCCTAGCCCGAGCAGCGCGAGCACCTGGCGCGCACGGTGGGAGTAGGTGTGCTCGTCGAGGACGCGCTCCCGGGCGCGCGCTCCCATCGCCTCCGCCTGGGCGGGGTCTCCGAGCAGCTCGCGGTAGGCGGCGAGTGCCTGCTCCGCGTCCTCGACGACGATCAGCTCGGCGCCCGGCTCGAACCAGCGCTCGATTCCGGCCTGCGGGTTGGAGACGATCGCCGCGCCGGCGGACGCGAGCTCGAACGGCCGGCACGTCGAGGAACCGCTCACCGTCGCGTGCGAGCGCCGCGTGACGTTGAGGTTGACGCGCGCGGCCGAGATCGCCCTGGCGAAGACGTTGAACGGGACGTCGCCGAGGAGCCGGGCGGCGCCGATGTCGCCCTGGAAGTCGCGTCCGCCGAGGCCGAAGTCGATCTCCGGCGCCGCCCGGCTCGGCTCGCCGACCATCGCCTGCATCCACTCGCGACGGAACTTGTCGCCGTAGCCGTAGAAGAAGACGTCGACTTCCTTCTCCACCGGCTGCGGCGTGAAGAACTCGGGGTCGGCGGCCCAGAAGACGGGCTCGGCCCGCCGCGCTCCGAGCTCGAGCAGGCGGGGGATCCCCCCTTCCGAGTTCGAGATCACGAGGTCGTACTCGGACGGATCCGCACCGTGGTAGTAGTTGAAGCCGGTGTCCATGCCGCCGAACTCGGGCAGGCTCATCGGCACGTCGCCGTCGTAGAAGACGACCGGGACCCGGAACCGGTCGCGGAGGAAGCCCGGGATGCCGCGGAAGTGGGCCATCGGCACGGTGAAGATGAGCACGGCGTCCGGCCGCTCGCGCTCCACGAGTCGCTCGAGGTGGCGCCGCCACCTCGGCGTCACCACGTGCCAGATCGTCTCGCGCGTGAGCCTGTCGACGGACGACTCCTGCGGATCGCTCTCGTCCCGGCGGATGTAGCGGTCGCCCTTGAGGCGCGCGACCGCGTCGCGCACGGTCGCGTACGTCTCGGCCTCGCGGTAGGCCGGGTTCGGCGCGACCCGCCACCACGGCGACTCGACCGGACGCCCCCTGTACGGCGTGACGACGAGGTCGACGCCGGCTTCGTAGAGCCCCTTCCAGAGCTGCCACCAGGCGGGCGTGCAGCCGTAGCGGAAGTCGAGGTCGACGGCGGAGGCAACCGCGAGGATCTTCGGGCCGCGCATTCGATCAGTCTAGGCGGAGGGCCAGAAAGCGCCCCTCCGGCGACCCGCCGCTCCGGCTAGCAGCCGCCTCCGTCCGCCCGCGGCGGGAGCGGCGCCGCAACCGGGCCGAGCCGGAGCGGTGCGTCCGCCTTCCACAGCGTCAGCGACGCGCCGCCCTGGAAGACGGAGCCGATGCGCGCGAGATCGAAGCGGGCGATGCGTGTTCCGGCGATCGGCTGGCGCGAGTCGACGACCACGAACCTGGGCGCGATCGGCTGCCCGCCCTCGAGCAGCACCCCGTCGGATCGAGCCGTCAGCAGCGGCGCGGAGAGGTTGTCTCGTCCGCGCATGTCGTAGACGTGAAGGAGACGGGTGACGCGCGTGTTGAGGAACTCCGTCCAGACGAGGAGCCCTTGCTGCTCGTACTCGTCCACCTCGGCGCAGGGAAGGTTCGGACGCGTGAGGTCGACGTGCAGGAGCGTCGCGGTGGCGTTTGCCGGAAGCGCGTGGTCGACCCAGGCGAGGCGCCTCGCCTGCGTCGTGGAGAGAGGCCCCTGGTAGTCCGTCACCGGCGCGACGAAGGCGAACGCCACCACGACGGAGGCAAGCGGGAGGAGCGGCCTCCTGGCGAGGAGGACCACGGCCCCGCCGAGCGCGACGGCGACCGCGATCCAGAGCTGGACCGGCGGCCCGGCCGCCACGCTCTTGAAGGCGTTGACGAACGACGCAGTGGGGCCGTCGACGTTGTTCGTCGACCGGAGAATCCTGTCCGGCAGGAGCGACGCCCCCGCCGCCAGCGCGACCGCGAGGCCCAAGGCGACCGGTGCGCGCCGCTCCCGCCCGTTGGCCACCCAGTAGGCGAGCGAGATGACGAGAAGCGGCGTGACGTAGAAGAGGTTGCGCTCGTGCAGGATCCCGAGGCCGTACGGACTGGCGGAGAGCGCGGCGACCGAGGCGAGGATTCCGACGCAGAGCGCGAGCGCTCCGAGCCCGAACGCGCGCTCCGCCGACGGTGCGTCGCGCCGCAGCAGACGGCGAAGCGCGAACGGGAACGCGAGCAGAGCCACCACGCCGGTGCTGACGGCGAACGTCTCCACCGTCCAGAGCGTCCACTTCGCGACGCCGACGACGCCGTAGTGGACGTTGAAGAGCCCGCTGTACCCGCTCGTCGGGACGGGCACCCCCGCCGCCGACGCGCAGAGCCCGGCCACCAGCCCGGCGCCGACGACGGCGAGCGTCGGCAGGTAGACGCGCAGCGTGCGTGGCAGGGCCCTCTCCGTCAGGCCGATGACGACGATCGCAGCGACGACGCTCCCGACCACGGCGAGCGCCTGCGGCCGGATCC
>Ga0187780_10001982_pt1 | contig 15417 bp, 11 predicted proteins | sample 1015_Q2_SP10_20__FD_132429 | JGI IMG/M metagenome (GOLD analysis project Ga0187780, IMG submission 132429) | Tropical peat soil microbial communities from peatlands in Department of Meta, Colombia - 1015_Q2_SP10_20_MG | ecosystem: Environmental > Terrestrial > Soil > Wetlands > Peat | place... | reverse complement strand
TCTTCTGAATAATGTACCTTCTTAACTGGAATTCGTGTAAAAAATGTAATCATTAGTTTAAAACTATTCATATTATGGCTCCTATTTAATTTTCAAGGGAATTCCAGCAGTAATTAAATATACTTCTTCTGCTAATGAAGCTATGTATTGATTCATTCGTCCAGCTATATCTCTAAAGATTGACCCTAAACGATAAGCAGGTACAATCCCAAATCCAACTTCATTCGAAACAACCAATAAAGTTTTATTATGACTTTGACATACTGTAATTAGCCTTTCAATTTCTTCTTTAATGTTTCGTTCAATATCTTTTATTCTCTCATTTGAAACAGTTTCAAAATCTTCTTCTGCCTCTAATAAAAGATTCGTAATCATAAGTGTTAAACAATCTAATAAAATAATTTTATTTCCCATAAAATTCTCATGCTCTTGTAGTGATTGAAAGGATTTATATTGTTCGATTGTATTCCAATTGGATGGTCTTGAAGATTGGTGCATTTCTACACGATTTTTTGTATCTTCATCAAAAACCATTGATGTAGCAAGATACACTACATTCCCTTGAATTGTTTCCTGAAATTCTACTGCTTTTTTCTCTGCAAAAGAGCTTTTCCCGCTTCTTGCTCCTCCAATAATAAAAATCAAAAAATCTCACCTCTTTTCAAGTACAATCTAAGTATATTCTGTTAATTGGTTCTTTTCAAATCATGATAAACATCGCTAAAGAATGGACCGACTTCTAAAATAATAAAATACATGAAGATGTTGTTGAATTTACTATTTCAAATAAACAACCTAGGAAGTTTTTTCTTGGCTTCTAACCCTATGTTAAGACAATACTCTCTTATTTCGACTGATTCAAAATTTGAAAGCATGTGATCATATTTCCCGTCACCATATTGAAACTTTGAAAATAAATGATCAGTATGCCAACAATGGATATGAGGATGATAATAAATAGAGTTTGTTGAAGTGCTGTCAAAATCAAGTTGATCAGGTCTATAATCAATTACATCAACTAAATGATTCACAGCAATTTCTGTACTGTACATAGATGTAACTCCTCTATACCAACCTGGCCAAGCTCCCTCTTTTTTAGCAAATTCCTCAGTCAGTAAATAATAAGCTATTTCAACACTTAACTTACAAACATCTCGGACTAGGTTCGAAGCTCCGTAATGTGTTGATCCAACATTGTGTATTCCTTGATGCCTTGTATTAAATTTTCGTGCTACTCGTATGATATTTCCCTTTACTTCCTCTCCAGAGTAACCCCCTCTTCCAACTGTATAATAATTAGGAATATAAGTATTCCAAGCAGGTGTTAAAAATGTATCAACATCCGTTCTTAAGACATAATCATAACTATTTAAAAATTCCGCCTGTTTACCTCCTATACAAGAAATTGAGTTTATAAATCGATACGTTTTCCATATTCCATCAAGTGGATTTAATTCTACTTTAATACAATCATCTGGAACTAAATCTAAGGATGATTTTGGACCAAATACAATTAGATCAGTATCTTGACTACAATTAATGAATTTATAAGATGTATACAGACAAGCAAATTGCTTAAATAATCCATGTGTATAATCCAAATAAACTGCAATAGCTCTCTTCATTTTTTCACCATCGTTAATATTTTTTTGAATTATTATGTTACGGAGTTACAAGAACGAGGTTCACAACCACTGACTCCACCTTCCGATTTCTTCAAGTCATAATTCATACACAAGATATTCATTATTTATAGGATGGTTTGGATTTGCTCCTAATTTTGGAACTAAATAATCAGCCTCTTTATACACAAATTTAGCAGATTAATAATTCTAAGAAAGAGAGGAAAAAATTTAGGCCGACATTCACATGAAATTTGAATAGTATACAAGAGAATAAACTATGAAATGGAGGAATAATAAAATGAAGGTAGCTATTTTAACCATGTTCAATGGTCTAAGCAGCACATATTCTTTAGTTAATATTGTAGCAGAACAGCTTCGAATGCTACTGGATGCAAACATAGAAATAAAACTACTTGTCAGTGAGCACTGCCCTGACAATGAAAAACATGGTGTTTTTTTAGATGAACGAATCAAGTGGGTCAAGATTGTTAACAAAATTAATGATGAAATAATTCATTGGAGGGATTATTCACAACCAAAAGGAAAAGTCCATGATACTTTTTTTGAAGAGGTTGACATTTTTGCCGAAAATTTTATACAACATTTATCCGATGTTGATGTATGTATAATGCATGACATCCATTTTCAAGGCTGGCATTTAGTTCATAATGTTGCCATTCGTAAAGCTCAAGAGCAACTACCAAACCTAAAGTTTATCGCTTTTACCCACTCCGCACCTGCAAACCGTCCACCCAAAACTGAATGGCCGTTTTCTGCTCGCTATAGCCCTATGCCAAATACAATTTATGTATATCCAACTCAATCTGGAATTCCTGCTCTTGCCAAACAATATGCTGTTCCTGAGGGAAGGTGTCGAGTTGTAAGTAATAGCCTTAACCTTTCAGAATTCCTTAGCAAAGGGGTTCAAACTGTCATCAATCAATTTGATTTCCTTTCCGCAGATATTTTTGTAGTCTATCCAGGTCGTTTAACAACAGCCAAAAAATTTGAAAAGGTTGCTTCCCTATGTGGTGCTATTAAAAAAGTAAGCGAGAGTAAAGTAAAAGTTCTGTTCTGTGATTTTCCGTCAAATGATATTGAATCAGAAACATATAAAACTCTTATTCTATTTGAGGGATGTAAAAATGGACTCGATTATAAAGATATCGTTTTTACATCTGACATTGGATTTCAACATGGGTTTCCAAGAAATGGAGTACTTGAACTTTTCTCACTATCAAACTTATTTATTTGCCCTTCATTCTCAGAATCGTTTGGACTAACTGTTTTAGAAGCAGCGAGCAAAGGAAATTTTCTCATTTTAAACGAGGCTGTTCCTGCTCTTGAAGAACTAGGAAAAAAATTAAATGCTTTCTTTATGAGATGGGATGCTCGGAACTTTGGTTTTGACACAAAAGAATCCTATAAACCATCAGAACAAGCTTATTTTGAAGAACATGCAACCAAAGTAATAAGTCTGATGAGGGAAAATCCGATTCTCCATGCTAAAACGATAGCCAGACAGCGCTTTAGTCCAGAATGGGTATGGAGAAATCAATTAGAACCATTGTTAATGGGATATTGAGAGCTGAAAATTCAAAAGATTGTAATGCTGATTCAAAAGGGTTTTCACTATTGTTCTGAGACTTAAAAACTATGCATATAAAGTCACCTTAGTCTGAAGCAATAAGACTAAGGTGATTTAATTTTTTGTATTCCTCTTTAGTCTCGCACATTCCGCTAGAATCAACTTCTGTCATTATAGTTACAAATCTCACAAGCAACCATTTTTAAGAAAAAAGACTTTAAAATAAACAGTATAATCCTTCCTTTATACTGTTTATTTTAAAGCGTATATACGAATTCAATATTGAAATTTTATCTTTGTCTAGACCACAGGAATAGATTATAGACTACTACCTTCTAGTTTAAAAACTTGCAGCTAAAAATGAAAGAATTTCAATAGGATTAGGAAAAAGTTGGACTTTTAATACTCCCTTCATTCCGACGCTATATTCTCATAGTTCTAGTACAGTGGGTAGTTGTTGAGTGTGTAGTAGTTGTTGAATGTGTTGTGGTTGTTGAATGTGTTGTGGTTGTTGATGATGTTTCTGAAATAAGTAGAAGAACATCTTCTAATTTCAATTGAAGAAGCATTTCTTTTTTAATTACGGTTTTTAACGTCTGATTTACACTTTGGTTTATTGAAATTAAATCAGCAACAGATGTTGCAACTACATTTATATTTGGTAACGTCCCAACTACGGCTTGAACTTTTTCTGCCTCTGCATTAATAACGTGTGCTAACCCAAGTTCCTCAAATGCAATAGATGCAAGAAGTAAATTTACTACATCTTCTCGAGTAAGGGTAATATTTGGATTAACATTTGGGATGTTTGGAAAACTCATATTATTTCACCTCATTTTATATATTTCTTGATATTTTATGAAATAAACCTTTATCTTGAAAGGTATATTAACCTATTTCCTTGTCCTTAAATACAATAAGGGTTAGTAAAATAAACTATTTCTTTGGATTGTCCTAAATGACAAATTCTAGATTTTTAAATACATGCATCATATGCTTTCTCAATTAGTGTCAGGGCATGTTGCTTATTTTTCCTAAGATGTACTTGATTGAATAAAGGATAACAAATCATTACTTATTTCTATAATTAATAATCAAAAAAGAGAGTTTCACTTAGGAAAGTATAACAATCTTCTAATAACATTTATGCTAATTCGGCCATTTTTTGATTTATTCGTCCATTACCTTTATTTTTCGGTTAGTCCTATCTGCTAAGGTCTTCAACAATTACATTCAAGTCTTTTTTGAATAATTCCTTTTAAAAAACAAATATTAGATTTATTAAAGGAATTTTCTTCATAAGGGAGTATTTATATATGGATTTATCACATAATCAAAGAATCGAATTACACGGATTTAATAACCTAACAAAATCTCTGAGTTTTAATATGTATGATATTTGTTATACAAAAACGCGCGCAGAACGGGAAGCTTATATTGATTATATTGATGAGCAATACAATGCTGATCGATTAACTAAAATATTATCGACCGTTACAGATATTATCGGAGCACATATCTTAAATATTGCAAAGCAAGACTATGATCCGCAGGGTGCAAGTGTCACAATATTAATCTCAGAAGGCCCAGTTGATGATGCTTCTCTAGAATCTTTAATGGAAACTCCTGGACCCGTTCCAGATACTGTTTTAGCGCAGCTTGATAAAAGTCACATCACTGTTCATACTTATCCTGAATATCATCCTGATGATGGGATCAGTACATTTCGTGCAGATATTGATGTTTCTACTTGCGGGGAAATTTCTCCTCTTAAAGCTTTGAATTATTTAATCCATTCATTTGATGCGGATATTATGACAATTGATTACCGTGTTCGTGGATTCACACGTGATATCACTGGGCATAAATTATTTATTGATCATGAAATTAATTCAATACAAAACTATATCCCTGAAAAATTTCAAAATATGTATGATATGATTGATGTAAATGTTTATCAAGAGAACATTTTTCATACAAAATGTAAACTAAGAGAATTTGATTTAGATAATTATTTATTTGGATATACAAAGGAAAAATTATCTAAAGATGAAATTGATGTGATTACAAAACAAGTTAAAACAGAAATGGAAGAAATATTTTATGGGAAAAACATGTCAATTTCTCATATAAATATGGAGGAGAATAATGGATCATAACAAAACACCTCTCTTAACAGGTGTCATTGAATATGCTCAGGAGAACATTACAAGTTTTGATGTACCTGGACATAAACGAGGAAACTCACTTGAAGAATTAAAAGAAATTTGGAGTGAGTTAGCATTAAGGATGGACGTAAATTCATCAAAGCGAGTGGACAATTTATCTCATCCAACAGGAATCATCCAAGAAGCTGAAATTTTACTAGCTGATGCATTTCAAGCTGATCATGCATATATGCTTGTAAATGGCTCAACTTCAGGTGTTCAATATATGGTTATGAGTGCGATTGAACATGGGGATAAAATCCTCCTGCCTAGAAATGTACATAAGTCAGCTATTAATGCATTAATTTTAGCAGGAGCAAAGCCAGTTTTTATTGAACCCGAAATTGATGAATACTATGGGATTGTAAACGGTGTAACAGTAAAATCCGTCTTACATGCACTTGATCTTCATTCAGATGTGAAAGCTGTTTTGATTATTAATCCTACTTATTTTGGTGCGACTTCTAATTTAAAAGAAATCATAAATCAATCACATAAAAGAAATATCCCTGTATTAGTTGATCAAGCTCACGGTGCTCATTTTTCATTTCATCCTGGCTTACCTCCTAGTGCTTCCATTCTTGGAGCAGACTTAGTTACATTAAGCTTACATAAAACTGGAGGAGCCTTAACACAAGCTTCAGTTCTTTTACATAATGATCGATTCATCACGAAAAATAAAGTTCGTTCAACGATCAATCTATTTCAAACAACATCAGCCTCTTATTTACTAATGTGCTCAATGGATCTTGCGCGTAAGAAGCTATACTTAGAAGGAAATGATCGATTTGAAACGTTGTTAAATTTAACAAAAAAAGCAAAGAAGGAGATTAACAAAATAAAAGGTCTTAAGTGTATTTGTCGTGACACCTATCGAAATGACCAAGGTGTTTTTGATTATGATGAATTGAAAATTGTTGTGAGAGTAACGGATTTAGGATTATCTGGTTTCAAAGTGTATGATATGTTAGCTGAAGAATACAGGATTCAAGTTGAATTAGCCGAGCCAAATGTAATCTTAGCAATTGTATCACTCGGAGATAATGAAGAAACAATCGCAACTTTAGTTAAAGCACTAGACGATATAAGTAAACGATTTTATGGAAAACTACCGAAAAAAGAAATTGATTTTAGTGCAACCTTAAAAAATCCCAAAATGGTAATGACTCCTCGTGATGCTTATTATCATTCAAAAAAAATTATTCCGATTCAAGAAGCAAGCGGCTTAATTAGCGCTGAGTCAATTATGATCTATCCTCCAGGAATCCCTTTATGTATTCCTGGCGAATTAATTTCAGACGAATTGATCGAGCATTATTTATATTTAAAAGCTGAAGGCACTATCACTATTAGTGATGATGATGATCCAAATTTAATAAAAGTAATTGATCGAGATCAGGAGGAAAATTTAATGGATTTATGGTATACAGAAAATCACCAAGATGACACTAAATTTTCAATTAAAGTTCAGGAACATATTCATTCAGAAAAAAGTGAGTTCCAACAAATTGACTTTTTTAGAAGCAAAACATTTGGGACATTCTTCACATTAGATGGATATATGATGGTGACAGAAAAAGATGAGTTTATTTATCATGACATGATTACCCACATTCCATTGGCAGTAAATCCTTCTATTAAGAAGGTATTAATTATTGGTGGTGGTGATGGCGGAACCGCAAGAGAAGTACTTCGCTATTCTCATATCGAAAAAGTAGATATGGTCGAAATTGATGAGCGTGTTGTAAGACTTTGCCAACAATATTTACCTTTAACCGCTTCTAAATTAGATCAAGATGACCGTTTGACATTGCATTTTGAAGATGGATTAAAATTTGTGCAAGAATCCACTGATGGATCGTATGATTTAATCCTTGTCGATTCAACTGATCCAATTGGTCCAGGTGAAGGACTATTTACAGTAGAATTTTATAACAACTGTAAAAGAGTATTAAGCGATGATGGGATACTAATCAATCAACATGAGAGCCCCTATTATGCAAGCTATGCACATGAAATGAAGCGTGCTCATTCAAAAATTAAAGAAACCTTCCCTATCGCAAAAGTATATCAATTCCATATGCCAACTTACCCTTCAGGTCATTGGTTATTTGGATTTGCTTCGAAAAAATATGATCCAATAAAAGATATTAAAGCGGATGAGTGGAATCAGCTTGGAATCAAAACAAAGTATTACAATACAGATTTACATATTGGTTGCTTCATGCTCCCTACTTATGTAAAAAATGAATTGGATAATGCTTAAATAAATTTGAAAAAGAGGAACTTTGTCATTTCATAAGTTCCTCTTTCTATAAATATTATCTAATTAAATGAACAAAGATTGAGACAACCACTACCGTTACAACACCTACAATTACTACTGCAATACTTGCCATAGCAGCCTCTACTTCACCCAGTTCAATCCCAATTGCTACTCCAAAAGCATGTCTTGAAGTTCCTAGTGCTAGACCTTTTACGATTGGATTCTTAATTCTAAAAAGTTTTAAGAAAAACGCACCAAGTGCATAAACGATTACTACATTAAAAATTATTGCAAAGGATGTAATAGCTGGTATACCACCGATCCCCTGTGAAACAGGTAAAGCAATTGCTGTTGTGGCAGCTTGAGGTAGCATAGAATACAATACAGATTTATCAAGAGAGATAATATTGCTTTTTGATATTAGATTAGCAAAATACAAAACTGCATCTCCAATTGTTAGACAACAAACTCTAACGATTGGGGTGCAGTTCAATATCTGAGATCTTTTTTATTCAATAAGTATCTGTTAAATTAATTGTTAAAGTTTTACTTTATTCCAAGTGCTTTTTTAGTCGCAGGTCCAACGACTCCATCAACTGATAAATGATGATCCCTTTGAAATTTTCGCACAGCATTGTCAGTGTAAGTCCCAAATATTCCTTTTTCATCCTTAATAGCGTAACCAAGTGAAGTAAGTTTCTGCTGTAATGAAATTACCGCACTACCTTGACTACCTTTTTTCAAAATATCGCTAACTGATTCCACAGGAATTGATGGACCACTCGTTAGTCTCGTTACCTTATATCCATTTGCTATAGCAATCGCATCAAATGACTTTTTAGATGAAGTGATAATCACTGGTGTATTTACTTTCACCTGACTAAATAGCCATTGTATTTCATTATTATACATTCGAATACACCCATGGCTTATATGCTTTCCAATTGAACCTGAATTACTATTACCATGTATACCATAAGTGTCTCCCCAAGTTCCCCTAGCATTTAGTCCAAGCCAACGCTTACCAAGTGGATTACGTGGATCTCCACCAGGAATATGCTCTTTATAAAACGGCCTATTTACAATTTTGTTTACAATTTTGAATTTCCCTTCAGGGGTGTCCGAAGCTCTCTTTCCAGTTGCCACCTTAAATACCTTTACTAGTTTCCCATTTTCGTAATAAGCAAGATTGTTAATTGTTTTGTTGATTACGATTAATTGATTCGTAGCTGCATAACTATGTGTAGTTCCTAGTCCAAAAAATAGTAAAAATAAAGAAACAAACATAACAAAAACCCTTTTTATCATTTCTCTCCTCCTTTTCCACTCTTCTCAAAAACTCAATCGTTTTATCCTATGATTGAAAAGGTTGAATATGTATCAAATTTTACAATAAAATTTACAATAAAAAATTACTTTCAAATTGATGTTCTGAAAATAGTTAATTCAAAAAAATAATCCTCATAAGACAGGGACAAAAATGGAAATTTAGCATAAATAAATACAATGAGAATTAGTTTTATATAGGAGTGAATAAAATGACAACTCCCTGGATTAATAACCAGAAAATGCAGCTTATCATTTCTAAACAAATGAACACATTTAAATCTTCAGGAGTGAATAAAAAAACTATTGATTCAAGTTTTCAGCAAATAAATGAAAATGTTAAAAATGATATTTATATATCTAATAATGACGATAGCAATGTTAAACAAGTTAAACCTATTAATTCATTAGAAAACGAAGCAATACTTAAGATGTGTTATATAATGAATTTATTTAATACTTATGTTATTGGTGAAATGAATCACACTGGGATTTCCCTTGAAGATTCTGGTCATATGAGTGAAATAGTCAATGGAGGGAAAGATTCCTTTAATGAAGTGGATAATCATAATATTCATTCTGTTTTTGATACAAAAAGTAACAAGAATGATTTGGAATCAATTAACCCTAAGTATCAGTTTTTTTTAAAAGATGAGGAAATTGAGGAATCTAACGAAAAGAACGATTCTAAACAAAATAATAGTAATTTTGAAGCTGAAATTTTTACTGAATTAGTATTAGACGAAGAAAAAGTTGAAAATAAAAAATTAATTAAAACAAATTCTATTGAAAATATAGTTGAACTTAATACAGAAAATATAGAATCTACGCTTATTTCTGATGAAAACAATAAAGAGTCTAACTTGATTAATACTGTACCTACTTCTATCTCAAATGAAATCAAAACCGACAAAGCCGAAGACAAGGATAATGATCTAGATATTCCATTAAATTCTAAGGACTCTCTAACTGGTTCTCAAACGGATAGTTTAAATAATGAAACCAACTTTAAAAAGTCAATGTCAGAGTCTAATTCTAATTTTCCTCATGAGCTACAAACCTATGAAGCCATTGATAAGGTTAATGATTTAGATATTTCATCTAAATTGGTGGACGCTTCGCTTGAGGCACAAATTGATAAAATCAATGATGAGGCTAACTTGTTTAACTCTCAGCCTCCTTCTCACTATATTGATCTCAAAACTGCCAAAGATGAGATCAAGGAAAATGAGCTAACTATACCATCCTATTCAGTGGTCTCTCCGGTTGAGGAACAATCTGAAAAAATAAATAATGAGGCTAACTTAATTAATTCTGAGCCTCCTTCTCACTATATTGATCTTAAAATTGTCAAAGATGAGATCAAGGAAAATGAGCTAACTATACCATCCAAATCTGTGGTCTCTCCCATTGAGGCACAAATTGATAAAACAAATAATGAATCCAACTTGATTAATTCTGAGCCTTCTTCTCACTCTCTTGAACCCAAAGCTGAGAACAAGGTTGATGAGCTAACTATTCCATCCAAGTCTGTGATCTCTCCTATTGAGGCACAATTTGAAAAAATAAATAATGAGGCTAACTTGATTAATTCTGAGCCTTCTTCTCACTCTCTTGAACATAAAACCGTCAAAGCCGAGAACAAGGATAATGATCTAACTATTCCATCCAAGTCTGTAGTCTCTCCTATGGGGGCACAAATTGATAAAATAAATGATGAGGCTAACTTGTTTAACTCTGAGCCTCCTTCTCACTATATTAATCTCAAAACTGTCAAAGTCGAGAACAAGGTTGATGAGCTAACTATTCCATCCAAATCAGTGGTCTCTCCTATTGAGGCACAAATTGAAAAAATCAATAATGAGCCTAACCTGATTAATTCTGAGGCTACTTCTAATTCTCATGAACATAAAACCGTCAAACCTAAAGATAAAGTTAATATTCAAAACATTCCGTCCACCCTTAAGAACCCTTCGCTTGGTGCACAAATTGATAAAATAAATAATGAGTCCAACTTGATTAATTCAGAGCCTACTTCTAATTCTTATGAAACCATCAAACCTGAAGACAAGGTTAATGACCAAACTATTTCGTCCAATTCCGAGGACTCTTCGCTTGGGGCAAAAGTCGATGAATTAAATAAAGAAACCAACATTAATAATTCAGATATTACTTCTAACTCCAAAATTGATTTTCAATCTGATAATGAAATGGGTAATAACCCAGTTTTTATTTCTTTTGATTCTATTAATTATATAAAATCCAATCACACTCAAAAGGATGAGGCAACTAAAAAAACTAACAAAGTGAAATTTCACCAGATTCCCTTAAATGCAACTCAAACAAAAAATATAGAAGAACTAGCTCCATTTCATAATACCGACCCTTTTTTGGTGAATATGAAGCCCTTAAATAATGAGATACCCAAATTTGAATCACAAAAAAATAGTATAAATGAAACCAATCCTTCTAATAATCAAAGTGATTATACGAAATATGGAAATATCTTTTTAAAAGAAGTAAAAATTCCATTCTCAGTCAATGTTAAGATCAATGATTTTCTTCATCCCCCTCTTTTTGGGGGTACATCTCAAAATAATTTTGATTTTTCCAATGTTGCCAATAGTCAATCCCCTCAGTTATTTAATACCACTACTTATTATTATGAATATCCATATTGTAGTTTAATGAGTTCTACAATTAGTGAAAGTACATTTTTCACTGAAGATATTCAGTTTTCGAGTAAGAATACTAAAAATTATTCTCATTCAATAAATGTAATTCCTTTACATGAATCAAATGTTATGAAAAATAATGAAACAATTAATCATAAAAATACATTTAATTCCCTATATGTTAAAATTCCTATTATTGTAGGAGAATATAAGATAGAAATATGTATGGAAGAAGAATTACGATTTAATGAAGAGATTTTGAAAATTAAAGAAATATCTAAAGAACTATTTCTAACAAATAGTAAACTTGTACCTACAACATTTTCTGACTCGTCAGATAGTGGAAAATCTAAAGTTTTGAAGGGAAATTTATTTATTGAAGGATATATAAAACAAACTATTGAATGCATTACTGAATACAACATAAATCAACAAAAAAATCCTGTAAAATATCTATATCAGAATATTGTAATTGATTTAATTATACAACTACTTCAAATACAACCAATTAGATTCAGTTGTAATCATATAGAATAATTAAAATCGATAAAGATATTTCCAAATAAAAAATAAAATCTCTTTATTATAAAAATGAGAAAAATAACTACTATACATGTCTATGCCTTCAAATGAACTTGGCATATTGTAATAAAGTAGAGTTTAAAAAACTCAAATAATATTAAGGAGATGTTTTTTAATGAGTGATCCACAAATTAACCCAGCTTGTCCGATAACATCAACAGAACAAATTCCTTTAAATTTTGCTAACACAGCAATCTATCAACAAAATGCAATGCCAACAATTAAGGTTCCCGTTGTTTTAGCAGAACCAACGCTTCAAATTGTAGTAGAGGCAGATATTCCTCTAAATCCTCCTGCAACTGAAATTAAAAGAGTAATAAAAAATGTATTTTTAGAACAAGTAAAACTTGTACCAGTTGCTTTTTCACGTATTGATGATACAGATTTTTTCAATGTAACTAGAGGTAAATTATTTGTATCTGGATTTATTCGCAAAAATATCGAGTATGCTTCAAATACTTGTAATGGAGCACTTCAAGATAGAATTGCTGATGTTCCATTTTCTGGATTTGCGGATCTTACATCTTTTTTAACTCGTCCTATTATTGGAATTTCTGCAAATAGCAGCGCTAGTTTTCTTAATGAAAAAAATCAAATTGTACCTCGTTTAGATAAATTCTTCTTCCAAAATCTAGTTAAATACAACGAACAACCATTTGGTGAGTTAGTTGCTGCTAATTTCTATGAACTTGACTTTTCACCAGTTATGGCAACTCCTGAAGGCACATTTAGCACAATCAGAGAAAAAATCGTTCTTGACCTTACTGTTAAAGTATTACAAACTCAACAATTAAAACTTAGTACTGGAGTAACACAACAAATTCCTCAACTTCCTGAAGGAACTGTTGATTGTTAATTTTTATCAAGTTAATTAAGCTAAACTACTAATAATGAATGTAGATAAATTTGCATATACGTTTTATTAAGTAGTTTAATGATTGATTTGATCTACCATAGAATTTAACAAAGCCGCTATTTCGTAATGAGTATTACTTTTACGAAATGGCGGCTATTTTTGTTTGATTTAAATGATAACTATTATCAATTATTAATCTTTATTTTTCACTAATCTTTCCTTGAATCATGTCATTATTAAAATTGACTACCTTACAGATTCTTATCATTTTTTTATTACAAAAAATGATCCAGTACAATGGGCAATCTTTTTGCCATCATCTCGATGTACTTCACTTTCAACTACTAAGGTTTTAGTTCCTTTATGAATAATGTGGGCAGTTGCTTTTAAAGATTCTCCTATTCCAGGTGCTATATAGTGAATGGTTAAATTTGAAGTAACCGCTCCATAGCCTTCTGGAACTACTTCATTAGCTAATAACCCCATTGCGGTATCAATCGTTGTAGCAGTAATTCCACCATGAACAATATGTAATATATTTTCTGTTAACTTATTGATCGGAATTTCTACAGTACATTCATGCTCTTTTACGTCAATATCCATTTGTAAAAGTTCTGAAATATAAGTTCGATGACTATTTTGCTGCTTTCTTAATACTCCATTTAGCAATTGATATAGAACCTCTTGTTCTTCATTAGAAGCGTTTTCTAAACATTGATGAAACAGCATTTCTATTTTATCTTTCATATCTTACAATCCCCCTTTTATTAGACATAGAAAAAGGACTAGCATAGGCTAGTCTAATTATTAAATGCACTTTAAAATTACATATATCTTTAGTCTAAAACTGGTTATTTTCCATGTCAAATATTTGATTGAATTATTATGCTTTTTCTAAACTTGTTCGTTTTTTAACTGCTACATTTATAACAAGAATTGTTAACATAATTGATAAAACTAAATAGATGGTCAAGATTAAAATATCGTGTAAAAGTATATTGTAATTTCCAGTTGAAATGATGGATCGGAAACCTTGTACTGAATATGTCATTGGCAACAAGGCATGTAGTTTTTGTAAAAAATTTGGAGACAGCTCATATGGAAATGTACCTGAACTAGCTGTTAATTGTATAACAAGTAGAACAACCGCTATAAACCTTCCTGCATTATCCCCAATTGTTATTAGAAATTGAATGATTGACATAAAGATTAAACTTGTAAAAAAAGAAAAAATGTACAAATAGCCTTTGCTAATTGGATCTAACCCAACAAGATAGATTAAAAATAAATTCGTTATGATGCTATGACCAAGAGAAATCATCATTAACATTAAAAATTTTGAAAGAAACCATGCTATTCCAGATGGAGGATTTTTGTAAGTCGTCCGTAATGGAAAAACTGTAGAAAGTAATAATGCCCCCACGAAAAAGCTTAAGGAAAGAAAATATGGCGCTAACCCTGTTCCATAATTTGGAACTTTATTTACCATTTTTTCCTCCAATCGTACAGGGTTAGAAATCATTTCATAAGTGGGTTGCCCTGCTTTGATTGCATCTATTTCCTTCGCACCACTCGCCAATTTGTCTGTTAATTGCTTACTACCAGCTTGTAGCTTGTCTTCCATTGTTTTTAAAGTTGTCAAGTTACTTATAACGCTATTCCATCCTTTGCTTATATCTCCCGCACCTTTCGTGATTTGGTTTTGTGATGAGGCTATCACTTTTGCTCCATTCGAAATTTCTTTTAATTTTGACGTAACAGTATGTGTACCTTGGCTTAATGTCTTAGAACTTTGTGCAGTTTTCGTTAATCCGTCATTAAATTTTGTTAAATTCGAGTTTACTTCACTTAGTCCTCCAATCAAATTTTTACTAATCGTATTGATTTGTTGGATTGATGAATCTTTCATCAACTCTGGATAATTCTTTTCTAATCCCATAATTGATTGATCTAATTGTTTCGATCCATAAGAAAGTGGATTCACCCCAGAAATTAATTGATTTGAACTATAATTTAAAGAATAAATAGTATTGCTAAGTGTATTTAATCCACTATCAACTTGCTTCATCCCTGAAGCAAGTTGATCTGCCCCTTTCGATAATTGCGTGGCAGCATCACTTAACTTTTTTGTCCCATCAGCTAATTGACTAATTGGAGCACTTTGTTTTTGCATTCCACTAATCATGTCTTGTGTACCAGTGGATAGCTTTGTTAAGCCAGTTGTAATTTCATTTGATCCTTGACTTGCACTTTTTAAATCCTTACCAACTGTCAAAAGATTTTGCATAAATA
>Ga0187780_10001980_pt1 | contig 15425 bp, 14 predicted proteins | sample 1015_Q2_SP10_20__FD_132429 | JGI IMG/M metagenome (GOLD analysis project Ga0187780, IMG submission 132429) | Tropical peat soil microbial communities from peatlands in Department of Meta, Colombia - 1015_Q2_SP10_20_MG | ecosystem: Environmental > Terrestrial > Soil > Wetlands > Peat | place... | reverse complement strand
TACGTGTCGCAAACCAAAGAGGGGTGCGGCGCTGCAGCCATCTCGATGGTGATGAAGTATTGGGCCAAGCAGGCGGGAAAGCCGGAAACAGCGGAAATGGTCGCGGAGAGAATTCAGAAACTGCTGTACTCTCCGAAGCAAAAGGGAATTCCCGCCAGTGCGATGGAAAAGTATTTCCAGGACAAGGGATATCGCACGTTTGCCTTCCGTGGGGAGTGGAGCGATCTTCGGAATCATCTTGGAAAAGGAAGGCCGCTCATTGTTTGCCTGAAGGCCAGCGGCGATCACGGACCATTGCACTATGTCGTCGTAGTGGGCTTGGATGAAGCGCGCGGTTACGTTTTCCTGAACGACCCGGCGGTGGACAAAATGCTTCGTATTTCGCGCACGGGGTTCCAGGAAGAATGGGATTTGGCAAAGAATTGGACACTCCTGGCCGTACCCAGCGAAGCGAAGTGATCGCCGCATTTGCGCTTCTGATGCTCTCTGTGGTCCCCTCATTTTCCCAAGACAATTCCATCGCGGACAAAATCCAGACAGTGAAAGCGGTTTATGACCAAGGGCGCTGGGAGGAAGTGGTCGCTGCTACCGAGAAGGTGCCGGAGAGGCCGGGGGACTTCGGGCTGTATCGAGGGCTCGCGCTATCGCATCTGGAGCGGTGGGACGAGGCACAAAAAGCATTTGAAGGGAGCCTCGCGCACAATCCGGGCGACACACGGCTGATGACGGAGCTGGCCGGGCTCGCCTATCGCCGGAAGGATTTCCGCGAAGCGAAGAAGTATTTGCGGCGCGCGCTGGCGATTGAGCCGGGGGACGCGTACGGCAACAACCTGCTGGCCTCCATTTATTTTCTCGAAGGCAATCTTGAAGCGGCGCTCAAGTTTTGGAATCGCGCGCAAAAACCGCGGCTTTCCGATCTCACCTTCGAACCTCGCCCGCGACTCAATCCGATTCTGCTCGACCGCGCTTTTCTGTTTTCGCGCGGCGGCGTCTGGAAGAGCAGCAGCTTTCTAACAACCCGGGCGAGGCTGGAGAGTCTAGCTGTATTTCAATCGCAGCGGTTTGATTTGGAGGCGAAGGAGGACGCCACGTTCGGCTTGGCGTTCCGCTCTACGGAAAAGCCGGAATGGTGGGACTCGCCATGGATGGCCGCGGCAAATTTCGCGAGCGGTCTTCCGTATCAGGAGGTCTATGCCGGGTTTCCCAACTTGAATGGCGCTGGGTTGCTGTGGAATTCGTCGTTTCGCTGGGACGATCAGAAGCGACGCATTTTGTCGGAGCTGGCGGGGCCATTGAAGGACAATTCCGCCTGGCGCTATGAGTTGAAGGTGGACCTGCGAAATGAAAACTGGAACTTGACGAACACGTTGATGCCAGCGACGCCAGCGCCGGCGTTCGTCAATCTGGAGAAGGCGACACTCCAAGCAGGAATTCAATCCATTCCGAGCGGGCAATGGGATTGGAGCGCGGGCTTCGTCTATTCATACAGGAGATTGCGGAACCCGTTGGGATTACCCGCGGGAGCCGCGACGTTTTTCACCGATGGTTCAGACCTGGGCCTGCGAGGGAGCTTGCGACGGGCGCTCGTGCAACATCCGGAGAGACGATTCACGCTGGACGGGCGTGCGAGCGGTGAGGTCGGAACGTTTTTTCGCGAACCTTTGGGGCGATACTTCCGAATGGCAGGCGACCTCGGCTCACGATGGCTGCCGCAAGCGCGAGGAGACGATTACGAAACACGGCTGCGGTTGCGAGCAGGAAAGATTTTCGGAGACGTGCCGTTCGATGAATTGTACGTCCTCGGCTTTGACCGCGACACGGATTTGTGGATGCGTGGCCACCCAGGGCTATCGGCAGGACAGAAAGGAAGCGCGCCTTTGGGAAGGGCATATGTCCTTGCAAATGCGGAAATCGACAAAGTCGTCTATCACGCGCCTTTCGTGACTTTCCGGATTGGACCGTTCGTGGACACGGGAAAAGCCTATGATCCTTCACCCTATTTCGGATCGCAAAAATGGATGTGGGATACCGGTGCGCAGTTGAAGATTCGGGTGTTGGGCAGTTTCGAGTTTGTGCTGGGATACGGCAAGGATCTACGCTCTGGACGAAACTCCTACTTTACGTCCGTCGCCCGATCTCCCTGACGAAGATGGGAAAAGGCTTACTTTGTGGGCAAACCTAGGTACAATTCAGGATTTGCATGGGGCAGCCCCATAGAGTAGGTTGAGTAGAGGGACCGGGAGGTCATGCTTTGCCGGAGTTGAGAAAAGACCCGATTACGGGCCGCTGGGTGATTATTTCCACGGATCGTGGTAAGCGGCCGATGGATTTCCTGCGAGAAAGCGTTTTCCCAGGAGCGCCGCACAATTGTCCGTTCTGCCCGGGCAATGAAAATAAAACACCGCCCGAAATTTTGGCCTACGGACGGAATGGCACGGGAGCGAATACCGTGGGATGGAGCATTCGCGTGGTGCCGAATCGCTTTCCCGCTCTGGGTATCGAAGGGGAACTCGACCGCGAGGGAGAAGGTCTGTTCGACAAGATGAACGGGATCGGCGCGCACGAGGTCATCATCGAGTCGCCTCAGCACCAGACCACCTTGGCGCAACTCCCGCCGAAATCGGTCGAGGACGTTTTGTGGGCTTACCGCGACCGGATGCTGGATCTGAAGAATGACAAGCGCTTCCGGTACGTGCTGATTTTCAAGAACCACGGCGAAGCAGCGGGAGCGTCGGTGGAGCATCCCCACTCGCAATTGATCGCACTGCCCATTGTGCCGCGGCGGGTGCGCGAGGAAGTGGACAACTGCTGGCACTACTACGACGAAAAAGAGCGGTGCATTTTCTGCGACATCGTGCGCCAGGAACGCGACACCGGGGAACGCGTGATCGGGGAGAACGACCATTTCATTACGCTGGCGCCGTATGCGCCCCGGTTCCCGTTTGAGATGTGGCTGCTGCCGAAAGTCCACGGTTCGGCCTACGAGAACAACCAAAGCTCGATGTACTCGAGCCTGGCGCAGATGCTGAAGGACACGCTCATGCGCATGGACGCGGTGTTGGATCGCCCGTCGTACAACTTCATGATTCACACTTCGCCGATCGGGGAAGAGATCAACGACCACTACCACTGGCATATCGAGATCATCCCCAAGCTGACGAAAGTGGCGGGATTCGAGTGGGGCACCGGCTTCTACATCAACCCAACGCCGCCGGAAGAGTCCGCGCGGTTCCTGCGGGAAGCGCAAATCGAGGAACCGACGAAGAAGTAAGCCAGCACACGTTGGTTCTGGGGGCTCCGTCCTACGCCTACTGACGGACAGGTCGAGTTTCCATCAAGAAAGACGAAATGCCGCGGCGCTGACAGGTGTCGGCGAACTCCGTTATACTGATAGGGTTGAGGCGCGGTACCCAAGTGGTAAGGGAGAGGTCTGCAAAACCTTTATGCGTGAGTTCGATTCTCACCCGCGCCTCCATCAGAGTCCTTCCATTCGTCTGATTCCGTTGTCATGTGAGACTACGTGAGTCGCAGAGTCCAGATCGTTTTCAGTGTATGCCTAGTGGCCACAATTTGCCTTTTGGGAGCTCATCGCCTCGGACTACTGGGTAGAAATCCGGGCAATTCGCGACCCACCGTTCCAGCAATCGCTCCGTCGGCTGCAAAGAGCTCTACGCCGTCAGCGAACCCTCCTGCGGCCGAACAGTCCAAAGTCGCTGACAGCGGCTTCACCTTCATCACCTCCCTGGAAGACGCCTATCCCTCAACCTTTATTGCAGAGCGCTACGACAAAACCCGTGTCATCTTTCGCCTGGGTGAGGATGGTGACTTTCACGTCGAAGACCCCGAGCAGCAAAAGACTTTCCATCCTCTCACCGATCAGGGTGCCAGACTCGACGTGCTACCATTTGAGATCGATCCCGCAGCCTTCGAAACCGTGAAGCAACACTACCAGGTGGCCAATGTTGGAGATCAATGGCAACTGGAAGTCGCTCCCGACGTCCGCTTCTCGGTCATCATTCAGAAGCCCATTGGCATGCGCTGGGGGTGCGCCAACAATTCCTTCACCGCTGGATTCATCGCCGAGGTGGCTGCCGAATTCCAGCCAGCCTTCGCCGCCGCGTCACAGGCATATTTCCTGGTTCACAAAGCTCTGCGACCGGCGAATTCGCAATCGGTAGACAAGCCGTTGCACATCGCGGAATTGAAAGACTGGAATCCGGCTCCCGAAATTCGTTCGCAGATCGAGGCGGCGATAACTGCAAAGCTCAAAGAAGAGATAGCCAGGCAATATGTCGAGAAATGGAATTACAACAAACCTGCACAAGACGCGTGGAAGCAGTTCGTAGACAAAACTGCTGCCGGACAGGGCAAGTTGACGTATGAGCTACAGGCTTTCCAGCTCTCGCCGGATGGCGTTCCGCGCGTTTTTGCGCGTGCTAAGTGGATGATAGGGAAGGATCGAGCGTTCCTGATGAGTATGTGGCTACGAGTCGGTCCGACGGTCACCTTCGAAGCGATGGATCAAGAAGGAACGGAGACCGTCTGGGTCACACCGGAATGGATGCGCGACCGTGTTCAGCCTCAGGCGCTCCTTCAGACTCTGGCGACCGTGGTGAATGTCTTTGACCGGCCCGATGGCTATGGCGATGTGCTCATGTACAGGTACGGATACGAGGGCTATGGCATTATTCTCTATCACTACAGCGCCAGCGGACTGTTCAAGACGCCTGTCTCCATTGGCGATGGCTGTTGATAAAATTCTGACGCCTGGAGCGTGAAATCGGGAGACCCCTTACTCCTACGAAGACAGTTCTCAACTTAATCCCTTGCAGCAGTCGTTTAGAAGTTAAAGGGAGAACAGAAATGATGAAGTTCACCCTGCTAAGACTTGTCTGCGTACTCTTGACTAGCATCGCGATAGGCTGAGGCATTTGGCCAGGCGGGTGGCGCACGCACTCGCTCCTCTTGGGAATTTCTCGGGTATGCTCGAAGTGAGGATACCTTTGTCGAATTTGACCGCCGAGTGATAAACGAGGGTGGCCTACCCTTTGCGGGGTTCGCCTGCCCGCGGCAGGCGGGCAAAGGGTGGGACACTCTTCCCTCTTATGCCCTATTCTTGCCAACGACTGAGTGCCTGCCACCCGCCTTTTGACGAGGTCGGCGCAGTCGTGCCGTTTTTGTGCCATGCCCCGGCCATCTCTTAGCGCGCAACTTTTTGAGCTTTTTCGCCACAGCGCGCTCAAATGCGGCGATGTCTCGCTCTCGTTCTTCCTCCGGCAACTTCACGAGATGTTTGTAAATTGTCTTGGCGAGGAGTTGTGCGGCCCGCTTGAGACTTAGCTTTTTCTTTTTCCTGCCCTTCTTACGCACCTTCGAGGCCATATTCCACCTTGATCGGGTTTGCGACTGCCCCTAACAACTCTCTTTGCGGAAGCGCGGGGCCGGGAACTCGTCCTTAGTGTCTCATTGAAACGGGATCTGTCAGCAGGCGAGTTCGGCGAAGAGGTACATGGGAGGAGCGTGTATGAGCAGAAGTGAATCCACGAAGGGAGGACTGTTCCGCATCGAAACAGTGCTTCCTCCCTAGAAAAGGCATCGTCTGCAAGTGTTTTGTTTATCTGGTGGTAGGAGCTGGCACAAGGAGCGAATGGCGTGAATGTTGCACACAGAGAGGAGGGTGGCACTGGGGTCTGGACGACACAAGTGCTCGAGTGCCGATAAAGACCTAAGGGCAGGTGAAACCTCGGGATGGAAATGAGGAGTCCAAAGAGCGGGCGACGTGCCGGAAAGATCTTGCGATTCCTGTTGGCGGGCGTGTGTGTGGCCTGCTTCTCGAGTGGAGACTCGCAAGGACAGGGGACGCCGTCGCCACGAGCAAAGGCAGCGTTCGTGGGGAAGATGCTCGACTTTATGGACTGGCCCCAAAGTCTGCCGAAGGGGAAGGACAAGCCTTTTCGGGTTTGCGTATTTGGGGATCCGCACCTTGCAATCGCCCTCGCGGAAGAATTGCGGGCAGCGAGGATTGGCGATCGAAGAGTGGAGGTGGATTGGGCAAGAAAAGAAGAGGAGTTGAAGGGATGCCAAGTCGTGTTCATCGGAGTTTCTGCGGGGAGTCATTTGGAAAAAGCGCTGGAGGCGGCAAGAGGATCCGGGGCGCTGACCATTGGGGAAGCGGCCGGGTTCTTGGCAGCGGGCGGTGCAGTGCAGTTGAGCTATGAGGACAATACGGTTCAATTTCAGGTCAATTTGACGGCAGCGCGAATCGCCGGTGTGAGGATGAATGCGCGGCTGCTGGCTTTGGCGAAACGTGTAGCCAGGGAGAACGAGGATCCGGGTGGCTGACATGGGAATGCTAAGCCACAGTTCGTTGAAGACCCGGCTCGTGGCACTGACACTGGTGAGCAGTTGTGCGGGGCTGCTGGGGGCATTCACCACGTTCATCCTTTCGGACGAACGTCTGATTCGCCAACACAAAGAGGAGGAGTTACGATCCGCAGCGGACCTGATCGGGATCAGCAGTACCGCAGCGCTGGTGTTCGACGACGCGGCGGAAGCATCGAAGGTGCTTGAGGGATTAAAGGTAAGAGAGCACATCCGGCAGGGCGTGTTGTACCGGCTGAATGGCAGTGTTTTGGCGAGCTACGCACAGCCGGGATTTGAACGCGTACCGGACTCGGCCGGCGATGCGAAAACGGAAATCGTGCAGTGGAAGAGAGACCGCCTAGAACTGGTACGCCCCATTTTCCACCGTGACCGTCTCGCCGGGAAGCTGTACCTGGAAACCGGCTTCCGCGATCTTCGCGAGGAGCGGGCGCACCTCGTGCGCCTGGCGATTCCGGAATTCCTGGCGGCGCTGATGCTGACTTTCTTCCTCACGATGTTGTTGCAGAAGTCCATCACGCAGCCGATCCAAGTTCTGGCGCGAATCGCGCGCCGGGTCAAGGATGAAGAAGCATACACGCTGCGTGCACCCGCGATCGAAGGATTGGAACTGGGCCAGCTCGGGGACGATTTCAACCACATGCTGGAGGGAATCGAGCGGCGGGACAAAGAACTGCGGGAGGCCCGCGATCTGCTGGAAGAACGAGTTTCGCAACGAACTAAGGCGCTCGAACTGGAAATCGGCGAGCGGCAGAAAGCAGAACAGCTGCTCAAGCGAAGCGAAGAATTGTTCCGGGCATTGAGCGAAGCTTCTCCCCTCGGCGTGGTTTCCGAATCGCGAAACGGAATCATCCAGCACACCAACCCCGCCTTCCGCCAAATGTTCGGATATGCGGCAGAGGATCTGACGGGCAGGTCGATTGACGACGTCCTTGCAAGCGGGGAACTCAAGGAAGAAGCGGCGACGTTGAGCCGGCAAGTGAACGAGGGCCGGGTACTTCGGAGAACCACGCGAAGAAAGGCCAAAGACGGGAAATATCTCGATGTCGAAATATTCGGCGCGCCCCTGTTGCTGGATGGTAAGCCCGCGGGGCAGTTGGGAATCTACCTGGACATCTCGAAGCGGCTAGAAGCGGAGCGGGCCATCCGGGAAAGCGAAGAATGGTTCCGGACGCTGAGCCTGGCCGCCCCGATCGGAATTCTGCGGGCCGATCGCGAAGGCCGCTGCGTCTACCTGAACCAAAGGATGTGCGAGATCACCGGGCTGGGCCCTGAAACCGCGTTGGGTCTGGGCTGGCTGGCGTCGATTCATCCCGCAGACCGTAACCAGGCCAAGCGATTGTGGGGCGCGGGCGTGAAGATGGAAATGGAATTGGATGACGAAACGCGAGTGCAGCTGCCGGATGGGAACATCAACTGGATCCATTGGCAATCGCGCCCGTTGCACGGGTCGGACGGCCAGTTGATGGGTTTTGTTGGGGTGATCGAGGACATCACGAAGCGGCGCGCGGCCGAGCAAAGACTCCTGGAAGCCAAGCGCGCTGCGGAGCTGGCCAATGAAGCCAAGAGCCAGTTTCTGGCCAACATGAGCCACGAGATCCGCACGCCGATGAACGGAATCCTGGGCATGACGGAACTGGCGCTGGAAACGGGGCTGAGTGAGGAGCAAAAGGAGTATCTGGGAACGGTGAAAAGTTGCGCGGAATCGCTGCTGGACATCATTGATGACATTTTGGATTTCTCGAAAATCGAATCCGGCATGGTGGAACTCGAAACCATACCGTTCTCCCTGCTGGATTGCGCGGAGAGCGCGCTGCAACCGGTAGTGGTGCGGGCGCGGCAAAAGGGGTTGGAACTGGATTGGTGGGCCCGGGGCAACCTTCCCGAGTGGGTGGACGGCGATCCGACACGGCTGCGGCAGGTGCTCATCAACTTGCTCGGCAACGGAGTCAAGTTCACCGAGGAGGGAAGAGTGACACTTGGCCTGGAGTGCGTGGATAGCAGCGAGACGGAAGCGAGCGTGCAATTCCTGGTGAAAGACAACGGCATCGGCGTGGCACCCGAACATCAAGAGAGGATTTTTGAAGCGTTTCAGCAGTCCGACACGTCCGTGACCCGGGAGTTTGGAGGCACGGGGCTCGGACTGTCGATTTCCGCACGTCTCGTGGAGCGCATGGGTGGCTGGATTACAGTCGAAAGCGAGCGCGGAAAAGGGAGCTGCTTTCACTTCACGCTCCGCTTCAAACGGGCATGCTCTGAGCCCCAAGCCTCCGCGCCGAAGGAGGAATGCGACGCGCTGCCAGGTGCGAGGGTGCTGGTGGTGGAATGCCAGAAGGAGAGCCAAGAACTGTTGTGCTGGCTTCTGGGCCGATGGGGAATGCAGGTCCAAGCCGTTTCAACAGCCGAGGACGCAACGGGAAATCTCATTCGGGCTCGCGACGAAGACAAGCCCTTCGACGTTGCCATTGTGGGACAGTGCGTTGGGCAAACCGACGGATATGAAGTCGTGAAGGAGATTCGACGGACAGAGCGCGGCACACAAACGAGAATCCTCATGGTGTCGGCGGCTCCGGGGATTGTGGAGGACGCGCGCTACCTTGAGTATCAGGTATTTCGTCGGCTTACGAAACCTCTGCGGCGGCAAGCTTTGCGGAATGCGCTGTGCGACGCGCTGGGAAAGGGCAGCACAGGAACGATCGAAGCTTCCACGAGCGGGGGAAGTAATCCAACCGGGAAGCGCCGAGTCTTGTTGGTGGAAGACAATGAGGTCAATCAGAAGTTGGCGGTTCGCGTTCTGGAGAACATGGGACATCAAGTCACGCTTGCCACCAATGGCGCCGAAGCCTGCCAGATGGTCCGCGACGCAAATTACGACGTTGTGCTGATGGACTTGCAGATGCCTGTCATGGGCGGGCTGGAGGCCACAAGAGCAATCCGGGAGTTAGAGGGGGACAAAGGGCAACGTACCCCCATTCTGGCGATGACCGCGCACGCGGCCGTCCAGGACGAGAAACGATGCCTGGAGGCGGGTATGGATGGTTACCTTACAAAACCGATTCGTCGGGAACAGATGCAAAAAGAGATCGAGCGCGTGACACAGCAGGATGTCGCAGATCGCCGGTCAGCAACCGTGTCGAACGCGAGTGGGGAGAGTTCCGTGTGGAACGTTAGGGAGTTGCTCGACCGAGTCTCCAACGACATGGAGCTCTTCAATGACCTGCTTCAGATTTTCCGCGAGGACGCGCGCATCGGCCTCGAGCAAGCGCGTGCGGCGTTGACGGACGAAAACATGCCGGAGCTGGAGCGCGCCGCGCACACGTTGAAGGGAATGCTCAAAAACCTCTCGATGAATCGAGCCGCCGAAGCTGCCTACGCACTAGAGAAAGCCTCGAGAGAGAGGAAACGGGACGAACTGGCAGGATTGTTACAGCAGCTCGAACTTGCGCTTCAAGAGGTCATTCGGGAGGTGGATGCGCAGTCCGCAGAGGTGAAAACATGAAGGTCCTCATAGCGGAGGATGATGCGGTTTCCCGCGTCATGCTGACGCGCACCTTACAACGCTTCGGCTATAAAGTGGTGGCAGTGGACAACGGTGTACGCGCCCTCAAGGAGTTGCACCGGGAAGATCCGCCGAGACTGGCACTCCTGGACTGGGTCATGCCGCAGAAGGATGGGGCGGATGTCTGCCGGGAAGTGCGTTTCCGAAAGAACCGGGCGTATACGTACCTGATCCTTCTCTCTTCGCGGGAGTCCAAGAAAGAAATTGTGGAGGGGCTGGAAGCCGGAGCGGACGATTACCTGACAAAGCCCTTTGATCCCGAGGAACTGAAAGCCCGTTTGAGGAGCGGGGAACGGATATTGCAATTGGAGGACCGCCTGGTGGAGGCGCGGGAGAGCATGCGCTTCCAGGCCACCCACGACCTGCTGACGTCGCTGTGGAATCGCAGCATTATCGTGGAACTGATGTCGCGCGAGATTCATCGCTCCCGGCGGGAGAAGAGCTGCACAGCGGTGATGCTGTGCGACATCGACCACTTCAAAAAAGTGAACGACAATTTTGGCCACAGCACGGGTGATGAAGTTCTGCAGGAGGTGGCCAACCGGCTGCAACATTCGGTGCGGTCCTACGACATGGTCGGGCGCTACGGTGGGGAAGAGTTTCTGGTGATACTGAACAAGTGCGATCCTGCAAGCGCGCAATCGCGCGCGGAGAACCTCCGCTGCGCCATTTGCAACAAGCCGATACCTACGCGTTCGGGGGCGCTAACGGTAACCATGAGCGTCGGGGTGGCTTTGACGACGGAGTTCGTGAACCACGACGTAGACGCCATCATTCAGGAGGCGGACGCGGCGCTGTATGCGGCGAAGGCGGGAGGACGGAATTGTGTGCGGATGTCGCGGCGGAGCGAGCATATCAATGTCCCGGATGCTTCCGAAGGCGAAGTGGCGCTAGAGCGGAGGTAATAAATGGCAATCGCGGAAGCGAAATCCGGGAGCTGCTTACTTGAGCTTGCCGCGTGACTGCTCCATCATCTGGCGCATGGCTGCGGTGGAACCCGGCGCGCGTTTCTCGCGCCAGGCTTCCAGGCGCTTGCAAGTTTCCTCGATGCCCGAAAAAAGATAGGGGTTCTTGAACGCGGCGCGCCAGGTGGGCACGATGGAGCGCATGCGGTCCCAGACAACCCAGATTTCGCCGTTGCTCTCGAAGAAAAGCTCGTCGTTGATCATCCCGCGGTTGACGATGCTCGCCACCATGTCCCAATAGCTGATGACCATGCGGATGTAGGTATTCTCCTGGCTGCCCTGCGGGTACTTGTTCATGAGCTCTTCCGGAGTGCCCGCATGGAAATGCTCAACGAACCAGGCGCGCGCTTCGCGAAGACGTGGTTCGCGGCGGAGCTCGTAGAGCCGCAGCATGAGATTCACTTCTTCGTAGGTGATTTGAGACATGGCTCTCTCTCCTCCCGTTCGTCACGCCGGCCGGGGAGTTCCTCCCGGTTGCTTCGATCCCGGAGCGTTCACTAACTCCACGCGCTGAACGCTCGGCAATGCAATGCCCTGCCGTTGAAACTCAAGTTGAATCCGGCGGCGCAACTCGCGGGCCACGTCCTCGTGACGCGAAGGCGCCGTGCGGACCTGCAGCCGAATGGTGGAGGCGTTCTGATCGTAAGACTGCAGCCCGAGAATGCGCGGCCCATCAACCAGCGCCTGGGACCAGGCGGGGTCATTGCGCAATTCCGTGGCCGCGGCATCGAGAGCCTGTAAAGCCCGGTCCTGGGCAATTCCCGGGGACACGGCGACGTCTACGAAGGCCTGCGACCAGTCGCGGCTCAGATTGCTCACCGTCCGAATGTCACCATTCGAAAGGGTCACCAGCGCTCCCCGCGGATCGCGGACAACCGTCCGGCGTAACGTTAGATGCTCGACGCGGCCAACGGTATCGCCGACCTGGATGACGTCGCCGACGGAGTACTGGTCTTCCAGGATGATGTAGAAGCCGGTGATGATGTCGCGAATAATGTTTTGCGCGCCGAAACCGAGCGCCAGGCTGGCGAGCCCGGCGATGGCAGCGACAGGCGTGACGTTGACGCCAAACTCCTGCGCGGCCACAAGCAGGGCCAGCGCCCAGACAATCTTGCTGCCCGTGCTGTAAACCACGCCGGCAAGGGTGCGCGTTTGCTGTTCTCGCGCCTGGGCTGCGCGCGTCTGCGTGGCGGCGGGCTTGACGATGACTCTGGTGACGAGCCGCAGCAGACGATTGATCACCAAAGCTGCGACGAAAATTCCGGCCAGATGCAATATGTTCGCGACCGTGAGTGAGGGTATTTCCGATAGAAGACTGGACATAGGATTATCGCGGGGCGAGTATAACATTGGTGGAGACGGCATGCAGCGTGGGAACTCTCGATGGCCTGGGTCGAGGGAAGGAGCGCGTTCCATGGAAACACGAAGAACTTTTTTGACTGGGCTGCTCTTGGCGGGCGTGACAACGGGAATTGCTGGCCAGGCGCTTGCAGGCCAGAACCCGCCCCCGAAGCCGCTACCATCGCAATTGCCTGCCAAGGAGGAGCCGGATTGGAAGGGCGTCCTGCTTCCAGATCCCACCAAGAAGGCCCTGGAAGACAACGACAAAAACGTGAAGAAAAAGGTGGAGCGGTTGTATCAACTTGCCTCGGAACTAAAAGACGAAATGAACAAGACCGATTCGAGCAAAGTGATGAGCCTGGAATTGATGAGGAGAGCGGAGGAGATTGAGAGGCTCGCGCGGGACATCAAGAACCGCTTGAAGGGATGAGGGGCTCTCCTGAGGTGAGCAGATGGCGGGTGTCGGGAGCCACTGGCGAAGGGGCCGGAGAAAGGCTAAACTGATATCGTTTCCTGTAGTTTTTGCTGCGCGCTCGTAGCTCAGCTGGATAGAGCGTGTGCCTCCGGAGCACAAGGTCGGGCGTTCGAATCGCCCCGAGCGCGCCATTTTTTTGAGCAGTCGGGTTTGCGCTAGCCTTGTTTGTGGATCCCGCGAACGACAAACTGACCGATGCTGGACTCGCCTTTGTAGTTGAGCTTCCGGGCGTGTTCGTTAATTCAACCGGAGACAACCTCAACCTGGGAGGCCAACCGATGGGCACTTACTTCTCGCAACACGAGTTCGAGGCGATGCTCGCCGAAGTGACCGCAAACGCCCGCCTTCGCTGGTTTGCGCTCTCCGGTAAGCCACTCAACGCCAAGCAGTCCGACCGCCTGAACGAAGTGCTCGAAAAGTTCTTCCGCTCGACCAAGCACCGCGCCTTCCGCAAAACCGAAAAGAAGTAGGATTCCCGGCTATCGAGGCAGAGCTAGTCGGTGTAAAAAACCTCCTCCATGTTCGCCCACCACTCGCCTTCGGCGCGCGTGTCGAGCGGGCGCTGCATCGGTCCCATAATGGCCCACCACTCCTGCGTCTTCGGATCCGCAGCCATTTTGGCCATGTCGGCGGCGTAGTCAGTGCCGTGATACTCGAAGTAGCCGAAGAGTAGATCATCCTTCAGGAAAATCGAGTAATTGCGGATGTTGCAGCGGCGGATCGTCGCCAGCACTTCCGGCCAAACTGCCGCATGATAACGCTTGTACTCGGCCAGCCGTTCCGGCCGGACCTTAATCACGGCACCGTAACGTTTCATTTTGCTCCCACTCCTTCGACGCCCAATCGGGGTTGCGTGTCCTCGACAACCGTGGGCTTATAGCCGCTCAGCGCAAAATACAGAACAAAGACGTAGCAGACCATAGGCACCACAAACGCCTTCTGAATATTCGAGGCGTCGGAGATCATGCCCATGACGGCAGGGCAGATCGCGCCTCCGATAATGGACATCACCAGAAGCGACGAGCCAAACTTGGTGTAAGGCCCCAGATTCTTCAAGCTGAGCGCAAAAATCGTCGGGAACATGATCGAGTGGAAGAAGCCGATCAAAACGACGGCCCAGACCGGCGCAACGCCGGTAGCGAAAAGAACCACGAGAATGCTGAGCAAAGCGCCCGCCGCAAAAATACTAAGCAGGCGCGCGGCAGGCACGACTTTCATCATCGCGGAACCGCTAAAACGCCCAATCATGAATCCCAGCAGATGCATTTGGAGGTAATGCGCAGCGGTTTTTTCGTGCGTGCCGGGGATGGAGTGCTCGGCGAACCGGATGATGAAGCTGGCGACGCCGACTTGCGCGCCCACGTAGCAAAACTGCGCGACCACTCCTTTCAGCAAATGCTTGTACTTCCATGTTCCGCTGAGACCGACGAGTTCGGATTCGGCATCGCCCGAGCCGGCGACGTCGCGCGCTTCCGGCAATTTCGTGAAAAAGAAAATCGCGGCAATGGCCACAAAAACGCTGGCGATGACGAAGTACGGCGCGCGAACCATGTTGGATTCGGTGATGCGATAGGCTTCCACCTGCTCCGGCGGCATGGCCGCGAGCTGCGCGTGCGTGTATTCGATTCCCGAAAGAATAAACGCGGCGCCAATGAACGGCGTGAGCAACGCGCCCACGGAGTTGAACGATTGCGCGAAATTCAGCCGGCGCTCAGACGTCTCTGCGGGACCTAGGATGGTGACGTAGGGATTTGCCGCAACTTCCAGGAAGCATTGCCCGCTTGCCATCACAAACAACGCAAAAAGGAAAAATCCATAAATACGCACAGACGCCGCCGGAATGAAGAGGAACGCACCGGTGGCGCAAAGCAATAGGCCGAGCAAGATTCCGCGCTTATAGCCGATTCGTTCCATCAGCCAGCCTGCCGGGAGTGCGGCAAGAAAATAGCCGCCGAAAAACGCCGACTGGATCAGCGACGAACGAAAGTCGGTCAGGCTGAACGCTTTTTTCAGGTGCGGGATCAAAATGTCATTCAGGTTGACGCCGAGCGCCCACAGGAAGAAGAGGCTGGTCACAAGGACGAAGGGAAAAAGGTATCGGCGTTCGGTCAGCGGTCCGGTCGGATGTGTCAATCGCCCTCCTAGTTCGTCGCGAAATTCGAAGCGGTGCTAAGTCAATGCCCTGTCCAGGTGCACGTAGCCGCCATCAACGAATAAGTGCTGGCCGGTGATGTGACTGGCTTGTGTGGAAATCAAGTACAGCACCATCGAGGCGATTTCTTCCGGCCGCGTCATGCGCTTCTCGAATGGAATGTGCGCCACGACTTGCCTCAGCTTTTCGTCGGGATTCGGAAAAGTGTTCAGCCACTGCTGGTAGAGCGGAGTCATCACTTCCGAGGGCACCACGGCGTTGACGCGGATGCGGTAAGGGAGCAACTCTACGGCCCACTCGCGCGTGAGCGCCAGGATCGCGCCTTTTGCTGAAGCGTAGCCCGAGGTCTGTCCTTGGCCGGTGACTGCCGTCTTGGACGCGACATTTACGATGCTGCCGTGCGATTTCTTCAACGCAGGCAAAGCGTAGTACGCCATGTTGTAGTAGTGGAGAAGATTGCGCTCCAGAGACGCTAAGTATTTTTCCGGGGAACCTTGCTCCAGCCCGATTTTGTCGTTGATCCCGGCATTGTTCACGAGAGCGTCGAGGTGG
>Ga0187780_10001979_pt1 | contig 15425 bp, 9 predicted proteins | sample 1015_Q2_SP10_20__FD_132429 | JGI IMG/M metagenome (GOLD analysis project Ga0187780, IMG submission 132429) | Tropical peat soil microbial communities from peatlands in Department of Meta, Colombia - 1015_Q2_SP10_20_MG | ecosystem: Environmental > Terrestrial > Soil > Wetlands > Peat | place... | reverse complement strand
TGATTTCCGTAGGCGCTGTGCTCAAGAAATGCTAGCGCTTCGTCCATATCATTGGCGTGAATCAGACTGAGCACTGGGCCGAAAATTTCTGTGTCAACCAGTTCGCTGCTTGGCGGCAGACCATCGAGGATGGTGGGCTTCACAAAATTTCCGGTTTCGTGTTTGGCGATCCTGGCATTACGCCCGTCTACGACAACCTTGGCTCCCTGCTTTTCGCCCACGCCGATCAAAGATTCGATGCGGGACTTGCTTTGCGGAGTAATGACTGGCCCCATTTGCGTGCTCTCATCGAGACCGTTCCCAACCCGCAGGCTTGCGGCTGCATCGCTAATGGAATCGCGAAATGTCCTCTGAGCCTCACCTACCGTCACCGCGACCGACACTGCTAGGCAGCGCTGGCCCGCACAGCCAAACGCACTGTCGCTGACAATCTGGGTCGCCATACTCATGTCTGCGTCGGGCAAAATGATCACGTGGTTCTTCGCGCCGCCCTGGCATTGCGCCCGTTTGCCGTTCGCGCCGGCTCTGGCATAAACGTGACGCGCAACGGGAGTCGATCCGACAAAGCTGATCGCGCGAACCTTCGGATGATCAATCAGGGCATTCACCACATCCTTGCCGCCGTTGATCAGGTTAACGACGCCCTTGGGCAAACCCGTCTGCTCAAGCAATTCGAATGCACGGTGCATGGTGAGCGGCACGCGCTCGGACGGCTTCAGAACGAAAGTATTGCCGCAGGCGATGGCGTAGGGCAGAAACCAGAACGGAATCATTCCCGGAAAGTTGAACGGCACGATCGCGGCTACGACACCCAGCGGCTGCCGAATCATGGTTTCGTCGATGCCGCGGGCGACGTCTTCGAGATTGTAGCCTTGCATCATCATCGGAATTCCGCAGGCGACTTCGACGTTCTCGATGGCGCGGCGAAATTCGGCTTTCGCTTCGGTGAAGGTCTTGCCGTTCTCTTCGGTGATCGTACGGCTCAGTTCGTCGATGTGCTCTTCGAGAAGTTGCTTCAGCTTGAACAATGGCTGAATACGGTCTTCGGGTGGCGTGCGGCGCCAGGCAGGGAATGCCGCTGCCGCGGCTTCGACAACACGGCCAACTTCATCCGCACTGGACAGAGGTGTTCTGGCGATGGTCTCTCCAGTGGCAGGATTGGTCACGTCAAACCAGTCGTTTGCATTGGAATCAACCCACTGGCCATTGATGTAATTTGGGACCTTTGTCAGCGTGGGGGCCGCGACTGTCATTTTGCAATCACCTCGGGAGTAAAAAGATAGCTAAGGAGACGTTGAGGGCGATCCTCTACGTGACCTGCGCAACCATTTGATGTTCGGCAACCGTTTGCAGCGCGGCTTCCAGCACATTCAATCCTTCATCCATCTGCTCGTCGGTGATAACGAGCGGAACAAGGACTCGGATGACGTTCGAATAAGAGCCAGCCGTGATTGTGATCAAGCCGTGCTCATAGCAATATTGCGAGATCTTCTTTGTCTCTTCGGCAGCAGGTTCGCGAGATTCCGCCGATTTGACCAACTCGATCGCCTGCATCCCGCCCAGACCGCGGACTTCGCCAACCAATTGCCAACGTCTTTGCCATTCCTTTGCGCGCTGCTGAAAATGATTGCCAATCTGATTGGACCGGGTCAGCAAATTTTCGTGCTCAAATAAATCGAGGACGGCCAGGGCAGCAGCGCAGGAAGCAGGATTTCCGGCAAAAGTTCCTCCCAGGCCGCCGGGGCCGGGAGCGTCCATGATTTCGGCGCGGCCGGTGACTGCAGCAAGCGGCAAACCGCCGCCGATCGATTTCGCCGAAACCAGAATATCCGGCTCGACACCGTAGTGCTCGCTGGCGAAGAGTTTTCCGGTGCGTCCGAACCCGCTCTGGACTTCATCCGCGATAAACAAGACATCGTGCTTACGGCAGATATCGATCAATGTGTGGAAATAGTCTGGTGGAGGAACCACGAAACCACCCTCGCCTAACACCGGTTCGGCAATCACGGCCGCAACGTCCTCAGAGGCGACCACGCGTTTGAAGGTGTCTTCCAGATGACGCGCACAATAGAGATCGCATGATGGATACTTCAGCGAATACGAGCAGCGATAGCAATATGCGTATGGAATGCGGTACACGTCGCTCGGGAATGGTGCGAACCCCGCTTTGTACGGATGCGTCTTGCTAGTCAGCGCCAACGTCATCATCGTGCGCCCGTGGAATGCATCTTCGAATGCAATGATTCCGGGCCTGCCGGTATGCGCGCGGGCGATCTTCACTGCGTTCTCGATCGCCTCGGCGCCGCTATTTACAAAGAGAGTCTTCTTCGGGAATTTGCCGGGTGTGACCTGGTTCATTCTCTCCGCGAGTTGCACGTAGTTTTCATACGGCGTGACTTGCACACAGGTGTGCAGAAACTTGTCTAACTGCGCGCGAATGGCTCCCAGAACAGGCTCGCGGCGATGCCCCGCGTTGGCGCAGCCAATGCCGCCGGCAAAATCGATGTAACGATTGCCATCTACGTCCTCAAGCCAGGCGTCTTGAGCTTTTGCAACATAAATGGGCGTAGCATGCGAGAGCGCACGAGGGACAGCAGAGGCTCGTCTTTCGCCCAGCGCTTTCGATTTAGGACCAGGAATCGAAGTGCGAATTTGAATGGTGGGCATATGTTTCAAACCAGTTCTCAGTTTCTCGTTCTCAGTTCTCAGTACCAGCCGATCGGAGATTCATTCAAATTGATGTGAACCTGTTTGGTCTCGAGATATTCTTCGATTCCCCATGGGCCAAGTTCACGGCCAAAGCCTGACTGCTTATAGCCACCCCATGGAGCTTCGACGTATGTGGGTTGCATGTGGTTCACCCAGACGATGCCGGCCCGCAATGATCTCACCGCGCGAAACGCCTTGAAAATGTCTCGGGTCCAGACCGCAGCCGCCAAACCATAGGGAGAGTCATTAGCAATCTTTACGGCATCTTTTTCGTCTTCGAATGGAATCACCGCCGCTACCGGTCCAAAGATCTCCTCGCGGGCGATGCGAGCAGAATTGGCCACGTCGTAAAAGATCGTCGGTTCGACGTAGAAGCCTTTGGCGAATTGGTCGGCGCGTCCCCCGCCGATTGCCAGCTTCGCTTCTTTCTTCCCCACCTCTTGATAGGATCGGACGCGGTCGAACTGCTCTTTGCTGACCAGCGGTCCCATCTTTGTCTCGCGCTCTAAAGGCGCGCCAAGCTTGATCTTCTTGGCTTTTTCCGTCATGGCATCGACAAATTTCTTGTAAATCTGTTTCTGCACCAGAATGCGGCTGCCGGCAGAACAAACTTCCCCCTGATTGATGAATACGCCAAACAATGCCCCATCGATAGCCGCTTCGAAGTCCGCATCGGCGAAAAAGATGTTGGGCGACTTGCCACCAAGCTCCAAGGTCACACGCTTTACCGTATCGGCCGCCATCTTGACGATGATCTTTCCAACCGCCGCACTGCCAGTGAACGCAATCTTGTTCACATCCGGATGCTGCACGAGTGGGGCGCCGCAGCTTTCGCCAAATCCGGTGATGACGTTCACGACGCCCGGCGGAAGCCCGACATCCGAGAGCCAGTTTGCCATTTCCAGGGCGGTTAAAGGAGTCTGCTCTGCCGGTTTCAGGACACAGGTGCAGCCAGCCGCGAGTGCCGGAGCCAATTTCCACGCTGCCATCAACAATGGATAATTCCAGGGGATGATCTGGCCGGCGACACCGATCGGTTCTTTGAGGGACAGGCTTACGGCGTTATCAGGAACCGGATTCACGAATCCCAGAATCTTGGTCGCGAGTCCACCGTAATATTCAAAGCAGGTTGCAACATCGGCGATGTCGTATTCAGCTTCAACGATGGGCTTGCCACAGTTGCGTGCTTCGAGTTCCGCCAGTTTCGTGGCATTCTGACGAATTTTTTCAGCCAAACGAAACAGCACGCGGCCACGCTCTTGCGCAGTGGTTGAAGCCCAGGGACCATTTTCAAATGCGTCCTTCGCCGCAGCCACAGCACGGTTCACGTCTTCCGCATTGCAGTCCGGAACCATGGCGATGACTTCCTCGGAAGCAGGATCGTAAACGGGAAAGGTCTTGCCGGAGTGACTCTTGGCCCATTCGCCATTGATATAGACCTGATAAGTGCGGACATCTGCGGTAACACCTGCTGGCATAAGTACCCCCTATCGGCTCTGCTCCCCAGCCCGCATCAGCGAATCTGCAGGCAGGTGAAGCTGAACTTTGCGACGGCCATAAATGAAAAAGAAAAATGCTGCGAGCGCCACGAAAAACGCTGTGAATCCGAACATGGTCGCTTCATAGCGCCACAACGAAGTGATTTGCTTTGCTGGAGAGAATGCCAGTGCGATCCCCAAAAGGGTGGTTAGCAATCCGCTGCCGCCGGCGAACAGCAAAACATTTTTGCTGTAACGGCCCACACGGTGCGGCTCGCGAAGCGCAAATTTCACCAGCGCTGCAAAAACATAGATAAACGGCACCAACTGGAGCACCACTGCCAGAGACAGCATGGTTTGAAAGGCCTCTTGCACTCCACCCGAAGCCGCAAAATTGATGACACACAATCCGAGCGAGACGACGAACTGGACAATCAGAGCAGCATGCGGAGTGGCGTAACGTGGGTGCACCTTGCCGAGCCAGGAGGGCATATAGGAATCGAGCCCTGCGACGAAGGGAATCCGCGCTGAACCGCCCATCCAGGCAGAACCGATTCCGGCAATCGACAGACTGAGCATGAGCGCGAACGGCGCCACGATCCAGCCGACCCCGATTTTCACGGCCATGTGACTTACAGCCTGCACAATTCCTTGCAAGACGCTGATCTGGTTTTTGCCGATCGCAATCAGCAGGGTTAGCGTGACCGCAATATACAGAGCCCCAGAGATTACGCCGCCCCACGCGACGGCGCCCGGCAATGTACGCTGCGGGTCGCGAATTTCATCCCCCATCACGGAAGCTAGTTCGAGGCCAACCAAGCCAAAACAAATCACTCCGAAAGAATTCAGCACGAAGCGTGGATTGGCGGGAATTCGGAACTCTGAGGCGTTTACCGTCGTTCCGTAATGCGCAAAAATCACGACTCCCAAAATAATGAGAGTGGCCGCGGCAATGGCGGTTCCGATCGCGCCGAGATTGTTCAGCCATTTGCCGACGCCGAGTCCGACGATGTTCAAGATCGTCAGAAAGCCAAGCAGCAGCAGCGAAGTAATCAGCGCAAACGTTTTGCTGTCGGCCAACCCTTCATGTCCGGAACCGAGAACAAACACCGACACACCCACGAAATACAGCATGACGGTAGGGACATAAAGCATGTTGTTCGTCCAGTAGCACCACCCGGATAGGAATCCATGCCAGTCGCCAAAAACCTCTTTCGCCCACAAGTACACGCCGCCTTCTCCAGGATAGCGATGCGCCAGTTCAATCACGGCAATGCCCTGTGGCCAGAAAAACAGCAGCAGAGAAATGATCCACAACCAGATGGTTACGCCGCCGTTGGCTGCGATCGAGGGCACAACATTTAAGTTGAAAACTGCAACCACAAACAGCAGGACCAAGTCCCAGCGGCCGAGAACACGTTTGAGATGAGGCTGGTTGGCCTCATTGTTGTTGGCTGACAAGTGCTCTCCTTGTCTTCTTATCCCACGACAAGCGCGGCACTGCGTTCCTGCTGCGCTTTTGCAAGCGCAGGTGCGACGTCTGCGAAAGCTGAGAGGTGCTTATCGATATCAGCTTCCGTATGTTGTACCGAGATTGTCCACTGCTCATCCCACCAGTACGGCTGAGGCATGACGCCGCGGTTCACCATGCCAAACCAGTAGTGCCGCCACAGATCGATGTCGACCGTGAGCCAGTCGCGATAGTTACGGATTTCGTTTGGATACAGCATCAGTGCGCCATTTGCACCCGCGCTGGCCACATAGGCTTGTAGCCCAGTTTTAGAAACGGTTTTGCGATAGCCGTCGACAAGCTTCGTGCTCAGCTTGTCGACATGGCTGTAATTGTCGCGAGTGAGAACTTCGCGAAATGTGGCAAGTCCGGCAGCCATGGAGACTGGATTCGTGTTGTAAGTACCCCCGTGAAAAACTTTGTGCTGGGAGATGAGATCCATCACCGATTTGTGCGTTCCAAAAGCAGCCAACGGGAAGCCGCCTCCGATCGATTTCGCGAGGCAAATCATATCTGGCCGGACGCCAAAATATTCAGAAGCGCCGCCCCAGCCCAGCTTTGCGCCGGTTTTCACTTCGTCGAAGATCAACAACGAGCTGTTCTTGTCGCAAATTTCCCGCAATCCCTTCAGAAATCCTGGCTGCGGCATGCACACGCCGACGTTCATCATGATCGGCTCAAGAATGATTGCAGCGATTTGGCCGGGATTTTCTTTGAAGCGGCGCTCGACGGTGTCGAGATCGTTGAAAGTGGCCACGGGAACATTGGCGATCGACGCTGTGGGAACTCCAAGTCCGCCCGGCACGGAAACTGGGTCGTCTGCGTCGCCGAACTCTGGCGCGTGAGGCTTCACGCTGACCAACGCTGTGTCGTGTAAGCCGTGATAGCCGCCTTCAAACTTGAGGATCTTGTCGCGTCCTGTGGCCGCACGTGCAAGCCGGCAAGCATGCATCGTGGCCTCGGTGCCGCTGTTGCCGAAGCGAACCATCTCGACCGGGAAGCGCTGGGCAATCTCTTCCGCGAGTTGCCATTCCATATCATGCGGCATGCCGAACATGGTTCCCGCGCTCAGGCGCGGCTGAACCGCTTTCATGACGGCTGGGTGACAGTGTCCGGCCATCAACGCGCCGAAGCAAAGGTTGTGATCGATGTAGTCGTTGCCGTCGAGATCGCGAAAATGCGAGCCGCTGCCTTCTTTCACAAAAATCGGATAAGGGTCATAGGCGCGGTAATTGCTGGCCACACCCAGAGGAATGCGTTTCAAATTGCGTTTGTACGATTCGGCAGACTTCGGCGTGCGGCGCTCGAACGCCGCCAACTCCTTTTCTAATTCGGGGTACATCGAGTTCTCCAGGAATCTCAAGCCGCGGAGCGGCCATTAGAATGTGTGCTGGACGGCAGAAGCCGTCCAGCTTGAGGCTAGAAATAGAATTTTAACGCAAACTGCACCAAGCGCGGATCCTCTGCCTGGGTGATCTTGCCAAACGACGTCGGACCATCCGAGAAACCTCCGTCTGGATTGAAGAAATTCGTGTGATTGAACAGATTGAAGATCTCGCCGCGGAATTGCAGATACTTGCTTTCAGTGATCGAAATCTTCTTGTGGACAGCGAAATCCCACTGTTGGAGTCCGGGACCGCAGCAGATGCTTCGCTGCGTGCCGTTGTTGAACTGTCCGGGCGGTGGATCCTGAAAATCGTTGGGATTGAACCAATAACCAGAGCCGAGGCCGGCAAGAGGCTTCCGCGGGTCCAGCCTCTGGAACGGCGCCACCCTCTGCGGTGCCTCCGTGCCCGTGAAGAAGAGACTGCTGATGAGTTCGGTGTCGTCCTCAGTGTTCAGTCGGATCGGGAACCCTGACTGGAACTGGGTTATGCCGGAGATGGCCCAACCATTGACCAGTTTGCCCATGAAGCCTTCATGTTTGGGAATGGGTAACTGCCAGTCATAGGAGATGACAAACCGCTGCGCGGAATTGAACAATGACAACCCGCGGCTTGCGCGATAATTGAATGGATCAAGCGATTCCTCGAATGTGGATCCATCGTCGATCGACTTGCTGAATGTGTACGAAGCCTGAAATTGCAGCCCGTGCGAAAAACGCTTTTCCAGCATGGCTTCCAAGGCGTTGTAATTGGAACCAGCAATGGTGTCTTCGGCAAAGATGTCGCTGAACACTGGGATTCCGTCTGCCGGACAGCCGGCTCCCGTGAAGGGATTGCATGTGGGCGACGAATAGCGGCGCAGACCGACAAGATTCAGACCGCCCGGTGCCACCGAACCGATGGTATGACCTGCAGGAATGACTGTTGGTCCGTTCGGCCCATAAGGAACGTGGAAACCACCCTGCGGGGCGACGGCATTCGGCGCGATGATGAACTGCGTGTCTTCCAGCGTTGCACCGCAAGTAGCCGGTAACCCGAACGAGGTTACGGCCGCAGAGTTCGTGTTTGCAATACTGGCGATATCGAGGCAGGTTTGCGGGTTCGAGTAGTTGATGTCATGGGTCGCGAGCAATCGGTGTCCTTGTGTGCCCACATAGCCAATCTGGAACATCATGTCCTGGGCCAATTGCCGTTGGATCGTCAGATTATATTGTGCGGTGTACTGGGTGCGTAGATGTGGCTGAAATTCACCATAGAGGAGCATTGGCCGAAAATCTGTAGGGTCGAACGGCTGGCCCGTCTTCGGACTGATGACACCGTTGAAGGGATTCGGCGCCGGCGTGCCTCCGGCTTGGTACACGAATGGGGTGCTAAAGAATGTATTGAAGATTGAAGAACTGCCGCCAAACGGAGGCTCCGCTCCGAACTGTGCCATCACGAGTTCTTCAATGGGATTGTAAAAGAGCCCCCAACCCGTACGGATGCTGGTCTTGCCATTGTTGCCAAACAGCTTTCCTAAAATGCCGCTGTCGAAGTTTGGGCTGTAAGCCAACCCGATCCGCGGCGCAAAGGCCTTGTAATACGTAGAGGTCATTCCGGCGGGTACGCCCTTATCGCCCGGCACAACCAAGCCAGTCGGATTGACTCCAACTGCGTTACAGTTGTTGCTGGTGACGCCGAAGTAAGCCTCGCTAGCAGCTGTCAGCTGGCAGGGATACACGGTTGAATTCTGTCCCGGCCGGAACGTTTCCACGTGCCCTGCGATGTCAGTGGGCGGATTGTCGAGTTCCCAGCGTAAGCCGTAGTTCAGAGTGACATTGGGCTTGATCTTCCAACTGTCCTGCGCAAACGGATAAACCGAAGTGCTGCGAACATCTTCGCGCTGTCCGGAACCTTGGGTGTAAGTGTCAACCAATCCGAGAAGAAACTCCGCATAATTGTCGCCATCACCGGGAACTATCGAGTTTGGCCCGCTGTTGTTGATCGTGAATTCGCCGTTGACGTCGAAATAGTAGAACTGGTCGAAACGGGACCGTCGGACATCGGCGCCAAATTTGAAAGTGTGATTTCCTTTGATCCAGGTCAGGTTATCTGACCATTGAAACGTGTTTCCGACCTGAGGAAGTGTCCCCTCCCAGTTATTTCCAATGCTCGCCCCACCACTAACACTGATGAAAGGCACGCCAGTCTGTGTGGCTGGTAAACCAGTGGTGATACCCAATTGTGGACTTGTGCCATAGGTGCTGGTAATTGCGGCGGAATTTGAGACGCCGGTGAAACAAAACGCAGCAGCAGCTCCGCTACAAGAACCTGTTACAGCATTGGTTGTTTGCGGCTTTAAGAATCCGATTTGTCCTTCCCGCATGTAGGTGAAACGCGCTTCATTCACGGTGGAATTGGTGAGTGTCCAGGTGTGACTCAAGTTCCATTGCTGGAAGCGGTTGTTGTTCAGATTGCCGAAGCCGGGAACGTTGGCGCCAGCGCTCTCAAAGGTGTCGTAGGGTTGGATCTGGCGCAGATCGGTGAAGTAGTAGTAGACAGAAAGGTCCTGGTGGGCTGTGAGCTTATGGTCAACTCGTGCTGTGAACTGGTCCTGATTGTTGGTGCTGACCGGTACGAGTTGATTGAAGCCGGCGCCCGCATTCTGAGCGGGAACAAACCTTTGCATGAGACTGACGGCGGCGGGATCCTGGCATGGAGCAGGAATATTGCCGGACGGAAAAACTTCACTCCAGGGAATGTACGGATTTCCGGTCGTTGGACTGTTGGGCTGTACCTGCAGAGTCGCAACAGAAGCGATGCCGAGGGCGCTATCGCAACCGGGGCGACCATCGAGCACTTGCGCCAAGAACGGTGTTCCGGAGACGTCGTCGATCCCTCCACCACCGGCAAAGCCACCAACCCCAGAAAAGTCCCCGGTGCGTTGTGCAGGAGTAGGCACATTGAGCAGTTGTCCCGGAATACCTTCACGCACCCGGCGTCCTTCGTATGAGACAAAGAAGAAAGTTCGATCTTTCTTGATTGGACCACCGAATGTTCCGCCGTATTGATTCTGGTTCCATTGCGGCCGCGTCGTATTGAAGTAGCCTTGTGCGTCTAAGATCGTATTACGGAAATATTCGTAGATGTCGCCATGGAAATCGTTGCTTCCAGACTTGGTGATGACGTTCACCACCGATCCGGAGTTCCTGCCGTATTCCGCGTCGAAGGTATTGGTGATCACACGGAATTCTTCCACGCTATCTGGAGTTGGCTGCACAGTCGGCAAATTGACGAACTGGTCGTTGGCATCGCCGCCATTGACGCTGAAATTATTGGCTCGCCCGCGGCCCCCATTTACGGAAACAGATCCCGTGCTCTCCGATCCATAAAACATGCTCCCGTTGCCGCTGCCCAATTGCGACTGCACGCCTGGTTGCAACTGAAGGAATTGATAGGTGTCGCGCTGATTCAGAGGCAGCTCGTTTACTGCCCGATCATTAATAACTGCGCCGAGTTGCGTGCTGGTGGTATCGACCTGGGGCGCTTCCGACGTGACTTCTACTACCTGTTCGGCTTGCCCGATTTGTAATGTTGAGTTCAGCGTCACTACCTGGTTTACATCGACAGTGACATTTTTTTGCACGTTCCTTTTAAATCCCGCAGCTTCGAAGTTAACCGTATACGTCCCGGGCTGCACTTCCACGAAGTTGTAGTCGCCGGTGCTGTTGGTCTGAGCACTTCGGTTGACCCCCGTGGCCTCATTGGTCAACGTGACGTTCACTCCGGCGAGCACAGCTCCGGTCGGATCGGCTACACGGCCGAGAATTCTGCCGCTAGTGCTTTGACTGAGGGCGGGACAGACCAGAACTGCAATCACAGCAGTCAGCAGAAGCGACCAACGGCAGTGGTGAGACGGGTAATTTTTCACGGGTCCTCCGATAGTGGGCAAACAGATCGGCTCAGGGAACTCTTGCGCAACTAACAAAGCTTGCTATAATCCGGCAAGGTTAGTGAAGCCAGCAGTCACTGTCAAGAAAAAAAGGCACTTTTCAAGTCGGCACATCGTTCACATGGAAAAGCGGACCTCCAGTGCATACCTGAAGATCGGTGATGTCGCCCGCATGGCCGGCATCTCTCCTTCGGTCATCCGTTCCTGGGAGAACCTGGGGTTGACTCGTCCTCACCGCACTCGCAGCAAGTACCGACTGTATACGGCAGAGGATGTGAGATTGCTCAAGCGTGCGCGGTTCTTGCGGCGCGTGCGCGGCTTGAACGCTCCGGCCATCGTTCAGCTATTGAAACGTGAAGGCAGCGTGCGCACGACAAAATCAAATGGTAGTAACGCAAGTGCTGCCGTGGGCAAAAAACTGCGACGGTTGCGGGTGCAACGCGGACTCTCGCTGGCTCGGGTGGCAGAATCCGTAGACATCTCAGTGGGCTTCTTGAGCGCCCTGGAACGCTCGCAGATGATCGCTTCGGTGGGTACGCTTCGCAAACTGGCGCATTTTTATGACACCAACGTGTTGGAATTCTTCGGAGCGGCTGAGGCCGGCAGCAATGTGATTACGCCTGCCAAAAGAAAGGTTCTGGATGCAGGACCCGGTGTCCGCATGGAACTGCTGGCGTGGGGAAATACGGCGATGGAACCGCATCTTTTTCGGATTGCACCGCACGCCGGCAGCGGGGAATCGTACAGCCACGAAGGGGAAGAGTTTCTGTATGTGTTGCGTGGTAAATTGCAAATCCTGGTTGAGGAAAAGAAATATCACTTGAAAACCGGGGACAGCTTCTATTTTGAGAGTGCTTCTCCGCATAACTGGTCAAATCCAGGAAATAACGAAGCTGTCATTTTGTGGGTCAACACGCCGCCTACGTTTTAATAAGGGAGATTGCCAGAGCGCACAATGTTGCATCGCCAAAATCAAAATAGAAGAGTTGCCGGGCTGGCCTCGGTCCTTGTTTTGTTGTTTATTTGCTGCTCCTGCGGCAAGAAAACTCCTACCTTGAACCTCTTGGTGTGGGAGGGATATGCCGATGCCTCCTTTGTGCATACGTTCGAAGAATTGAATCACTGCAAAGTCTCTGCATCGTACATGGGGTCGAGCGACGAGTTGGTCGCGAAGCTGCGTGGGGGTAGCGCCGGGAACTACGATGTGATTTCGCCATCGAGTGATGTTGCAACTACGATTGCGTCTGGCGGCCTGGCTGCACCACTTGATGTTTCAAAGCTTCCCACCTACGGCCAGCTATCGCCGCAACTGACCTCGCTGCCTTTGGTGCGGATCAAAGGTCAAATCTATGGCGCGCCATTCATGTGGGGCCCTGACCCAATGATTTACGACACCACCGTGTTCAGGCAGGCTCCGGATAGTTGGAACATATTTTGGGATCCGAAATATCGGGGAAAAATTTCTGTGTGGGATGATCTTTCGACGGTTTACATGGCGGCCCAGATATTGGGCTTCGATAAGCCAGATCCCAGTCAACTTTACAATCTCAGCGATGAACAGCTTGAGGCCGTTAAGAAAAAGCTCCTGGAACTGAAACCCAACATCAGAAAAATGTGGTCAACGGGCGGGGAATTAACAAATCTTTTTCAGAACCACGAAGTCGTTGCCGCAATGGGCTGGCCGCTCATGACCAATCAGCTGCGGAAAATTAATTTCCCTGTCGGCGAGACCATTCCAAAGGAAAACACTACCGGATGGATTGATCACCTGATGGTCACGGCCGGAAGCGAAAACAAGGATCTTGCCGTGAAGTTTGTGGAATACATGATTCAACCGGCCACGCAGAAGAAGGTCACGGATGTTACCGGCTACACGCCCAGTAACCCCGGAGCCGCCAATTTTATGACGCCAGATCAGGTGAAAGGCCTTCATCTGGACGACGTGGAGAACTACCAAAAGCACATATACTTCTGGCAGAACGTTCCGCGCCGCACGAAATACAACGAGATCTGGAACGAGGTCAAAGCGACGCAATAGCCGGCAGACTCCGCGGCGGATCGGGCGCCAACGCTACAAAACGATGGCCACAGTAGCGCAAGCCGACACCAAGCAGCCTTCGACCATCACGCGCTCGCGAAGCCTTCTCTCGATCCGCAACGTCGCCAAATCATTTGGTAAATCGCAGGTATTGCGCGACATTTCGCTGGAAATTGCAGAGGGCGAATTTCTTACGATTCTAGGAGAAAGCGGCTCAGGCAAAACGACCTTGTTGCGTATCATCGCGGGTTTCGAGCACGCGGATTCGGGCGAAATCTGGATGGGAGTCGAGAGACTCGACTCCTTGCCGCCGTACCGGCGTCGGGTGAACACGGTTTTTCAGCATTACGCATTATTCCCGCATCTGTCCGTTGAGGAGAACGTTGGCTATGGATTGCGGGTGGCCAAGTTGCCCAAAACAGAGATTATGAACCGGGTGGAACAGGCGCTCGCGATGGTGAAGATGACAGCTCACGCGAAGGCAAAACCAGCCAAAATCAGCGGGGGCCAGCAGCAACGCGTGGCCTTGGCTAGAGCGCTTGTGAACCGGCCGCGCCTCTTATTGCTGGATGAGCCGCTGTCTGCTCTCGATGCAAACCTGCGACGTCAGATGCAAGTCGAACTCAAGTCCCTGCAAAGAGAAATCGGAATCTCTTTCGTTTTTGTCACCCATGACCAGGAAGAGGCCATGGTGATGTCAGATCGCATTGCGCTGCTGCGGATGGGGGAACTGGAACAGGTAGCTTCGCCGCGCGAAATCTACAGCCAGCCAGCCAGCGCCTACACGGCGCAGTTCATCGGCCACACCAATTTGTTGCACGGAGACGTAAATGCTGGAATGGCCTGCTGCAGCGGCTTGAGTTGGCCTGCCAATTTGCCAGATGGGCCCGTTCTGTTCTCATTACGTCCGGAAAATATTCGTGTTCTCGATTCTCCAACGCCTGCTTCGCTTACGCGCGCGGTTCGCGTTCATGGTCACATTCGTCATCGGGCATTTCATGGGTCAACCGAACTGCTCCGCGTCGAGTGTCCCGATGGGCTGGAACTCTCCGTGCGAACGAACGCTCGCGAGTCCGGGAACGAAGAAGTGGAACTGCAATTCTCGCCGGATGATGCAGTCCCGGTTCGTGAATCGGACGAGAGAACCTGATGTTTTCCCGCGCCTACCGAGCCGCAATCACTGTTCCCCCGCTCGCTTGGGTCGCTGTTTTTCTGCTTCTTCCTTACGGACTGCTTTTTTGTTACAGCTTTTGGTCGGTTTCTGCAAGTCAGCAGATTGTCCAGTCGTGGACCCTCGATAACTACCGTGAATTGCTCCGAGTCGGCGTTTATGGGCAGACGCTTTTTCGGTCGATGTGGATTGCGGCGCGCGTGATGATCTTTTCGCTGCTGCTGGGTTATCCGCTTGCGTATTACTTGTCCTTTCACGCTGGCAGAAGAAAGGATCTTCTTTATCAGTTAGTGATCATTCCGCTGTGGGTCAGCTACCTGGTTCGCGCATATGCATGGAAGACGATCCTGGGCAGCGATGGGGTACTGAATATGCTGTTGCAATACGTACATTTGACCAAGCATCCGCTGGAATTTCTGCTGTACAGCCCATTTGCAGTAGTGCTCACACTGACTCACATCTACACGCCATTTGCGTTTTTGCCGATCTATGCTTCGCTTGAGCACATTCCGCGGAATCTAGTGGAAGCGTCGCATGATCTGGGGGCGTCGCCATTGCAGACGTTCTGGCGCGTGATTTTTCCGCTTTCGATCCCAGGAGTTTTGGCTGGTGCGACCTTTGCGTTTGTGCTTAGCCTTGGCGACTTTCTCGCGCCGCTTCTGCTGGGCGGACCAAGCGGAATCATGATCTCCAATATCGTGGTCAGTCTTTTCGGGGCGGCCTACAACTGGCCATTGGGCGCGGCGATCTCGTTTTGCATGCTGCTGCTGGTGCTCGCTCTGCTTTTCCTATCGGAAAATCTAGAGAAGAAATGGAGCTTCCGATGAGCAGCGAAAAGAGCAGGTGGTTGCCTTGGTATGCGCTGGTCGTTTTTGGATTTCTTTATTTACCGATCGTCATCCTGGTTGTGTACTCGTTCAATGGCGAGGGGGTCGGCGGCTTTCCACCGCACAATCTGACGCTCGCCTGGTATCGAATATTGTTTGCCGACGATGCCATCTGGACATCAGTTCTGAATAGCCTGCTGGTTGCGGTGGCTGCGGTCGGAATTTCGCTGATGTTTGGGATTCCCGCAGCATTGGCGCTGGATCGCACAAATTTTCCCGGCAAAGTTCTTTTTCGCCGGCTTGTGCTTCTGCCACTGATTCTGCCAGGAATTATCACGGGACTTTCGCTGCTGATGCTGTTCCGCGAAGCGGACGT
>Ga0187780_10001978_pt1 | contig 15426 bp, 14 predicted proteins | sample 1015_Q2_SP10_20__FD_132429 | JGI IMG/M metagenome (GOLD analysis project Ga0187780, IMG submission 132429) | Tropical peat soil microbial communities from peatlands in Department of Meta, Colombia - 1015_Q2_SP10_20_MG | ecosystem: Environmental > Terrestrial > Soil > Wetlands > Peat | place... | reverse complement strand
GGCGGTTGCGGGTCGTACTCGATCCCGAGCTGGATGGCCTTGGCCACGTCGTCGCCCGCCACCATCGCCACCAGCGTGAGCGCCATGTCGATGCCCGACGAGACCCCGGCGGCGGTGACGATCCTCCCCTGGACGACGACGCGCCGGGCGGTGTAGCGGGCGCCGAAGGACTCCAGCTGTTGCACCCGGGACCAGTGGGTCGTCGCCTCGAGACCGTCGAGGAGGCCGGCTGCCCCGAGGACCTCCGATCCCGTGCACACCGACGTGGTCCACGTGGTGGCGGGATGGACCGAGCGCACCCACTCGACGACGGGGTCGCCGGGCGTGGCGATCTCGTGCGTGCCCGGTCCGCCGGGGACCACGGCGATGTCCGGCGCCTCCAGCTCCGCCAGGGCGGCGTCGGCCACGACGCGGAGCCCGGCATCGGTGCGCACGGGCCCTGGCGCCGCCGCGGCGAACACGACCTGCGCCCCCGGCAGGCGCGACAGCACCTCGTAGGGCCCCACGGCGTCCAGGGCGGTGAAACGGGCGAAGAGGGGGAAGACGATGCGCATGGTGCTCCTCTCGGGGCGTGGTTCCGGATCCGGCGGTCTCAGGCGCTGGCCTGCGCGCTGAAGTGGGCGCGGTACTGGCCCGGGGTGACACCCAAGGCGCGCTTGACACTGCGGTGGAGGGTCTCGACGGTCCCGAAGCCGCACGCGGCGGCGACGGCGGGCAGGGACCGGTCCGTCGTCTCGAGCAGGCGCCGCGCCGCCTCCAACCGCACGCCCTCGACGTAGGCGGCGGGCGGCACGCCCAGCTCGGCGCGAAAGGTCCGGGCGAAGTGGCGCGGGCTCATGGCGCAGCGCGTCGCCAGCGCGGGGACGCGCAGGTCCTCGGCGAGGTGGTCGGGGATCCATGCCTCGAGGTCCCGCAGCGTGCTGCGGCCGGGCCGCTGCGCGGCGAGCTGCGTGCTGAACTGCGCCTGGCCGCCTGGTCGCTGGACGAAGAGCACCAACCACCGCGCCACCTCGCGCGCCAGCGCGGGCCCGCGGTCGTCCTCGACGAGGCGCAGCGCCAGGTCCATGCCCGCCGTCACCCCCGCCGAGGTCCACACGTCGCCGTCGCGCACGAAGATGGGGTCGGGGTCGACGGTCACGGCCGGGAAGGCGGCCGCCAGCGTGTCGCACTGGGACCAGTGGGTCGTGGCCCGGCGGCCGTCGAGCAGGCCCGCCCGGGCCAGGAGGAACGCCCCCGTGCACACCGAGGTCGTCCGTCGGCTGCGGGCCGCCGCGGTGCGGATCCATCCGACCAGCCGCTCGTCCGACAGCGCCTGGCGGGTGCCCTCGCCCCCCACCACCACGAGGGTGTCGATGGGACCGCGTCCGGCCTCGAGCCCGCCGTCGGCGGACAGCACGATGCCCGACGACGCCCGGAGGCCCGCCCCGTCGGGGGAGAGCACCTGGACGCGGTAGCGGTCCCCGGCGGGGAGCAAGCGGTTGGCGACGGCGAAGACCTCGGCCGGGCCGGTCAGGTCGAGGATCTGGAAGTCCTCGAACGCCACCATCACCACCCGCCGCCGGCCCGCCGTGCGCCTGCCCATGGATGGATCATGCGGGGTGGCCACCCTGTCCGCAATGACAGGAACATGACGATTCCTGCCATCATCCGGCGACCCTCAGAGCACGGGCTCGCCCTTCTCCGCCTTGGGGCGCAGGATGGCGGCGAGGCGCTCGCGGTGGAAAGTGGCGTCGCCGAAGCGGACGCGGTCGAGCTGGGCGCGCTTGAGGTACAGGTGCAGGTCGTGCTCCCAGGTGAAGCCGATCCCGCCGTGGACCTGGAGGCCGCTGCCCATGACCCGGGCCGAGGCGTCGGAGCACCAGATCTTGGCCGCCGACGCGGCGGCGCGGGCCTCGGCGTCGTCCGCGCCCACCGCCCATGCGGCGTAATACGTCGTCGACCGCATGCCCTCCACGTCGACCAGCATGTCGGCACACCGGTGCTTGACCGCCTGGAAGCTGCCGATGGGGCGGTCGAACTGCACCCGGTCCTTGGCGTACTCGACGGTCATGTCCAGCACGCGTGCCGCCGCCCCCAGCATCTCGGCGCACACGAGGGTCGCACCCCGGTCGACGAGTGCCTCGACCGACTCGCCGCCCCCGAGCCGCAGCGCGGGCGCGTCGGCGAAGGTCGTCCACGACATGGCGCGCGTGCGGTCCATCGCCGGCTCGCCCGGGGCCCGCGACGCCGCCTCGGTCGCCGTGGCGAAGAGCGCAGGGCCCTCCGCGTCGCGCCCGAGCACGACGAGCACGTCCGCGACCGGGCCGTCGACCACCGGGTCCGGCCGGCCGGTGAGCTGCCAGGGCGCGCCCGACGCACGGCCGCCGGCGCCGGCGGTCACGGCGTCGGCCCGGCGCGACCAGGCGATCGCCCCCACGGCCTCGCCCTCGGCCAGGGCGCGCCGCATGGCGCCCACCGTCGACTCGCCGAGCATGTCGTCCTCGGCGATCGCGCCGCGGCCGAGCGCGTCGTCCATCTCGCCGAGGGCCAGGACGCTGCCCGCGAAGGGCACCGGCGCGACGTGCGCGCCCAGCGTCTCGCACAGCACCGCCGTCTCCACCAGTCCCAGACCGAGCCCCCCGTCGGCCTCGGGGCGGGCGATGCCCAGCCAGCCCTGGTCGGCCATCGCCGCCCACAGGCCGCGGTCGATCCCCGAGCCCTCCTCGACGACGGCCCGGACCCGCGCGGACGAGGCCCGGTCGGCCAACAGCGACGCCGCCGCCTCCTGCAGTGCCCGCTGGTCGTCGGAGAGGTCGAAGTCCACGGGGCGAGATTAGGGCATCGCCCCGAACCGAGCCTGACGCCTGTGTCATGCTGACGCCGACCGATGGACCTCACCCCCACGACCGAGACCGCCGAGCTGCGCGCCGACGTGCGCGCCTGGCTGGTGGCCAACCTGCCCTGGGAGTACGGCACCGGTCTGCCGCCGCACACCGACGACCTGGCCGAGCAGGTGGCGTTCGGCCGGCGATGGCAAGCAGCCCTCGCCGGCGCCGGATGGGTCGGGGTCACCTGGCCCACGGCCTACGGGGGGCGCGGGCTCGGCCCCGCGGCCAACTTCGTCGTGCAGGAGGAGCTGGCGCGCGCCCGCGCCCCTGAGCTGGTGGGCCGCATCGGCGTGAACCTGGTCGGCCCGACCCTGCTGGCGCACGGCACCGACGAGCAGAAGCAGCGGTGGCTGGCGCGCATCCTCGGCGCCGAGGAGCTGTGGTGCCAGCTCTTCAGCGAGCCCGACGCCGGCTCGGACCTGGCGTCGGTCCGCACCACGGCCCGGCGCGAGGACGGACGCTGGGTGCTCGACGGCCGCAAGGTGTGGACGTCGTACGCGCAATTCGCCGACTGGGGCCTGTGCCTGGCCCGCACGGACCCGGCCGCCCCCAAGCACCACGGCCTCACCTGCCTGGTCGTCGACATGGGCACCGCGGGCGTGGAGGTCCGGCCCCTCGTCCAGATCACCGGGGAGGCCGAGTTCAACGAGGTCACCTTCGACGACGTGGTGGTGCCCGACGCGCACCGGGTCGGGCCCGAGGGCCGGGGCTGGCAGGTGGCGGGCTCGACGCTGTCGCACGAGCGCGGCGTCAACCCGCGCCAGCTCGTGATCCACCTGCAGCACCTGGAGGAGCTGCTCCGGGAGGCCGCCGCCTCGGGATCCTTCGACGACACGCGCCTGCGCCGACGCCTGGCCCAGGCCTATGTGGAGGTGCGCCTGTTCCAGCTGCACAACTGGCGGAGCCTGTCGCGCCTGGAGAAAGGGCAGGAGCCGGGGCCCGAGGGCAGCATCCTGAAGCTCTACTGGAGCGAGATGAGCAAGCGCCTCCACGCGCTCGGCACCGACGTGCTCGGCCCGGCCGCGCCGCTGTGGCGGGGTGCGGCGGCCAACCCGGGGGACGGGTCGTGGCAGCGGTCGTGGCTCTACTATCAGGCCGCGTCGATCTTCGCGGGCACGAACGAGATCCAGCGCAACGTCGTGGGCGAGCGGGTCCTCGGACTCCCCCGCGAGCCGCTGGGAAAGGAGCCGCGCCGTGGCAGTGAGTGAGCCCGTCGTCCGCTACAGCGTCGACGGCCCCGTGGCGACCATCACCATGAACCGGCCCGAGGTGGCCAACGCGCAGGACAGCGCGCTCATCGACGCCGTGGACGCGGCCTTCGACGAAGCGGACGCCGACGACGACGTTCGGGTGGTGATCCTGGCCGGCGCGGGGAAGCACTTCTGCTCGGGCCACGACCTGAAGGCCATCGTGGGCGACGGCCCGGCCGACGAGTGGGTGGCCATGCGCGCCACGCCCGAGGGCAAGTTCCGCCACGAGCAGGTGATGTACGTGGAGCGGTGCCGCCGGATCCACGACTTCCGCAAGCCCACCATCGCCGCCGTCCAGGGCAAGTGCATCGCCGCGGGCCTCATGCTGGCGAGCATGTGCGACCTGATCGTGGCCGCCGACGACGCGGTGTTCTCGAACCCCGTCCTGCGCATGTCGGGTGCCGGGGTGGAGCTGCTCGTCGAGCCCTGGGAGATGGGCATCCGCCACGCCAAGGAGTTCCTCCTCGCGGCCGAGGAGATCGACGCCCAGGAGGCCTGGCGCATCGGGCTGGTCAACCGCGTCGTCCCCCGCGCCGAGCTCGAGGCCCGGACCCGGGCGCTGGCAGAACGCGTCGCGCTCGTGCCCCCCGTCACGGCCCAAGTGGTCAAGGACTCGATCAACCACGTGGGCGAGCTGATGGGAAAGCGGGCGTCCTGGCAGTACCACTTCATGGCCCACCAGTGGGCCCACAACACGGCGACGTCGCTCTCCGCGCTGGAGGAGCGCAAGCAGATGGGCTCGATGAAGGAGGTCTTCGCGGCCCGCGACCGCGGCGCCGCGACGACCGAGCCCCAGGACGCGCCGCGCCGCCCCGGTGCCCGCGCCGGCGACCCGGACTGAGGTCCCGCGTGCCGGGACCGCTCGAGGGGCTTCGGGTCGTCGACGTCGGCACGCGCATCGCCGCACCGTTCTGTGCGGGGTTGCTCGGGGAGTGGGGCGCCGAGGTGATCAAGGTGGAGCAGCCCGGCACGGGGGACTTCATGCGTGCCATCGGCCCCTTCGCGCAGGGTCACTCGCTGTTCTGGTCGGTGGAGGGCCGCGGCCGCAGAAGCGTCACGTGCGACCTGCGCCGCAGCGAGGGCCAGGCGCTGTTCCGCCGGCTGGCGGCGGGCGCCGACGTCGTGTGCGAGAACTTCCGCCCCGGGACGATGGAGGAATGGGGGATCGGACCGGCCGACCTCGACCCGCGGGTGGTCACGGTCCGCATCAGCGCGTTCGGGCAGGACGGGCCGTACGCGCGCCGGCCGGGCCTCGATCGCCTTGGCGTCGCCTACGGTGGCCTGCTGCACCTCACCGGTGAGCCCGACCGTCCCCCCGTCCGCCCGGGGGTCACGGTGTCCGACTACCTCACGGGCGTGTTCGCGGCGGAGGCGGCGCTCGCCGCCCTCTACCGGCGCGACGCGCGGGGCACGGGCCGGGGCGCGGTGGTCGATGCCGCCCTCTACGGGTCCGTGCTCCGGGTGCTCGAATGGACCATCGCCGCCTACGACCGCCTGGGGACCGTCCGGACGCGCGAGGGCAACCGGATGGCCAACTCGGCGCCGCTCGACAACTACCCCACGGCCGACGGCCGCTTCGTGTGCGTCGTGGCCGGCTCGGACCAGAACTTCGCCCGGCTGTGTCGCGCCATGGGCCGGCCGGAGCTCCTCGAGGATCCTCGCTATGCGACGATCGCAGATCGGGCCGCGCACGGCGAGCAGATCAACGCCGAGGTGCGCGCCTGGACGCTGGCGCACCCCGCGGACGAGATCGAGCGGCTCTGTGTCGACCACGACGTCCCCGTGGCCACGGCCTACACGGCCGCCGAGATCACCGCCGACCCGCACATGGCGGCGCGCCGCGACCTAGTCGCCGTGGCCGACCCCGATCTCGGCCCCGTCCTCCAGCAGGCGCCCTACCCGCGCCTGGTGGGCGAGCCCGTGGCCGTGCCCGCCGGTGCGCCCGAGCTGGGCGCGGACAACGAGGCGGTGTGGTGCGGCATCGTCGGGCTCACGCCCGACGAGCTCGACGAGCTCAGGAGCAAGGGGGTCGTATGAAAGCTCTCGTCTTCGGGGCGCCGCCCGACGAGCACGAGGCCCGCCCGGAGCCGGCCGACGACCTCGAGCGCATGCTGCTCTCGTTGCCCTTCGGGCTCCACGACGTCGACGACGCCACGCCGCTGCGGCCGGACTGGGTGGTGACACGGCCGATCCTGGCGGGGATCTGCGGGTCCGACGCCAAGCTCGTGCTCGGGGACTTCGGCGAGGGCGACATCGACAACCCCATGTCGGCCTTCAGCTCGCTGCCCCACGTGCCCGGCCACGAGGTGGTGGCCGAGGTCGTGGAGCTCGGGACCGAGGCCCGGGGACTCGAGGTGGGCCAGCGCGTCGTGCTCAACCCTTGGCTCACCTGCGGCCCGCGCGGGGTGGACCCGCCGTGCCCGCCGTGCCAGGCCGGGGACCTGAACCTCTGTTGGAGCTTCACCAAGGGGGCGATCGGCCCCGGCGTGCACGTTGGCGTCACCACCGGCGCACCGGGCGCCTGGGCAGAGCGCATGGCCGCCCACGACTCGATGCTCTTTTCCGTGCCCGACGCCGTCCCCGACGAGCTGGCGGTGCTGGCCGACCCCTTCTCGGTGTCCTTGCACGCCGTGGTGCACCACCCGCCGCCGCCTGCAGGCCGAGTGGTCGTCTACGGCGCCGGCGCGCTGGGCGTCACCACCGTGGCCGCCGTGCGCGCCCTGTACCCCGAGGTGCAGATCGCGGTGGTGGCCCGCTTCGAGGCCCAACGCGCCCTGGCATCGGCGCTCGGGGCCTCCCTCGTCGTCGAGCACGAGCCGCGGCTGGCCGTGGTCGAGCAGCTGGCCGCGTGGTCGGGCGGCGTGCTGCACACGCCCTTCGACGGGCTGCCCGTCGCCCACCCCGGCGGCGTGGACGTCGTCTACGACACCGTGGCCAAGCCCGAGACCATGGAGGTCGCCGTGCGGATCCTCGCCGAGCGCGGCACCTTGGTCCAGACCGGGGTGAGCACGCCGGGGCGGTGGGAGTGGACACCCGTGTACTTCAAGGAGCTCACCATCGGCGGGTCGAACGCCTTCGCGGTGGAGGAGGTCGAGGGGGTGCGCCGCCACGCCATCGAGCACTACTTCGCCCTGGTCGAAGCCGGCCGGGTCGACCTGCACGGGATGCTGACGCACCGGTTCCCGCTCCAGGGCTGGCTGGACGCGCTCAAGGCCCTGGCCCGCCAGGACCGCAGCGGCGCCATCAAGGTCGCCTTCGAACCGTCGGGACCGGGCTGAGCGGAGGCGGAGTCACTACGATTCCTTCGCCATGGGACCCGGGCGCGTGACGGCCAGGTGGACGCCGTGACCGCCGTCAAGCGGGCCCCGGCAGCCCGGGACGCCGCGCTGGCGGCGGTGCCGGTCACCGGCGAGCCCGCCAGCCGCCGCGCCCTGCGCACCCAGGGCCGCAAGACCATGCGCAAGCTGCTCGACGCGGCCATGGTCGTCTTCGCCCGGCGCGGGTACCACGCCGCACGTGTCGACGACATCGTCAAGGTGGCGCGGACCTCGCACGGGACCTTCTACCTCTACTTCTCCAACAAGGAGGACCTCCTGCGCTCGCTGGTGGCCGAGGCCGGGGAGGTCGTCGCCGCGCTGGACGAAGGGCTCGGCCCGGTCGGCAACGGGCCCGAGGGCTGGCGCGAGCTGCGCGAGTGGATGGAGCAGTTCTCCGAGGCGTGGCGGCGCTACGCACCCGTGCTGCGCGCCTGGACCGACCTGGTCATGAGCGACAGGGTGCTCGCCGAGCAGGCCCAGTCGGCGGCGTCGGGCGCGGCGAACACGCTGGCGCGCCGGATCCAGGAGGCCGGGCCGCTGCCCGGCATCGACCCCCACGTCGCGTCGGAGGCGGTGATCGCCATGATGGACAGGTTCCACTACCTGCGGGAGTTCGCCGGCGAGCCCGTCGACGTCGACGCGCTCGACACGCTCACGACCATGGTGCACCGCGCCCTGTTCGGTGGGGGCGACCGACCCGCCTGAGCCCTGCGTCAGGGGGCACCCTCGTCGAGGGTGGCGCGGCCGGTCTCCCACCCCTTGCGGGCCCACGGCAGCGCCTCCGCCGCGGGCAGCAGGCCGAAGGCCGGCTCGGTGAGCACGATCGACCCGGCGACCTCCTCCCAGCTCGCCCCCACCTCGGCAGCCAGCATGGCGTGGAGCTCGACCCCCTGGGAATTGCGCAGGGCGACGAGGCACACCATGCGGATCAGCTCGTGGGTCTTGCGGTCCGGCGCCCCCAGCGAGTCGATCTGGCTGAGCCAGGCGTTCTGGGCCTCGTGGACGCTGGGCACGACCTCGTGCAGCGCGGCCTCGTACGGGAACAGCCAGTCTTCGCCGGCACCGGTCGGCTCGTCGCTTCCCCTCGGGCTCACCGCGCACCTCCGGGCCACAGCATGGCAGAGCGCGTCGTGAGTCCGCCCGGACACGGCGCCCGCGCCGGTCAGCGGCCGGTGCCGAGGTCGACGAACCGGGTGTAGCGGTCGTCGACCGCGCCGCGCCAGCGCGGGTCGGGTTCGACCCGCCGCCCCACGGCGGCCCAGCGCTGCGCGTCGCCGATGTCGCGCTCGAGGCCCGCGGCCATGCGCGCCATGAAGGCCGCCCCGAGCGCGGCCCCCTCCGGGACGGCCACGGCGTCGACCGGCAGGTCGGTCGCGTCGGCGATGGCCTCCATCCACCCGGGGCGCCGCGTGCCGCCGCCGCTGGCGACGATGCGCCGGGCAGGCACCCCGGCCATGTCCAGCATGTGTCGGATCACGAACCCGCTGGCCTCGTAGGCGCCGCGCAGCAGGGCCCGCCGGTCGTGCGTCATGTCGAGATCGTGCACGCTGGCCCGCAGCGAGGGGTCGTGGTACGGGGCCCGCTCGCCGCGGACATAGGGCAGCCACACCGGCACGCGGCGCGGATCGCCGTCCCGCAGGGCGTCGGACTCGGCCTCCGCGGGTGGGCCGGCGGCGGGCGACGGTGCCTTGTCGCCGAGCAGGTTGTCGGCCCAGTCCACGAAAATGGCGCCGGCGTTGGACGGGCCCCCGATGAGCACCCGGTCGGGCACGGTATGGGGGATCGTCCACAGGCCCTCGGTCTCGATCCAGTCGGGGACCACGGCCCACACGACGAGCGTCGCCCCGCAGATGACGAGCACGTCGCCGATCTCGGTCGCCCCCGAGACGAGCTGGTCGCACAGGGCGTCGACGGTGCCGCCGGCCAATACCGCGCCGGTGCCCAGGACCTCTCCCGCCGCCTCGCCCATGTTCACCACCACCGGCAGCTGCTCCTCGGAGACGCCCAGCCGGCCCAGGACCTCCTCGTCCCAGCCGGGCCCGCGCCGCAGCCCCCCGAGGGACATGGCCATGGCCGTGTCGATGGCCGGCACCCGGCCGAGGGCGTAGTTGGCCACCGCCTGGGCCGGCCAGTAGCCGGCCGCGCCCGGCTCCTCCCGGGCCGCCCACCCGACGAAGCCCTCCGCATCGGGCATGGCCCCGGGGCCGCCGGAGGTGCCCGCAGCGGTCGCGGGCCGGCCCCGGGCGTCGCCGTAGAGCAGGCCCGGCGAGCGGGGGATGCCCCGCCCGTCCACCACGGTCAACGACGGGACCATGCTGGCCACGCACACCCCGGCCACCTGCGGTGCGGTCGCCCCCACCTCGGCCAGGGCCATGCGGGGGCTACGGCACCAGGCCTGCAGCGCGTCGTGCTCCAGGAGGTCGGGCGCGGGGCTCAGCACCCGGTGCGCCACGCGGGCACGGGCGACGACGGCACCCGTCTCGTCGGCGGCCACCGCCTTCACGGACGTCGTCCCGATGTCGATGCCCACGGTGATCGAACCTGACGCAGTCGTCATCATCGGCCATTATGAAGGACGCCGACGACCGGGGCACGACCCCGCCACGCGGGCGGGCGTGGCGAGCCGCCAGTGAGGAGCAGCCAGTGAGCACCCGACCGACAGCGCTCGTCACCGCCCCGGTGCGCGGCGAGGGGCTCGCCCTGCTCCAGGAGCTGGCCGAGGTCGTCTACGACCCGTGGATCGAGCAGCGGCCACTGCGGATCTACTCCGCCGAGCAGCTCGCCGAGCGCGCCGCCGCGGAGCAGGCGACCATCCTCGTCGTCGAGGCCGACCAGTGCGCGGGCCCGGTCTTCTCCCTGCCGCTGGTGGCCGTGGCCAGCTGCCGCGGCGACCCCAACAACGTGGACGTCGCCGCGGCCAGCGCCGCGGGCGTCCCCGTGCTGCGCGCGCCCGGCCGAAACGCCGACGCGGTGGCCGAGCTGGCCGTGGCCCTCCTGCTAGCGGCCACCCGGGGCGTGGTACGCGCCGATCGCGACGTGCGCGAGGACGCCGTGTACCGCGACGGCACCATTCCCTACCAGCGCTTCCGCGCCTGGCAGCTCGCCGGGCGGACCGCCGGCATCGTCGGGCTGGGGGCCGTGGGACGCGCCCTGGCCTGGCGGCTGCGGGGCCTGGGCATGCACGTGGTGGCCAGCGACCCCTACGCCCCCGACGCCACGCTGTCGCTCGACGAGCTCCTGGCGGTGAGCGACGTGGTCTCGCTCCACGCGCCGGTGACGCCCGAGACCGTGGGCATGATCGGCGCCGAGCAGTTCGCGGCCATGCGCGACGGCGTCGTGTTCGTCAACACGGCCCGGGCCCAGCTCCACGACACCGACGCGCTCGTCGCCGCGTTGGCCTCGGGCCGGGTGGGGGCGGCGGGCCTCGACCACTTCGAGGGCGAGCACCTCGCACCGGACCATCCGCTGACCACGTTCCCCAACGTGGTGCTCACCCCGCACATCGGCGGCGCCACCTACGACACGGAGGCGAACCACAGCCGGATCATCGCCGAGGACCTGTGCCGGCTCCTGGCGGGGGCGACGCCGCGCAACATCGTGAACCCGGAGGTCCTGACCGACCGCGCCCGACCTGCGCCAGGAGGCTGAATTGGATTTCGCACTGACCCCCGAGGACGAGGCCTTCCGCATCGAGCTGCGCGAATGGCTGGCGGCCAACCTGCCGGAATTCAAGGAGCAGGGCGAGATCGGTGACGAGACCGACGCCGATCGCCGCACCATGGTGCGCCGCCAGGCGTGGCAACGGCGGCTGCACCAGGGGCGCTGGGCGGCCATCAACTGGCCGCGCTCGTGGGGCGGGCGCGAGGCCACGGTCTCCCAGAACGCCATCTACGCCGAGGAGATGGCCCGCGCCAAGACGCCGGGCATCTACAACGCCAACGGCATCTGGCAGATCGGCCCCATGATCCTGCGCTGGGGGACCGAGGAGCAGCAGCAGCGGTGGCTGCCCGGCATCCTCGACGCCACCGAGCACTGGTGCCAGGGGTTCACCGAGCCCGAGGCGGGGTCGGACCTGGCCAACCTGCGCACCACCGCGGTGCCCGACGGCGACGTCTACGTGGTCAACGGCCGCAAGATCTGGATCTCGACCGCGCACCTGGCGCGCTGGGGGCTGTTCCTGGTGCGCACCGACCCCACCGCCATCGAGCGCGGGGCGAAGCACGAGGGCATCACCGCGCTCATCGTCGACATGACCCTGCCCGGCATCGACGTGCGCGTCATCCGCGACATCACGGGTGGGGAGCTGTTCTGCGAGGTCACCTTCGACGAGGTGCGCGTCCCCACGACGGACCGGCTGGGGGACGAGAACGCCGGCTGGCAGGTGGCAATGGGCACGCTCGGCCACGAGCGCGTGGGCACGGCGGGCTTGTCGGTGTCGATGCGCATCGAGCTCGACACGCTCATCGAGACCGCGCGGACGCACAACCCCGCCGCGTTGGAGGACCCGGTCCTGCGCGACCGGATCGCCCGGGTGTGGACGCAGCTCGAGCTCACGCGGCTGCTCAACGCCCGTGCCCTGTCCAAGATCCTGAAGGGCCAGCCCAACTGGCCAGAGGTCCCCCTGGCCAAGCTGCAGTGGAGCTCCCTGTCCCAGACCATCGCCGAGCTCGGGGTGGACGTGCTCGGGCCGGCCGGCACGCTCACCAAGGGCGGACCCGACGCCGTCGACAAGGGCCACTGGGGCCACAACTACGTCTGGCAGCGCTATACGTCGATCGGCGCGGGCACCACCGAGGTCCAGAAGAACATCATCGCCGACCGGGCCATCAAGATGCCCCGCCGCTGACGCGCCCGCGCCCGCGCCAGGGCCGACGACGGCGCGGGGCGAGCACGTCGGCGATCTCGATCGCCTCTTCGACCGCGGCCTCCACCCCGCTCGTCCCCGGGGCCACCGCCACCACGGGTGCCGGCGCGCCGATGGAGATCACCACGATCCCCGCCACCATGAGCACCAGCCCGGGCACCGCGAAGGCGACGCCCGCCGCGCCGTTGCCGAAGCTCTCCGAGAACAGCGCGAACCCGATGGCCACGCTGCACAACAGGGTGGCCACGTTGCTGGCGGCCATGGTGGGGGCGAGGACGCCGACCTTGAGCCCGCGCTGCTGGTAGACGAAGCCCACGACGGCCACGACGGCCAGCGCGTAGAGCTCCCACGAGCGAAACGCCCCGATGATCCCGCCCCCCACGTGGGCCAGCGACTTGACCTGGCCGGCCTGGAGCCCGAAGGCCAGGCCGGCGGCCGCCCCCAAGAGCGCTGCCGCCGGCCCCGCCGTGGCCCGGCGCGATCCGAGGTCGAGACCGGCACAGGCCAGCGCGAACAGGGCCAAGGTCACCGCCCAGGCGGCCACGGCCACGTGGTTGGTGCCGCCCCCGGGTTGGCCGCCCACCACGAACAGGACGAGACCCGCCACCGTGGACGCCGCGCCGAGCAGGTGGTGCGGCCGCACGACCTGGTCCGTCAGCCACACGCCCATGGGCAGGGCGATGACGAAGTTCGAGACGATGACCACCTGGACGAGCAGGAGCGACCCGATGTCGAGGGCGACGACCTGTCCCGCGAACCCGGCGATCTGCAGCAGGCCGCCCGCGACCCACACCGGATGGCGGAACAGCTGGAGGAAGAAGCGCGGGTCCTCGCCCCGGGCCGTCGTGCGCAGCGCGCCGCGCTGCTGCATGGCGTTGCCGAGCGCGAAGGAGATGGAGGCGAACAGGGCCAGGGCGACCGACATCGGTGCCGATCTTCGTCGCGTTCGTCGTGCTCGGGGGGTCGGTCCCGCGTCGCGTCCCGGCCGAGCGGGACCCGGCGGGTCTAGGCCTCCGCCGAGGCCGCCGGGCCGATGGCGGCGGCGACGGCCTCGAGGAGCCGGCGCGGGTGGAAGGGCTTGACCAACTGGACGAAGATCTTGGTGTCGATCCGGATCTGGTCGTCCGAGCCCATCTCGAAGGCCGACATGAGGATGATCGGGGGCGGGTTCTCCAGCGCGTCGAGCACGGCGAAGCCGTCCGCCTTGGGCATGCGCACGTCGAGGATCATGGCCCTCACCTCGCCGCCCCGGAGGATCTCCAGGGCCTGCTCGCCGTTCTCGGCCTCGACCGCCCGGTACCCCGCGCTGCACAGCAGATCGGCGACCGAGCGGCGGATCGCCTCCTGGTCGTCGACCACGAGCACGACCGGCTCGTCCGTCACGCCATCATCCTCACCGCGGTCGCTGTCCGACCCTCGTTGTCGGCCACTCTCCGTCACCTCGAGCCGCCCTCCGGCGTTTGTCGGGCTTGGCACACCCGTGCCCTCGACCACCGTCCGCTGCAGGCGGCAACAGCGACGCTAACCCACCTCGAATTGCTCTGCCGCTTTTCGGCCCGGGGCCTTGAGCCCGAAGAAGGCGCGGGCGTTGGCACCGGCGACCTTGGCCAGCGATCCGGCCGACAGGCGGCCCTCGGCGTGCTCGCGCAGCTCGGCCGTCGCCCGGGGCCAGGCCCCGTCCCAGTGCGGGTAGTCGCTTGCGAACATCACGCAGTCGTCCCCCAGGGCCTCGATCAGCGTCGGGAGCGTCTGCTCGTCGGGCTCGCAGGTGATGCGGACGTTCCCCGCGGCCACGTACTCGGCCGGGGGGCGCCGCCACCCGTTGCCGATCCAGTCCCCGCGCGACTCGAAGTGCTCGGTGAGCCGCTCGATGAACCAGGGGAGCCAGCCCGCGCCGGCCTCCAGGAAGGCCACGCGCAGGCGCGGGTGGCGGTCGAAGACGCCGCCGCTCACGAGCGCGGTCATGGCCGTCATCTGGTCGAAGGGGAAGCTGATGCAGTGCACCTGGATGTAGTTGTCGAAGCGGTCGACACCGATCTTGGGGAGGTGGATGCCGGGCGCGCCGTGCACGCCGAGAGGCATGTCGAGGTCCGCGGCGGCCGCGTAGAAGGGGTCGAGGTCGGGGTGGTCCAGGTTGCGGGTGGCGAGGGCGGGGGGGATCACGGCGGCCACGAGCCCCAGGCCCTTGGCCTCGGTCATGACCTCGATCGCCAGCTCGACGTGCTCGATGGGCACCACCGCGGTCGCGTGCAGCCGGCCCCCGCCCGATGCGGCGAATTCGGCGGCCCACTCGTTGTAGAGCCGGGCAACGCCCGCCCCCAGCACCGGGGAGCGCAGCGTCGGGACGCAGAGCCCGAAGCTCGGGAACATCACCATCTCGTCGATGCCGTCGACGTCGGCGTCCTTCAGCACGCCCGCGGCGGTGTGGGGATCGACCCCGGGAGCGTCGGTGAGGCCCTTGTCCGGCGGGCAGCCCGCACCGGGCCCGGTGAACTGCGGGTACGCCCGGCCCTCGACCGTCACCCCCAGCTGGGTGTCCGCCCGCACCCCGACGTCGTCGGGGAACCGGGCGAACAGCTCGGCGAAGAACGACACGGGTTCGACCACATGGGCGTCCGCGTCGACGACTTCCAGACCTTCGGCCATCGCTCCTCCTTGCCTGTGTCCCCTGCTATCGCCCGGGCACCACGACGCGTCGTGCCGAGCCGCCGGCCGCCATGGCGGCGAAGGCCTCGTCGAGGTCCTCGAGCCCGATGCGCCCGCTGACCATGCCCGCGGCGTCGATCGCGCCCCGGCGGACCAGGTCCACCAGGGTCGGGAAGTCGCGGTCCGGATCGGTCGAGCCGTAGACGCAGCCGAGCACGGCCTTGGCGTCGACGAAGAGCTCCATTGCGCTGAAGGCGACCTGGTCGTCGGGGGACCCCGCCCCCACCAGCACCGTGGTGCCGCCTCGGCGGGTCATGGCGAACGCGCTGCGGATGGAGTCGGCCTTGCCCACCACCTCGAAGGCGTAGTCCACACCCCGGCCCTCGGTCAGCTCGCGCACCGCGGTGACCGGGTCTGCCCCGGCGGCATCGACGCTCGCCGTGGCGCCCAGCGACACCGCCCTCTGGAGGGCCGAGGCCACG
>Ga0187780_10001977_pt1 | contig 15427 bp, 14 predicted proteins | sample 1015_Q2_SP10_20__FD_132429 | JGI IMG/M metagenome (GOLD analysis project Ga0187780, IMG submission 132429) | Tropical peat soil microbial communities from peatlands in Department of Meta, Colombia - 1015_Q2_SP10_20_MG | ecosystem: Environmental > Terrestrial > Soil > Wetlands > Peat | place... | reverse complement strand
GTTCCGTCCGCCGGCCCGGCGGGATCCGTGTCGACATCGAGAATCAGGCACGAGCGATACGCGAGCGGGGTGGCGACGTACACGTCGTCGACACGCTGCCGACGTTGCGCGCCGGCCTGCGCCGTCTTCCCCACGCGCTGGTGCACGTGTATGGATGCCTGCCGTCACCCGTGGGGTGGTCGATGATGGCGCTGGCCAAGGGCGCGCGCCGCCCGTTGGTGTGGACGCCGACCTTCCATCCGTCGCGACGCCATATGTGGCAGCAACGCGGCGCCCTCAGGGTGATGGAGGGCTTCGATGTCATCGCACCCCGCGTGGCGCGATTCACGGACGCGGTCGTCGCGCTCACCGACGAGGAGGCGGAGTTCTTCTCGGGGCTCGGAGCGCCGATCGTCACGGTGATCCCGCCTGCGGTCGCGTCGGTGTCCCCAACGCTCAGGGGAGCGGAGCGGCGCGCGGCGCGGGCCCGCTTGCAGGTAGGAGACGGACCGCTCGTGATCTGCGTCGGACGGTCGGAGGGACGTAAGGGAGTTGACTTCGCCGGCGCGGTCATCACGCTGATCCGAGAGGACCTGCCGGACGCGACGCTGATGCTGGTCGGCACACCGGACGACCATCCGCTCGCCGGCGTTCCCGGCATCGTCTGCACGGGTTGGATCAGCGATGAGCTCGTCGACCTGGCGTACGCGTGCGCCGATCTCACCTTCGTCCCCTCGCGGTACGAGGCGTTCTCGCGCGTCGTGATCGAGGCATGGGCTCGCTGCTGCCCCGTGGTGGTCACGTCCGGTGTGGCCGTGGCGCCACTGGTCGAGCGGTCCGGTGGCGCGGTCGTCCCGTACGGCGAGAGCGCGTCCGCGGCACGCGCGATCGTCGACCTGCTCGGCGATGCGGAGCGCCGGCACCGCGTGGGCGCTGCCGGCCAGGCATTCGTCGAGCACGGATTCCTCCTCGATCAGGTGGCGGAGAGAACTGCCGCGCTGTATCAGCAGGTGGCGGACGGAGCGGATGGCGAAGAGCGCGGTTGATGTAGCGCCCGTCGCTCCCTGGCTCTCGCGGCGCGCACTGGCCGTCGCCGGCCGCCGGCTCACGCGGGGGCACGCCATGCCGCTGGCGTTGCTCCTTGTCACGACCCTGTGGATCGCCCGCTCGTTCCTCATGTCGAGCCAGTTGCCCGCCGGCACCGACATGCTCGGCTTCGTGTCGCGCGCGGCTCAGAATGCGACACTCGGCAACGCGCTCAGCCTCTGGACGCCGACATCGCTCGGATACCCGAGAACCTTCAGCCTGGACAACGTCCTGGGCGCTCTGACGATCGTCACAGGCGACCCCGTCCTGACCGTGAAGCTCCTCGCCGTCGTCGTGATGTTCGGCACAGGCGCGGCGATGTACCTGCTCAGCTGGTCGTGGTTCCGTTCGCGCACCGTCGCGGTGGTGGCAGGCCTGCTGTACATGCTGTCGCAGGCAGCGCTGTCTCGCTGGGGAAGCGGCCAGCTCAACGTGGCGACGGCCGTCGCGATCGCGCCCATCCTCGTCTGGAGCTGGTCATCGTGTCTCGAGCGATTCACGATCCGGCGGGCATTGGGGCTCGCGCTGCTCGTCACCGCAATCCTCCTGGTGCGGCTCGACATGCTGCTCTACGTCGCGCCGTTCATGGTCCTGTACCTGCTCTTCGCCCTCCCCTACGCAGGTTCGGCAAGGCCGCTCCGCAACGCCGTGAAGACCCTCGCTGTCGCGGTCCCCACCGCGCTTGTGATCAACGCCTATCAGATCCTCCCGGTCGTCCTGGGGTATGGACCCAAGTGGCTGTCCTCGGGGAACCTCTTCGACACGCAGCAGATCGCCACGCACACCCTCAGCGCCTACCAGTCGCTGCTGGGGTTCGGCCGCGAGATCGGCTACCTGGCGTTCACCGGGCAGCAGACCTGGTACTCGTTTCCCTTCCTGCCGCTGTGGGCCTATTACGCCGTCGCCAGTCTGGTGGTCGTCTGCGCGTTCCTCGCTCTCGCGTGGCAGCGCAGCCGCCGCACTGTCTTTCTCGCGGTGGTGGCAATCGTCGCGGTCTTTCTCGCGAAGGGATCCGACCCTCCGTTCGGCGGTGTGTACGCCTGGGCCATCGCCCACATCCCGGTCGTCGCCGATATCCGTGATCCCAACCGGTGGCTGATCTTCGAGGCGCTCGCTCTCGGGCCTCTTGCCGGCATCACCATCGGCCGTCTGATCACCCTCGGACCAAGGGCGCTCGGCCATGTGCGCGTTCCGCGGCGCGCCGGCGGGCTTGCAACGCGGCTTTTCGCCGCAGTCGCCGTCGCGGCGATGCTGCTCCAGGTTGCGCCGACGATCGCGAACGGGCTCAAGACATGGGAGCCACCGGCAAACGAGTTGCAGCTGCTCAACACGCTGCGGAACAGCGGGAACAAGGGACTTGTGGCCACGATCCCATACGACCAGTCGACGATGTTCGTCGACACCGCCGCATATTCCGGATACGAGCACGATCTCGGCTACGAGAGCGCGCTGTTCAGCGGCCGGCCGAGCCTCGGCACGGGCGACTGGGATCAGCGCACCAGCGATTTCATCGCGTACACATCGACGCTGCTCGGATCCGGCGACAGCGCATTCGTCAAGCTCCTCGGCTCGATCGGGGTGAGCAATCTCGTCAGCCTCAACGAGCCGATCCAGGCGGCGCAGCTTGTCGACGCGGCGCGCGGCAGCTACTACCAGCAGACCGAGGCGCAGTCCATGGCCGGTCTGACGCCGGTAAGCAGCACCGCAGGCGGGACGCTGTACTCACTCTCGGGAACAGACGCCCGAATCACCTTCCGTCAGAACATCGCCGTCGTGCTCGGGGGCCGCGACGGGCTCGCGGCATTTGCGGACATCCCCGGCATCGACCCCACCAAGTGGGCGGTGTTCGACGCCGACGATCTCGTCGCTGACGGCGGGATGCCGCTTCTCCTGAAGGTCATCAACGCGTCGACCGTCGTCGTCGCGGGAAGCGCGCAACCGGACGAGATAGCGGGGCTCGCCGCGCCTGCGATCGGCAAGGTGCCGGGGATCACGTCGGACCCGCAGGTCGGCCGCCAGACGCTGCTCCTGCCCTCGGACCGGAGCACCTACGCCGGGGCGATGGCGGATCCGACGCAAGGCATCCCGCTGCCCGAGACGGAGAGCGCCTCGTCCTCTCTGAGCCTCCGATCCGCAGAAACCGTCGAGATCTGGGCGCACATGGAGACATCGCCGGACGCGGCGGACGTGTCAGTGAGCGTCGACGGGCGACAGATCTACGACCAGGCACCGCTGACGGTCGGGTCCGGATTCACGTGGGTGCGCGCAGGGACGTTGACTCTCGCGCCTGGAACGCACCGGATCACCGTCGCGGCGCATCGATCCGAGTTCGGCGACACGTACGAGGTCGATGAAACACGAGTGGTGAGCAGCCCAACCCGCGCCGCGAACCAGACCGTGCTCGAGCGCGCGCTGACTGCCGCGTCCAACCGTGTCAGCTACGCGCTGGACGTCGATGCACCGGGCACCTATGCCGGCACCCCCACCGCGTTCGAGCCGGTCACCTCGATCACCAGGGACCCGATCCACTTCTGGACCCCGACGGCCGGCGTGACGGCGTCGGCCGACGTCACCGACGCCGGCGCCCCGGCAGCCGACGTCATCGTGCCAGGTGACCGTTCCACGTATACAGCGGTGCAGCACACCTTCCCAACACCGCAGGACTGGTCACACCGCCCTGAGCTGTTCCTGGGATTCGACGGCACGAAGAGCGGTCTGACGTACCAGGTTGTCGTCACCTTTGATCGAGGCGCCGGCGAAGCGTTCTACCTGGTCAACGACGATGTCGACGGGTGGCACACGATCGCCTTGAGCACGAGCGATCCGGCGCAATCCGACAACGTCGACTGGGCGGACGTGACGGGGATTCGAATCGCACTTCCGTCCAAGGCGACGTCGAGCACGTTCCGTCTGAGTGCGCTCTCGCTTTCGGACCGGCTCACATCGATTCCGATCGCCTACCCGGCGCCATACGCGGCGTTGACGGATCACGTCGCCGTGGTGTCGTCGCGCGCCGGCGGCGACTGCGCGACAGGCCCGGATGCCGCGACCACACCGCGACTGTCGAACGGCACGCTGGTCGCCGCGCTCCCCGCAGCGCTGCTCGGTGAGGGCTGCCGGGTCTTCGTGCTTCCCGCGGCAGGGATTCACGAGCTGCCGTTGGTCGTCCCCTCGACGTCCAGCGCGAACGACCAGGCGAGGTTCACGTCGAGCCATGGCGGGGTCCTCGTCTTCGATCAGGGCTACGACGCCGGATGGACGCTCACCGCAGGGGGCACCTCCTACCAGTCGCTTCCCGTGCAGTCCGTGGTCAACGGATTCCTGCTGCCGGCGGGGCCGCACGCGATCACGCTCTCGTACTCGGGCAATGAGGTCGGCATGATCGGCCTCGGCATCACCCTCCTCGCCCTGCTTCTCGCCGGCGTGCTCATGTGGCGTTCGACGTCGGCCCAGGGTGCCGCGGGTGAGGCAAGGAGCCGCCAGATGCCGCGGTGGCTCCGCGTGCTGCTGGTGAGCATCGTGGCCGGCGTGGTGATCGCAGCGGTCGGTGCGGGTCTGTACGCGTCCGGGTCATCCCGCGCGCAGTTCGCGAGCGCAGTCATCAGCGCAGGCGCGGTCCTGTTCCTCCTTCGGGGCCGGTGGTGGGTTCCATGGGCGTTGGGACTCACAGTCATCGCCGCCTGCCCCGTGGTCGAACTCATCGGTGATGGCGAGATGCTCGACGGGCTGGCCACGTTCGCGATCGCTCTCCTCGCGCTCGCCCTCCTGCGACTTGCCTTCGACAGCATCCCCCCGCGCAGCATGGAGGCTGTCCAACGCGAGCCCTGATCGCGTCGGTGCGAAGGCACCCGGGACCGGCGGTCGCGTTCCTGGTGTGCGGCGCGCTGACGGTCGCCATCGTGCTGCCACTGGCACGTTCGGGGACGCTGCTCCTGCTCGACTACGGCACATACCCGGCCGGGCCGCGGCCGCAACTGGACGCGAGCGTGTGGGGATTTCCACCTGGCCTGGTCACGAGGGCCCCCGTCGACGTCGTGCTGTTCAGCCTGTTCGGTGCCCTCGACTGGGGATGGTTGCGGCTGCTGCCGTTCCTGCTCGTGGCCCCGCTCGCGTGGCTGGGCTTCCGCCGGCTCCTCGGTGGCAACCACCTGGCGGTCGCCGCGGCCACGACGTTGTTCGTCGTCAACCCGTGGAGCGACGACCGGATGAGCGCCGGGCAGGTGTATCTGGTCGTCGGGTACGCGATGCTTCCACTGCTGGCGTCGATGCTCCTCGTGAGGCCTGCGCGGAGCCTCACCCACGTGTTGCTCACCGGGCTGTTGATCGCACTGCTGATCGCGCTCGCGCCGCACTTCATCTTCATCGCGGGTCTACTCGTGCTGGTTGCGCTGGCCGTGGCGCTCGCCGCGCGCGACTGGAGTCGCGCGCGGGGGATCGGTACCGCGATGCTGGTGGTCGCCGCGCTCTCTGTCTACTGGCTCGTCCCGGCGCTGATCTACCACCCGGAGTCGCTGCCCGTGTCCAACGCGGATCTCACCGCGTTCCAGACCAGCTCGGACACCCACCTCGGACTGGGGCTCAACGTGCTCGGCCTATACGGATTCTGGCGTCCGGGCGCGCCGCTGCCCAAGGATCTCCTGAGCGGATGGCCGTTCGTCCTGCTCGCCATCCTGGTCATCGCCGGCGTCGGTGCCTGGTACGGGTGGCGCCACCTCAGGGCGAGCGCCCTGGTGATCACTCTCGCGATCACGGCTGTGCTCGCGTACTTCCTCGCGTTCGGCAACCAGGGCCCGACGGGCGCGTTCTACACCGCCCTCTACGATCACGTTCCGGGCTTCGCGATCATGCGCGAGCCGGAGAAGTTCTCGTCGCTCCTCGCGCTCGGCTATGCGGCGTTCTTCGGACTGGGTGCCGCCTTTCTGCTCCGGATCGCGCAGCCGTTCCTGCAGCGGGCGATGGTCGTCGGGCTCGCGATCCTCATCCCGTGCCTGTACGGGTTCACGATCTTCTGGGGCTTCAACGGATATGCCGCGCCCTCGACCTACCCGTCGTCGTGGGCGCAGGCGGACGCGTTGATGGGATCGGGCGATCAGTACGTGCTGGCGCTCCCGTGGCACCTCTACCTCGACTTTCCGTGGACGCAGGGCCGGACGGTCGTCAATCCGATGGCTTCATACTTCCGCCGGCCGGTGATCTCAGGCGACAACATCGAAGCCGGTGACATCGAGACCGAGTCGCCTGATCCGCGTTCGACGTATCTCGAGTACCTCTTCTCCGTCGGCCCGCAGACGACGCACCTCGGCCGGCTGCTCGCGCCGCTCGGCATCAGGTACATCCTGCTGGCCAGGACCGATGACTGGAAGGACTACGAATTCGTGTCGCAGCAGGCGGACATCCGGGTCGTGCGCTCCTGGAGCGATCTGACGCTCTTCGAGAACACCGAGCCCGCGCCCCTCGCCACCGCTCCGACCGCGACGATAACCGTGGACACATGGGGGGATGTGGTCGGGCTCGCCCAGGAGGCGCCGCTGACCGGGTACGACATCACCGTCCGCAACCCCGGTCCAGGTCCAATCCGCGAGCCGGTCATCGCCGCCCCGCCGGCGCCGGGCACCGGTGTCACCATCGCCGTGCGCAGCCCGGTACAGCTCGTCGTCCAGCACCGCGCGCCCGCTCCGGAGCTGGTCGTGGCCGAGCCCTTCGACCCCGGATGGACGCTCAACGGACATGCGGCGACCGAGGAGCTGGGGGCGATCACATCGTTCGCCGGCGCGCCGGCCGGGAGCCTCGAGCTCGAGTACGGCCGCTGGTCCCTCGTGCGCTACTCGTATGCGGCGAGCGCGATGGTCGCGGTGTGCTGCATGGTGCTCTGTGGATGGATGGGCTACCGCCGATGGCGCCCTACGGCACCGCCTGCAGGAGCTGGTCGCGCGCCGCGCCGAACGCCGTCAGATCCGCGCCGCATCCTGACGGGGCGCTCCCGCTCAGGCACGTCGCCAGCGCCAGCCCGTCAGCCCGAAGCATCGCCACAGCGCCGGTGACCGGCGACGGCCACGTGTACCCGTCGAGCGTGTAGCTGAATCCCTGGTAGCACACCGCGTTGTCCGCGCTCAGCGACGTGGTCGCATCCGCGAGACAGCTCTGCAGCGTCCCGAGCTCCTGACGGAGGGCGTCGCCGAGGACGGGAGTCGGGCTCGCCGCGGCCGGCGTCGGGATCGGCGACGAGCATCCGGCCAGGAGCAGGCACGCGGCAGCAAGGAGAACGCCGTTCGGGCCGGGACCGCTCACCATCCGATGCACGCGGCCTGAAGCTATCAAACGCATCGCTCGCGCTAATGCGGCGTCGCGGTGGTCGTCACGGCGCTGTCACATAGCAACCACAGACGGTCTGACGTCTCATGGCCCGGACCCCGAGATATTTAGCGCGCTGCGTGGCGTGGGTACGCTGAGTGGTGAACGCCCGGGGGCACCGCGCGACCTGTTGAACCGCGACGGTGCAACGGGACGTCGGAGGAAGGCGCAGCGCGCCCACGGAACATCTTGGCGTCTCCGGAAAGCACACCGGACGAGGGAGGCGCCGGCGGGATTGCCGGCAACAGGCTGCTCGAGGCCCTGCCGAGCAGTAGCCGTCTGCACCTGACTGGGCTCATGACGCCGGTCGTGGTTCCGATGAGGACCGTGCTGTTCGAACCCGGCCAAGCCATCAGGTCCGTCGACTTCCCGCGCGGCTGCGTCGAGACGCTGGTGACGCCGACGCGGGACGGACGCACCGTCGAGGTTGCGTCGGTCGGCAGCGACGGCATCCTCGGCGTGCCGCTCGTGCCCGGCGGCTCGCTCGCCGTTCGCGCGGTGTGCTCCGTCACGGGAGTCGTCGATCGAATCGACGCCACCGCGTTCGCCGACCTCGTCGCCCACGACGTCCATCTGCGAGAGCTGGTCGACGACTACCGCCAGTCGCTGTTCAACCGCCTGTCGACTACGGTCGCCTGCAACCGTCTGCACACGACCAGGGAGCGGCTCGCGCGGTGGCTGCTCACAAGCGCGGATCAGACCGGTGCGAGCAGGTTTGCCACGACGTTCGGATTCCTGGGACAGCTCCTCGGCTGCAGCGAGACCGCGGCGGCCCGAAGTGCGCAGGCGCTGCAGGAGGCGGGGCTGATCAGCCTCCGCCGCGGCCGGATCACCATCGTCGACGCGGCCCGTCTCAGGATGGCGTCATGCGAGTGCTACCTGCTGATCAAGCGCGAGGCGGACGGCGTGGTTCAGAAAGCCCTGGTGCGCACGCTCGTGCTCACGGACTCATGAGGAGCGGGGCGCGCGCGGCCGACCGGCGGCCGCGGTCACCAGTCCGCGTACGGCTCGATGCGACCCTGCTCCTGGTTCCAGTAGTCGCGATGATCGATGACGAGCCCGGCGTCATCGAACCGCAGCACGGTGACCCCGGCCATCGAGAGCGTCTCACCGTCCTCGACCCATGACGCCCACCACTGGACGGTGGCGGTGCTTCCGTCGACGAGTGGCGTACCGAACCGGCACGAGACCTCCGATTCGGCCTCGAAGTTCGCCCGGAGGTACTCGCGCACGCCCGCGATGCCCTGGTCCGGCTTCCGAAAGGCGAGCGCACGATAGGTTGCCGGCGGCGCGTACAACGCGGCGATAGCGTCGACATCTCCTCGGGGCCAGCCTGCCTCCCAGGTTCGCTTCCAGCGGAGGGCAGCGTCGCGAGCCTGCACCACGCAATCATGGGCCGCGGCCACCGGGTTGTCTTGTGACCGATGGCCCTGTCGGCTCCCCCGGCGGCGATCTCACCATGAATCCGTGACACCGAGCGCCGGCGCCGGCCGTCGAGGGCGGGCACTGGGGAGAAGGAGCGCACATGAGCACACTCGTCGCCTACGCGAGCAAGCACGGTTCCACCGCGGAGATCGCCGAACGGATCGCCCGGACGCTTCGCGGCGCCGGGCATGACGCGACCGCGCGGCCCGCGTCGGAGGTGCGGGATCTGGACGGTGTCGATGCCGTTGTCGTCGGCAGCGCCGTGTACATGGGCCATTGGATGAAGGACGCGACGGAGTGCGTCCGGCTGATGGAGACTGCCCTCGGCGAACGGCCCCTCTGGATGTTCAGCAGCGGACCGGTCGGCACCAGGCAGCTGCCCGAGGCCGCCGAGCTCGCCCTCTACCGCAAGCGCTTCGACCTGAAGGACCACCGCACCTTCGGTGGTGCTCTCGACAAGAAGAAGATGTCGCTCTCGGAGCGGATGATGATCCGGGCGGTCAAGGCGCCGTATGGCGATTACCGCAGGTGGGAGGACATCGACGCCTGGGCAATGGCGATCGCGACGTGGCTGGCGCTCGAGGCGAAGGCAGCGGAGCCGGTTGTCGCCGGGTCGTGATGCATGGCTGTGGCAGAAGGCCCCGTCCGGAGCGTGCGTCCCGCTCCGTCGCCCGACTCGGCTGATCGCGACGGCTGGTCGTTTCGCGTCGACAACCTGACCAAGCGCTTTGGCACGCTCGCCGCCAACGACGGCATCACGCTCCACGTCGAGCCCGGCGAGGTGTACGGGCTCCTCGGCCCCAACGGCGCGGGGAAGTCGACCCTCGTGCGGCAGACGATCGGTCTCCTCAAACCGACATCGGGAGCGATCACCCTCGGCAGGTTCGACCTCGTCGCGGACCCGGATGCCGCGCGCCAGCTCTGCTCCTATCTACCCCAGGCGCAGATGCCGATCGAGGCATTCCGCGTCCAGGAGGCGATCGAGCTCGCGGGCAGGATTCGCGGCGGACATGGAGCAGCGGTGCGGCAGCGCACCGCGGTGCTGATCGAGGCCCTCGGGTTGGGCGAATGGCGCAACACCGCGGGAGCGAGCCTCTCCGGTGGCGTCAAGCGACTCGTCGGTTTCTGCATGGCGACCGTATGCCCGGGACGTGTGGTCATCCTCGACGAGCCCACCAACGATGTCGACCCGCTGCGACGCCGCATGCTGTGGGAACAGATCCGCGCGCTCGGTGCTCACGGCTGCGCGGTGCTGCTCGTGACCCATAACGTGCTCGAAGCGGAGAAGTCCGTGGATCGGCTCGCCGTGATCGACAACGGCCGGTTGCTCGCCGAGGGAACGCCGTCGTCGCTGAAGGAGGCCGATCGATCCCAGCTGCGCCTGCAGGTGATGCTGGCGCCGGCCGCGGCGACACCCGCACTCCCCGAGTGGTCGCGATCGCCGGTGCGAGTGGGCCACAATCTCGTGACCACGATCGCCGAGCGCGATGCCTCGGCGGGCATTGCCTGGGCGGCGTCACTGATCGACGCGGGTATCGCCGAGGAGTACGCCCTCGGCGCCACCACTCTCGAGGACGCGTACATCAGGCTCACGTCACACATGTCCGCCGACGGCGAGACAGACGATGAGTGACGCCGCGCTCGCCGCGTTCATCGCTCCGCGCACAACCGTTGCTCGAGGGATGCGGCGATGGGTGCGTGATTACTCGTCGATGCTCATTTGGCACCTCGTGAGCCTCCGCATGTGGCTCGTCACGCTCACGGTGGTGCAGATCCTGTCGGGGGTCGGCTTCGTCCTGGGGATCGCGCTGTTCTTCACCAACATCCCGACCCGCGCCGCACTCTTCGTCTCGACCGGCGTCCCCGTGATCAACCTGCTGATGGTCGGCTTCATCCTCGGCCCTCAGTTGGTCGCCGACCAACGGTCCTCCGGCACGTATGAGTACCTGCGTTCGGTTCCGGTCAGCCGGTCGGTGACCGCCGCCGCCTGGTACACGGTCTGCCTCATCGGCGGGGTCCCCGCGATGATCGTGTCGCTCGTGGTCGCGCAGCTTCGCTACGGCCTCCCCCTCGACGTCTCGCCGATGATCGTCCCGGCCGTTCTCATGACCTCGCTTGCCGGGACGATGCTCGGGTACGCGATCGCCCATGCGATCCCGAGCCCGATGGCGACGCGGCTCATCACGCAACTCGGCGTGTTCGTGATCTTCGGATTCGCCCCGATCCTCTTCCCGCTCGCGCAGATGCCCGGCTGGCTCGGCGATGTCAACTGGTGGTTCCCGTTCCGGCACATGGCGGTCGTCATCCGCGCCGCGCTGACATCTGTTCCGGACAGCACCGTGACGCAGGGGTACGTCGTGCTCGCGATCTGGGTGATCGCGTCCGCGGCAGCAGCCGGGTGGGCGCTCGGGCACAGGCGATGAGCAGCATCGCGTCGGTGGCACGCTCGCGAGCCGCGGCAACGCGGCGGGGCGAGCTGCGCTCGGGCTTGACCTACTGGCTGCAGAGCCTCGCGGCGATGATGCGCTTCGACTTCGGCAGGATGCGCCAGTGGCTGGGCATGATGATCGTGATCCAGACCATGATGGGCGCGGGCATGGTGATCATGTACGGGTTCTTCTACCCGCACGTGACCGCCGCCCGAGCGCTGTACATCGCGACGGGCTCACCGACGCTCGCCCTGATACCGCTGGGTCTTGTGATGCTGCCCGGTGACATCAACCAGCAGCGGATGGAGGGAACGTTCGAGTACGTGTGGTCGCTCCCTGCGCCGCGCAGCGCGCAGGCGATCTCGACGTTCCTCCTGTACACACTGCTCGCCCTGCCCGGGACGGCCCTCGCGCTGCTTGTCGCCACGTGGCGGTACGGAGCTCAGCTGTCGATCTCGCCGGTGCTCATTCCCGCCGCCCTGCTGTGTTCACTCGTCGCGATCACCGTGGGCTACGGCCTGGCGCTGGCGATCCGCAATCCGCTGGTCATGAACCTGATCAGCAACGCGCTCGTCTTCGTCGTGCTGCTCTTCTCACCGATCGTCTTCCCGGCGTCGCAGCTGCCCGCCTGGCTCTACGACATCCATCGCGTGCTGCCCTTCTACAACATGGCGGTCGTCATGCGGGCCGGGCTGACGAGCGGCATCGAGACACAGGTCGGGACATCGTTCATCGTGCTGGCGGCATGGACGATCGCCGGATGCGCCATGACGGCGTGGGTGATCGGCCGCCGGCACTGAGCCGCACCGGTTCCGACGACCCATCCGGTGCCGCCGAAGGTCCCTGGATTCGGCGACCTTCGGCTCTGGCCTCGAGCACCCGCTTCAGGCACGCTGGCCGCCATGGAACCTGATCGACTGTTCGTGATGCTCGACCCGGCCACCGACCAGATCGTCTCGGTGTGCGGGGGACCGACCGAGGATGGACGCTGCCCTCAGGCCGACACACCTCCGTACGTCTGCGCGGGGCTGCACCTGGTCGGTGCTCAGGGCACGCCGGAGCAAAGCGTCTCCCTGACCGTGACCGAGATGCTGCCGGGACGCTGCCCGCTGGCCTTCATCGACGAGGCTCGCTAGGCGCGAACGACCGCCGCGCCGCCGCGATCTGGCGGCCGACGCGCACGAGGCGCCATCGATCACCCGTCTCGACGATGCTGATCGAGCAGTTGTCGGGCCAGAACGGCATGGTCTCCTCACCTCCGCTCGCGTGACCGAGCAGGACGCTGATCGTGAACATGTGGGTGACGAGCAGCGTGTCGCCGCGCAGCTCGCTTGCGAGACGGATGATCTCGTCGCGCAGCGCCCGGACCTCACCGGGCGACTCGTCCCACGTCTCCTGGGTAAGGCGCTGCAACCACGACCATGCCTCCGGCGGTGTGACGCCGGACGGCGGCTCGATGTCGCGGAGCACGGGATCGATCCTGATCGGCACGCCCCACCGCTCCGCGATCGGGGTGGCGGTCTGCACGGCTCGCTTCAGCGGGCTGCTGAGGATGGGCATCGGGCCGAGCCGCTGCAGCCCGGCGCAGGCAAGGCGTGCCTGGCGGCGCCCCCTGGCGTTGAGGTCCGGGTCTCCCCGGGTGGCCCACTCGCTGGGCGCGCTCCCGTGGCGCACGAGGATGAGCCGCGACCGCTGGTGCAGCCGAGTTCTCAACGCTCGTGCCGGGGAAGGCGGTCAGCGCGCCAGCATCGCGCCCGCATCGGCACGGTGATCTCATCCCGGTCGGGGAACCATGAGCGCAGCGCCAGCCGCGCCCGTTGCATCCCCGCCTCGCGCTCCGCAGGGTCCGCAACGATCACCCGGCTGTGCGTGGCGAGGGCGCCGACGAGGTCCTCGATCCCCATGACGCTCGTGAAGGGGAACGATCGCGACTCGACGTGGTTGAACGGGGCATCGTCGGGCAGCCGGACCTCGGTCAGCCGGCGGCGCCGCTCCAGCACCACCTCGTCCGAGGGCGGGCCGCCGGGGGTGGAGATCCGCAGCCGGTCGAGTTCGCGGATCCAGTCGACCTCCCGGTCACGGCTGGTCCAGACGACGCCGAACCTGCCGCGATCACGGAGCACACGAGCGACCTCGGGAACGGCCAGCTCGGGATCCATCCAGTGCCACGCCGACGACACGAGGACCGCGTCCCAACTCGCGTCCGGCAGCGGGATCGCCTCTCCGCGCCCTTCGACGACCCGAACGCCCGGAGTGCGCGCCGCGAGCACCGCGCGCATTCGCGCGTCGGGCTCGACCGCGACCACCTCACGCACCCTCCCCGCGAGCGCCCTGGTGAGCAGCCCGGTCCCGGCGCCGACATCGACTGCCGTCTCGCAGCCGAGAGGGAGCAGCCAGTCGACCGCGTTCGACGGCGGGGCGGCGCGCAGCCGGTCATAGTCCTCAGCGACTGCCCCGAACGAAGTTGCAAGCCGGCCGTCGATCACGTGTCCATGGTATGCAGTCGGCGGTGAAGGACGACCTCTTCGATCGGCACGCATGGGTGCTCGACCCCGAGGCGATGCACCTCAACCACGGCTCGTTCGGCGCGGTGACGAGGATCGTGCGTCGCGAACAGGATCGCTGGCGGCTCATCGCCCAGGCGAATCCGAACGGATTCTTCACCCGCGTGCTCGTCGATGCGCTGGAGGCGGTGCGCATCAGCGTCGCCTCGTTCGTGCGCGCCGAGCCGTCGGCGGTGGTGCTCCAGCCCAACGTGACGTGGGCCGCGTCGACAGTGCTGAGCAGCTTTCCCCTCGAGCGCGGCGACGAGGTCCTGATCACCGATGACACGTACGCCGCGGTGCGCGCGGCCGCGGCCGGCGTCTGCGCGGAGCGCGGGGCGGTGCTCGCGCAGGCCTCGCTCCCCGCGCTCGGCGAGCGCGCCGCCTCGGACATCATGACCGCCATGCAGGATCGCCTGACGCCGCGGACACGGCTCGCGATCGTCGACCACATCACATCCCCGACAGCGGTCTCCGTCGACCCGCGGGAAGCGGTCGAGCGCTGCCACGCAAACGGCACCGCGGTGCTCATCGACGGAGCGCATGCGCCCGGCATGCTCGACCTCGATGTCGACACGATCGGCGCGGACTTCTACGCCGGCAACTTCCACAAGTGGTGCTGCGCTCCGTGGGGGTCGGCGTTTCTCGCCGTCGCGCCGCGGTGGCGCGATCTGCTGCGGTCGCCGGTGCCGGGATCCGAGGCGTCGCGTGGGTTTCCCGTCGGCCTGGAATGGTGGGGCACCGCCGACTACTCGGCGCTGCTGGCCACCCCGTTCGCCCTCGGGGTGCTCGAAGCAGCCGGTGCGGACGCGATCCGCGAGCGCAATGCCGGGCTCGTCAGCGAGGGTGCGGGCCTCGTCGCCGATGCCCTCGGTGTGCCGCCGCCCGGGCCGAGCACGATCTCCATGATCACCCTGCCGCTGCCCGCAGGGCTCGCCTCGGATGCCGAAAGCGCTCGCGCACTTCGCGACCGCGCGGCAGCGGATATCGGCGCCGAGATCATGACCACCATGGCGCGCGGTGGCACTGCGCTGCGCCTCTCCGCGCACGCGTACAACCGCATCGAGGAGTACGAGCGGCTCGCCGATTACCTCGTGCGACAGCGCTGACGCCGGCCCTCGTCGTCGGCCGAGGTCACTGCGCAAGCCGGAGCAGACCGACGATCCCGACTGCGTAGAACAGGAGCGCGAGGATCGAATCCGGCCCCAGCCGGTTGGGACGTGACGGCCTCACGATGACCCCGCCGATGTACACGGCGGTCAACGCGAGGCTCAATGCGGCCAGCCACGCGTTGGCGATGCCGGTGCTGGGCAGCGTCGGCTTCGCAGCCACGAGGTCGGCGATCACGAAGAGACAGAGTTGAAACGCGTTCCCGCCGAAGACGTCGCCGATCGCGAGCTGATGGTCGCCGAGGCGCACGGCCTCGATGCCCGAGCTGATCTCCGGCAGCGCCGTCGCCAGTGCGAGCACCGTCGCACCGAAGACGACGCCGTCGATGCCGGCGCGACTCGCCAGCTCGCTGCCGGTGACCTCGAGCACGACGCCGGCAACCAGGGTCACGATCGACGCCCCGGCGAAGACCGAGACGACCCGCGTCATCGAATGCCTCGCGCG
>Ga0187780_10001976_pt1 | contig 15435 bp, 13 predicted proteins | sample 1015_Q2_SP10_20__FD_132429 | JGI IMG/M metagenome (GOLD analysis project Ga0187780, IMG submission 132429) | Tropical peat soil microbial communities from peatlands in Department of Meta, Colombia - 1015_Q2_SP10_20_MG | ecosystem: Environmental > Terrestrial > Soil > Wetlands > Peat | place... | reverse complement strand
TTTCATGCCCGCAACGCCTGATTCTTCTCGAGACCACACCATCTTGACAGGGCGTTTAGTCTTCAACACCAGCATTGCTAGATGGATCTGGACGGTGTTTTCCTCCTTTCCGCCGAAGGCGCCCCCAACTGGAGTCGATATAATTCTAATCCGTTCAGGAGGAATACTTAACGCTCTTGAGATCTGCATCTGATCCCTGTAAGGTGACTGGCCTCCTGAATATATCACAATGTTACCTTTGTCATCGAGCATACCAAGGCCTGCTTCTGTTTCAAGATACATGTGCATCTGGCGGCCTGTCCGGAAAGTATTTTCGACGACCACTGTAGCTTTCTGAAACGCATGATCAACATTTCCCATGCTAACGGATGTATGTCTCAGTATATTGCCCCGAGGATGTACCTTCGAGGCTTCGGGTCGCATTGCTTCAAACGGATCTGTAACTAAAGGCAGCGGTTCGTATTGGACTTCTACGAGTTGAGCGGCTTGTTCAGCCCTTTCTTTTGTCTCGGCTGCAATTACAGCTATGGCGTCACCTAGATATCTGACTTTGTCCTGACAAAGCACAGGCTGATCAGGAGTGAGAATTCCGAATCCGTTCTGCCCTGTAACATCTTTGTAAGTAAGGACAGCTACAACCCCAGGGAGGGCTTCAGCTTTCGACGTATCGATCTTCTTGATCAGTGCATGTGGGTACTTACTACGAGTGACCTTTGCCCACAACATATTTGGCAATTCCATATCTGAGAAGAATTGCGTTTCTCCAGTAACTTTTCCCCATCCGTCTCTTCTGTTAACTGTTTTACCGACCCATTTCAATTTGCTGCGCGCACTCGTAATCATGCCTTGCCCTAACCACCAGCGATCGGCGGCACTACCAGGATTTCATCTTCGTCGTTAAGTTTGGAAGTTGAAACGAGTCTGATTCCTTCTCGAACTACGTAGATGTAGTTCTTGTCATCGATCTGAATAGCGTTCAGCAATTCATCGACTGTAGCATTCTTTGAGAGTTCTAGCGTGAGTTCTCTGCTTTCCAGTGCCATGGATTGTGCGGCGAATATCTTCACGTTAATGCGCAAATCATCGCTCACCCCTAGGTTCCGATGCTACCGAGGATCATTCCGCAAGATGCCTGATAGATTAATGAACCCACAATTTTACTCCTATGATCTGGGGTTCCTTGAATCACGACGATCTGCAACTGATTTCGTAGAACTACGCTGATGGCATTCGTGACAGGGGATTTTGTCGCATTCGCCTCGTCATTAAACTCGAAATTCGCGGCATGCACTATGTGTATCAGGCGCATTCACGATATCAAATCCATTTAGGATAACCGAATATCTGCCTCTTAACCGTTGATCGACGTAATGCCCTCCCAAATATGAGGAATGTCCACTTTCGAACATCGTTTTGGGAAAGGCTCTTTTCCACGGCCGTCTTCTGGTTATGCCATGACACGTGTGGCGCTCTATCTACAAGATAAACATCAGGTTAGAGATGAACTCGCATTCGTTCAATACGCTGAGAAGAAAGGATTTGAGGCAATCTGGCACGCTGAGTCCCGGCTCGCCAGAGATGCCATCACACCGCTAGCCGCCATGGCTGTAGTTACACAAAGGATTAGATTAGGTACCGGCGTCATCAATAACTGGACAAGAAACGTTGCACTCTGCGCGTCTACTTTCCTCACTTTGGACGAACTTTCTGGCGGTCGAGCTCTTCTCGGATTGGGAGCTTGGTGGGATCCGCTTGCCAAGAAAGTTGGAATTGACCGGAAAAAACCGCTCAGAGCCATGCGAGAATATTGCACCGTCCTTCAGCGTCTGTTCAGGATGGAAAATGTAACATTCGATGGTGAGTTCGTAAAAGTTCACGATATCAAACTCGACGTCGTGTATGGTGATCCGAACACCCCCCGGAAGATTCCAATCTATATTGGCGCCACAGGATGGGATATGATCGAGCTAACCGGTGAGATCGCAGATGGCCTACTCCTGAACTACCTTGTATCGCCAGAATACAACAAGAAAGCGTTGAACCACCTGGAGGAAGGCGCCAAGAATGGAAAACGCGGTTGGCAGGAGATAGACAGACCACAACTCATCGTATGCTCGCTGGACGAAGATGCTGACAAAGCGCTAAATGCCGCTCGACCATTAGTGGCACAATATCTCGGCCAGCAGCCTCATATTGCGAAAGCAAGCGGTGTCAAGGATAGTCTAATTGAAGATGTTAAGTCGACGCTTGGCGGTTGGCCAGCGAAACCAGGCGGCTTAGAGAGAGCTCAACTACTCATTGACGACAAATTGGTTCGACTAATTACCGCTAGTGGCACATCAGATGATTGTCTGAAGAAAGTTGATGAATACAGAAGGGCAGGGTGTACTTGCCCGGTTCTGTATCCGCTAGGGGACAACGTACGCGCAATGATTGACGTATTCGAAGATACGTCCACACGCCCTGGTCCATTGATTGCCTAGTAAGTTGAAGAGATAGGCATTAATTCTTCTCCCAAAGTGATTTGAAAAACTCTCGTGACCGAACCGCATCACGATATGACGTGAATACCTCAAACGTAACGGTTTTGTCATAGCCAATCGCTTTGAGCCAGTGGACCACTTTCTTGAAATCGATATTAGCTGAGCCTAACGGTAAGTGTTCATCGAGCTCTCCATGATTATCATGGATGTGAATGTGGATCAGCCTTGAAGAAAATCGTTTCACATATGCCTCGATTCTGCCCATGCCGCCCTCAATGAACGCGTGTGCAATATCCAAGTGACAATAGAGTTGTGGTGTCCTCTCCAAGACATGCGCATAGTTGTTGATTCCTCCTGTTCCATTGTCTCCGACTGGAACATTCTCTAACATCAATGCGACTCGTTTTGAGCTTCCCAATTTGCAGAGTTCGCTCATCGCACTCGAAAAATAATCTAGAAAATCTTCTCGTGACCTTTCCGTATCTCCGACTCGACCAAGTTTTCCGTAGAAGTGAAAGTTAAGTCGTTCAAGCTTGAGTTTTGACGCGATCCGAATCATGCTTTTTGCTTCTTCTATCCAACCTCTCCGCGCCTTTACGTGTGCTGAACCAAACTGTACCCAGTACGCAGTATGGCCGATCGCAAACATTTCGTTGAGTGCCAATAGCTCTAGGATCCGTTTGCGTTGGTGTAGTAGAATCGACGGTGTCGCCATTGGTTCTTCGATTCCTATTTCCGCATAGTCAAATCCTAGTTTCTTGAAGCGGATTATCTCTTCGGGAACTGACTGTATAGGATCTGTTAGCATTCCAAATTTCGGCTTCAAACGGTCGGCTTTCGACTTAACGAGGTTGATGTTCATTGCAAAAACACTTGAGCCTGACAGTTCGACTAGGAGATTACTGTACATTAAGAAGCGGTTTGCCGCCACAAAAACAAGCTTCGAAGCTTCACACATACAACGGAGGTTGGGCAGAAAGTATAATCAACCCAGAAATGGGTAAATTACGCGCTTCTTGCAGACAGAAACCGCGGGACGAAGTTGGATCCGGTCCGGTTAAGTTTAACTATGTATGGGGTACCCAATATTGCGAGAACGTTGCAGGATGAAAGTGAGCGTCTGTGCTGCGATATGAGGGGGATGCTCTCATTCATGCTGCTCTGGCTCTTGTGCAAGCGGCCTATGTACGGTCAGGAATTAGCTGAAGAGATAGCAAAGCGGAGGGGCGAGAAACCCAATCCCGGCACTATCTATCCGGCACTCAAACACTTAGAGAAACGTGGACTCATTCAGATGCGCAGTGAAGGACGTAAGACCGTTTACGAGTTAACCGCGCAGGGTCAGACGGGAGTCGCGAGGGCATCGGTATATTTCTGTCAAGTATTCGGAGAGATTCTCCGTTCTCCATCGCAACAAGAGTAAATTATTATTGGATGTCCGATATATTTATTAGCTGACACACCTATTATTGCACGTCCAAGTTTAAGATTGGTGAAAATTTTGAGTGAAGAAGGTGAATTGGATCTGCGACGTGGTGATTGGGAGGTACTCGATGCGTTTCGCGACGCCGAGTCGAACCTTGCATTTCAAGGTCTGAAACGGCGGTTAGGCATGCACCAAGAGACCCTCTCACGTGCTCTCCACCGACTGGAGAGTGACAACCTAGTCAAGCACACCGAGGATGGTTATCGTCTCACTCAACGTGGCTCGGAAGTCATTCATTTGCCCCCAGGGCAATCTATGAAGACGAGGAGTATTCTTGAGACATCTCTTCCATCAGATGTATCCGCGTCTGATGTCATCTCGAGATTGAAGTATTGTTGGTTCAGTACCCTTCGATGGTTGGGATACTCGGACAAGGATAATGAAGCATTGCTTGCATGGGTTACCGACGATGGTCACACGCAAGTGCGGGCGCGATTCAAGAACAATCATCTATCGATTGAAATCGATTCTGAAACCGGCGAGAACTCCAACGTAGCGATTAAATCGGCACATGAACTCGCTGCCCGGATAATTCACGAATATCAACAGGTGCAGAGCACTCGAGCAGCACGCGTAACATCTGGGGCGCAAATCTCTTAGTTGAATAACTTCTGTGACTTGACGTGACTCCGTCAACTAAGTTGTGGAACGGATTACTGACGCACTACGAATCAAGAGACGTCAGGGATCACTCGATGATCGGACTAACGAACTTGAAATTAACTGTGTCCAGTAGGCCTTTGTCTGTTATTCGTAATTTTGGAATAACTGACAGTGTTGTTAGGGCTAGGTTCATGTACGGGGAAGGCAGATTGCATCCCAAACTTGCCCAAGCTTCCTTCAGTTGTTCTACTTGATGAGCCACCTCCTCGACGGGTTTGTCTGACATGAGCCCAGCAACTGGTAATGAAATTTGAGCAAGGGCTTTTCCTTTGCGAGTAACTATCATACCGCCTCCGGACCGAACGAGTTCTTTGACGGCTGTTATCATGTCTTCATCAGAGGCGCCTGCGACAACCAGGTTATGACTATCATGAGCCACAGTTGAGGCGACTGCTCCCTCGTTTATTCCGAATCCTTTCACAAACCCGACTGCCCTATTGCCTGTGCCCTTGTGTCTTTCGAAGACTGCAATCTTTAGCAGATCTTCCTCTGCATTCGAGTATACTCGGCCGTCTTTCGATCGTGTCTCTACCTCCAAGTAATCAGTATAAGCGCTGGCGGGAATTACACCGATGGCTCTGACCCTAACTCTTTGCTGATCCGTTTTGGATCTTACGCTTAAGTCTTCTACGGTAGGTGATGCATTGAGCACTATTGACTTGCGTGTGAATTCAGGAAGTTTCGGAGGAGGAATGTTTACTATCAATTTTCCATCCTGCGAAACTACCTGGCCATTGGCAATCACTGTTCTTATGCTCACGGAGGATAATCTGTCAAGAATTATCATATCAGCAAGCCTAGCGGGGGCTATGCTCCCCACGTTTCTGGAGCACTCATAGTGTTCTGCTACGTTAATCGTAGCCATCTGGATCGCTTTGATCGGGTCGACACCTTCTTCAATTGCTCGCCGTACAACATGATCGACGTGGCCTTCATCGAGTATCGAACGGGGGTCTCGATCGTCCGTGACAAGGCAGATATGTCTCGAGTTCACTTTCTGTTCCGTAATAACGCGTATCGTATCAGCAACGTCACGCCAAGCAGAGCTTTCCCTCAGCATCACATACATTCCTAACCTAAGTTTCTGTAGGGCTTGAATCTTCCTTGTTGACTCATGACATGAAGTTATGCCAGCCGCAACGTATGCGGCAAGGTCTCGGTCCAGTAGATCGACTGCGTGCCCCTCTGCTACGCGTCCAGCTTTCAGAGTTGCGGCAAGTTCGCCGTGAACTTGTGGATCACTTGAGATTACTCCTGGATAGTTCATCATCTCGCCGAGAGCGACTACCCCGTCCCATTTTAACGCCTCTTCGACTTCAGGAGGACCAATATTGCCACCCGTTGTTTCGAAACCGGGAGCGGCAGGAACACATGATGGGAAAGTTATCAAGATTTTCAATGGTAAATCTTTCGATTCGTTGAGGAAAAATCGCACACCACTAAGGCCGAGTACGTTTGCAATCTCATGAGGGTCCACGAAGACAGTTGTCGTTCCATGTGGGAGAACTGCTCTCGCGAATTCGGTGGCCGTAACCATCGCGCTCTCTATATGCATGTGGCCGTCAATGAATCCGGGGACAAGATATCTGCCAGCCGCGTTCATTACTCGTGTAGTTGGACCGATAGTATGCTCGGCTTGTCCAACAAAAGCGATTCGATCTTTTTTTATAGCTACATCTTGACCTTCGATGATCTCTTCTGAGTTGACGTTGACCAATGAAGCGTTTTTGACGACGAGGTCTGCTTTCAGTTTGCCCATCGCGGTGTCAACGAGTGTGCGAGTCATTTCGTGAAGACGTGTTCTACCTTCGAGCTCGAACAAGCTAAATCTAATCGTAGCTAGATGATTAAGAGACTTAAGAGGAATTTTATCGTCGAACAACAGCAGCTGAGGTAGCAACGACAAAGAGGTTAGCTACACTGTTTCTTTGTTGTACAGTACTCCCAAAGTTAATGGTTGGAGTGTTTTTCGGAATGGCCATTAGCATAACTAGGGTGAGGACGTACGGGACCATCGAGAGGAAATAATAACGTATAGTGAGCCTAATACGTGAAAGAAACCTCCTAGGGATATGCTGCTCCGAAAAGGATTGTTCTGAAGACAACGCGGGCTGGTTTCTACTTGGCGAAATAGGCTACGGCTACTCAACAACAGGGAACGGCAATAATCAGCGCGACTGCTAAGATGCGCTTTGCACGGTGGTAGCGCATCAAGGGCATCATCTTTCAAGTGTAAACAGGGAGTATTATAAAACAGGCAGGACGCAGTCTGAGTGTGGTTGCGCCGTGAGTTCTATACTGATCACCGGCGGGACTCTTGTTACTATGGATACACGGAGGCGCGTGATTACTGACGGAAGTGTCCTTGTTGAAGATTCCAGAATCACGAGGGTAGGCAAATCATCCGAGGTGAGACCCGGATCGAGTCCAGAATTTGAAATCGACGCGAAAGGAATGCTGATCTTGCCAGGCCTTGTCGACATTCACGTGCACCTTGCACAGGCCATGCTCCGTGGATGCGCAGACGATACCTCACTTATTGAATGGCTTCAGAAATATGTTTGGCCACTTCAAGGAAATTACGATGCCCAAGATGGTAAGGCAAGCGCTGAGCTCTGCATACTTGAGATGTTAAAATCCGGGACCACCACTTTTCTCGAAAGCCTTCTTCACACCCGCTACGGATTCGATGGGATAGCGAGCAGCGTGGAAGCTTCTGGCATGCGAGGGATACTTTCCAAGACTGTAATGGGTATTCCCGCCTACGGAACAGCAGGGGGGATCATGCATCCTGGAATGGTCGAAGATGGTGAGACCTGCTTGCGTGAAGTTGAAGAGTACTTCAATCGTTGGAACGGGAAAGCGAACGGTCGAATAGGAGTCTGGTACGGCGCAAGATCTTTGGGAGGATGCACACCCGACCTGTATCGGCAAATAGCAGCAGGCGCCAAGACTTTGAAGACAGGAGTTACAATGCACCTAAACGAAGTTCGCCAAGACGCCGAATATACGAAAAGAGAATTCGGTAAGCTGCCTGCCGAGTTCATGGATGATGTAGGCCTCGTTAGTTCCAACGTCGTGTATGCCCATGGAGTGTGGCTCACTGAATCCGAATGGAGTCTGCTCGGCAGGAAAGGAGCGTCTGTAGCTCATTGTCCGTCCTCTAACATGAAATTGGCTTCTGGAACAGCCAAGATACCCGAGATGATTAGAAATAGTGTCAATGTCGGACTCGGCTGTGATGGAGGCCCCAGTAATAATTCGTACGATATGATCCGAGAGATGAAATTTGCTTCGCTATTACAGAAAGCGAGACTACTCAACCCGCTCGCTATGGACGCGGAGACAGTTCTGGAACTCGCAACAATTAATGGAGCCAGAGCACTGGGACTGGATAAGGAAATCGGCTCCTTAGAAATCAACAAAAAGGCAGATCTAATACTCATATCATTTAGGAGGCCGCATCTCGTTCCGGCACACAATCCAGTCTCCCACTTGGTCTACGCCGCATCAGGATCAGATGTTGACACGGTGATTATCGATGGTCATGTCATCATGAAAAATCGTAGAGTTCTGACTCTTGATGAAGAGAGAATTATTCAAGCGGCAGAACAGCGTGGGGCTAGACTCTTGGAAAGAGCCGGGATAATAATCAAGCCAAAATGGGGGTATGTCTGAGCCTTGCGCGAATATTCTACAGAAAGAATCTAGGTCACCCTTAGACGCTGGGGGGCGATCCGAAGTTGCCTAGAAACATGAGATGATATTAACGAAGAACTACGAACGTCTCTTTCTTCCCATTGTAAGCGAGAGAACAGCCATTTTCGTATACATTCCATTTTCAGCTTGAGGGTAGATAACAGAGTGAGGGCCATCAAGCACCTCATCTGTCGCTTCTTCACCTCGCAGAACTGGAAGCACGTGAGTCACTATCGCTTTCCTATCCATTTTGTCGAGCAGATCCTGTGTAAGAGTCCAGTTCCGATATCTCTCATGAATCTCCAATTCACGCTCTTTACCAAATCGATTCGCGCCTATAGAAAGCAGCTCGTTAGTTGCCCAATTTCTCGGAAAGACCGCGTTAGCTCCCTCAAGTGCAGATCCAAGATCATTTGTCACTTCGAACTCTCCTCCCTGGGCAGTCGCGTTTGATCTCGAAGCTTCGATAATTTTAGAGTCTATTTCAAAGCCCGGCGGGTGAGCCAAAACCACATCCATCCCAAAACGAGACATTATCAGCGCTTCTTCATGAATGCTGCAGCGACCGCGAAAGCTCTTCGCATAACCCCACATGATGACATACTTCTTGCCTTTCACCCTGCCCAGCGCTTCTTCAGTAGTCATTAAATCGGCCAGCCCTTGAGTCGGATGATAAGTGCAACAAGCCATATTGATAACCGGGATCTGGGCATGCTTTGCATACTCACGGATGGTCGATACGCCAACTCCGGAGACGTAGTCGATTGCAGAGTCTAGAATTCTAACTCCTAACCCATGACCATACTTCTCATACATCCTCGCGACGTCTCTAACTGCCTCCCCTGAACCCAGTCGAGTAGTGGAAACGTCGATATACTGACCGTGTCCTCCGAGATACGTCATACCTGCTTCGAATGCTGCTCGAGTTCTTGTCGATGGGGCATAGAATAACATGAAGAATGTCTTGCCGTTGAGTACATGCGGAACTTTGCTACGATGATACTGCTTCCTCAGTTGCCTAGCAGTCTTTAAGGTCCTTATGAGCTCATCGATAGACCAGTCCTGCGTGGTTATTAGATCGCGGCCTGCCAGTTCCGTGTTCAAATTATTCAACTCCCCAGTTCTACAGAATGAGGAACGTTTCAGATAGAGCTTGCTGCATTCGAGAACGAACATCAGAATTCTTAAGAAGAGCTTGAGAAACGAGTAGCTTCCTTCCGTAAGTGATAGCGTTGTCTGATCGATTGATAGTCATAGCGCTTGGCGGTAACGCAGTATTGAAGCGTGGACAAAAGGGGACTATGGAAGAACAATATAACAACGTAAAGGAGACCGTCTCAAAAGTCGCTGACTTGATTCAGAAAGACTACAAAATCGTCTTAACGCACGGGAACGGACCTCAAGTAGGCGCCACTCTTCTAAGGCATGAGGCCGCCAAGTCGATCGTACCGCCATTTCCCCTGGATGCCTGTGGAGCAGAGACACAAGGTTTCATCGGGTACATGATTCAACAGGCCCTCAGGAACGAACTCAAGACACGAGGAGTTGACAAATTCGTAGTCACGGTGATTACTCGCGTGATTGTTGACAAGCATGACTCAGCTTTTCAGAACCCAACTAAACCGATCGGCCCATTCTATTCTGAAGATGAAGCGTCCAGACTGAAGGAGCAGAGGCCAGATCTCACCATTAGGGAAGATGCGGGGCGTGGGTACAGACGAGTCGTGCCTTCGCCAGATCCTAAAATTATTGCTGAAAGGACAGCAATTCGAGCACTCATAGATGCTGGGTTCGTTGTTGTTGCTTGCGGAGGTGGAGGAATACCGATCATCGAAGATGAGGGCCAAGCGGTGGGCGTTGAAGCCGTAATCGATAAAGACCTGGCCGCTCAACGGCTCGCCACATTAATCGGGGCACACACCCTGATTGTGCTAACCGACGTCGAAGCAGCATACTTGAATTACGGAACTCAGAAACAAGAAGAAATCAGAGAAATAACTTCAGGAAAACTGAAGAACTACCTGAAAGAAGGACAATTCAAGGAGGGTAGTATGGCTCCCAAAGTTGAAGCCGCCATTCGTTTCGTCGAAAGCGGTGGAGAACGCGCAGTTATTGCTGATCTCGGTAGTCTAGTTGAAGCTCTCGAAGGAAAAGCAGGAACACAAGTCATCGTGCCAAAAGCTTAATTCCAATCGTAGCCACCTCTCCCAAGGTTGGTAATCACAAATGCCCACGTTCGTTGGTGCTTGGAAAGGCAAAGATTTTCTTGACACGAATGATTTCTCACAAGAAGAGATCACGAGAGTTCTGAATTCAGCTGACGCGTTGCGGAAGATTTTCAGATCACGCAAGAAACATCAATATCTTCCCGGTCAAACGCTGTTCATGCTGTTCTACAATCGCTCTCTCAGAACTAGAAACTCTTTCGAGGGCGGAATGTATCAATTAGGAGGACACGCACATTTTCTAAGTCCCCAAGACGTCTACACGCCTGCTCTTCCAGAAGACATGGTGGCATATCAGACTGAAGCAATCTCAGATGTAGCTAGAGTTCTAAGCCGATACGGTGACGGAATAGCGATCAGAATATACGGCGATGCCGCGAAATGGATTATTGGGCGAGGTCATAAGGTCGTTCAAGAGTTCGCGAAACATGCATCGATTCCCGTTTTGAATATGGAGGATGACATGTACCACCCATTTCAAGCATTGGCCGATGCTCAAGCCATGAGGAGTTCCATCCCCAAACTTCGCGGCAAGAAACTTGTAGTTTCATATGCATACTCGGGAGGGCTGAAACCGTTAGCCGTGCCACAGAGTGAAGTTCTCATAGGAACTCAGCTGGGAATGGAAGTTGTACTAGCTCACCCGCCAGGATTTGAGCTAGAGGACGTAATATTGAATGCTGCAAAAGCGAACGCGGACAGATATGGCGGAGATTTCAAAGTCGTAAACGACATGAAGGAAGCATTCGAGGGAGCCGAAGTAGTATATCCCAAGGCATGGTCGCCAAAGAACTTCTTCTCACCTCATAGGGCAGAATTAGACAAACAGGGCGCGATGTCATACCAAGACAAGTACAAGAATTGGATATGCACTCAAGAAATGATGGATCTCACGAACAGAGCGAAATATATGCACTGCGGACCAGCCGATAGAGGTCAAGAGGTCACAGACGACGTAATAGACAACGAGAACTACTCGCTTTATTTCGAGCAAGCAGAAGATCGACTTCACGTCCAAAAGGCTGTCATGGCGATGGTGATGGGAGGGCACCCCTCTCGTCGCCGGAAATGAAACCAAAACACGACGTCAAGAAGGACAAGGCCCCAATTCTCGCTAATTGGGGGAGGCGTTCTATCGCTTGGTTTGTAGACTACTTCATTATCATTCTATTGTTCGGTTACTTTCAGCTTGAATCGATAGAAACTAGAATACTGCCCGGAGTTCTCTTACCGAAAGCTCCAGGAACTGATATTTCGATATGGTCACCGTTATCGATTCTGATATTCTTTCTATACTTCACATTCTCAGAGTGGTACTTTGGAAGGTCAATCGGACAATTACTATTGAATATTCGAATTGTAGACCTTCAAGGCGCAGCTGTGAGCCTCGGTGCATCAGCGATTCAGAGTGTTGGTAAATCAAGCCCGCTGTTGCTATTGTTTGACTGCGTACTTGGCCAATCAGATCGATCGAGTCGCGAACGGCGACAAAGATTGTTCAACAGAATATCCAATACTATTGTCATATTCATAGGGGAACCAACCAGAACAATCCAACAACAAGGTTACCTGAAAGAGCCCTGAGCTAAACAAGAGAGTTTCAAATCAAAATAACAAGGGTTTTCCTTATACCAACAGTCTACGGGTAACCGTGAAGAAATAGAATGCCTGACTACGACATCGCCATCATCGGCTCAGGTCCGGCAGGATTGACGGCTGCAATATACGCCGCCCGAGCACTTGTTAGAACCCTAGTAATTGCTGGCAGAGTTTCTGGTGGACAATTAATGCTTACGAGTGGTGTTGAGAACTTCCCAGGTTTTTCCACTGGAATCCAAGGGCCGGAACTCATGGCGGAAATGCGGAAGCAAGCCGAACATTTTGGAACGGAAATTGTTGATGAAGACGTAGAATCTATAGATCTAAAGCAGAACCCGAAGCGAATCGTCTTCGGCAACCGATCAGTTACCACAGGTGCAGTGATTATATCAACTGGGTCGTCCGCAAAATGGTTAGGCATGCCATCGGAGGCAAAGTTGCGAGGGCGCGGCGTTTCGAGTTGTGCGACATGTGATGGCTACTTCTTTAGAAACAAATCTGTCGCGGTGGTTGGGGGAGGTGATACCGCTCTTGAGGAAGCCCTTTTCCTGACAAAGTATGCGACTGAAGTTGTAATTATCCATAGACGCGACAAGCTTCGAGCAAGTAAAATCATGCAAAAGCGGGCAATGTCCAATCCTAAGATTCGATTTCTCTGGGATTCTGTTGTTGATGACGTCCTGGGACAAAACAAGGTGGAAAGCCTCAAAGTCCGGAACTTAAAAACAGGAGAAGTTTCGATGTTGCCCTGCGATGGGATATTTGTCGCAATAGGGTTCTAGCCAAATACGAAGATTTTCAGTGGACAGATAGAACTTGACGAAAAGGGGTACGTAGTAATTCGAAATAGTACGGAGACAAGCGCGGAAGGCGTGTTTGTTGCGGGCGACGTCCACGATTACAAGTATAGGCAAGCCATAACCGCTGCAGGGGAAGGTTGTAAAGCTGCTATTGACGCACTGGCTTACTTGGATGAGCAAAAGGAAATTGCCGTAGCGGCCAGAGAGTAATTGGTCATCGGTCGAATCTTATAGCCCCAATCCTTTGAAGAGAAATTTCTTCTGACAGATAGGGCAGTATGGAGTTTCTCGAGGAATAATCTGACCACAATAAACGCATCGAATATGAGTGGACGCAATCTGCATTTGTCATCCTTGTGAGGATTCTATTGATCTGATTTTGATATTTCTCCTTCATTTCAGGCAACATTTGCTATGTCTATGTCCTGATTATACAAACTTTCATCAAGGTAGTAATCCTACCTCCATTTCCTGGTAGTTCGGTTGGCAAATGAGTTGTATAAGTAGATCCTCGGCTCGACAGCCCGAAATATGTAACATGACTCGACGCCTCATTCAGAGTACGATAGAAGATAGTTTGCATGACTGACCTGTCATCCTCAGAGTCAAGTTGTCTGAAGGAGGTGGCCGATCGATCATGGTGCGAATTGTCTGTGTAATAGGAATGACAACATCACGGTGGACGCAAAGTGTCTTTTACCTAATGTGACTTGATAGCAACTGGTACGTGAAGCTTACGCTGCCACATCGAATGACGTACGATCTCATGCCTGCTCTGACACCATTGATAATGTATATTGTAGTGTCTGGATTCGCAGCTGTTTTCCTTTATGGGGTCTACCGACGCTTTAGATTGTATTTCCGAGGAGTTACTAGATTTCAACTAGACCGATTAGGGGAGCGGATCACGAATGCATTCGTGAATGCATTTGCTCAACGCAAAGTTGTGAAGAAACCATTCCCAGGTTTAATGCATCTCTTCATTTACGTGGGTTTCGTCGTTCTCCTAATCGGCACTACACTCGTCTTCCTAGACTATGACATCTGGAAAACGTTTTTCCATCAACAAATTCTTATAGGAAATTTTTACTTGTTATATGAAACCTCTCTCGATGCTTTTGGACTCGTTGCTATCGCAGGACTACTGATAGCGATTTTTCGGCGCGCGATAATACGACCACCAAACCTGCCCGGTTCTCGAGATGACGTGTTCATTTATTCAACACTGATCGTCATATTGATCACAGGCTACATCATGGAAGGTATTCGCCTTGCCGTAGATAATCCACCCTGGGGTGCATGGTCTTTCGTGGGCTACCAAGTATCCCTTCTTCTCTTAGTCTTTAGTGACAAGGAACTCGTTAGTATCTACCCGACGCTTTGGTGGTTCCACGCTCTACTAGCCTTCACAGCATTTGCAACTATTCCATATACAAAATTATTCCATCTCATCACATCACCGTTCAATGCACTCTTAGCCGATCAAAAACCCGTTGGGCAACTGAACTCGCCGTTCGACCTCCGAGGGCTCTTAGCGTCAGGTAACTTCGATGTTAAGATCGGCGCAAGCGCCATCAGTGATTTCTCCTGGCGAGAGAGACTCTCTTTCGACTCATGCACCTCGTGTGGTCGGTGCAGCAATGCTTGTCCTGCAACGGCAGCAGAAACTCCGCTGTCTCCCATGCACTTGATACTCAAACTCCGAAATGCGATGTTAACAGAACGATCTGACCCGATAATCGGGTCCGTCATTGACCAAGAGGAATTATGGGCCTGCACAACATGCAGAGCTTGTGTCCAGGAGTGCCCTGTATTGATCGATCACATCGACTCGATAGTAGATATGCGACGTCATCTCGTAGGAGATGGAAAGTTGGATCGTGCCAAGAGGGATTTGCTCAACAATCTAGGCAACTCCGCAAATCCATATGGTCTTCCAACGAGCGACCGCTTGAACTGGGCACAGGGACTTGATGTCAAGACCGTAAAAGACCAACCGGAATTTGACGTACTCTATTGGGTAGGCTGTTCCGGATCATACGACCCTAGGAATCAATCCGTATCCAGGGCAATGATCAAGATTCTGAATGCCGCAAAAGTTCGATTCTCCGTTCTTGGGAATGAAGAAAAATGTAATTGTGAAGTTGCGAGACGTATGGGTGAGGAGGGACGGTTCCAGCAGTCTGCCCTTGATCTGATTCAAGTTCTTGAAAAATATGAGGTTAAGACAATCATCACCCAATGTCCGCACTGCTTCAACACCTTCAAAAACGAATATCCTGAATTCGGCGCGTCTTTCCAAGTAATTCACCATACGCAATTCATCGCCGAACTAATCAAAGCTGGTAGGCTCAAACTGAGAAAAGGAAGCGAAGACATTATCACCTTTCATGACCCATGTTATCTCGGAAGATACAATTCGATCTATAACACGCCCAGATCGATTCTCTCGTCACTGAGACCCCTAACCATCCGAGAGA
>Ga0187780_10001975_pt1 | contig 15439 bp, 12 predicted proteins | sample 1015_Q2_SP10_20__FD_132429 | JGI IMG/M metagenome (GOLD analysis project Ga0187780, IMG submission 132429) | Tropical peat soil microbial communities from peatlands in Department of Meta, Colombia - 1015_Q2_SP10_20_MG | ecosystem: Environmental > Terrestrial > Soil > Wetlands > Peat | place... | reverse complement strand
GCAGGCCCCCCGTAAGCGGGAGGTTCCGGGGGGCCGCTCCTGCGGGCCAGCACTCACCCTCTCCTGCGTGATCCTCACCATGGGGGACCGCCCGGCCGAGGTGGGCCGGGCCGTCGACAGCGTGCTCGCCCAGCACGGCGACCAGGTCGAGCTGGTCGTGGTCGGCAATGGCGCCGACGTGCCGGGCCTGCCCGACGGGGCGACCATGATCCGGCTGCCGGAGAACGTCGGCGTGGCGGACGGCCGCAATGCGGGGGTGGCCGCCTGCCGCGGCGACGTGGTGCTGTTCCTGGACGACGATGGCTGGTACCCCGATACCGGGCTCGCGTCGTACCTGGCTGGCAGGTTCGGCCGCGACCCGGCGCTCGCGGTGGTGTCCATGCGCGTGGTCGATCCCGAGGGCGGCCCGGGTGCCCGCTGGCACGTGCCGCGGCTGCGCGCCGGGAATCCGGGTCGTTCGTCGGTGGTGACGACCTTCCTCGGCGGCGCGTCGGCCATCAGGCGCTCGGCCTTCCTGGAGGCCGGCGGCTACCCCGGAATGTTCTTCTACGGGCATGAGGAAACCGATCTGGCGTGGCGGCTGATGGATCGCGGCTACCGGCTGGAGTATGACGCTGCGGCCCGCATGTGCCACCACACGCTGCCGAACGCGCGGCATGCCTCGTTCCGCCGCCGCGACGGCCGGAACCGGGTGCTGCTGGCCCGGCGCAACCTGCCGTGGCCGCTGGCGGCCATCTATCTCGCCGACTGGATAGCGCTGACCGTGGCCCGCGAGCGCTCGCCGGATAACCTGCGTCCGTGGTTCGCCGGCTTTGCCGAGGGCTGGCGCGCTGATCCGGGCGGGCGCTGCCCTATCTCCCTGCGTACCGCCTGGCACATGACCCGGGCGGGCCGCCCTCCCGTGGTCTGAACCCGCCGGCGGAGCCGTCGGCCACGTGCTGCAGCTGGGACTCGTCCCGCTCGCGGCCGGGCAGCGGGTCCGCGGTCCGCGCGCAGCAGGCGTGACCAGCCGCGGCGCGTAAGATATATCGAGTGGGTAGTCGCGATATTCGCGTACTCGCGCCAACGACGGGGGCCGAGGGCGGCGGGGAAAAGACCGTGCTCGCGGGATGGCATTCCGTTGTCACCATGCCCCGGATCTGGCTGGCCGCCGGGCTCATCGGCTGCGCCCTGTTCGCCGGCGGGGTGGCCCTGTTCAGCATGGACCCCTTGCACCGGCTGTGGGGCACCTCGGCCGCCTGCGCGTACGCGCTGGCCGCCCTTGCGGTCATGGCCTGGCGGTCCCGCGCGACCACCGGAGTGGACGTCGCGCTGGGCATCCTCATCGGCGGGGCCATTCTCGTCCCGCTGCTGTGGATGATATGGACCGGTCACGGGGAACCCGAGGTCGGCGTCGTGGCGACCTCGGCCAACACGCTCATCAGGCACGGGACCCCGTACAAGAGCTCCCAGGTGCTGGCCACCACCACCAACCCCAACCAGTACAACCCGTACCTGCCGTTGATGGCCGCGTTCGGCGTGCCGCAGGCGCTGTTCGGTCACGGCCCGCTGACCGATCCGCGGGTGTGGTTCGGGCTGGTGTTCCTCGTCGTGTTCGCCTTCGCGCTGAGAACTGCCGGGGCCAGGGACTGCGTCCGCTGGGCCCTGCTGCTGACCGCATCGCCGATCATCGCGTTCGAGCTCTGCGTCGGCGGCACCGATGTACCCATGGTCGCGTTCATGTGCCTGGGCTTCGCCCTGCTGTGGCGACCCCGGGGGACGAGCATCATCGCCGCCGGGCTGGCCCTCGGCATCGCCTCCTCGATGAAGGCGACCGCCTGGCCCGCGCTGGTGGTGGCGTTCGCGCTGCTTTACGTGCGGGACGGCAAACGCGAGGCCTGGCGGTTCACGGCTGCGGCGCTCAGCGTGGTCGCCGTCATTGTCGGGCCGTTCGCGGTGCTCAGGCCGGGGTCGCTGGTGCGGAACACCATCTTGTTCCCGCTCGGCCTGGCCAGCGTCAAGTCGCAGGCGGCTAGCCCGCTGCTCGGCCACGTGCTCGCACAGACCGGTACCGTCGGCCACACGGCCGTCGTCATCCTGCTGATAGGTTCCGGGCTCGCCATCGCGGTATCCCTGGTGGTCCGGCCGCCCCTGGACGTGCCCGCCGCCACGGTCCGGCTGGTCATCGGGCTCTCGGCCATGTTCGTGCTCGCGCCTTCGACCCGGTTCGGCTACTTCATCTATCCGGCCGCGATGGTGCTGTGGCTGCTCGTCTCGCTGGCCGGGCGCAAGTCGGCCCAGCCCGCCCTTCCGGCGGATGCGGCATCGTCATCGGCCTCGCCCTGACGCCGTTACGGCTGCATGAGCGGCTCCCCGGGTACGGGGAGCCTAGGTCCCTGGCTCAGGGCTTAAAGTGGGGTCCGTGCGTCGCGAGCCGCGCGCCTCAGGGGTCACTGAACTTCCTGAGGCAGACGATGACACTGTGCCGATTCCGGCTCCCCAACGGGGTCCGGTCCGGCAGTCTGCCCGGCTGTCCGGGTGGCTGTTCGGCGCGATCACCGTAATCCCCGCGATGCTAGCGGCGGCGTGGCTGCTGCCGGCTCTCCCCCTGCTGCTCGCGGGCAGGTTCACGGCCCCGCCGATGGTGTTCATGTTCGCCCCGCTGGCCGTGGGCATGTGCTACTTCGCGGTGCGGCAGCTGCCGGTGAGCTGGCCCGGCTTCCGGCCCGGCCGCCGGGCCCCGGCCCAGGCGCCGGCCCCGGCCCAGGCGCCGGCCCAGGAACCGGCGCGGGTGCCCGTGCCCTGGTGGGCGCTGGCGGCCACGGTGGCGGTGGCAGTGCTGTTCGCGGCCTGGCAGATCGCGGAGCGGACCCAGCAGGTCATCTTCCTCCGTGACCCGGCCACCTATCTCCAGGTGGGGTACTGGATCGCGCATCACGGCGCGCTGCCAGTCCCGGACTCACTGGCTGCCTTCGGCGGCCCGCACGCCGGCCTGGGGTTCGCCAGCACCAACTACTACCCGCGCGGGTCGGGGATAGTGCCGCAGTTCATGACCGGGATGCCAGCCGTCCTGGCCGCGGCGGTCTGGCTCGGCGGAGTCCCGGCCGCGCTGGTGACCACCCCGCTGATCGGCGCGTGCGCGGTGCTCTCGTTCGGCGGCCTGGCCGGCCGGCTGGTGGGGGCTCGGTGGGCGCCTGCCGCGGCGGCGGTGCTCGCGCTGAGCCTGCCCGAGCAGTACACCAGCCGCAGTACCTTCAGCGAGCCGCTGGCGCAGGTGCTGCTGTTCGGGGGGTTGTGCCTGCTGGCCGACTCGATGCTGGTCGCGCGCCAGCCGGGCGGCTGGCCCGGGACCGGCCGCGCGGGCGGGCCGCGGCACGGCGACTGGCCGGGCCAGGACGCCGTGCTCGCCGGGCTGGGCGGCCTGGCCCTCGGGCTCACCATCTTGGTCCGCATCGATGGCCTGAGCGACATCCTCCCGGTCATCCCGTTCCTCGGCGTACTGCTGGCGGCGCGGCGGCGGCAAGCCATCCCGTTCGGCCTCGGCCTGCTGATCGGGGTCGGGTACGGCCTGGCCGACGGCTACCTGCTGTCCCGCCCCTACCTGGACCTGGAAGGCCCGTCGCTGCGCCCGCTGGCGCTGATCACGGTGGCGGTCGTCCTGCTGACCGCGGCGGGCGTGGCGCTGACCAGAAGCCGGACCGCGCTGGACCGGCTGCGCGGATGGTACCCGGGGCGGGGGGCCCGGGTGGTGCGATGGCTGCCGGAGGCGGCGGCCGCGCTGACCGTCCTCATCTTCGTCGGCTTCGCGGTCAGGCCGCTGGTGCAGACGGTAGCCGGGGAGACGGATCCCACCTCGATCGCCTACGTGGCCGAGCTGCAGAAGCTGGCCCACCTGCCCGTTAACGGGCGGCGCCAGTACTACGAAGACAGCCTGTACTGGGTGATCTGGTACCTCGGCCTGCCCGCCGTGCTGCTCGGGGCGTTCGGTCTCGCGGCGCTGGCCAGGCGGTGCGTGCGGGCGCTGCTGACCTGGGCGGACCCGGAGGCCGAAGCCAGGGCCTGGGCGCTGCCGCTGATGATCGCCATCTGGGTCATCGTGACCGTGCTGTGGCGGCCGGCGGTCTCCCCCGACCAGCCCTGGGCGAGCCGGCGGCTGGTGCCGTTCGTGCTGCCCGGGCTGATCCTCGGCGCCATCTGGGCCGCCGCCTGGCTGAAGGATCGGGCGGGCCAGCTGGGCCGGGCCCAGGTCACCTCGGCCGCGGTGGCCACCTGCAGCGTGGCCTCGCTGGTCATCCCGACCACGCTGACCAACCTGGACATCGGCTTCACCTCCGGCCCGGACCGTCACCTGACCGCTCACGGGATGGCGTTCCGGCGCATCGGCGCGGGCGAGCTCGCCGCGGTCGACCGGCTGTGCGCGACGATCGGGCCGAACGCGTCGGTAGTCATCCTCGACTCGCTGACCGCGGACCGGTTCGCCCAGGTGGTCAGGGGCATGTGCGACACGCCGACAGCCGTGCTGGACCAGGTCACGTCGGCCACGGTCAGCAAGGTGGTGACCAGCATCGAGGGGGTCGGCCGGCACCCGGTGCTGCTCGCCCAGGCCCGATCCGAGCTCGCCTCGTACGGCGCGACGCCCACCGAGGTCGTCAACCTGCTGACCACCCAGGAGGCGCACAACCTGACCTCGCCGCCGAGCCGCACCTGGGGGATCCGCTACACGGTGTGGATGTCCGTGCCGACGGCCGTTCCGGCTGGCAGCGGGGCGACCTAGGGGCACCCGGCGCGCAAACCACCCGCCACAGAGTATCCTCCCTGGTCGTGAGCACATTCGCAGCCGGCCAGGATCCGGGGGCCGAGGGTGACGTGATCCCGCACGCCTCCATCGTGCTGCCCTGTTTCAACGAGGAGCAGCACGTGCTGGCCGAAGTCGAGCGGATCTGCGGCGCGATGGACAAGAGCGGGATCGCGTACGAGCTGCTCGCCATCGACGATGGCTCGACCGACCAGACCCTGGCCAGGCTGCGCCGAGCCGAACCGGATTTCCCGTCGCTGCAGGTTGTGCACTTCCCGCGCAACGGCGGCGCGGGCACGGTGCGCCGGATCGGCACCCAGCAGGCCCGGGGCGAGATCGTGGTCTGGACCGACGCGGACATGACCTACCCGAACGAGCGCATCCCTGAATTCATCGGCATGCTCGACGCCGACCCCACGATCGACCAGGTGGTGGGCGCCCGCACCAGCGAGGAGGGCAGCCTGAAGATCGCCCGGGTGCCTGCCAAGTGGTTCGTCCGCAAGTTGGCGGAACGGCTGGTCAACGCCGACATCCCGGACCTGAACTCGGGGCTGCGCGCGTTTCGCCGCGTGGTGGCGCTGCCGTACCTGAAGCTGCTGCCGCCCGGGTTCTCCTGCGTTACCACGATTACCCTGGCCTTCCTGTCCAATGAGCACGAAGTCCGGTACGTTCCCATCGAGTACGCCAAGCGGGCGGGCCGGTCGAAGTTCCACTTCTTCTCCGACGCGTACCGGTACGTGCTCCAGGTGCTCCGCATGGTGATGTACTTCAACCCGCTCAAGGTGCTAATGCCGCCGGCCCTGTTCCTGCTCGGCCTCGGCATCGCCAAGGGCATCTATGACCTGGTGGTGCACCCGCTGCACTTCGCCAACGACACGATCCTGATCTTCGTGACCGGCCTGATCCTCGCCTCGCTGGCCCTGCTGGCCGATCTGATCGTGCGCTCCCGCGGGGACACGTGAGGATCGCGCTGATCGGGCCGGCCCACCCGTACAAGGGGGGCGGCGCGCGGCACACCACCGAGCTCGCGCACCGGCTCGCCGCCGCGGGCCACAACGTCATCATCGAGTCCTGGCGGGCCCAGTACCCCGGGCCGCTCTACCCCGGGCAGCAGACCCTCGACGCGCCGGAGGGGGAACCGTATCCGCGCACCTACTACCGGCTGGCCTGGTACCGCCCGGACGGCTGGGCCGCCGCCGGGCGCAGGCTGCGGTCCGCCGACCTGGTGATCTTCGCGTTGCTGACGCCGCTTCAGGTGCCGCCCTACCTGGCCATCCTGGCCGGCCTCGGCGGCCGGCCCGGCCGCCCGCGCACCGTGGTGATCTGCCACAACGTGCTGCCGCATGAGCGCAGGCCCGGCGACGTCGCGCTGGTCAGAACCCTGCTATCGCACGCGGACACGGTGGTCGTGCACTCCGCCGCGCAGGCCGCCGAGGCCCGGCATCTCGCCCCGGACCTGCGCATCGTCGTGGCGCGGATGCCCCCGCACCTGCCAGTCCCCGCCCGCCTCCCTGTCCGGCTGCACCAACCGGGACCCGCCGTCGATGATGAAGGTCATTATCCCGAACGGTCAGTGGTGCTCCCCTCCGGCCAGGTACCAGGGCAGCGTTCGCGTAGTGACCAGTCTGCCGAGCGCCTCGGCGATCACGAGCCTGCGCCGCCGGCAAACCGGAGGATCACTCCACCTGTCGCGGTGGTTCCGGGCTCCGCGGTGGAACGGGTGCACGATAGTCCCCCCGAACAACCGCCAAGCCCGGATCCACCGCCAAAAAATCCCCGCATAACCGGCAAAGACGGCGAAAGCCGCACCGGCCCGGGAGATCTGGGCGCGCCCGGGCGGACCCCGGGGCCGGGCCCGGCCGACGCCAGCGGGCAGCACTGCCGCCTGCTGTTTTTCGGCATCGTCCGGCCGTATAAGGGCCTCGACGTGCTGCTGCGCGCCATGGCCCGAACGCCGGCGCACGTCACGCTGACCGTCGCGGGGGAGTTCTGGGGCGGGACCGGCGGCACCGAGAAGCTGGTCGCCGAGCTCGGCCTCGGGGACCGGGTGACGCTCCGGCCCGGCTACCTGCCTGCTCGCGAGATCCCGGCCCTGTTCGAGACCACAGACGCGCTCGTGCTCCCCTACCGGGAAGCAACCGCCTCGCAGAATGTCATGCTCGCGTTCTCCTACGGCATCCCGGTGATCACCACTACTGCCGGGGCGCTGGCCGAAGCGGTGCGCGACGGCGTGGACGGACTGACCTGCAGGCCGGGAGATGTGGATGATCTCGCCCGCGCGCTGGAGGCGATCAGCGGGCCGGAGACCGCCAGGCGGCTTCGGTCGGGGGTCAGGGCTTTTGATCCTGAGCCGTGCTGGGCGGCTTACCTGCAGGCTGTGTTTCTCTCGGGGGGACGACCCCCCCAGACCCCTCCGCTCGGGGGGACCCATCCCCCCGAACCCCCCTTGGGGGGGACTCATCCCCCCGAACCCCCCTTGGGGGAGACCCATCCCCCCGAACCCCCCTTGGGGGGGACCCGTCCTCCCATACCTCCCGCGTGAGCGGGCCACGCACCCGGCCGAGGGCCAGCCCGACGCCCGCCCAGACCAGGTCGCCGACGGTCATGACCACGCGCGAGGCGAGCGCGACCACCAGCGCGGACGCGGACGGCATGACCGGGGCGAGCACCGCGATGAGGGCGAGTTCGCGCGGCCCGATTCCGCCGGGGAAGACGATGACCAGGAAGCCGACCGACCAGGCCAGGGCGTAGGCGCCGAGCGACAGCGCGAATACGTGGCCGCCCTTCCCCGCGAAGACGCTGATCAGGAACCACGCGTGCGCGCCGTAGCAGAGCCAGCCGAGCGTGGTCCAGGCCAGGGCGCGGGCCATGCCGCCCACGCTGACCGGCTTCTCCAGGGGCGGCCGCTTCATCGCCTTCAGCGCCAGGTCCAGGCAGAACTTGTTGATCGGGGGATACAGGCAGACCGCGGCCAGCGGGGCGATGGCCAGCACCCACCAGTAGTGCCGGGCCGCGTTGGCCGACGTGAACGGCAGTGTGACACCCGCGGCGATCAGCCCGACCGCGAGAGTGGTGGCCATCGCGACCAGGCTGGCCGTGCCGCTGCGCCGGCGCGGGACGTCGTGATCGCGGGCCAGCTCGACCTGCGCGGCCACCGCCCATACCGCTCCCGGCACGTACTTGCCCAGCTGCCCGACGAACATCACCCGGATCGCGGCGGGCAGCCGCAGCGGCGAGCCGAGGTCGGCGAGCAGCGCCCGCCACGCCAGCATCATGCAGCCGAGCCCCGCGACCGCGCACAGCGTGGCGCCCGCTACGTCGTACCAGGCGAGTTTGGCCAGATCGGCTTGGACCTGGGCCCACTGCGAGGCCAGGCCGTACACGGCGAGCCCGACGGCGATCGCGAGCAGCCCGGCACGCAGCCACGGGCTCTCCCGCAGGCCTGTGAGGCGGCTATCCGGCACGCCGCTAGCGTATCCACGCCAGCTGCCAGCCGCAGGTCTCGGCCGACCACCCATTGGCAGGATTTGCCCTAATAATGGCGATCCTGCCACTCGTCAGCCGGGCTGCCCGCCTGGCAGGCTTAATGATCATGAGCGCGCAGAACATGCCCGTGACGCACGCCCCCGGGGGGCAGGAAGGGGACGGACGGGAAGCACGCCGCATCGTTCGGGTAAAGGAAAAGACGGGATTGGTGCGGCGGGCCGGCCTGGGCGCGTGGACGGCGCTGCTCATCGTGTGGCTGGTGTGGGGAAGCACCTACCTGGCCATCAGGGTGGGCGACGAGACGATCCCGCCGCTGGTGCTGGCGTCGGTACGGTTCCTGATCGCCGGCCTGATCATGTTCCCGGTAGCGATACGGGATGCGAGGGCCGCGGCCGAGGCGAAGGGCGCCCAGATCGGGCGAGCCGCCGGATACTGGCCGGGTCGCGGGGAGTGGCTGGGCTGCGCCATCGTCGGAGTCCTGCTGCTCGGCGCCAACGGTGCGGTGTGCGTCGCCGAGCAGACGGTGCCATCCGGGCTTGCCGCGCTGCTCATCGCCACCGTGCCGCTGTGGCTGCTGGGCATGGATGCGGTACTGAACCACGCCCGGCTGGGGCTTGCGCCGGTCACTGGGCTGGTCATCGGGCTGGCCGGGGTCGGCCTGCTATCCGGCCTCGGCGGCGGCAAGGTCGGGGTTTCTGCCTCGGGAGTGGTGATCATCTTGTCCGCGGCGGCGGCCTGGGCCCTGGGCACGATCATGGCCAGGCGGGTCAGGACGCCGGCTAGCACGGCGCTGACCAGCGCGATGCAGCTCCTCACCGGAGGCGGCGTCCTGCTCGCGCTCGCCGCGGTGACCGGGGAGTTCGGCTCGTTCCAGCTGTCCGCGGTGTCGGGCCGTTCCTGGCTGGCCCTGGGTTACCTGATCGTGTTCGGCTCCATCGTGGCGTTCTCCGCGTACGTGATAGCCGTCCGGCTGCTGCCGACCACCACGGTCGCGACCTACGCGTACGTAAACCCGGTGATCGCGGTGCTGCTCGGTACCCTCATCCTGAACGAACGGCTGACCCCGGCCATGTTCGTCGGCGGCGCCTTCATCGTCGGCGCCGTGGTGCTCGTGGTGCGCCCAGGGAAGGCCCGGGAGCCGGGAGGGCCTGGGGGGGAAGGTTCTCCCCCGGGACCGCGGGGCTTCCCAAGGCGGGTCCGGGGGGATGGGTCCCCCCGCGGAACGGCTGTCGGCCCCCGGCGAGAACAGGGCCCCCCGGGCCAGCACGGGTTACAGCAGGCCGGCCAGCAGGACGGCGACGATGCCGGTGATGAAGACGCCGTCGAAGGTGCCCGCCCCGCCGATCGAGACCACGGGCGCACCCAGCCGCCGGACCTTCGGCAGGTTGACCAGGTCCGCGCCGAGCAGGGTGCCCAGCGTGCCACCGGCATAGGCGAGCCCGGCGACGGCTGCCGGGTGCAGGAGCACGGCGACCAGGGCGGCGAAGATCCCGGGCAGCAGCGCGGGGACGGCGATGCCGAGCCCCGGCACCGGCCGGGCGACCATGTGCACGAGCGCGCCGACGATGATGACAGCGGCCAGCGCCTGCCAGCCGATCCGGTCGTGCGCGATCAGGTAGCCCGAGACGATCACGGGCACCAGCGCTCCGCCCACGTTCACCGCGATGGTCGTGTTGCGCCTGGTTAGCATCGGGACCAGGTACCTGACGCCGAATACGGTGACGGTGCGCCGGACCTCGACGACCTGGTTGCGCAGCCGGGCGACGGGCAGGTTCACCGCGCTGCCGATCAGGCTGGCCAGCAGCAGGATCAAGGCGACGCCGGGGGTGATGCCGAGCCGGGCGAAGGCGTAGCTGAACACGCCGACCTGCAGCAGGGCGATGAGCAGGGCCACGGCCAGCAGGCCCGCGAACAGGAACGGGCCCGCCAGCGGCCGGTAGAACACCTGCTGCCTGCCGCGGCCGCCGCCGTGGCGGCTGCCGTCCCAGGCGGCACGGGCGCCGAGCCGTCCCGTGTACCCGAACATGTTCCGTCCTCCGCCAGGCGCGATGCCTTCATCACCTTCACCAGGAACAACGATGGACGCAGTCGAGTTATGCCGCGATTACGCCGTAGGCGGATGGCCTTTCGCTCCTGGCCGCGGCGCGGACTCGTTGACCGCCGGCCAGGAGCGGCGAACAACGAACGGGTGTCGCTGGAGGTCTTCAGGCTGCACCTGGCGAGCCTGCAGGGCACCGACGGCCGCCGGTGGCCGGCGCACGGGCTCGTGGTCACCCATCCCGGGGGCGCGGTGCTGGTAGATACCGGTGTCGGCGGGCCGCGGCAGATGCTGGAGACTGGCGCGTGGTCAACCGCTCGGTCGCGGATGCGCTGGCCGACCTGGACATGAGCCCGGCCGCGGGTGTACTCGGACCCGGACAGCGACCGCCTCCCGGCCGGCCAGCGACCTGCCGGCCTCCGGGGATCGCTGCACAAGATCCAGGCTCTCGCCCCGGAACGGGTGCATTTCTGCCACCACACCGAAATCGTTCGTCGCTGACCTGCCGCGTGTGACCATGGGAGGTGGGCTAATTCCGCATCGCCGCGCCGCGAGCGATGCGGCTAGGGAGGGGAATCCATGCTTGATGCCTTCTACGGCGCGTTCTCGCCGGCGTGTTTCGCTCTGCTGGGGCTGTGGCTTGTCGTGGTCCAGATGCGCATCGGTGAATGGGAAAAAGATCCGCTGCGACGGCGGCGTTCTTATGGAGTCGCACTGCACTTCGCCCTGCCCGGCGTGATGAGCATGTTCGCCTTGATCGACACCCAGACGTCGGCTTTCTGGCGGGTGTCGTTCGCCATCGTGGCGCTCAGCGGTGCGGTGATCCTGGCCCTGGTCCGGGGCTTCCCGGTCCCGCCCGAGCGCAGCCGTCCGGGGTTCCGCGGCCTTCCGGTCCCCGATCAGCTCGGCGTGGCCGCTTATGCGGCGGCGATCGTTCTGTATGTCCTTATCGGGGCGCTGGCCTTGGTCGGCGGGCTCTACGCGCTTCGCACCGAGGCGGTGCTGCTGACCGTTCTGGTATTCCTCGGCTTCAACGTGGCGTGGCTGCTGATGTTCGACGACAGGCACCCCGCTGGCGCCGGGGCCGCTGGACAGTAGAGATCATTTTCCCGAACGGACAGTGGTGGCCGCTTCCTCGATGCCGAGCCGGGCCAGCGCGTCAGCGCGCTCATTGCCCGCATCGCCCGCGTGACCCTTGACCCAGAGCCAGGTGACCTCGTGGCCGTTCATGGCCTCGACCAGCCTGTGCCACAGGTCGGCGTTCTTGACCGGCTGCTTGGCCGAGGTCAGCCAGCCGTTGCGCTGCCAGCCCCTGATCCACTTGGTGATCCCGTCTAGCAGGTACCTGCTGTCGGTGTGCAGCTGAACCTGAGCGGGCCGCCGCAACGCCTCGAGGGCCTGGATGGCCGCGGTCAGCTCCATCCGGTTGTTCGTGGTCTGCGGGTCGCCGCCGTGCAGTTCCTTTTCTGTGTCATTCCAGCGGAGCACCACGCCCCAGCCGCCCGGTCCCGGGTTCCCGCTGCACGCGCCGTCGGTGTAGATCACGACCTCCGTCATGGCCGAAGGTTACGCCCTGACGGGACCTGGTGACGCGCCCGCGGCGGATACCCTGCGGCCGGGCGGTGATTTGCGTTGCCTGCCAGGAGTTCATACAGTTAGTTGATACCGACGCGGGGTGGAGCAGTTCGGTAGCTCGCTGGGCTCATAACCCAGAGGTCGCGGGTTCAAATCCCGCCCCCGCTACTAATTTCCGCAGGTCAAGGCCCTTTTCCTACTGGGGAGATGGCCTTTTGCGTGCTGAGCGCTGTAGCAAAACGTGTAGCAGAAACGAGGCTCCCGGCCGCCCCGCAGCGCGACGGGGGAGACGGGGTGACACGGGATGAGACAGCCTGGACGTGGTGGACGCTGCCGCCGGCGATCGCTGGGTGCTCCGCCCAGAGGTGCGCACGTGCATCCGATCCGTTCCCGTTCGCGTTGGACCAGCCGGAACATGCGGAGCCCTGTGGGGGTTCCAAGACGGGCATAGGCCGCTGACGTGCTGGTTCATCTGTGATGGTGGTGGTGCGGCTGGCAGCATCACGGGCTTGTGGCTGCACGGATACTCTGTCTGACCCTCGTTGGCCTGGTCGGCTGGACGGTGGTGCTGCTGGCGCGTTCTTCGGCGTCGAAAGACGCCGATCTGCCGGTGCTACGCCACGAGGTGGCGGTGTTCCGCGTCGGCGCAGAGACGGTGCGGCGGGTGCTGAGACGGCTGCGGACCCCGCTCGCGCCGCAGCGGCAGATCGACCTGGCGGCAATTCCTCCGCACGCAGGCCTCGACCATGCTCGCGTGTGACTTCTTCCACGTGTACTGCGCGGTGACCTTGCGCCGCGTCTACGTGTTCTTCGTCGAGATGGGCAGCCGCTATGTCCATGTCCTCGGCGTGACCGCGCACACGGACGATTCCTGGACCCACCCAGCAGGCCCGGAACCTGCTGATGGAACTGGCGGAGCATGCTAGCCGGTTCCGGTTCCTGATCCGCGACCGGGCCGGGCAGTTCACCGAGGCGTTCAACGCGGTGCTCGCAAGCGCGGGCATCGAGGTGGCGAAGATCCCGCCGCGGAGAACGCGGCTAGGTATACCATGACGGGTTCGGTGAAGAGCACCACCGTGTTTGGCCGTGCCTGCCCCTTTGGTCGGCGGCGTGGTGTGCGGAGATGGAAAGACGATCCCAGGGCACGGCAGATGCCCTGAGCGAGGGGTAGACGGGCATGACCGCGGTGTGGATGTTTGTCCGTCCCGAGCTGCGCGGGCGCTGGCGTTCCTGGCTGGTACTGGCAGTGCTGGTCGGCTTGTCCGGTGCCCTGGTCATCGCAGTGGTGGCTGGTGCCCGCCGCACCGACGCCGCCTATCAGGGTCTGGTTGCCTGGAGCAGATCGCCCGACGACTTGATCGTTATGGGACCGGGCCAGGGCTCCGCGTTCGGGAGCGTTCCGGCAGAGACGGTGGCACGGCTCCCGCAGGTCACCGCCGCAGCGGAACTGACCGGTTTCACTGCGCTGGAACCGGCTACGATAATCCTCCTGGCCCCCGCGGACGGCGGCATCCCGGGATCATTCTGGCGCCGGAAACTGCTGGCGGGCCGCCTACCCGCCCCGGATCAGCCAGGTCAGGTTGACATCTCCTTCACCGTGGCACAGTCGCAGCACCTAGGGGTGGGCGGCACGCTGCGCGTGGTGCTGCTTGGCGCCACCGGCAAGCCGGTCCCGTTCCGGTTCCGCGTGGCCGGGATCGATGCGGCGCCAGGTGAGTTCCCACCGCAGTACGGATTCGGCGACGATATGGTCTGGGCGACGCCGGCCTTCGGCCGGCAGCACGCCAGCCAGCTGCTGAGCGGTGTTGGTGTTGCGCTGCGGCTGCGGCACGGGACCGCGAACGTATCCACCGTGGAGAGCGAGCTTATTCGCGCGACGGGCGGCAAGCCAGTCAGTTACTACTCGCTCGATCCTCAGGCGGTCAATACCGAGCATTCCATCCATCTGCAGGCTGTGGCGCTGTGGCTGCTGGCCGGGCTGCTGGCGGTGCTCGGGCTGCTGATCGTGGGCCAGCTGCTGGCCCGGCTTACCGTCTTGGAATCGGCCAGCTTCGGCGCGCTGCGCGCGGTGGGGATGAGTCCCGCCCAGCTGACTGCGGCCGGGCTGATCCGGGCCGCGCTGATCGGCTCGGCCGGGGCCGTGATCGCGGCCGTGCTCGCGCTCGCGGCGTCGCCGCTGTTTCCGGTCGGGCTGGCCGCCGTCGCCGAGCTGCACCCGGGCGTGGACGCCGACTGGCTCGTGCTCGGGCTCGGCATGGCCGGCGTCGTGATCGCGGCCGTGTCCTGCGCCGCCTGGCCGGCGCGCCGCGCCGCCACGGCGCCGTCCCGGCCCGCCGTCGTCCCGCCCCGCCGCCTGCGGGCCGCATCGGCTCTTGCCCGGGCGGTCAAGCCAGTTGCCGCGGCTACGGGGATCCGGCTGGCGCTGCACCGCGGGGCCGGCCGCACCGCGGTGCCGGTGCCCAGCACAATCACTGCTGCTGCCGTCGGAATTAGCGGGCTGAGCGCCGCGATAGTGTTCACCGCCAGCCTCGGCCACCTGCTCGCCACGCCCAGGCTCTATGGGGTGAGCTGGGATGCGCTCGTCGAGAATCTGCAGAACGGGTCGATGGCGCCTGCCGCGCACAGCATTGCCCGCGACCTCCAGGTCTCGCGGTGGTCAGGGACGTACGTGGCTGTTCCGCTGCAGATCCGCGGCGTCCAGGTCGGCGCGATCACGACGGGCCCGGGCCCCGACGGGTCGCTCACCGCGGTGCCTTTGCAGGGGAATCCGCCCCGCGAGGCGGGCGATATTGTCCTGGGGGAGCGCACGCTCGCCGCCATTCACGCCCGCATCGGCGACACGGTCAGCGAAACGTCAACCAGCCGGCCATCCTTGCAGCGCCGGATCGTCTCGTAGTGCTCAATGCGCGCGCCGGCCCTGATGCGCTCCAGGATTTGTGGTTCCTCACCCTTGAGATGATCGGGAAAGATCGTGGTGATCGGTTTGCCGATCATTTCTTCGGCGGAATATCCGAACAGATGCTCGGCGCCCGGATTCCAGCTGATGATGCGTCCGGTCAAATCTTTGCTGACGATGGCATCGTCGGAAGATTCCACGACGCTGGCGAGCCGCCGGCGCGCCTCTTCGCCGCTGCGCCGGTCGGTGACGTCCAGGAGCGAAGCAATCCAGCCTTCGACACTCCCGGCAGCGTCGCGTTCGGGCCGGTAGGCGATGGCAAGCCTGCGGATGCCGCTGTGCGGAAATTCCAACTCACATTCGAAATCTACCGACTCGCCGTCCAATACCGCATCGATATAGGGCTGCAGAGTGCGCAAGCCACGAACGCCAATCACGGCATCGACGCGTTTGCCAATGACTTCGTCGCGCTCGCGGCCGGTGAGATGCGCATAGGCTTCACTGACGAAGCGGTAGCACAAATCGCGGCCGCAGCGCACCAGCATGAACGGCGTGCGATTGATGACCGATTGCAGCTCCGCCTCACTGGCGCGCAGCGCCTCTTCCGCGCGCTTGCGTTCGGTCAGCTCTTGGAAACTGCAGACCGCGCCATCGATGCGTCCTTCCGCAT
>Ga0187780_10001974_pt1 | contig 15443 bp, 9 predicted proteins | sample 1015_Q2_SP10_20__FD_132429 | JGI IMG/M metagenome (GOLD analysis project Ga0187780, IMG submission 132429) | Tropical peat soil microbial communities from peatlands in Department of Meta, Colombia - 1015_Q2_SP10_20_MG | ecosystem: Environmental > Terrestrial > Soil > Wetlands > Peat | place... | reverse complement strand
GCCGTCCACGGTGCTCAGGCTGGGCGCCCAAGGAACAAACAGGCGGCCGACACCGAGAGTAATTGGCGAATACGGGCTTTCGTAAGTCAAGCCGATGCGGTAGGTGCGATTGACGAGATCGGTAAGCGTCTGCGTCGGAGCGCCAGGAGTGGTAGCAGAACTGGTTCCCATATTGCCGCGCCATGCACCAACGAAATTCCAGTAGGTTCCCCCGATATTGCGCATGTCGGCGTCGATCACCAGACCCGTTTGCCGGGAACTGAATCCGCCTGACTCGCTGGTGTTGCCGTAGTCGAAGCCGATGCGGCCGCGCAACCGCTCCATGGGGGTTAAGCGGGTCTCTTGCGCTTCCTTGGTTTCGCGCACCTCTTCATCGAGAGGATCGCCGGAGGTGAAGGTCAGAACGATGGGATATTTGTCGTCGTCAGCGGCCAATTCGGTCTGGTGGCGGCTGAGAACGCTCTCGGGAGTAAGAAACGCGGCTTGACCGACCTTCAATTCGGCATTGGCCTTGACGACGTCGCACACCGCGGAAGAATCGGAGACGGAGGAGATCACTAATTCTGCGACGTGGTCGTAACCGCGATACTGAATGCCATCTGCGATGACGCCATCCGGCGGAGCTTCGACGACGGAGAGCTTCATGCCCTCCTGCAAATCGGCGTTGCGCCCGGCCTCAATATAGATGGTGCTGTCTCCAACGTACTTGACGCGGAATACCACCGGCCTTTTGCTGGCCGAATCGGAAGGGTTAGGAGGAGGCGCGACCGGGCCCTCGGGAACTTGCGCGCGAAGCGGGAGAGAAAAGGCAGCACAAAAGATCGTGGCAATCAGCGCCAGAATCCAAACGTGCGTGAGAGGGCCTCGCATAGACAGCCCTTGCATGATGGTGCAACTTGCCACGTGAACCGTTCCCCCAGAGAATGTTTCAGCCGGCACGCCGGAACTGCTTGTTTTTTTCCTGGCCAACGCAACAGAAACCGCCTGCGGATCGCGTCAGCCCTGCTGCGTCAACTCTTATGGCAATTCACGCAAATCGTGGCGTTGTACGTGTAACCGCTCACGCCGTCATGATCGTTGTTCGTATTCTGCTGATTCGTGTGCGGCGAATTCACGCCCGTGTGACACGCGTTGATACAAGAAAAGACCGCATAATTCGTGGAGTTGATGTGGCAATCGGCGCAGGCTGAGCCATGATGCGGAATCTGGAAATAGCTGTGGCTGAAGACCGCGCCGGTCCAAGCGGTCGTGACCCAAGTGGTGTGGCAAGACGTGCAGGTAGTGGGATAGGAAGCCGCAACGTGATTCGGCACGTTCGAGCCGTAGGTCTGAGCATTGGTAAAGTACGACTGATGGCAACTGTAGCAATCCGTGGTCGGATAGCCGGTAGTGTAGTTGCCGCCGATGTGGCAGTCGGTGCAGGCATTCACCATCGGGCCGATCGCTCCGGTAACCGCAGTACGCGGCGGCAGCATGTGCGGACCTTGCAGAGCGAAGCCCGTGGTGCTGTGGTCAAACTTTCCGTCGGTCCAGAGCACGGTGTCGTGGCAGGTGGAGCAAAGCGAAGTTGGGAAGCTTGCGGTGATGTGGTTCGGAACGTTTCCGCCGTAAGTCGGTGTGCTGTTCCAAGCCGCCTGGTGGCAGCCGTAGCAATCGGTGTTCGCGGCAGTGAAATTGTAGTTGTTGTTGGTGTGGCAGTCCGTGCAGGCGCTCACTTTTCCTGCGGGAGCCAGTTGGTGCGAGCCCGTCAGCGGCCAGCCGGTGACGCTGTGATCGAAAACGACATTGGTCCACAACGTGGGACTGTGGCAGGACGAGCAGTTCGCAGCGGCGAAGGGTGGGCCAGCGCTGGAGTGCACGGGATTGTTCGTCTGCTGCCAGGTGGTGAGGTGGCACTGGGAGTTGCCGCAGTCGGTCGGCGCGATCTGCAAATTGTAGTTCGCGTTGAGGTGGCAAGAAGAGCAGGGCACATTGGCGTGTCCGTTGGTCAGAGGAAAATTGATGGGCGGCGCGGCGTGGTTGACGCCCGTAGCTCCGAGCCAGCTATCAAACGTGTGACAGGTGTCGCAGGTTTGCGGAAATTGCAGCGAAATGTGGCTCGGGCTGGTCGTATTCTGAAAATCAGTTTGGTGGCAGGAGATGCAAGCGGTTGACAGTCCCTGGTATTGCCCGACGGCGGCGCTCTTGTGGCAATCGTCGCACTGAACGGCAGCGTGGGCGCCCAGGAGCGGGAAGCGATTCTCGTGATCCTTGAGCTGCTGGACGGCGATATTCCAGCTTTGGACGGTGTGACACTCAGCGCAGTTGGTGCCCATCTTGCGGTTGTGAATATCGGTGTGGCAGTCCTCGCAGTTTTTGCCGACATCGGTGAAAACCGGTTTGACGTGGCACTGCGTGCATTGCACTTTTTCGTGCATGCCGCGAAGGGGATACTTGGTTTTGTTGTGATCAAACTCGGGGTTGGAGCGAATAGGGCGCCAGCCAGCGGCGGTGTGGCAGTTTTCGCAGGGAACGGCTAGAGCGCCGTGGGGACTTCGAGTGGTCCGCTCCTGGGGCGGCTGAGCGGGAGGATTGGCCGGCTGCCACGCAAAAAGCAGGAGCCAGGTCAGAGCATGAAGAAACAGCTGCGTAACTGCCCCCTCAAGAAAGACTTACCCACGATCCGTCTTCGTCGGCCGGGAGGAACAGCGAGACAGAGAATTTCTGGTATCAATTAAGTTTGAAGTCCCGGAAGGCCCTCAAACAACTGTACAGGTGGTCAGTTGTTGGTCAGGGGTAATGAATGGCCCTAAGTTGTATTCTTTTCAATTCCTTACAGCCCAGACAGGGGAACCCTAACTGGTGCATGAAAACCAGGAAAATTCAACGGGTTCGGGCCGAATCGACGTTTAAGAGGAAGCCGGTTGCAACGGTTTCACATCAGGGCCATGGCAGTCGGAGCACTTTGACGGCACTTGCTTATAAACAATGACGAGCTTGTCGCCGACCAACCGAGTCTGAGTGTGGCACTTGTTGCAGGCTACGTTAACATGCCCCGCTTGCAGCGAAAAGTGCGTCCGCGTGTCGTGATTGAAAGTGGAGGGGACCCAGCGCAGTGAGTTGTGACAATCCGCGCAGGGCGTTTTGCCGGCTTTCGCAAACTGGCCCGCATGAGCGTCCTTGTGGCAATCCTCGCAGATTTGCGAGGTGCCCTTGAACTGCACTTCTTGTGCGCCCACCGGAGTCACGTGACAGGCACCACATTTCACGGCGCGATGCGCGCCGAGCAGAGGAAACTTCGTTCTGGAATGGTCAAAGCCATTCACGTCGGCCCAGGAGCGCGTGTTGTGGCAGGCTTCGCAGCCGAGCGGAGTACCATCGGCGCGGCGTTGCGCCATGCGGCCGTTGAATTCGCCCTTGTGCGGATCGTTGTGGCAACCGGTGCAGGTCAAATCGCTCCAGCGGAAAGGAAGGATTTTGTCGGTGCGGCCGGCGGCACCGACTTTGTGGCACTCGTTGCAGGCGACGGAAGCATGCGCGCCAGTAAGCGGATAACGGGACTTGCGGTGCATGGCCACGGTGTAAGTGCTGAGATGGAAGTCTCGAACCGTATGACAATCCTCACAGCGGTTCTGATGAGGCGCAGCAGCGAACTGGCCGTCGTGCTCGTCCTTGTGGCAGTCGAGGCAGCCGGCAAATTTCACTTTGTAGATGGTGTCTTTGCCGGCGGGCGAATGGCATTTGTCGCATTTGACTGCGCTGTGCTTGCCTTTGAGTGGGTAATTGGAAGTGTCGTGTTCCTTCACACCAAATAGCGACGGTTTCCAGCCGTCGACCGTGTGGCACTCCGCGCATTCGCCTTTCTTTGGACGAGCTTCAAACTGGCCTTTGTGCGGGTCGGGCTTGTGACAGTCGTTGCAATTGGCGAAAAGCAATGGCTTTTTGAAGTCGCCGTTGACGTGGCAATCCGCGCAGGCCACCGTGGTGTGTTTGCCGAGCAGCGCGTATTTCGTCCTGGAATGGTCGAATGCAAAACCCTGGAGAAGCTTCTTCCAGCCGGCCGTGGTGTGACAATCCTCGCAGCGCTTGGGCTTGAATGAGCCCTTGTGCGGGTCGACGTGGCAGTCGATGCATTCGGCGAACTTCATGTCTTTGTAGCGGACCGGCCCGCCGGGCGTGTCAGGCTTGTGGCACTTCTCGCAAGGAACCTGGATGTGCTGACCGGTCAAGGGATAACGCGTCTTGGAATGATCGAACTGCTTCGCGGCCTTCCAGTCGGTGAAGTTGTGGCACTGCAAGCAGTTGTTGCCGAGTTGGCCTCTGTGGGGATCTTTGTGGCAGGTCACGCAATCCTGAGAAAGGCCGAAAAAGGATTTGGAAAGATCCTTGTACTTAATGAGCGCACGCTCTTCGCCGACCATGTACATGGGTGCGTGGCATTTTCCGCAAGCGACGCCGGAGTGCTTCCCTTCGAGGTTGTAGCCGGTCAGACGGTGATCGAACTGTTTTTGCGAAGGCTCCCAGTGGATGAGGGCAAAGTCCTCACCGTTATGCTCCAAGTGGCAGCGAACGCAGTCTTTGCCATTGGGATTGCGCATCTGAATCTGATAGTGGTAGCCATGCTTGGCGGAGAGGCGCGCGGCGATTTCCTTATGGCAATCCAGGCATTTGAACGTGGGCGCGCTGGCGCCGAATATGTGGCAACTGGCGCACTGCGTCGTGCCGGTCAGGGATTGGTGGGCTTTGGAAAGCGGGCCCGGAGAAATTTGCGCGCGCAAAGGTGAGGTGAGAAGAACCGCTAGAAGCGAAAGGAGACATGCGCCGGCCCACCGGAATGGAGTAATGAGGTTTTTGGATACACCCTTCGCCCGAAGCTCGAAGCAGTGCAAGCAACCCTCCGTGGGGCGGACGTCAGCGTCCGGAGCAGGAGCCTGTGGCCAGGTTGTTACAACGTAGCATGAGGAAAGGAAGCCAGGACGGAGCGCCGTCTTTTCCGTGTGTCTATTTCGAAAAGACTGTTCGAAGGAACAGTAAATTTTAGGGCTTCCAGCCCCATCGTTCAGCTCTAGGTGGACCGAAGGCCATTCGGCACCAGGGGCAAGTTGTTAAGGCGAATGCCCGTAGCGTCGAACAAGGCGCTGCCAATGGCCGGGGCAATGGCCATGATGGGCGTTTCGCCGGCGCCCGCCGAAGGAATGTCCTTGCGGTCGAGGAGGACGGCTTCGATTTCCGGGACGTCGCGAAAACGCGGGACGCGATAGCTCGCAAAGTGGCGGTTGGTGATGCGGCCGTTTTCAAACTCGATGGCTTCGAAGAGTGCGCCGCCGAGGCCCTGAATGACCGCGCCGACAACCTGGTTGCGCAGACCGTCGGGGTTCACGATCGCGCCGCATTCGAAGGCTTCGACAACGCGAACGACGCGCACCGCGCCGGAGGGTTTGTCCACGACAACTTCAACACAAGTTGCGACGTAGCTTCCCTTCTCATAGCCACAGGCGAGGCCGAAGCCTTGGCCTTCTTGCGTTTTCTTGCGCGGCCACCCGAAGGATTTTGCCGCAGCCTCTAGAACCGCGCGCATTCGCGGCTCCGAAAGGTTTTTCATGCGGAACTCAAGCGGATCGAGCTGCGCGACGCGCGCGAGCGCGTCCATGTGGACTTCGCGGGCAAAATGATTCGCGGTGGCGGCGAGGCCGCGATAGGAACCGCTGCGCAAAACCAAAGGCACCTGGTGATATTCCGTGTGCTGATTGGCAACGACATAAGGCGTTTCGATCGCGGACATGCCCGAGTGATAGTTGTGAAATTCCCAAGCCGTCAGTTTGCCATCGCTGTCGATGCCGCTTTTCACTTCGATGACGCCCGCAGGACGGAAGTACGCCCATGTGAATTCTTCTTCGCGGGTCCAGACGACTTTGACGGGCTTGCCCGCGGCGCGCGCCAGTCGTGCGGCTTCAATTGCCGCATCACTGGTGTGTTTCCCGCCGTACGCAGCGCCAGTATCCGGGACGATGACGCGAACATCGCTCTCCGACATATGAAAAATGCTGGCGAGTTCGTCGCGATTGGCGAACGGCCGCTGCGTTCCGGTCCAGACGGTGAGCTTGCCGTCGGCGAATTGGGCCACGGCGGCGCGGGGCTCGAGCGGAGCATGCGCGATGTAAGCCACATTGTAAGTGGCATCGAGACGATGCGCGGCAGCGGAAAGACCTTCTTCGACGGAGCCTTTCTGTCTGCGGAAACGCTCATTCGACGTTGGTTCGGCGTTCTTCTTGAGGTAGGAAAAAATTTCTTTGTCCGAGATTTGCGGCACTTCCTTCCATTGCGCGCGAATAGCAGCGAGAGCTTTCTGGGCTTCGTGCGCGCTGGGGGCGGCCACTCCGACAAGATCGCCGTCCCGAACAACCACAACGCCTGCCATCGCTTTTGCCGCGCTGTCGTCGCAGGAAGTAAGCGTGGCGCCAAAAGAAGGCGGGCGAAGGATTTTGCCGTACAGCATGGCGTCGAGGCGTAAATCGCTGGTGTATTGGTGACGCCCGGTGACGAAGGCGCGGCCATCGACTTTGGGAAAAGGCTTGCCGGCAATTTTCCAATCCGTAGCGGGAGTGATGGGATCTTCCGCGGGCAGATTTTGCGCAAGCGCTTTGCCGCGCGCGAGTTCCGCGTAGCTCAGGGACCGCTTTGAAGCGGGGTCTGTGATTTTTGCGTCGGCGGCCACTAATCCTTCGGGCGCGACATTCCATTCTTTCGCGGCAACTCCAATGAGCAGATTGCGCGCGGCTTCCGCGACGCGGCGGAATTGCGGCGTCATCGTCGGCGTGGTGCGGCTGCCAAACGTGCCGGCGTCAAAAGGGGTCAACGTTGTATCGGCCATCACGAGGCGGACACTCTCGAAGGGCACGCGGAGCTCGTCGGCGAGGGTTTGCGACACGGATGTGCGGATGTTCTGGCCCATTTCGGCTTTGCCACTGAATCCGGTGACAATGCCGTCTTCCCCGATATGCAGCCATGAGGTGATTTCCTTTGGAAGCTCTTCGGAGTGAAAGGACGGCGAGCCGGGCGCGGTTTCCTGGGCAGCGAGCGCGTCTTTCGCAACCGCAAAGACGGCGATGCCCGCTCCAAGAATTTTGAAGAAGTCGCGGCGGGCCAATTCAAACTGATGGATGGGTACGGCGGTAAGTTCGTAGCGTTCCGGTTCGGCGATCAGCTGATTTGTGTGGTTGTTCATCGCGCGTGCTCCTGCATAGACTTCGCCGCTTGCTGTACCGCGGCGATGATGCGCGGGTGCGTTCCGCAACGGCAAACGTTGCCTTGCAAAAATTGCACGATGTCCGCCTGGCTCGGATTCGCGTTTGTTTGCAGCAGGCCGACGCTGCTCATCACCATTCCCGAGGTGCAGTAGGCGCACTGAAATGCGCCGGCATCGAGAAAGGCCTGCTGCACGGGATGCAACTTGCCGTCTTTTTCGAGTCCTTCGATCGTAGTTACAGGTTTTGCCGCGGCGGCGCTGACCGGGATCTGGCAGGAGCGCCGCGGCGCACCGCCAATCAAGACGGTGCACGCGCCGCACTGCCCTTCTCCGCAGCCGTACTTTGTGCCGGTGAGTCCAAGTTCATCGCGCAGGACGTAGAGAAGCGGGGTGTCGGGAGGATAGCTGACGGCATAGCGCTTGCCGTTGACTTCAATTTCGATCGGCTGAGCCATGGGACCTCCTCAGCACTAAAATTCTCCGCCCGATCACTGCTTGTGGCAAGTGTCGCACGCGGTTTTCGCGTGATTCATTTCGTGGCAATTCAGGCAGACGTACATGGTCGTGACACTGGTGACTTCGGACATGGCGTCCAGTTCGCGCACCTGGCCGTGGCAGGTCTCGCAATTCACTCCCGCTTGCAAATGAGGACGATGGCTCCAAGTCACGCCAGGCAACACATTGTAAACACGCACCCAAGGAATGGGCTGCTTCGATTTCGCAAACCCAGTGAGTTTTTGAATGGCAGGCTTGTCTTTGGCAATGGTCACATGACACTGCATGCATTTGTCCGTAGCGGGAAAGGTCATCAACTTTCCAGGCTCGGGATTCGTGTGACAGTCCTTGCAATTCAATCCGAAAGCCAGATGTTTTTTGTGGCTGTAAGGAATGGGCTGTGCGGGCGCAGGATGTTCGCTTGGATTGTCGGGCACCATGCTCTTTGCCGTCGTTGACGAGGCCGCCTGCTTTGCAGGCAATGCTCCCGCGACAAGCAAGAAAGCACCGAGGCATTGCGCGGTAACCATCCATAATACTTTTCTCCAAATCATCATGACCATCGCTCCTGAAGCAGAAACCTCACTCGCTTCCCTGCTGCGTTTATGCTTTCTTGCTTACCACTTCCTCGATGCTCGTGCCCAAATCCTTGAGAATGACGATAGCTGCGTTTCGTCCGGGGCCGCCCGTAACGGAACCACCGGGATGCGTGGTCGCGCCCGTTTGATATAAGCCGGGAATCGGCATTTTGTGCTGGGCCCATCCGGGCATCGGACGCATGGCACCGACTTGCGATGCGCTTTGCGCGCCGGCGTGCGCGCTGCCGTGCCAGAAATGAGGATTCATCCGTTCGAGGTCGAGCGGGCTTTCGATAAATCGCGCGAGAATTTTGTCTTCCGTCAGATTAGGCGTATACCGCCGCAAAAATTTCATATAGCCGTCGGAAACTTCCTGCTTGATTTTGTCCCAGTGCTCGGGGCCTTCTTTCAATTCATAGGGCTGCCAGCCGATCACTTTGATCGTGTGCATTCCCGCGGGAGCGCGCGTCGGGTCCGCTGCGGTGCAGCAAATAATTTGCATGGCCGGGTCTTCGAGATTGATCACGCCACGCGCATCGTCGTAGCCAAAGCGCAGTGCCCGCTCCGGTGAGACCAGGATGCCAGCCTCGACCGGCGAGAGCGTGCCTCCCTCGATGGGAAATTTCGGCGGCTCGCTCGCCGCGCAATGCGTGACGAACATCGCGTGCTCGGCTTGCCAGGTGTTGACGCCATCGATGAAGTCCGGTCCCCAAATCTCGCGCGGCGCCATGTCCACCAGTTGCTTGATGTGGATGGTCGAGATCACGGCTTTCTCCGCGCGATACGAGCTGCCGTCGCTGCACTCGACGCCGACGCAACGGCCGTTTTCCACGATCAGCCGGCTGACCCACTTGTTGGTGAGCAGCACGCCGCCGTGCGCCTCGATGAGGCGTGCCAGGGCTTCGGTCAGCTTTCCCGATCCGCCTTTTGGAAGTGGACGGCCGGAATGCTGCTGGCGGGCGGTGCCGTAAGCGAGGCGTCCGGTCATCGGCGCGTCCGGCGGTTCGGCGGCGAGATGCGACATGTAAAGAAAGAACGTACGGCAGTGTTCTTCTTCAAACGTGTCGCGAATGATTTCCCACGCCGACATCGCGAGCCGACGTTGCCACAGCTTGCCGCGCGGGATTTGCCCCAACTGGTCGTTGAGGGGTTTTCCAAAACCAATTGGCGTGAAGCTCGCTCCCACCAGGATGGGCTTGATGGAATCAAATTCCGCCAGCATTTTGCGGTAGGCTTCCGCGTCTTTTTTCGAAAATTTCGCAAATTCCGCGCAAGTGCGGTCCACGTCGCGCCACTGGGTCAGATAGGTTCCGTCGGCAAACGGAATATGAAAGATGGGATCGGGATCGACGTATTCGAGGCCGAAGTCGCCGAGGTTGAGCTCGTCGTTCTTGATCATTGGGTTGTCGAGCAGAAAGGCGTGAGACGTGGAACAAACGTCATCGTGGAAGCCTCGCAAGGTCAATTGCGCGGTTTTGACACCGCCCCCCACCTTTGGGCGGCCTTCGAGCAGCAAACAGCGAAACCCCGCTTTCGCGAGGTACGCCGCGGTGATCATGCTGTTGTGGCCGGCGCCGGCGACGACGAAATCGAAGCGGTCGGAGCTCGGAGCTTGGGCTCCCAACGAAAATGGCGTGACCACCAACGGAGCGAGTGCGGTGGTTTTTACAAATTCGCGGCGGCTGATCGTGCTCATCTGGACTCTCCTTCCAGAGAAAGCTTCAGGCGTTCTTTTTCACCACTTCCTCAATGCTCGTCCCAAAATCCTTCAGCATGACGGCCGCAGCATTACGCCCCGGGCCACCGGTGACGGAACCGCCGGGATGCGTCGTCGCGCCGGTTTGATACAAACCGGCGATCGGCATGCGATGGGACGCCCAGCCCGGTACCGGGCGCATCGCGCCTGATTGCGACGGGCCCGAGCCGCCCGCGTGACAACTGCCGTGCCAGTTGTGCGGATTCATGCGCTCCAGGTCGAGCGGGCTCTTCACAATGCGCGCGAGAATTTTGTCGTCGGTCAAATTCGGCGAAAAGCGCCGCAGGAAATTCAGGTTCGCATCCGAAACTTGATCCTTAATTTTGTCCCAATGCTCCGGGCCTTCTTTCAGTGCGTAGGGATGGTACGCGACAATTTTGATGGTGTGCATGCCCGCCGGCGCGCGCGTGGGATCGGCAAGGCTGCAACAGATCACATGAATGGATGGATTTTCTGTGTTTGCGGCGCCGCGGGCGAAATCATAACTCATGCGCAAGGCGCGGTCCGCGCTGGGCATCAATCCGGAATGCACGGGCGAGAGCGTGCCGTCTGCGACCGCGTATTTCGGCGGCTCGCTCGTCGCGTAGTTCGTTTCAAACAGCGTGAGGCCCGCTTCCCACGTATCCACGCCATCCAGGAAATCCTGGCCCCATAGTTCGCGCGGCGCCATGTTCACCAATTGTTTGATATGAATCGTGGAGACTACCGCGCGTTCGGCGCGATACGACGAGCCGTCTTCGCATTCCACGCCAATGCATTTGCCGTTTTCGATGATCAGCGCTTTGACCCACTTGTTGGCGAGGATTGTGCCGCCATGGGCTTCGATGAGGCGCACGAGCGCAACCGTCAACATGCCGGAGCCGCCTTTGGGAAGAGGCCGGCTTTCGCGTTGCTGATGCAGCGGTATGTACGCGACGCGGCCGGTCATGGGATCGTCCACCGGCTGGAGCGGATACGGGCAGCCCATCATGAACGCGCGGCAGTGGTCATCCTCGAAAGTGTCGCGAATGATCTCCCAAGCGGACATTGCCAGCCGCCGCTGCCAGAGCTTTCCGTGAGGATGATCGGCGAGACGCTCGTTGATGGGCTTTCCAAAACCAATCGGAGTGAACGCAACTGCGTTCAGTAGCGGCTTGACCGTTTCGTATTCCTCGATCATCCGCCGGTACGCTTCGCCGTCTTTTTTGGAGAACTTCGCGAACTCGGCGCAAGTCCGGTCGAGATCGCGCCATTGCGTAAGATAGCTGCCGTCGGGAAACGGCATGTGATAGACGGGGTCGGGATAAATATATTCGAGACCGTAATCGCCAAGCTTCAGCTCATTCTCACGGAGAAGCGGGTTGCCGTGGATTCCGTTGTGCGCCGAAGAGCAAATGTCGTGTTTAAATCCGCGCAGCGTCAATTGCGCGGACTTCACGCCGCCGCCAACGAGCGGCCGTCCTTCGAGCACCACGCAGCGAAAACCTGCTTTGGCGAGATACGCCGCGGTGATGAGGCTGTTGTGCCCAGCCCCTGCAACGACGATGTCATATCGGTCAGCCATGAACGTAGTCTCTCGTTAGCTCTCCGCTTCCAATTGCATCTGTCTCCAGCTCAGATTGGTTTGGAGCGTCTCGGCGGTGACTTCTTTCTCCCAGCGCGACACCACCATCGCCGCGACGCCGTTTCCAATCATGTTGACGGTTGCGCGGCACATGCTCATGAACCGGTCGATCCCGAGAATCAGAGCCATCCCTGCGACCGGAATCGTGGGAATGACGGTCATCGTAGCCACCAGCGCGATAAAGGAAGCTCCCTGGATCCCACTGGCGCCCTTGGAAGTCAGCACGGCCACCGCCAGAATGGTGAGTTGTTGGAGCAGTGTTAGATGCGTATTGGTGGCTTGCGCCACGAAAAGAGCCGCCAGCGTCATATAAATGCTTGTGCCGTCCGTGTTGAACGTGTACCCGGTCGGCACCACCAACCCCACGAGCCCCTTGGAGCAGCCCAGTTTTTCGAGTTTCGCCATCAACGACGGCATCGCCGGTTCCGAGGAGCTTATCGCCAGGACCAAAAGAATCTCTTCCTTGATGTACCAGAGGAATTGCAATATCCCGAACCCGGCGGCGCGTGCTACCAGCCCAAGCACGAGCGCGATAAAGAGCGCTGACGTCAGGTAAAAAATGGCGATCAACTTGAGAAGCGGACCAAGCGACGCGAGCCCATATTTGCCGATGGTGAAGGCCATCGCGCCGAACGCTCCGATGGGCGCGAGCTTCATCAGGATGTTGACGACGCCAAATACCGCGTGCGTCAACGCATCGAATAAATCCACCAGCGGCTTGCACCGCGATCCTACCGCCGACAAGGCGAACCCGAAAAGCACGGAGACGAGCAGCACTTGCAGGATGTCGCCCTTCGCGAAGGCGTCCACTACCGTGGTCGGAATAATGTGCATCACATATTCGGCAACGCTTTGCGCCTTGGCCTGTCCTGCGTAGTCGGCCACCGCTTTCGCGTCCAGTGTCGCGGCATTGATATTGAATCCGCTGCCCGGATGCGCGAAGTTGCCCACCAGCAGCCCGATAAACAATCCCAAAGTCGATACGACCTCGAAATAAATCAGCGCCTTCCCGCCGACGCGGCCGACTTTCTTGAGGTCCTCCATGCCCGCGATGCCCGTCACCACGGTGCAAAAAACAATCAGCGTGATGATCATCGTGATCAACCGGATGAAGCCGTCGCCCAACGGTTTCATCGCTACCGCCGTTGCCGGCCGAAGATAACCAAGCACGATGGCGATAGCGATTGCCATCAGCACTTGAAATGACGAATTCGCGTAAAAACGCTTCTTGCGCGGAGTTTGCGTTGTCATAGTGAGGGCCGGGAGATGCGCGGCGCGAAAGAACTCTCATTCCCTCCCGAAGAAATTTTCGTTCGAACCGCTACAGCAGTTTTCCCGGCTCGCGAATGGCATCTGCCAACTCGCTCAAGAACTCTGCCGCTCTTGCTCCGTCCACGACCCGGTGATCGCTCGATAGGGTCATGGTCATCACGGGCCGCACCGCAGGCTTTCTGTCGATTGCCACCACGTGTTCGGAAATCGTGCCCACGGCCAGAACCGCGGCTTGCGGCGGCGTGATGATCGCACTGAACGCGTCGACTTTGTACATGCCCAGATTGCTCAGGGTGAAAGTTCCGCCGGTGATGTCGGCGGGCCGCAGTCTCCCGGCGCGCGCGCGCTCGGTGAGTTCGCGACGCTGCAGAGAAATCTCCGAAAGTTTCAGCGTGTCTGCTTTGTGAATCACGGCACCGACCACGCCATCCTTCACGGCCATCGCTACACTGATGTTCACATCAGCATTGCGGCGAATGGTTTCGCCTGTCCAACTCGCATTCATTTTCGGGTGCTTCGCAAGAGTGCGTGCAATCAGCGAGATCAGCAGATCCGTGATCGTCGTCGTTGCGCTTTGTGATTTTTCGGTAGCTTCGCTGAATTTCTTTTGCGCCGCAATCAACTCGCTGGCATCCACGTCACGCGCCAGGAAAAAATGCGGCACGCTCGTCCAGCTTTGCGTGGTGCGCTCAGCCATCAGCCGCGCGACCTGGCTCAGCGGCTCCAACGCCGTTGGAGTTGGCGTGGTTGAGGCCGCCGCAGCCGCTGCGCCTCGCGAGTCCGCAAATTTCTGCACGTCTTCCGCAGTGATGACGCCCTCAGGTCCCGTTCCGCTCACCAGGGTGAAGTCAACGCCCAGTTCTTTCGCCAGCCGGCGCGCCTTCGGCGAAATTTGTGGAATTATCGCAGCGGTCTTCGTCGCCGCGGGTGCAGCAGCCGCTTCGGCAGCGTGCGGCACCGCGCCGCTGGTCGCGCGCGCGCTGGGCACAACGGACGTGGCCTTCGCCGGCGGCTGCTCGCCCGGCGCGACCAGCCACGCAATCGTCTCGCCCACGGGGATCACTGCTCCAATGTCCGCCGTGATTCCCGCCAAAATCCCGTCGCCGGGCGCTTCCACTTCAACGACTGCTTTGTCGGTTTCAATCTCCAGCAGCGGCTCGCCCTTACTGACGCGCTCTCCTTCTTTTTTCCGCCACGCCAGCAGCTTCCCGGTCTCCTGCGCCATTTCCAGCGCCGGCATCACCACACTCATCGCCATAGTTTTTCCCAAGCATCCACAAACGCGTGTCGTCAGTCCGTGGCCGCAACTCCTTCCGCTCTCGCGCTGGCCTCGATCATTTCCCGAACGTGGCGGCTCGGCGCTTGCTCATTTTCGCGCGTGGTGGACAGCGGTCCATTCACGGTGAAATAGTGCGCGCCCGCCACCATCAGCTTCTCGGCGGGGAAGCGCGTGATCACTTCGTGCCCCGTAGCCGTCACTACAATTTCTTCCTCGATGCGCGCGGCGCTCCAGCCGTCGCTTGAGGGCCAAAACGTTTCGAGCGCAAACACCATTCCCGGCTTGATCTCGTGCGAATGCTCCAGCGAAACCAAACGGCTAATCACCGGCTTCTCCCAAATCGCCAGCCCGATGCCGTGCCCGAATTGCAGCGCGAACGCCGCTTCTTCGTCCGGAAATCCGAACTCTTCCGCCTTCGGCCAAACGGAAGCAATTTCCGCGGTCGTTCTTCCCGGCCGAACCAGTTCGATTGCCGCGTCCAGATAGTCGCGGCAGCGCTTGTACGCATCGACCATCGCGTGCGAGGCGTAGCCTATCGCGAAGCAGCGGTAGTAACACGTTCGGTAGCCCATGTAGGAATGCAGAATGTCGTAGTAAACCGGATCGCCGGGGCGCAGCACGCGATCGGAAAACACGTGCGGGTGCGGATTGCAGCGCTCGCCGGAAATTGCGTTTACGGCTTCCACGTATTCAGAGCCCAGGTCGTACAGAACTTTGCTGGCCAGCCCCACCGCCTGGTTCTCGCTCATGCCCGGCTTCATCGCGCGGTACAATTCGTCGTACGCCGCGTCCACCATCATCGCCGAGTGATTCAAGAGGGAAATTTCGTCCTGTGTTTTGATCACGCGGGCATCGCTCATCAACTGCTGCCCATCGACGATTTTGATGCCCTCGTTTTGCAGCGCGAAGAGGATCGGCGGCTCGACGACGTCGATTCCGAGCGGCTCCTTGTGCAGCCCGCGTTTTTCGAGCTCTACTTTGATTTTGCGCGCCACGTTTTCCGCGCGTCCCATTTCCGGCGACATCGCTCCGCGCAACAGTGGAATTCCCGCTCGCGACCGCTCTCCCAGCCAAGGGCAATTCTGCTGGTGATGCCGCGCGGCGCTGCCAAAATCCCACAAAATCGGCTCGTCATCTTGCGGCAGCAAACTGAACCGGCTGATTTTGTCTTGCGCCCACGTTCCGATGTGCGTCGCCGTCAGGTAGCGCACATTGTTCATGTCGAAGCAAAGCAG
>Ga0187780_10001973_pt1 | contig 15448 bp, 11 predicted proteins | sample 1015_Q2_SP10_20__FD_132429 | JGI IMG/M metagenome (GOLD analysis project Ga0187780, IMG submission 132429) | Tropical peat soil microbial communities from peatlands in Department of Meta, Colombia - 1015_Q2_SP10_20_MG | ecosystem: Environmental > Terrestrial > Soil > Wetlands > Peat | place... | reverse complement strand
GCGATGGGGACTTTGGGCACGTTATGGGGCTTGCGAGTCACTGGTGAAGAATTTCCTATCGAAGCTTCCATCTCCAAGGTTGAATCTGGCGGTAAGAAGTTCTTCACCGCCGTGATTCGGGACGTCACCCAACGTCAACGTGCTGAGGAAGCAGTACGAGACAACGAAGAGCGGCTCCGTTTGGCCATTCAGGCAGGAAAGATGTACGCCTATGAATGGGACGTCCCCAACAATGTGCTAGTGCGATCCCCGGAGTATGTTGACGTTCTCGGCCCGACGGAGCCGCGAACCGTGACCCCGATCCCCCTCGAGCAGGCCCTGGGAAGAATCCATCCAGACGACCGGAGGCACATTGTTAAAGCTATTGCTGAACGTTCGCCCCAAAAACCGACGGTCAACCTGAGCTATCGCGCCCTGGTTCCTGGCAAAGCTCCAGTTTGGGTGAGGAGTAGCGGGCGTGCGTTCTTCGACGGGCAAGGCAGAATGTTGCGGGTGGTCGGTATGGTAGCCGATGTCACCGATCAGAAATTGGCTGAAGAGAAGCTGAGAGAATACGAAAAGGCCGTGGAGGGTCTGGAGGAAATGATCGTAGTGGTTGACCGGGAATACCGCTATCTGGTCGCAAATCGCAAGTTCTTGAGCATGCGGCATCTGACAAGAGAACAAGTTGTCGGGCGTTTCGCCCATGAAATAGTGAGCAAGGATGCGTACGAGGCTGTCGTCAAGGAAAAGTTGGAAGAGTGCTTTCGAGGCAAAGTGGTCAGATACGAGATGAAATACACGTATCCTGAGATTGGCGAGAGGGACCTCTTGGTCTCATATTTTCCCATTGAGGGAACATGCGGAATTGATCGAGCCGCTTGCATTTTTCAGGACATCACTGAACGTAAGCGGGCGGAAGAGGCGGTTTCGGGCATCAGCCGAAAGTTGATTGAAGCACAAGAGCAAGAACGTGCCCGGATCGCCAGAGAGCTTCACGACGACATTGGACAAAGACTGTCGTTGATAATAGTGAACCTGGGCATCCTAGAACAGAAAATCCCTATTGAAAGAGCGATCGAGCACGCAGAGATTCACAATGTAGTGGACGAGCTGGACCAGCTTGTCACTGATGTCCACGACATTTCACACCGACTGCATTCTTCGAAACTGGAACATCTGGGCCTAGTGGCCGCGATCAAGGGTTTTTGTAAGGAATTTGCTGAGAAGCAACGGGTCGAAATCGACGTTCAAACTCACGATTTAGCGGATTCCATTTCGCCAGAGATTTCCGTTTCCTTATTTCGCGTGTTGCAAGAGGCCTTGCACAATGCTGTGAAGTACAGTGGGGTGGCGCATTTCGACGTCGCACTGTCGCAATCTTCCGGAGAAATTCAGCTTACAGTCCGCGACCGCGGCGCGGGGTTTGACCTCGACCATGCGATGAAAGGCCGAGGTCTCGGGCTCGCCAGTATGCAAGAGAGACTGAGACTCATCGATGGAGAGCTTTCGATCAAATCACAATTGGGCAGTGGCACGACAATTCATGCAAGCGTGCCCATCAAGTCCGGAAAACAAGTCGCCTAAGAATCAGTGCTTGGGCCGCCTTGCTGTCCCGACACCGATCACTCGGCACTTCACCTGATATGCTCATAAGTCTATAGCTTACTGGACATTAGATCCCCACTAGATCCCCAATCGAATAGCCAGCCTGGTAGTTCTGCACGCTGCAGGCCGATCGCTGAACTTCTATCGACTCCCGTGGCCCAGTTCGGCGTGATTTTCAACGTTAGTACATTTTACAGGTGTCACGTACCCATGCCGCTCTTAAGCTGACGTGGATCTAAGGAAAGGAGATCCACAAGATGCCTCAGAAAGTTCAAGAGATGCCAAAAAAGCCGAACATCCTCGTCATTTGGGGAGACGACATCGGGATAGAAAACCTGAGCTGCTACAGCCATGGAGTGATGGGTTACAGGACTCCTAACATTGATCGTCTCGCCAAGGAAGGCATAATGTTTACCGACTCCTACGGCGAACAAAGTTGTACGGCAGGCCGCGCGTCTTTCATCACGGGTCAGAGCGGCTTTCGTACCGGCCTCACCAAGGTAGGACTTCCTGGAGCAAAGCAGGGCTTGAAAAATGAAGACGCAACGATCGCGGAGCTCCTAAAGCCGTTGGGCTACGCAACGGCGCAATTCGGCAAGAACCATTTGGGAGACCGCAACGAGTACTTACCAACCGTTCACGGCTTCGACGAGTTCTTCGGTAACCTCTACCACCTTAACGCTGAAGAAGAACCTGAATTGCCCGATTATCCCAAAGACCCAGGGTTCAAGGAGCAACTCGGTCCGCGCGGCGTTCTACATTGCTGGGCAACAGACAAAGATGACCCAACTGAAGAGCCACGCTGGGGTCGAGTGGGAAAGCAGAAGATCGAGGATACCGGCCCACTGACCAAGAAGCGCATGGAGACCTGCGACGACGAATTCGGCACTGCCGCCAAGGACTTCATCACCAAACAGAAAGAAGCGGGGACTCCGTTCTTTATGTGGCTCAACTTCACGCACATGCACCTGCGGACACACACGAAGCCGAGCAGCCTCGGACAGGCTGGCCCCGATCAGTCTCCGTATCACGACACCATGATCGATCACGATAAGAACGTCGGCGACGTGCTGGATCACCTCGACAAGTTGGGACTGACCGATAACACTCTCGTGGTATACAGCACTGACAACGGCCCTCACATGAATTCATGGCCGGATGCGGGCATGACGCCTTTCCGGAGCGAGAAAGATACGAACTGGGAAGGGGCATTTCGAGTGCCGCTGCTTGTCCGTTGGCCCGGTCATATCCCGCCAGGAGTCATCTCCAACGAGATTGTCCAGCATCACGACTGGCTCCCCACATTTCTCGCGGCGGCGGGAGAGCCGGACATCGTGGAGAAGTGCAAGAAAGGACATAAGGCGGGGGATAAAACCTTCAAAGTGCACATTGACGGCTACAACCTGTTGCCTTACCTCACAGGCAAGGAAAAGAAGAGTCCACGCCCAGGGTTTGCCTATTTCGACGACGACGGCAATCTGGTGGCGCTGCGTTATGGCAACTGGAAGCTCGTCTTCATGGAGCAGCGCTGTCCGGGAACGATGCGCATCTGGGCCGAGCCGTTTACGGTTCTCCGTCTTCCAAAGCTATACAACCTGCGAACTGACCCGTTTGAACGGGCCGACATCACGTCGAACACGTACTACGATTGGTTCATCAACCACATTCCCAATTACATGTTGGGAATGGCGTTAGTTCAACCGTTTATCCAGTCGTTCAAAGAATTCCCGCCGATACAGAAGGCGGCTTCGTTCACCCTTGACGACGCACTTGCCAAAATGACGGCAGCTGGAACTGGCGGCCCATCGTCGGCCTTAGGCAAGACTGCCTGATTTGTCGGCAACCCTCGGGCCGTCCGCGGATACTCTTCCCGAATCTGAGACGGCCCTTCTTAAACGATAATCGCGCTTTCGACGATACTCAATTTTGGAGCATTATAGTACCCTCCATTCGTCCGTCAAGAAGCTCAAAGAGATTGTCGCAGCAATATGAGAAGTTCCTCTTTGCGCAGGGTCGAAAATTTCACCTCAGGGTCGAAAATTTCACCTCATGCGGCTTGAGCGGGTTGAACCGCTAGGAGTTCGACTTGATAACCCTGTCTGCGCAGCATGCGGATCATCCGTAGGGTACGGACGCGCGTCGATCTCTCGCTGACAGCCGGGCCACGTTCCTCGTATCGTATGCCTTGATGCAAAATCATCCAGATGAGTCGGCACAGTCTATGGGCAATAGCCCCAATGGCTTGATTGTGTCCTAGTCGCGGCAGTAGTCGGCGGTAGAGGATCTGGAAGATACTGCCTTTGAGTTTGACGGCGGCGTTGGCACATTGGTTGAGAAGGCGCCGCATATTGCGGTTGCCTTTGGGGCAGCGGTGAGTGCACGACACCCCAGCACTTTCTTCTTCTCCCGGACAGGCGCCGACCCAGGAAGCGAGGCTCTTGTCCGAAGGGAATGTCGCTGCCGCAGCACCCACTTCGGCGATGATCTGGTGCGCCGAATCGACTCCTAGCCCTGGCACCTCCGCTAGACGCTGCACCGCATCCTGATGTTGGGTAAGCAGAATCGCCATTTCTTGGTCTAATTGGGCGATCTGTTGCTCGATCAGTTGCAGATCCTGGAGCGAGAACTTCAACAGTCTGCGGTAAACCGGGTTTAGATGAGCACAGGCGCCGAGTGCGTCGACTAGCTGTGCTGGCGTTGCGCGCAAGCGCTTATCCGCCAACGCGGCCAGAGCCGCGGGGTTGGTTTCACCCTCGGCGAGCGCCTGCAGCATACGACGTGCGCTAGCTCCCAACAGATCTGAAACCAAGCTCGACAACTTGATATGTGCCTCTTCCAGCAAACACTCCAGTCGGTTGTGTAACTGGATGCGGTTGCGCGTTAACTGATACTTTCTGCGTGTTACGGTTCGCCAAAGGCGTTGTTCGGGATCAGGCACAAAACTCAAGACGAGCTCTTGAGCCACCAGCCGTTTGACCAGTCGTTCCGCATCGGGAAAATCCCGCTTCCGTCCCCGCGGACCACGATTCGACTGTGCCTGGGCAAGATGCAGCGCTCCCGACTCCGGGAGAGCACCTTCCCGTTTTTGGCAGATTGGTTTCCAGTAGCGCTCCAATGCTTCCCAGGCGGGTTTCCAATACTGCGCCGTCGATTCCATCACCACTTCTTCGACCTCTCGCTCGATCAGCCATTCGGCCAGTAATCGCAGGTTGTCGGGGCTGCTGCTAAATCGGCGGCGGTCAAACTGGTACTCCCCGTCAACCTCGACGTCTGCTACGACCACGGCCAACATCTTCTTATGCACATCGATTCCAGCTATTCTGTAGGGCATCGTTGCCTCCTGGCGGGAGCGGAGAGCGTGCCCTAGTTGCCTTTAAGCAGGGTCGCGGGCTATCGCCGTTCCCACAGGAGGACTCAACGACGCCCAATTATTCGGCTCAAACGCACGCTCCGGATCAGACAAAGTATCGGCCTCTAATGCTCCACTGGAAAAATCGATCTCGCCGCTCCAAACAGTCCCATTCTGTCGCGGCTCCAAGAAATTTTCATGAATTTTCGCGGGCCGTAGGCCCTCGCCCGACAAAGTAGAAAGTTCCGGTTTGATAGTTCATGGCGGAAACAGGAGAGGAGCTGTGGATGCCAGCCAAGGATCGGGATCGGCTCAAGGTCCTGCACGAAGTCCACAAACGGCATATCCCGCAACGGCAGGCGGCGGTGGAGTTGGGAGTGAGCGAACATTTCTCCCCATTGCCGGCGTTCGACCGATTGGTACGGGGCTCGAGGCAAAAATGCGCTTCCAGTCGTTCTTCATGCTGATGACGGTCCAGCCCTTCGACTTGGCTTCGTCATATGGTTCCTGAGTGAATCAAGAGGCAATCAATTCAGCAGGTAGGTTCGATGTATCGGACGCAGGCAGTATTCCATCCCTACGCTTTTGCCCGACTCGCAAGGTGACCCAGCCCGGTTGGTGGGACTGAAATCCCGATCTAAGGTCAACCACGCTTGTCGCGTGTGCAAGTTTATGCAACTTGTAAAAGCCTGACTACCTCTTTTCTTCGCCCGCCACGGGCGCGATGCAGTACAATCCACGACCGTGCTTGCTATAGCCTCTCCGAAGAGCGGTCCTATCTCGTCGAGACGCAAACACGCTGAGGCGACTGTGCCAGCATTTCAACTCTGTTTCAGGATGACTATCCTTATGCGGCGATTCCATTTTGCTCTGTCGTCTCTCGTGCTAGTTCTGGCTGCCCAGCCCCTTGTCGCAGCTACCTACTATGTAGGAATTTGTAAGAGTGGAGCCTTTGCCACCATCAGCGCAGCCGTGGCGGGGGTTCCCGCAGGGTCCACCATTTTCTTGTGCCCGGGAACCTACGCCGAACAGTTCACCATTTCTAAAGCGCTGACCCTGCGAGGCATCACTTATAACAACTCGACACAGGCGATCATCGCCGTACCGAGCAGTGGGCTCACGACAACATCAAGCCTTTTTTTCGGCACACTTGCGGCGCAGGTGGAGGTAACCACCGGGCCGGTGAACATCACCGGTATCACAGTGGACGGGACGGCGAGTAGTTCAAACTGCCCGAGTGCGAATACCCCTTACGTCGCAATCTTCTACAGTAGCGGCTCTTCGGGCACCGTGAACGAGGTCGAGGCCCGCTATCAGAATTGTAATAACCTCGGCTTAGGAATCTTGGCCGAGAACGGGGCGGGTGCGAGTCAGTCGGTCACAATTGAAAAAAGCAACATCCATAACGACACCGGCTCAGGTATTACGGCCTACAGCGATCAGACGCCGTCTACTCTGACTGCATTGATCAAAAGCAACGACGTGGCAAGCGGTGCAATGGGCATTGGTGGAGAGGGCATTGACGTGGAGGGCACCGCCGGTAGTGTATCGGACAACAACGTTGCTGGTTATAATGTAGGCGTCCTCGCCTCCTCTTCTTCGAGCCCGATATCCGGCAATACGGTGAGCGGTGGAACCGATGGGATCGGCGTTGATGCTGCCACCATTGTCTCCGGCAACACGGTGAGCAATGCAGCCTACGGAGTATACGTTTTTACGCCTGGGGCTGGGTCTAGCGTCACCTCCAACCACATATTGAACAGCCTTACGGACGGCATTTCCTTGGTAGCCGGGGATGCGACGATCAAGAACAACGTCATTGTCCAGCCCAGCAGCGGAATCGGCATCGAGTTCAACTGCAACACGGACACGGTATCTGGGAATACCATCAACGGTGCTACAACCGGGATGGACTTTGTTCCGGCGGCATTTACCGGGGTGAACACCTTCTACAACGTGCACACGGTCAGAACCGGGGGGTGCTGAGGCAATCGCCTCTCGTTGGGAGTGATGGCAGACGCTGTGATTTTCATACCGTACTCCCAAATAGAATAGAAGGCCTATCCCATTGAAACGATTGACTTAACATACACAGCGAAAGGTTGGTTTGTTGGATCGAGTGTGCGTTCTTGGGCACCTTGGGCGCAGCTTGCCGCCTCGCCGTTGCGGCGAGGCGTGCTTTCGACCGGCCGAGAACTGGATAGTTGGATTCGCGGAGCCACTGGTGACTTTCGGGAGGTCTCGTTTGAGTTTCATTGCCGTGCTCCAAGCTGCTGTGACACAATCGCTTCACTGAATACTGATTCTCGACGCACGTACCCTGAAACCTAAACGAGGTGCCCCGTGCGGTCGGGAGAAAGACTAGGCATGCGGGGAGATACAAATGAGGTCTCGAAGGGTGGCAATGTGCGTACTCGTTCGTGCACAGCGCCGCTACTGCTGGTTGTCCTTGGAATTGTGATTTCCTCTGCGTCCGCGCAGACGTTGGGAGTTACCAGTAACAGTATTTTCATTGGGTCGTGCTCGGCACTCGAGGGTCCGGCCGGTTTTCTAGGTAACCAGACCGTCATGGGGGCAACAGCCTACCTCCATTCTGTCAATGACCAAGGTGGGGTTTTTGGTCGCAAGCTGCAACTGCTGTCTTACGATGACGGCTACGACCCCGCGAAGGCACCGGGCTGTTTCAAGCGCATGACCACGGAAAACGTATTCGCCTTGGGATTCTTCGTGGGTACGCCAACGGCCGCGGTATACCTGCCGATGGCGCAGGAAGCGAAGATTCCTGTGGTAGGCCTCTTCACCGGTGCGCAGATGCTCTACGAACCGCTCAAGCACTACATCATTAATGTACGCGCCTCCTATTACGATGAGACGCTCGAGCAGGTCGACAAACTTTGGGACGTGAATGTCCACAAGGTCGGAGTGATTTATCAAAACGACGCGTTTGGCAAGACGGTGCTCGAAGGCGTGAAACAGGCACTCGAGAGGCACCACTCCGCTCCCGTGGCATTGGGTACGTTCGAGCGGAACACCGTGGATGTCGACCCCGGGTTGAAGGAGGTAATGGCGGCGCGTCCGCAAGCCGTAGTGTTAGTTGGGCCCTATGCTCCCGTGGCAGCCATTGTGAAGAAGGCCCATGCCGCCGCCTGGCGACCCCAGTTTCTGACCGTCTCGTTTGTAGGGACCGAACAATTCATCGATGAAGCGGGATCCGATGCCGAGGGAACGATTATCACGCAAGTAGTTCCTCCCTACGATCGCACCGACTACCCGACGGTTGCTCTATACCGTAAGTGTTTAGAGAAGTATTATCCCGCGACACCCCCGAGCTTTGTGAGCTTGGAAGGCTTTGTGGATGCAATGGTACTGATGGAGGGTTTGAGGCGAGCGGGGGAAGACTTGACGCGGGAAAAGTTCATTACGGCGATTGAGTCGATTCACGACGTGAATTTCGGCCTGGGCCCCCTGCTGGTGCTCAACTACAGCGCTACGCGCCATAAGGGTTTCGACAGAGTTTATCCCACAGTAGTTCGAAACGGTCGGCCGGTCCCGATTTCCGACTGGCAGACGCTCGGTAAGTGAGCAAGAATCGGCACCTCCAGCTTCTTCTGCGCAGTCGGCAACGGAGAGCCACATCTGCTTACCTCACCAGAGTTCGCTCAGACGTTCCCCAGTCCACCAAGGTCGGCTCATAGGTTCTTCCCCGTAGCGCCCTAGAGATTCCCGGCATACTCTTTGGATCTGGAATCGGCTCCAGGAGAGAAGTGGACGCTGAACACAAGCTTGCCAAAGGCATTGTCTTGGGTTTGCTTGGACCGCCCCTCAGGGTCGAAGATCAGTGAAACCTCTCAGCGCGCGCCAGTTGCTCCAGAGATTAATAGGGAGCCGGTACGTGATGGAATACAAATTAGTCTTGTTCAGCGTCTGAAGGAAGGCTGTCGCCCTCTTGTTCTTAGCCAGCGCCTTTAGGAAATCATCCGGCACACGGGCGTTCGAGAAGCTGATGATATCCGGGACATGGCTCCGGCTGGACTGAAAGAGGTCAATGCTGCTAAGGCGGATGGCCGCTGGAAGGCTGCCTATGATTCCCGGTGGAGCACTATGGAAGAGAGTTTTGAACCGGTATTGGAGGCGGATCCACCACGTTTTCGAACACGGCGTCGAAGAACGGTCCAAAGTGATATCCCAAGGCCAGCGTTCAGGCCATCCTGTCCTGGTACGTATTGCCCTTCTGCTGGGCAAGCCTTTCAGAAGCACAGCTCAAGCACGATGCAAATGAAGAGTAGGAATACCCCGCAGCGATGTTCTATCTCGCCTTTTGTTCCTTGCCACCTCCAAGCTCGGCAGGCATTACACTATTTCGTCTCTACACGGCCGACTGGCAAAACTGACAGATTGGTGCGGCAAATCTCTGACAAGATTTGCCGCCCAACGGGGAAGCGCATTTTTCCCAGTAACCATTCCATTAACGGCACCTCCTCGGGGCCGCGTGGATTCGATGGCAGCCGGGGAGGATATCGTCCTCCCCGGCTGCGTCAAGTTTTGTGCAGTAGGCAATTGCCGGCCAGTGGGCGCGCTGGCGTCCACGAGCGCGTTTCGCGCCGGCGGCGTGCCGCCGAGAGGCCCGAAGGTGTATCCTACCCGTTTCGGTCGAGTCAGCAGAGGCAATGTGTCGCAATCAGACGTTTCAAATCCGAGTAGCGGGCTCGAGTCCATGAGCCACCACGCACGGGTGCTGACCCGCGGCACCGGCGCCGTCATCGCCCTCGCCCACAAGGGGTCGATGATTTGCCGTGCCAGCGTAGGCAACGCTCCTACGCTCGGCGCGCGGCTGGATATCAGCGCTGGTCTTTCGGCTACGCTGACGAGCGTACCGCTGTCGAAACTGCTGCTCGAACTCGAACCCGCATGGCAAGTCTTCGTCGGCAATCTGAACGACCTTCTCTTTCCACCCCGGATGGCACCTCTCAAATTGACTTCGCGGCCGGCACCGTTCTGGCCGGATGTTCTCGTGCCCTCCGAACCGGCTTGGGAAGGATTCTATCAATCGCTGATGCTGCACGTGACCCTGGTCGCCATGTTGGGTCTGGTTCATTTCGGATACTCGCAGCGTCCTCTCCTTCGCCAGAGCCGGCTAACCGCCAACAAATCGGACACGGTCTACTATCTGCCTCCGGAGTATCTCCGGGCCCTTAGGGGGGAAAGCAAGCCATCGCCGGAGACCGAACGATCCGCGGTCAAGCCGCAAGTCCTTGCGGTGCGCCGGGAATCGCGAAGGCACACGCAGAAATCGATCACGCCACCCACTCTGCACCTGAAGGATTCGCGATTCCGAATCACGGCCTGGAATCCGATCGCGCCCACGGTACCATTTTCGGCGACTCGGCGAAGCCCAACGAGCGCCCCTGCCACCAGCGCGGCGGCAATTGCGCCGCCACCGGACACTTCGGCGGTGTCGCGGGCGCAACGCCTCACCCTCGGAACGCCTCAGGCCATTGCGCCTGCGCCGTTGGTCGGTCCGTCCGTGAGTCAGCCGGTGAGCATCAGCTTTGGCCACCAGAATGTAGTCGCGCCAGCACCCGTGATCCCTGGTGATGCGCAGCGCTCGCTTGCCGGTTCGGCCCAGGCATCCCTGACTAGGGGAGCAACCCCCGTCGTGCCACCTCCGCCGTCGGTCGGTGGGTCAACTCGTCAGACGGCGAGCATAAGCCTTGGCCACCTGAATGTCGTCAGACCAGTACCTGAAATCCCCGTTACTGCACAGCGCTCGCTTGCCAGTTCGGCGCAGGTGTCCCTGACTAGGGGAGCCACCCAGGTTGTGCCACCTCCGCCCTTGCTGCAAATTGCAGGCAGCTATCTTATTGACACTCCCGACGGTGGAGCCATTCTGGTCGTGCCTCCTCCACCCTCCGTCGGTGGTCTCGAGCGTCGTAGCGGACATTCCGCACGTTCGCTAGGGGGCGGAATGCAAGCGGTTGTGCCACCTGCTCCTCGGCTGCAAGGTGCTGGTACCGCGGGTAGGGGCACTGGGAACGGCATGGCCACGCGAGTCGTGCCACCCCCACCCTCGGTAGGCGGTCTCGGAGGATCGGGTGGTCAGTCCGCGAGTTCGCTAGGGGCCGGCGGAATGCAAGCTGTGCCACCTCCTCCTCGGGTTCAAGGTGCCGGCACCGCGGGTAGGGGCACTGGGAACGGCATGGCCATGGGAGTTGTGCCACCCTCGCCCTCGGTAGGCAGTCTCGGGGCATCCGGTGGTCGGAGCTCGAGCTCGCAAGGCGCTGCCAGCATGCCAACGGCGCAACCTAAGATTGCCGTCCAGACCGCGGGCAGCGATGGCACGCAAATTGCCAGCGCCAGCGGACTACCCGCTGGGGGACTGCCGGGAGAAATGGCCGGCAACGGTGGGGAAGCTCACGCCGACAGCAAGAAGGCGATTGCCGCAAACGAACTCGTAGCCACAAAACAGCTCAGTATCTACTTTATCGGGCCAGCCTTAGCTTTCCCGCAGTCTTCGTATTTTTCAAACTTCGAGGTCTTCATTGCAGAAGAACGGATCGGCCGACATCAATCTCGGGTCATCAAGCTGGTTTACGATTTTCTTCCTTACCAGCCCCGGCTTTCGGACTTGGGTCCGGGCTACCCAGCTCTTGACAACCTTCGTGCCATAAGAGATCCGAGTTGTGACGAGCCTCTGAAGGAAGTAGTGTCGTTCGCCACCTCGTTGCACTGGCCGAAGGCCTCCCTAGCTCAGCTGAATACGACATCCTCCAAGCAGCGACAGACTGTGTTGCCATGCTACCAAACAACCGCAGACGACTACCGTAAGGCACTTGAGCACCATCGATAACCGGATTGCGATCGGCAAGCCCCGTCCGAGCGGCTCTGCTATCTTGATCCGGGAGAGTTCCGCACCACGGGGTGAGGCGCAACAACGGACATTTCCAAGCCTTTCGGCGGTACTAGCGCTCCTGGCTCCTATCCGTCTCGCGGGGCGGTCAAGAGCGGGAGTCTTGAAGTGGAAAGTTTCCTGGACGCCATCAATCTGAGTGCACAAACCGCGCTGCGGGAGTCGATTGGCCAATTGGCGCAAATGATCACGGAGCACGAAACGCTGGGTCGTGAACTACAGCGTATTCTCGACGAGAAGACAAATCCGCGGGGGATCACGGTGCAAATCGGACAGGCCGAAACGGAAATTTCCGACAAGTTTGGGCAGGCGGCCGCCGCCTACACCGAAAATCCAAACCGCCCTGCATCTTCGTGCCATGAACGTGCTGTACGAAGCCGGGTTCGATGGTGATCGTGCCATCGTCAGCGGTCGAGACGATGGAGCTCGGTGGAACCCTCGCCACTGCGTCACTCAGCGGAGCAAAGCCCTAACCGCTCCGCCTGAATAGGTCGAAACGAGCAACCCGTATGAAGCACGTACTTGAAGTGTGCCTAATCGTTCATCTTACAAAGGCATCACGCCTTCTGTTGCCGCCCAGACCATCGCAAGGTTGCTGCGGGAGAAGCGCATGGTGCTTGAATTCCCGCGCCGTCCTCATGGTAAAGTCCAACCGAATCCTCTTGGCCAACCCCGCGTACTGACTTAACTTGTCTGTCCCCGGGACGGACGCCGCAAGTTGCCAGGGATCTCTCGGCGACAGCTCAGGAGAACTTCCTCTCATCCGCAGTCCCCTTCGGCTCGGGTCAAACGGAAGGGAATCACCGTGGAGCTGCCGGTAACCAGGAATGCGGTGCCGGCACCGAAAGCGACCAGGAAGATTCGCTCATCGTGACTGTCACCTACGACGGCGAAGTGTATCTCGGCATCGACCCGACCAGTACTACCGAACTGACAAAGAAAGTGAAGAGCGCTTTGTCGAACCGTGCCGACAATACGCTCTATGTCAAAGCCGACGCACGCACTGCCTATCGCAACCTAGTCGTCATTCTGGACTCGGTCGGTACCGCTGGCGTCGAAAGGGATGGCCTTCTCGGAATTCCATACCACCCAGAAGACGATGGCATCGACGCTCACGGGCACGGCATCGCGAGTCAGTGTGGATTCAGCTCACACTGGCCACGCGCACGCGTTGGTCGACATAAGGGCTAAGCGTCTCAAGGATGGGCACGATGTGGAACAACCCGGTCCGCATAGTCCCACATATTTTCCTAAACGCAAGAGTGCCACCTTCTCCCATTGACGGACTACCTTGATGGCAAACATGAAGATGCACTCATGGCAAGGTGCCTAAGATTGCGGGCGCCGCTTTATGCACGGTCGAGGTGAGCAACGCTCCCAGGACGATGGAGATTGCGAATGCGGTGACTGCGACGCCGTTGATTTGGGACAAGCTGGTTTTTGTCATGACGTCATCTCCTGCGATTTGGCTCTACAACCGATCCTCGCAACTGCTCCAGTAAGATCTCTGGCAACTGGAAGCCATCTTAGGAAGAAAAGCAGGTGACCAAGCTGTGGCTCAGCAGGAGGCCGCGTAAAATGAATCGCAGAACCGCTCCCCTAACTTCTAACTACGAGCGGGACACCATCCGGCAAACTCGTTGACAGGCATAACATTCGTTGCTAATCCGACGTCGGACATCTCACATTGACGGAGACACGGAATCGATGCAGCGCCGAGTCCTTTAGCCGCTTATAAACTTGCATCCGGTTGTAAGATCTCGCGATCGGCACCGCCGTCGACGCCGAGCGAGCATGAAAAACACTACCTTGGATTTTGAAAACTGTCAGCAACTTATTCAGACGTGAGAGGACGGAATTGGAAGGAAGATTTCGAGGTACTACATATGAAGAATCAAGACCTTGGTTCACTTTCCGCGATATATCATTCTGTGGACGGCAGCACATTTCGAGCCTTTCGTAGTCGTAAGGACTGGACACCATCGCTTGTATTCAGGAATTTCGCATGAAGAGAGCTAGTAGCGGGGAAGTAGTCAGAATTATTGGCGGTTCGCTCTCCGGGCTGCGAGGACCGCAGCGCTCCTTCATACCTTGTGGGAATGTTTGAAGCCGGGCGTGCTGGTTTGGGCAGGTCACGTCCGATGTTGGGCTTGGACCGTCCGGATTCCCGTTCGATTCCCTTCTACACGCAGACTTAAGATAAGCACCTTTTTGCAGTTGCCGACGTGAGTCACGACTGTTAGACCGAGCGGTCGACCTAATTGTTGCATTTTAAAGCAGTTAGGTTAGGAGGATTTTTCGCTCTGCCCCGCTTCATCTCTGCGCCCTCAAAATCCTTAGAGAGGCATTGCACAACGGGAAATCGCCGGCAGCCACCGACTCTGTCTGAATTGGGATTCCGCCCCACGACGTTTATAGGCTAGAATTGTGCGTCCGCCCCCGGAGACGCCCCCAAGGCCCGCTGGCGCCACCCCAGGAGTTGCCACATGACGTATCTGTCACTTCCCTCCCAGGTGCCCGAAGCACCGGGGGAGTCGACTTCTGGCAAAGCAAGGCGGGATTCAGAGCACGTCCTCGCCCAGCTGCGCGCGAGCATCAGCGACAGCAATCTCAGCCTGGACGCCAAGCTAGAGTCTATCGTCCAGGCGGCGCAGCTGGTGGCGTCTGCGGACGGAACTGCCATCGCCATGCAACGGGGTGATTTGGTCGTCTGCGAGGCCAGGTCCGGAGACATGGCGCCCGAGTTGGGCCTCGAATTGGACGCCGACTCGCAGATCTCCGGGGAGTGCATGCAAACGGGGGAGACAGTACTCTGCCACGACACCTATAACGACCCGCGCGTGGATGCGGAAGTCTGCCGAAGTGTGGGCCTCAGATCGGTGGTTGTGGTACCGGTGGGAAGAAAGCCGGCGGTAAGCGGTGTCTTGGAAGCCTTCTCGGCGCTGTCTAATGCCTTCGACGACACCCAAATCGAATTGCTCGAGGAATTGGCAGAGTTGGTGATTTCCGCCCAGGGTCCCCCAGCAGAATCCGGTGTCGAGATGGCGAGCGAGAAGCTTGCCCACGCAGAGCACGTCGTCACCCAGTTGCGCACGAGCATCAGTGACAGCAATCTCAGCCTGGACGCCAAGCTCGAGTCTATCGTCCAGGCGGCGCAGCTCGTGGCGTCTGCGGACGGAGCTGCCATCGCGATGCAACGGGGTGATTTGGTCGTTTGCCAGGCCAGGTCCGGAGACATGGCGCCGGAGTTGGGCACCGAGTTGGACGCCGACTCGCCCATCTCCGGCGAGTGTTTGCGAACGGGTGGGAAACTTCTCTGCCATGACACGGATAACGACCCACGCGTGGATGCGGAACTCTGCCGAAGTCTGGGCCTGAGATCGGTCGCTGTGGTACCGGTGGGAAGAAAGCCGCCCGTCACCGGTGTCTTGGAAGCCTTCTCGGCTCTGCCTAATGCTTTCGACGACATTAAGATGGAATTGCTCGAGGAATTGGCAGAGCTGGTGATTTCCGCCCAGGGCCCCCCAGCAGAATCGGGTGTCGAGGTGGCGAGCGAGAAGCTTGCCCCAGCAGAATCGGGTGTCGAGGTGGCGAGCGAGAAGCTT
>Ga0187780_10001972_pt1 | contig 15456 bp, 12 predicted proteins | sample 1015_Q2_SP10_20__FD_132429 | JGI IMG/M metagenome (GOLD analysis project Ga0187780, IMG submission 132429) | Tropical peat soil microbial communities from peatlands in Department of Meta, Colombia - 1015_Q2_SP10_20_MG | ecosystem: Environmental > Terrestrial > Soil > Wetlands > Peat | place... | reverse complement strand
GCGATGGCAACGGGACGGGCCACGACTGTGGCGATTGCAGAGGGACTCATACCGCGCCGGGTTTCCGCCGGTGCGGGCATTTCACCGGAACCGGGCTGGTTCACCCGCGGCCTCATTGCTCTCGACCGGCCAGGCCTGATCGCCGCCGTTACCGTCGTTTCCATAATCTCTTCGGAAATCATCGCCGGCGTCGTTAGCTTCGCCATGCAAGGCGCGATACCGGCGGTGGTGGTGGTTGCCGCCTTCGTGACGCCGGGCATCGTGGCGCCATTAGCGTCCCTGCTGCTGGTCGCCGTCATCGATCATTTGAAACGCGAGGTCGACGACCGGAAACGCGCCGAAGACGCCTTAAGGATGGCCATCGAGACGGCCGAGCAAGCCAACCGCACGAAATCGACCTTTCTGGCTAACACCAGCCATGAATTGCGGACGCCGCTCAATGCAGTGATCGGCTTTTCCGACATGATACGGGAAGGCGTCGGCGGCGGTGTTTCCCCCGAGAAGCTGACCGAATATGCAACTCACATCAACGACTCCGGCCGCCACCTGCTGGCCGTGCTCAACGACATCCTCGATCTTTCCAAGGTCGAGGCCGGCAAGCTCGATCTCTTCGAAGAAGAAGTGCATCTCGGCACGATCATACGGTCTTCCACGGCTCTGATGCGCGAGCGCGCCGATCGCGGCTCGGTCGCGTTGGCGGCGGAAGTGCCGCCGAACCTGCCGATGCTGTGGGCGGATCCTCGCAAACTCCGGCAAATTCTGTTGAACCTGCTATCGAACGCGATCAAATTCACCGCCGCTGGCGGCCAAGTGACGGTGGAGGCAATCGCCGATTCGACCGGCGCCGTTTTCATTTCGGTGGCCGATACCGGCATCGGCATCGCCGCCAAGGATGTTGCCCTGGCGCTTGCTCCCTTCAGCCAGGTTGACAGTGCGCTCAATCGTAAATTCGAAGGAACCGGGCTCGGCCTTCCCCTGGCCAAGGCCTTGGTCGAACTTCATCAGGGTCGGTTCGAGCTGGAAAGCGAACCGGGTGTCGGGACAACCGTTACGATATCGTTCCCGGCGGCACGCGCCCGTCACTGCGCGGCATAAGACTGCGCCCGCTTCCGCCCGTTTCCGAACGTCGTCCTGAAAACGAAAAGCCCGCCGCGGGTCAACCCGCTGCGGGCTTTTGCAGCAACGGCTCCCGCGAGCGAAGCCGAAATCCGATGGTTAGTCGGCGGGTGCCAGATCGACAGCCTTGGCGCCGCGCGGCTCGTTGAGCACTTGGTAGGTCACGCGTTGACCTTCCATGAGCGAGCGCATGCCCGCACGTTCGACGGCCGTGATATGGACGAACACATCCTTATCGCCTTGGCCGGCGTCCGGGGTGATGAAACCGTAGCCCTTGGTCGCGTTGAACCACTTAACTGTTCCGGTAGCCATGATTACTCCTACTCCTCATTTAACAAACAACAAAAACGCCGGCCGAGAGCGGCCGACGTTATACGGGTCTCACAATTTCGGGAGGTAACCAGGCTAGGCCGGTTCTCTGTATGGATGGGCTCTCGAGCACGGTACGCCGATAACTTGTGTGACTTCCGGCCTTATATGGGCGGTTCTTCGGCGCGGCGCAACAAAAATCGACGTTTATTAATCGAGAACACGACAGGAACTCCCCCGGGAAATCCGACGATTCGCGCGGGTAGCGGCGGGGTCCTTAAGGGCGTATGATTTTAGCGACGAGGGGCCATGAAACACCGAACCGTTTCGGAATTTGTGCGCGATCAAGTCATCGCCGAACTTCCCCCCACCGCTACGGTAAGGGAGGCGGTCAGACTTATGGCCGAGCGCCACATCGGGGCGGTCATGGTCACCGAAATGGGGCGTCTGTCCGGCATCTTTACCGAGCGCGATATGGTGAGCCGGGTCGCCGCACCGGGAAAAGACCCTGACCGCACGACGCTTGCCGCGGTCATGACCGGACACCCCCAGACCATTGCCGCGGATGCTTCGACCACCGAGGCTCTGCGCATAATGCAGGCGGGCGGGTTTCGTCATTTGCCAGTTGTTCATCGCGGCAGACTTGTCGGCGTCTTGTCCTTGCGCGATTTCGCCGGCACCGATTTGATCGAGATCGAACGCGCCTCCGATATCGAGCGGGCGGTGGCCGAAGGCGGGATCCTTCACGACTGACCCCTTGCGCGACGGCCACGGGCGGGCAGCTTCCCCGTTTTTCCTGACATTTCAATAAAATCCGCGCCATTTTGAACCGGGACGGTTTGCTGCACATTAACGGCATCTTTACCGTCCGGAACGATGATCCGCTCGGGGGCAGGGCGCTCCGGAATCCGCCACAGGGGTCCGGAGCCACGCAGATGAGACGTCAAGGTGCGAAAACAAAACGCGGAGCTCCGCGAGGATATCCGGGAGCCGGCTGGTGCAGCCGCGCTCCCCATCGGCGTTCCGGATTCATCGGCGGCCATGGCGGGCACCGAACGGATTCGCGATTTTGCGGAACTGGCTTCCGAGTGGTTTTGGGAGACTGGGCCGGATCTTCGCTTCACCTTTCTATCCGAACGCTTCGAACAGATCACCGGGCTTTCTCGCGACAAAGTCCTCGGCCATACCATCCTTGAAGCTGCCCGCGCCGATTTGCGCGATCCGCGCTGGCAGCGCCATCTCGAGGACTTTTTGGCTCAACGCCCGTTCCGCGATTTCCAATTCGCGACCGAGCTCCCGTCGGGTGAAATCCGGCAGTTGCGCGTCAACGGCAAGCCCTACCGCGACGCCGAGGGACGTTATCTCGGCTATCGGGGGACCGGTTCCGACGTAACCGAATCCGAGCGCACCCACGAAAGCCTATTTGCGGTCAAGGCGCGGCTCGAACATCTGCTCAACACCAGCCCGGCCATGATTTACAGCTTCAAGGCGGGCGACAATCACGCCGCAACCTTCGCCAGCAACAACATCAAGACACAGCTCGGCCACGACCCGCATGAATTTCTCGACGATCCCGGATTCTGGACTCATCACATCCATCCCGAGGACGCGCCACGGGTGTTCGCCGATCTGGCCAAGTTGTTCAAAAACGGCCGCCACTCTCAGGAATACCGCTTCCGTCACAAGGACGGCACCTACCGTTGGATGCGCGACGAGTTAGTTCTCGTCGAAGACAATGACGGAACGCCGCTGGAAGTCGTCGGCTATTGGGTCGACATCACCGACCGCAAGCGTGCCGAAGAAGCAGTGCGAGAGAGCGAAAAAGCGCTGAAGCGGACAAATCGCGCCCTCCAAGCCGTCAGCGAATGCAACGAGGCACTGGTTCGAATCACCAACGAATCGGAACTCTTGCGCGAAGTCTGCCGCATCATTGTCCAATCCCGCAGTCACCGCATGGCTTGGGTCGGCTTGACGGATAGCGACGGGGCGAAAACGGTTCGGCCTGCGGCGAATTGGGGTTCCGACGACGGCTATTTAAGCGAAATCAAGGTAAGTTGGGGCAGCGACACGAAGGAGCTGGGTCCAGTCGCCCGCGCGATCACGACCGGCAAGCCTTACGTCGTCCGGGATACGGCGAACGATTCGAATTTCGTGGCCTGGCGCGATGCGGCTTTGAAGCGGGGCTTCCATTCGGTCATCGCCTTACCGCTGCAAATCAACGGGCGGCCGATCGGCTGCCTGGCCATTTATGCGCCGGTCGCCGACGCCTTCGATGACGTGGAAGTCCGGCTCTTGGCCGGCCTCGCGGACAATCTCGCCTATGGCATTTCCACGATCCGGACCCGCGCCGAGCGAGCCCGGGCGGAAGACGCGGTCCGGGAATATGCGGAAAAGCTCGAACGCAGCAATCGCGAGCTCCAGGATTTCGCCTATGTCGCATCGCACGATCTTCAGGAGCCGCTGCGCAAGATCGAAGCCTTTGGCGACCGGCTCAAAACCAAATGCGCGAGCACTCTCGGCGAAGACGGTCAGCTCTACCTCGATCGCATGCAACGTGCCTCTACGCGCATGCGCGCCCTCATCAACAGCCTGCTCACCTATTCCCGCGTCACCACCAAGGCGCAGCCCTTCGAACCGGTCAATCTGACCGAGGCGGTGCGCGACGCGGTATCCGATCTGCAGATGCGGATCGAGCGCGAAAACGGTCGCGTCGACATCGGCGAAATGCCGACCATAGATGCCGATGCTACGCAAATGCGGCAGGTGTTCCTGAACCTGATCGGCAACGGTCTCAAATTCCACAAGCCGGAGGAAGCTCCGACGGTTCGCGTATCAGCCGAGCTCTGCGGCCGCGACGGCGGGCCGGCCGGCAATGATTCACAGGATCTGTGGTGCCGCATCGCCATCGCCGACAACGGCATCGGCTTCGACGAGAAATTCGTCGATCGAATTTTCACCATGTTTCAGCGGCTGCACGGCCGCAACGAATACGAAGGGACGGGGATCGGGCTTGCGACTTGCCGCAAAATTATCGAGCGGCACGGCGGCTCGATCACCGCCAAGACGGCGCCTGGAATGGGTGCCACGTTCATTGTGCTAGTTCCGGCACGTCAGGCCCATAAGGAGTGACCTCCATGAAGACCAATGGAAAGCCCATCATCATTCTGATGGCGGACGACGATTCCGACGACCGCATGCTGGTCAAGGATGCGTTCGACGAAAGCCGCCTCAACAACGATCTGCACTTCGTCGAAGACGGCGAACAGCTCCTCGACTACCTGTACCGCCGCGGGAAATTCGCGGAACTCAAAGGCCAGCCATACCCCGGCCTCATCCTTCTCGATCTCAACATGCCGAAGAAGGACGGACGCGAGGCGTTGGCGGAGATCAAGAAGGATCCGGAGCTTCGGCGTATCCCAGTCGTGATTCTGACGACCTCGCGGGCGGAAGAAGACATTCTGCGGACCTACGATCTCGGCGCGAATTCCTTCATCACCAAGCCAGTGACGTTCGAAAGCCTGGTTCAGGTGGTGCAGGTTCTCGGCAATTATTGGGTCGAGATCGTGGAGCTTCCTTCGATCTCCGCGCCGGCGGCGGCGTAAACCGAGCCGATAACCAAACCGATGTCGGCCGCGCCAATCCACATCCTGCTTGTTGAGGATGATGAGGACGATTACCTTATCACGCGCGACCTGCTGTCCGAAATCGCGGATGTCCAATACGACATCAAATGGAAGCCGGCCTTCGACGATGGGCTGGCTGCACTTGACTGCGGTGCCAAGAGCGTTCCGGCCTTCGACATTTGTCTGATCGATTATTGGCTCGGCGAAAAAAGCGGCATCGATCTTCTGCGCATCGCCGTTCAGCGCGGATGCCTGATGCCCGTCATTCTGCTGACGGGGGCCGGCGACCGGAACATCGATATGGCGGCGATGGAAGCAGGTGCTGCCGACTTCCTCGACAAGACGACCTTGACGGCCCCGTTATTGGATCGGTCGATCCGTTATGCGATCGCCCAGTCGCGCGACCGCAGGGCCTTGATCGAGAAATCCCATTCGCTTTCTTCGGCGAAGGAACAGGCGGAAATCGCCAATCGCGCCAAGTCGGAATTCCTCGCCAATATGAGTCACGAGTTGCGCACGCCGCTCAACGCGATCATCGGATTTTCCGAGATCATGAAGGACGAACTCTCGGGGCCGATCAACAATCCCTATTACCGCGAATATGTGCGTGACATTCACGCCAGCGCCAACCATCTGCTCGAAGTCATCAACGACATTCTCGACGTGTCGAAAGTCGAAGCCGGAAAGATCGATCTTCAGGAATCGCCGGTGGAAATCGAATCGATGATTCAAGCGGCGGTGCGGCTCGTCATCGAGCGCGCCCGGGAGGCGGATATCCGCGTCGATGTCACCTTGCCGCAGCACTTGCCGCGACTTTACGCCGACGCCCGCCGCGTCAAGCAGATGATGCTCAATTTGCTGTCGAACGCCGTGAAGTTCACGCCGGCCGGGGGAAACGTCAAGGTCAACGCCCACGCCAACGACAGCGGGCTTTCGATCTCGGTCGCCGACACCGGCATCGGCATCGCCGAAGACAAGATCGCGCTGGTCTTCACGCCGTTCGCCCAAGTTGACGGCTCGCTGAAGCGCCGCTACGAAGGCACGGGGCTCGGCTTGTCGTTGACCAAGGGACTGATCGAGATGCATGGCGGAACGATTGCGATGGAGAGCGCGCCGGGACAGGGGACCACGGTCACGCTATGGTTTCCCCGCGAGCGTCTCGTTTCCGAAACGGCCGTGCCGGCGGCGCGAACCGCATAAACCGCGCGCTCGGCCACCGCATCGGTGTATAATTAGGGGTTGCTGACCCCTGCGCCGTTGAAAGGAACGAATGGCCCACTCCGGTTACGATGCCATTGGTGGCGAAGATCGCGTGCGGTTCGTGGAACCGTTCGGCGCGCTCTTCGACAACGATTTTCAGCCGATGCTGCTGATCGATCCGGAAACCGCGGCCATCGTCGACGCCAACAAAGCCGCCTGCGCTTTTTACGGATACAGCAGGGCTGAGATCGTCCGCCTCAAAGAGACGGACATCAACACCTCGCCGGAAGCCGAAATAAGATCCGTCATGAAGGACGCGCTGGTGGGGCGCCACACGCGCTTCCAGTTCCAGCATCGGCTAGGCAACGGGGAAATTCGAGATATCGAAGATTGGATGGGGCCGGTAACGCTGGGTCCACGGCAGCTGCTCTGCTCGATCGTGCGGGACGTCACCATTCAGCAGCGCACCGAAACGGAGCTGCGGGCCAGCCAAGCCATGCTGGCGACCGCCGAGCGCATTGCCCAGGTTGGCAGTTGGGATTGGGACATCGTCGGCAAGACCTTGGTCTGGTCCGAGGAAATGTGCCGATTGTTCGGCTACGCGCCGGAGGATTACAACGAGAAATACGAAGGATGGATGGTGTGCGTCCATCCCGACGATCGGAAACGGGTTCAGCAAGCCATCGACGACGCGGTGGCAGGCCGAAAGGTTTACGACATCGAATATTTCATTATTGGACCCGATGGCACGAAGCGGTTCATCCATGCGCGTGGCGAGGTTTTCAACGACAAAGACGGCAAGGCGGTCCGCATGGTCGGGACGTGCCACGATATCACCGAGCGGAGATCCGCCGAGGAAACGCTGCGTCAATCCAAGAAACTCGAATCGATCGGTCAACTGACCGGCGGCATCGCCCACGATTTCAACAATCTGCTGGGCGTCATCATCGGCAATCTCGATCTGATCCTCGATCGCAAAAGGCTCGACGCCGGCCTCAAGAAATTGGTCCAGGCCGCGCTCGATTCGGCGTTGCGCGGCGGCGATCTTACCCAACGCCTGCTGGCGTTTTCGCGCAAGCAAACCCTTCAGCCGAAGGTCATCTATCTCGGCGAGCGGCTGACCCAGGCCGGCACCTTGCTGCGGCGGACCTTGGGCGAGCAAATCACCGTGAAGGTTCGTGTGGCGCCGGATCTTTGGCCGGTGGTCGCGGATTCGTCACAAATCGAAAACGTGATTCTCAATTTGGCGATCAATGCCCGCGACGCCATGCCCAAAGGTGGGATCATCACCATCGACGTATCGAATGTCCGGTTCGACGCGGAATATGCCGCGCGGAATGTCGAAGTCATCTTGGGCGATTATGTATCTCTGATCATAACCGATACCGGCGAAGGCATGCCGCCCGACGTGCTCGAACGTGCCTTCGAGCCGTTTTTCACGACCAAGGAAGTCGGCAAAGGGTCGGGGCTTGGTCTCAGCATGGTCTACGGCTTCGTCAAGCAATCGAACGGGCACATCAAGATCGAGAGCACCGTCGGTCGCGGCACAACCGTGAAGATCTACCTGCCTCGCGCGGATGCAGCCGCCGCTTCCGAGGCGGAGCCCCAGAGCCAAAAGGTCAGTCTCTCCGCTCATGGCGAAGTGATCCTGGTCGTCGAAGACAATGACAGCGTGCGGGCCGTCGCCATCAATCAACTGGCCAGTCTCGGCTACCGGACGTTGAAGGCCGAAACCGCGGAAGCGGCCCTTGCCCTGCTCGGCAAGCATCCCGAAATCGATTTGATGTTTTCGGACGTGGTCATGCGCGGCGGCATGAACGGCTATGAACTGGCGCTCGAAGCCTGCAAACGCCATCCTGGGCTCAAAGTTCTCCTGACCACCGGCTATGACATGAAATCCGCCGACGGCCTCGACGACGCCGAGAAATTCGACCTGCTCAAAAAGCCCTATCGCAAGCGCGATCTCGCCGAAAAACTCCGTCAGCTCCTGGCAGCGAGTTAGACTCTGCAAGTTGCCACTTAGCTTCGGCCACTCTGATCGCGGGTGCGTTTCGCGGAAATGGCGGATGGGGTGAGATTCGAACTCACGGAGCCCTTGCGGGCTCTCCGGTTTTCAAGACCGGTGCCTTAAACCGCTCGGCCACCCATCCCGCTTGTCAGACGATGACTTAACAATTCCGGCGTGGGCAGGGAAGGGGCGCCGCCGCTCACTCCCGCGCCACAAGCATGCGCGAATAGCGTTCGACCGCGCAATCGACGGCGGCCGCGGCGTCCAGATATCGCTGCTGGATTCCCGGTGCGCTTCCTATTCAAAGATGCTGAGGCGCGCGCTGCCGCTACACCTCTGTTATAGTGAGCGTTTCTTCGAATCCAGCTGGGGACCCCGATCATTATGCTGTTGCCAAGGGCCGCCGCCGAACCCGTTCCGACCGCGCGACATCAGGTCAAGCGGCTCTCGCGCCGGAGCCTGCCGCGGGATACGGCAGCGCTGGCGCGTTTCCTCATCGGCAAGACGCTGGTTCACGACACCGGCGAGGGGAGAATGAGCGGCCGCATCGTTGAAACCGAAGCCTATCCGCCGGGCGACGCCAGCGGCCACGCCTTCATCGGCCAGACCCGGCGGAATCGCTCGCTCTTCCTCGACCGCGGCCATGCCTATGTCTATCTTGGCTACGGCGTTTGGCACTTGCTCAATGTATCGAGTGAATCCCATGGTGTTGGCGCCGGCGTCTTGTTGCGTGCCGTCGAACCCTTGGAGGGAGTCGAATTAATGCAGCGCCATCGCGGCACCCTGCGACTGCGGGATTTGGCACGCGGCCCCGGCCGACTTGCCGCTGCGTTCGGGATCGACCGGAAATTCGACGGCGTGGATTTGTTCGGGAAAGGTCCGCTCTGGCTCGGCTCGGCAGCGCGCGCGGTGGGGCGCATCGGCACCAGCCCCCGCATTGGCATTTCGCGGGAAGTCGATCGGCGCTTGCGCTTTTATGAGCGCGGCAATCCCCATGTCAGCGGACCGAAGCGGTTGACGATCTGAACCGCATGTTCGACGCCTCCCAATATTTTTGGCGGGCTGGCTGCCGTGGCCGTCCGATATTGTCTAAACTTCGCGGCTTTACGTGACGGACAACAGGTTCGGATCCGGTGATCACTCTTCGCGGCACCCAATATCATTATTGGCGCAATCGCTATGCCGAACAGCCGGTCTTGGCGATGGAGCTTGATCTTGGCGGCGCACAAAGTTGGCGCGCCGACGCCTTGCCGCCGCCGGTCGCCGAAGCGCTCGACGGGAAGTTCGAAGGTTTCGGCAAGGAGCTTGCAGGCCGCGATGCCGCATCCTTAACTGCCGCGCTCGCATTGAAAATTCAAAGCATGAACGATCAAGTAGCGTCAATTTCCGGCGTTCATTCCGACGGCAGTGACGGAACCCGCGCAACGGCGTTCTTCGCCTGCATGGATCCCCATCTCGGCAACGTCACGGTCTGGCTCGCGATCAGACTCGCCAACGCCCTGATCGGCGAACCCGCCGTTACAACAGGACGGCTGGCCGCCATATTGGGTAGGATCGAAGACCGAATCACTGCTTCCGGCCTCGATCAATCGACCCGCGCCATGGTCGCAGCGGCAACGCGCAAGGGCATTCCGTGGTTTCGCCTGATAAACACCAGCTGCCACATTCAGTTGGGGCAAGGCCACAAGCAGCGGCAAATCAGAGAGACGCTGCGCAGCGGCGAATCGGGGATCGCCCTCGAGCTTGCCGCCAACAAATTTCTGACCAGCGTGTTGCTCAACGCCGTTCAACTCCCGGTCGGACGGGTAGCCCTCGTCAGCGATGCCGATTCGGCGCTGAAAAGCGCGCAGCAGATCGGGTACCCGATCGTCCTCAAACCGGTGGCTGGCCATAAGGGCGATAGTGTTTTCGCCGGCCTGAAAAACGCCGAGGAGCTCGAGCAGGCATTGGCAGCCGTCCCGCTGAAGCGACGCCCATTTCTGCTCCAAAGTTCCTTTCCGGGAGATGATCACCGCCTTCTGGTGGTTTCCGGGCGGCTGATCGCCGCCGCGCGGCGGCATCCGGCATCCGTCATCGGCGACGGAACGCACACAATTGGCGAACTTGTCGAGGAGGCGAACAAGGACCCGAGACGGGGACGCGGATTCACCAAGATCACGAATCGAATCGAAATCGACGGCGAAGCATTGCGCGTCCTGTCCCATCAGGGCTTCGCCCTTGACGACATACCGGCCGAAGGCGTGACCGTTCGCCTGAGAGCGACCGCCAATGTCGCGACCGGCGGAACGGCCGTCGATGTTACCGAAGCGGTCCATCCCCATAATGCCGAGGCAGCGATCAAGGCGGCAAAAGCCCTCGGCCTTCAAGTCGCCGGCGTCGACTTCCTGTCGCCGGATATTTCGCGGTCCTGGCGCGAAATTGGGGGCGGGATCTGCGAGGTGAACTCCGTCGTCGGCCTGCAGCCGCACTGGCTCGGCAACCCCGAGCGCGACGTCGTCCGCCCGATCCTCGAGACGATCTTTCCGCCCGGCGACAATGGCCGGATTCCGACGGCGATGACCACCGGCACGAAGGGCAAGTCGAGCACCTCGCTGATGCTCTCGACCATTCTGAATTGCGCAGGCCATACCGTCGGCACCGCCACAACCGATGGCGTCATCGTGGGCGGCACCATGATTGGACGGGGAGACGCCGCGGCTGTTTCCGGCACGGAAGCGGTTTTTCGCGACCCCACGGTGACGGCCGCCGTGCTCGAAACCGCGCGCGGCGGTCTGATCATGCGAGGCATGTATGTCGAATCCTGTGAAGCGGCCGCGCTTCTGAATATCCAACGCGAGCAAATCGAGATGGACGGTATCGAGACGCTCGACGACATGGCGCGGCTCAAGCGAAAGGTTTTGGAGGCGGCCAAGCGCGCCATCGTGCTGAATGCGGACGACCCGAGAAGCGCCGGCATGGCGCGAGACTTTCCCTCGGTCCGAAAGATCTTCTTTTCGCTCCGCGGTGAGACTTCCGGGGGTCAGCCCTATATTCGCGAGCAAGACACGGCGATCTTCGTCGGCGCCATCGGCGATAGGGAATTTATCTTACTCGAACGCGACGCCGACCGGACTGCTCTTGTCGCCGTCGACGAACTCCCATCCGGCATGGGCGGGCTCGTTCGCCACAATATTGCAAACGCCATGGCGGCAGCGGGTTTAGCGCTGGGGCTTGGAATCTCCCTAGAGACGATCGCCGATGGATTGCGCCGTTACGACAATTCCATCGAACAATCCTACGGCCGATTCAGTTTTGTCGCCGGTTTTCCAATGCGCGTGCTTTTCGACCGCGCCGTGGAGCCGCCGGCGTTCGAAACCGTTACCGCTGCCATTGATAAAATAATCGCGTCTGGCCGACGGATCTGTGCGCTGACGGGCGTTGGGAACCGGCCGACATGGCATTGGCCGGAGGTTGCGACGGCCATTGCCGGTCATTTCGATTTTTATGTGTGCTACGAGCGGCCGGAATATTTGCGCGGAAAGCGCCCCGGAGAGATTGCTGAGGGCTTGGCCCATGCGCTCATCGCCGCAGGGGTGCGGCCCGATTGCATCGTAGGCGCACAGACCAGCCGGGAGGCGGCGGCAATCATCGCCCGAAAGGCCCAGGCCGAAGACCTCGTCGTCATTTTCGGATCAGACATCACCACGTCGGTCCAGGAGTATCGCGAGGCTTTCAATCGGATTGCCGAACTCCGATAAAGGTGGGGAGTTGAGCGGCGGCAACCTTACTCGATTCGATCCGATGCCCGCGACGCGGCGGTATCTTCCACGCCGCCTTCGGCTAGCCAATCCAATGCCGGTTCGCAGGTGTGGAAGGTTGCAAAGCTATGCGTCCGGAAATGGACGGCGATGGCCTTGACGACCTGGTCCGTCCATTCGCCCCGCGAAACAATGGCGATGCGCTTGCCGTTATCGTTTCGTCCGCCGACAAATTCGTACCATCGGCTCGAAATTTCCCTGACGTCATCGATACTGATCGAGCCAGTATATAGAATTTGATCGATGAGGCAATTGTAGGTCAGGACTTCCGGGTTCCGGCGCCAGATTTCCGGAACCTGCAAGATAACCATCTCTCCAGTCACATCCCCCACATAACGAATCGTCAGCAGGCGGCGCTGATGATCGATCTCCCATTTAATCTCCGACACTGGCATCCCCCGAAGCGCAGACAGAGCGGCCGACAATCTAACGGTGCGGGCACCGGCGGACCAGCTAAGAAATCGGTTGAATCAAATATTCTAAGCCGGTTGTATTTCTAGAATCTTTCCAGCTAAAAATTAGACCTAGTCCTGATCCATCGGCACGCAATCGTGGCGGCCGGACAAAAAGCAGTCTTGAACCTTCCGATTCGCGGCAAAGCTTTGGACGAGCCAATAGGCGCCGAGGATCAACAGCAAGACGATGATCGCCGCCCCGATATTGGCCGCAACGGGCCGGTCGTCGTCGCGGCCGTTTCGATCGTCGGACATTGTCTGGCGCGCCTACAAATCGGCGCGTTTACATCCCGCCTTTGAGAGCCGCCGCGGCATCGGCAGCGTCTTTTTTCGCCTCGGTCAGATCGGTCGACGCGAGACCCGCTTTCGCCTTTGCCAATCCGTCGCTCAACGCCTTCTTCTTTGCGGCATCCGCCGTGTCCGGAATGGCGCCGCTGCCCATGCAATAGAACGGATTCAGTTGTTTGGGGTCGAAACCATCGCCTTTCGGACCGACCAGACAGTTCACCGTGTGATGCAAATGGGCGTGAACCGTATCGATGATAGTGGCCCGGGCGGCGAGTCCCGCATGTTGTGCCGCGGTCGCGGCTTCCTTTGCGGCGTCCGCCGCCCATGTCGGCGCGGCCGCCAGCGTTACGGCCGTGACAAGAACGAGACAATGCTGCATTGCGGATATGGGTTTATTCATCCTGGCGTCTCCTTATTGCGTCTCTCGGGTTGATGGATGCATGCGCCGGCATTGCCGGGACTGGTCACAGACCCGTGCCGCCCGGCGTTTCATTCCCGATCCTTCAATTCCGGACCCCCTTGGCCGGGGGAATGGCCGGTTCGGGCTGCTTAACAAACCGTATACCTATTTGTTGTCTAATCGGCGACGTTTCCAGCCACCCAAAAGGCCATGTTTCCTGCCCGTTCCGTGACATCAAGCTACGCCAAAGCGACCGGCGAGACGCCGCTCAACGACTGGACGATGCCGGCCGTGCCTTTAAGCCCGCTATCGACCTGCGGGGAAGCCTCCGACATCTTTTCCGATAACCCCGACCTATCGGCGCTCGCCGTCATCGACGGCCGGCGGATCGCCGGCCTGGTGACCCGCAGCGATCTGTTCGCGGCCCTTTCGGACCGATTCGCAGTTTCCGCGGCGGCCGACGAGCCGGTCGCAAAATTCATGCACCGCCAACCTCTCGTCATCGAGGCGAATTGCGATTTTGAAAAACTCGTCGACACCGTCGGCTCCCGGCGCACGGACGCCTTTGCGGCCGGATTTATCGTAACCCAAAACGGCGCCTATCGAGGCATCGGGTCCATCCGATTGCTGATGGGCGCTGCAGCCGACCGGCTAGCGCAGCGCCACACCGAAATCCAACGCGCACAGATGGAAGCCGAACAGTCGAGAAAGACCAAGGCGCAATTCCTTGCCGCGGTCAGTCACGAGCTGCGGACGCCGTTGAACGCCATAATCGGATTTTCGCAGATCATTGCCGAAGGCACCTTCGGCCCGAACGACTTCGAGCGTTATCGCGGCTATGCTCAAGACATTCAAAACAGCGGCGAGCATCTGCTGGAGATCATCAACGACATTCTCGACATCTCCAAAATCGAATCCGGCAAGCTGGTCCTGCACGAGGAATTCCTGGACATCGAGCCTCTCGTCGACGTCACGCTGCGCCTGGTGCGCCAGCGCGCCGTGGAGAATCAAGTGGCGCTCGCCGTTCAGGTCGGTGGGCCGCCTTTCCGCCTGCGCGGCGACAAGCGGCTGCTGCGCCAGCTCTTGCTGAACCTCGTCGCCAATGCGGTAAAATTCACGCCTCCCGGGGGTAAGGTGACGGTTTCCGCCCATCGAACGCCGGATGGCAGTTTGTCCATCCTCGTCGAGGATACCGGCATCGGTATCGCCAGCGAAGACATCCCGAAGGCGATGATGCCGTTCGGTCAAGTCGACAGCCGGCTGGGACGCAAATACGAAGGCACCGGACTCGGTCTTCCGCTGGCCAAAGCGATGGCGGAAGCCCATGGCGGCGCGCTTAAATTGGAAAGCCAGCTTGGCGTCGGAACCACGGTGACGGTGCGGTTGCCCGCCGCGCGCCTGATCGAATTGCCAGAGGACGGACTCCGGAGCGAGGCGGTATGAACCGCCGGCCATTCGCCACCCTTCTGCAGATCGCGGCGATCGCTGCGGTTACGGTTCTCGCGACGGAATCGACGGTGGGCGCCGAATCGTCCATTCTCGATTACGACAGCAGCGGTCATCTGCAAAAATTACACAATGTCGCGCCCGAAACGCCACGCACCTCCGGCGAGACAGGATCCGTACAATCATCCGGCACGGCGTCCGCCCCCGACTTCGATCCAGACCAATGGTTCGAGCCGGATGAGGTGCTGATCGGCAATCCCCCGGCGAATTTAGAACATACGATCCGCTTCGAAGGTTTTCATGTTCTTCAAAAAGTGCCGCTCAAAGCGCTGGCTATGGAGGTCTGGCGGGTTCATACGCCCGACAAGACCGGGGTCGGGGAGGCGGTCACTCAACTGCGCCGGGAATTTCCCGGCTTGCTCGTCGATGCCGATCACCTCTACCAGCAAAGTGCCGGACCGGTCTCCGCGGCGATGACGAGTCAAGCCCGCGCCGTCATCGGCTGGAGCGATCTCGACCCGACCTGCGGTACCGGGATCAAGATCGGCATGGTCGATACGCCGGTGGATGTAACCCATCGCGCCTTGGCCGGTCAGAAAATCGTCTACCGCTCCTTCATTCTGCCCACGCGCACGCCGGCGCCGGCCGATCATGGGACCGCCATTGCCGCGATGCTGGTCGGCAAACCGGGCGATGACGGCCTGGGCGGCCTCTTGCCGGGAGCGGAATTGCTGGCCGGGAATATTTTCACCTTCAACGATCAGGGCGCGGAAATGGCCGACGTCGTGGCGCTTCTGCGCGCGCTCGATTGGCT
>Ga0187780_10001971_pt1 | contig 15460 bp, 16 predicted proteins | sample 1015_Q2_SP10_20__FD_132429 | JGI IMG/M metagenome (GOLD analysis project Ga0187780, IMG submission 132429) | Tropical peat soil microbial communities from peatlands in Department of Meta, Colombia - 1015_Q2_SP10_20_MG | ecosystem: Environmental > Terrestrial > Soil > Wetlands > Peat | place... | reverse complement strand
TGCGTTTCGGGGGGATTCGGGAGCAACAGGCGAATCCGGGGGCTATCCACCTCCGCATCAATCAATTAGGAGCAAACCGAAGTGGCTACAGAACAAGGCACAGTGAAGTGGTTTAATGCGGCCAAAGGCTATGGCTTTATTCAGCGCCAGTCCGGCGAGGATGTCTTCGTCCATTTTTCGGCGATTCAGGCCGACGGCTACAAGACGCTCAACGAGGGCCAGGCCGTCGAGTTCGAGGTCAAGCAGGGCCCCAAGGGCCTGCAGGCAGAACGCGTAGTCGCACTGTAGCACCCCGTCCAAACGGCAACTTTTCGGTCTCTTAATCTGGAGGAGGCGTTATGCAGATCCTGTCCGAGGGACAGACTGTCCGCCACCAGCAATACGGCCTTGGCACGGTCACAGAATCCAACATCGAGCGAACCACGATCGATTTCGACAACCACGGTGTGAAAAAGTTCGTCACGTCGATCTGGACTGCTGAACTTGTCGGCGAGCCGCCCGAAGGGCGTCCTCTGAAACGCCGCGGCCGCCGCAAACCAGCCAAGAAGTGAAGAGCCAATAGGATCGTCGGTTTCAACGGGCCCATCTCCACAGCTGGATCACCGAAACGTAGCGTCGGTTTTGCTTTCCGTCCCCGACAGGCGGGCGTGCCGGCGAGCCGCTACCCAGTTTTCTTCCGGGAAACAGCCCACCATAGTGTCGCGCCCGCCATCAACGAGGCGATGCTCGCCGTCTGGGCGTTTGTTAACCCGAAGAACGACCGGGGGTTGATGCGGATGAATTCGATCAGAAACCGCGCTGTGCCCGTCAGCAGCAAATAGGCCGCGAACACGCTCCCAGGCCGCTGCCAGCGGCCAACAGACTCGGATGACAAAGCCGGTTCTCGCTTCGAAGCGTCCCCTTTCTTGCCAACGACGGGGCGTGCGGCAACCTGTGCTGCACCGAGCCTCCAGAGGACCCAAGCGATCGCGCAGGCGATTAGGCATTCGTAGATCGGGGTAGGGTGGACCCGCTCACTAGTGGGCACGAGCCCATCTGGAAAACTCATCCCCCAGGGCAGGGAAGTGGGCAGGCCGTAATCGCCATCCCCTGATAGTAGACATCCGATGCGCCCGACCCCATAACCAAGCGCCGCCGCCGCCGATCCGGCATCGAACGAGTCGAGCAGAGCGACCCTCTTCACCCGTGCCAGCACCACCCACGCCAGAAAACCACCGATCAACCCGCCGAACCACGCCAGGCCATAGCGGCTCAGCAACACGTCGGCGGGACGGGCGAGGAGCTCGCGCGGCGTTTCCAGAACATGGTACAACTTCGCGCCGACAATCCCTGCAAGCGCGGGCACGACGATGAAGACTTCCGCGGTGGCCGAATTTTTCTCGGCGATTCCGCGCCGCGCCAGGTCGGCGCGCAGCACGTAGTAGGCAACGATCATGGCGATCGCGACCATCAGGCCAAATGTGGGAATCTCGATGGGCCCAAGATGCAGAAAGGGAATCACCGAGCGAGTATATCTGATCCGCCTCAGCCCGTTTGCCCCGGTCACGGTCAGTAACCTCGGGTTTCAACCAAGACGAGCGACTGCTCCATGCCCTTTTGCGGACTGCAACGCAGCGTCGCGCCCGCACGTCGAATGGTGTAGAATCGCTCCAGTCCCCCTCGATTCGCGGTGAGGGTGGGAAGATGAAGCTGTTTCGCCAGCCTTTCGGGTCTGCTTTGGTTCTGGTCGCGCTCGTTCTTCGGCCGTGCCCTGCGATTGGGCAACACGGTGGAGGCGGCCATGGTGGAGGTGGACACTTCGGCGGTGGAGGTGGCCACTTCGCTGGTTTCGGGGGCAGCCACAGCCACTCGTCCGCACACCAGGCGCCGTCGCACGGCAGCGGCAAACCTGTCGTCGAATCCTCGGCTCCGCTGGTAACCGCGAAACCATCGGCGGGCCCTACGCCCCTGACCGGCGAATTTGCGCCCTTTAGCCCTGGCCCCGAGCACTCTACGATCGGCTTCCCGGCCTCCGAGCAACCTACGACATTCCCAGCGCTTCCCTTACATTCGGCACAATCCGCCGGCCCACTAAGTTTTTCGGGCGAAGGTCACCAGATCTGGCAGAACTTTGCGACCCCGTCTGCCCCAGCCTTCCACACCTATCCAGCGACGACGCCAGCGATGCACCCACAGCCACCCCATATCGTCCGTCCGCCGGCCTTCTTTGCCCCACCGGTCGCATTTGTCCCGACATTCGGATTCTGGGGCTTTAGTCCTTTTTGGGGCTTCGGCTGGGGCTGTGGTCCGCTGTACGTGTGGGCGTTCGGATGCGGCGGCTTCGGCTACGGCGGCTACGGGCCTGGCTACGGGTACGGTTTCGGAGGCTACTATCCACCGGCTTGGGATTACAGTCAGGCGCCGCCTTCTGATGACACGTCGAACGAGCCCAGTCCGTCCACGTGGCAAAATCCGCCGACAGGAGAAGATTTAGAGGGCAATGGCCCTGTCTCGATTCCTAACACGGTGATCTATCTGCAGGATGGCAGCAGCTACGAAGTGACCGACTACTGGTTTTCCGACAATAAGCTGCACTACGTCACGAATTACGGCGGTGAGAATTCAGTCGCATTAGGTCAGATCGATTGGCAGCGAACTGTCGACGCGAACGCAGCTCGAGGTGTCGACTTCACGCTTCACCCCGCCCCGCCACCGGCGCTCACTCCGCCCCCCTCCGCCGATAGCGCACCGCCGGCCACACCACAGCCATAAGAAGGCGGCGCGCCAGGGCTGCTCGGCCTCGCGGGCGGGCTCGGTTCAATTGGACATCAGCGCTTGATGCGTCGCTGGGCCAGCTGCTCAAGACTCGGATAGGATTGTGCGGCGACGAAGGTCTGCTCCGGCGGCTGCGAGCTGTCGCGCATCGCTTGGGTGAGCATTTCCAGTCCCTTCTCCATCGTCAGCGAAGTCAACACCGCGGCGCACAACACGCTTTGATCGACCAACGGTTTCACCTGGCTCGCAACGCCCACCCCCGCGCAGGGCACCACGAGCCACTTCGACCGGTCGGGTTCGTTTGTGTTTGTTTCGAAGGCCTTGCGCGCGCCAAAAATGAAATCCGCGTTCTGCGAGACGATCAGTTGTGTGGCCTCGGGCCTCCCCATCGACAGGCTCAACCAGGAGCACACGGCGTTGTAGGCGTTTTCCGCCGTGGAGCCTTGCACCTTCAGGGCCTTGACCTCGATATTCCTGGGCTTGGCGCTTTGAAGCCCGTCGAATCGCCGCGAGGCGAGCGAACTCATTCCTGGTCCGCGCAGGTAGAGAACCAAACCCCCGGCTGGAAACATGGCGGCCATTTGCCGCGCTTGAATCCGCCCCACCTCGACATGGTCCTGTGATACCAAGAACACGGGAGCCCGCGCCTTCTGGCGCAGCGCGGAGAGATATTCCACCTGCGCGTTGCTCACCATCCATGCGATTCCCGCGGCCACTGCCGCCTCGGCCACCCGCGGTAGTCCCGCGGCGCTTACCGGCTCCAGAAGTATGCCGTCTGGTCGTGATCCAGGTTGTGACTGAATGAACTTCAGCAGTTGCTGGCCTTGAGCGACGGGATCCATATCCGCGCTCACCACTTCCAGCTCGACGCCCAGGCGTTCAGCCGTCGTTTTTGCCGCTGCCGTTTGTTCACGCAGGTACATGCTGTCGCCGGGGATCGACAGCACACATCGCCATTTTTTCACAGCTGCTCCCAAAACCCGTTTCGGTTTTATCCACCCAAGAGGAGAGAACCAGCCCAATTAAAGAATCCGCCCGATAACCTATTTAGGCAATCGATAAAACAAGCGTTGTGCTGTTCTCATCGTATGCCCCATGGCGTATCAACACGCGCGGGGGGAGTTCTTTGTGGTTTCCGACGACTCGCCGTGGCCGGGCCGCGCTAATATGGTTCTCGAAAATGGTACGAGGCTGCGCTCTTGGGCTGCTTCCGGCGATCCTTGTGACGCTGTGTTCAGGCGAGGTCCGCGCGCAGGCGGCGCCTCCCGCACCCTCCGCACATGTTCAGGCACCAGCCCCGCAAGCTCCGTCAGTCAGCCAGGCTTCATCCTCGACGCAGCCCTCCCCGTCCCCACCGGGACCTGTCCCCCATACAATTTCAGTCACATTCGACTATGACTTTGACCGGACGCCCGCCTGCACGGCGAAGATCCAGCATCGCTGCGTCAAGCAGTTCGTCGTCTATGATATTTCGTCCGGCTACAGCCATCCCTACCAAATCGGGACGGTGGCTCTTCCAGACGCCCCTTACGGCCTGAGGCGGGGCATTCTTGGCAAGACGGATCCCCACGTCTTTGAGTCCGGCAAGCATTTGATCGCCGTGACCGCACAGGGACCGGAACCCCAGGCCCACCCGTTTGAATCCGGCACCGCTGGCTGCACCGGTTGCACCACCTGGGTCAACATCCCCTAGCCAAAAGATCGGAATGCGCCGGCCGGACGGCACGATCGTCCCAAGCTCTAGGCGTCAGGCGATACGGGGGAGTTGCTGTGTCATGCAGTGGATCGTCCCGAGACCGAGAACTAGGTCGCGGCAATAGATGGGCACGATGGCGCGGCCGGGGAAAACGGACGCGAGCGTATTCAGTGCAACCCGATCCGCCGGATCGTTGAAGGTTGGTACCAACACAATTCCGTTAGCGATGTAGAAATTCGCATAGCTTGCTGGCAAACGCTGCCCCGCAAAATAAACGGGGCGGGGCATGGGCAACGTCTCGACACGCAGCGGCTGGCCGTCTTGGTCTTTCATCTCGCGTAGCAGCGCCAGGTTTTCCTGCAGGGGCAGGTAATTCACTTCCGCAGGGTCCTGTTCACTCACGGTGACGACGGTCCTCACGTCGACAAACCGCGCCAGATCATCGATGTGCCCATGCGTGTCGTCGCCGGCGATGCCGCTGCGCAACCACAGGACATTCGTCACGCCAAGGTATTTCTTGAACACTTGCGCGTAATCGTACTTCGTGAATCCGGGATTGCGCGACTGAACCGCACTGAGCAGACATTCTTCGGTGGTCAGGAGTGTGCCGCAGCCGTTGACATCAATCGCGCCGCCCTCGAGAACGACGCGGCGATTGCGGTGCACGGGGAGAATCAGCGGTCTCCGCAGTTTACGATTGGCCAGCGCGACGACGCGCGCATCCTTCTTGTGGTCGCTGTATTTGGCCCACCCGTTGAACTCAAAACTCAGCAGTACGCTATCGGTTTGGCTTCGATCATCAAAACAGGGATCGTTCGTCACCCCTTTATCCGGAAGGACCACTTGGGAGGCTGCCGCACCTCCGGGTTCGTGGTTGGGCGATAGAGCGACAGCGATAGGACCGGAATCGCGCATCCATCCGCGATCGGTGGGGATGTGAAAGAACGTGATCGTGTCGGCGGGTGCGCCCGCTTTCGCAAGGACGGCCTTTGCCCGCGCCTCGGCCACGCGGTCCTCGACCAGCAAAAACACCCGCTCGACGGCCGCGAGGTAACGGATGATTTCCGCGAACGCCCAGGGAATCGGAGAGAATTTCCCAGGCCAATCGGTCAGCTCGTGGGGCCAGCCTAGCCAGGTTGCGTCATGGGGCTCCCATTCGGCTGGCATGCGAAAGGTGCTGTTGGGCGGGATGGCGCCGGATTCTCTACGGATCATTTCCCGAGCCAGCGGTTGAGGATCGGCTCATACGCATCCACACGACGGTCGCGCAGAAACGGCCAATTGCGCCGCGTGTCTTCACTCCTTGCCGAATCGCATTCGACGACCAGCACTTCCTCTCGATCGTTCGACGCCTCGGCAACGAGCTGTCCAAAAGGGTCGGCTACAAACGAATTCCCCCAAAACTCAATCCCCGGATCACCCTGGGCGGGATTGCCTTCGAAGCCGACGCGGTTGACGACCGCCACATACACGCCATTGGCAATGGCGTGCCCGCGCTGGATGGTCCTCCAGGCATCGAGTTGCGCCGCACCAAGTGCGGCTTTCTCCTTCGGGTGCCAGCCGATGCTGGTCGGATAAAAAATCACCTGGGCGCCGCCGAGCGAAACCGCACGGGCGCCCTCCGGGTACCACTGGTCCCAGCAGATCTGCACGGCGATGCGGCCGTAACGAGTGTCGAAATTCGGAAAACCGAGATCGCCCGGGGTAAAGTAAAACTTTTCGTAATAAAGGGGATCGTCCGGAATATGCATCTTGCGGTATTTGCCAACAAAGGAGCCGTCTGCGTCGATTACCGCGCACGTATTGTGGTAGATCCCGGCGGCACGGCGCTCAAAGAACGAGGCCACGAGCGCGACCCTGTTTTCTCGGGCAACTTTGGCCAGCGCCTCGGTTGCGGGACCGGGAACGGCTTCTGCAAGGTCGAACAGCGCCGCATCTTCAGTCCGACAGAAATACTCGCTGCGGAACAGCTCGTGTGTGCAGACGATCTGGGCGCCGCGCCGAGCCGCCTCGCGGATCTTTTCCGACGCGCGAGAGAGATTTTCCTCCGCATCCTTCGTGCAGCGCATCTGGATCAGGCCGACGATGAATTTCTCGCTCATCTCGGCCATCGTATCACGCGCGCACCAAGGCCCCAACGTCTTCTAGTTCCGAATCGAAACAGAATTGTGCCAGGGTTGAGCCCGATGAGCGGACGATGGTGTGGAGACAGGTGAACGGCGTCTGGAACCGCGATCGACCAGAGCTACAGCGTGCGCTCGATCGTGCTGGACATCCCGCGCGATGCGCCGTACACCGTCTTCGTGGACGGCGGCGGCGCGACGAGCCGCACCACGTGCAGCAGCCGCTCCGGCTGGAACGGCTTGGCCATGCAAACAACGGCCCCCAACTGATGGCTGGCTGTGTAGTCGGCCGGTTGCGCGGCGCGGGTCAGTAGGATCACGGGCACGCGCTGCAGCCGTTCGTTGCGCTTGATAATCAGACAGAGGTCGTGTCCCGACATGTCCTGGGCTTCCACTTCGGCAATAAACACCGCGGGCACGGCGGTGCGGAGAATGTCCAAGGCTTCCTGCGCCGTCGACACCAGCACAACGTTGTAGCCATCCTGTTGCAGCAGGTTGCGCATGATTTCCGCAGTACGGGCGTCGGATTCAACGGCCAGCACCATTTGCTGCAGCTTGGCTTGTGGCGCACCGCCGCCGACTGAAAACGCTCCACTCTTATCGGCATCCTTCGCCTGCACGGCGGCCGCCTGAAATTGAACGGCCACGGCATACTTCCCTGGGGAGGTTTCCGCCACGCGTACGACCTCCGCCGGCTGCGCCTGGTTGATCGCGCCCGCCTCGGTCGAGAAGGGAAACGTGACATGTAGCGCCTGCCCCTTCCAATAGCCCCTGCGATTCGCCACAAACAGCAGCCCGTCGCGCGACACATCCACCGTCATGCACACTTCCTCAAACGCCTCGGGGGTGTTCGCGGTGCGGATGTGCAGCTGCGCGGAGATTTTCGCGCGGCGTCGCCGGCGGCGTTCGACGAAAGGGGCCGCGGAAGCGGCGGACCCTTCCGATTTCTCGTTTATTTCCTGGACTGCCGTGGTCGATTCCATTGGTGACGTACCCCCCAGGGTATTTTGTTGCGGGTCACTGAACCCTTCGCCTTCGGCCCGCGGATTTAAATCTACCGATCACCGCGCACACGCGAAATAGTACGAGAGTTACAATTTCGCGCCTTTCGCCCCTGGACCAGCTTCCCGCAAGTGACCCGGACAGAATGGGTTGCAAGCACGACGAGGTCTCGGCCTCAAATGTGAGGCGAAGCCACCCCTCCATGCTCGGGTCGGATCAAAACGAAAGGGGCGCCAGCCGCTGCAGGCGCCCCTTTCTGGCCTTCCTTGCGATCGCCACAGACTAGTGGTGATCGTCGTTGTGCTTGTCTTTGTAAATCTCCTTGCTCTCGTGGTTCTGTTGATGCTCGATCTGGTTGTGCTCCTGCGGCGTCAGATGACCGCCGTTGGCAGCTCGATCGTTGTGTATTTCCTGATGAATCCCGGCCTCTTGGTGCTCGATGTGTGCCGTCTCGCCCGGCGTCAGCTGCCCGGAACGGACGCCGTTGGCAATCCGCTGTTGCTGATTGAACTGCCGCTGGTTGACCGAGGCAAAGGCTGCATGTTGGGGCGTGCCGTGATTCTCCGATGCCAACATGGTGTGGTCGTGGCTCGCCGACATCTGGTGCGAAACCTGGTCGGTGGTCGGCTGGAAGTGCTGCTCGTGCACGGCCATCTGTTCCTGCGGAGTCGGACGCGCCATCACGCCGCCCGCACCATTAAAGCTGGTGCGATTGATGACGGTCGTGTTGTTAATCACAGTGCGGTCAACATAGACGTTGCGCACGACGGTCTCGTTGACGTGTACCACGGCGGTGTTGTAGGCAAATACGCCGCCGCGCCACACCCCACCGACGAAGCCGACGCCGCCATAGCCGAAGCCGTAGTTAATCCCGCCGTAGAAGCCGACGTGCGGCCCCCAATAGCCAGCGTGCCAGCCGTAGACACCGCCCACAAATCCCCAATAGCCAGGGGTCCAAAGCAGCCCCACGTGCGGAGGAGCAATCCAAACGCCCGGTACCCAGTAGTAGCCCGCCGGACCCCAGGCCCAGTAGCCGGGAGTCCAGAGATAGCCTTCGACCGGGCACGGCGGCTGCGTATAAACCGGTATCGCTGGGGGCGCAACCGTAATCGAAACAGCGACTTGCGCGTGCGAGACCGTTGGCAGGACAAACAGTAGAGCCAAGGGCACAAGCAAAAGATGACGGACTCGAAGTAGCGACCTCATGTATGAGTTCCTCCCATGCGCAGTCCCGCTGCCCGTTCGAGATAGGCAGGTCGGGACAAGGGCCAGGCAGCACTTTTATTTATTATGAGACAAACGCCGCCCCGCGTGCGTCCAAACGGGTCGAGCGATATCCAATCAGTTAAACCCCGGCGGCGGCGAATGGTTGCGGTCGTAACGCCTTTTAAGCGTGGCATCTGGCCAGGTCACTGGCCGGTTGACGGCTCCGGTGGCTCGAGCTAACATCCTGACGGATCGAAACTAGGTGCGGGAGGTAACTCATGAAGACTTCGCTCCCCGGTCTCGCGGCGATCTTGCTGGCTGGGACGCTCCTGGGCGCCCCCGTCCTTGGGGCGCAGGATAGTGGCTTCGTTGATCCCGCTCTGGTTGCCGCTTCCGCCGTGCCTGCACAGGTGGTTGCGCCGGCCGACGTCGTTAAGATGATCGATGATAAGCGCGCCGACATCGCGCTCGTCGACACCCAGCCCGCCGACGGTTACGCCGAGCAGCACATTCCTGGTGCGATCAATTACCCGTGGGTCATGCAAATCAAGAATTTCCCGATTCCACTTCCGCGGAACAAGGTGCTGATCTTCTACGGCTCGTGCCCCAACGACACGAGCGACATCGTAAAGAAGCTCGCTGAGTTCGGTTACTTCAACATCAAGATCATGGACGGCGGGATCGAAAAGTGGATCGCACTGAAATATCCCGTTGCCGGCACAAGTCAGGCGTCGCCGGATCTCTCCCAACTCACCACCAAGCCCGCTCGCCCCGCTTCGCACTAGAGAGCTGAGCGGAAGCCTCTGGCCGCGTGGGTGTAGGTCTTCTCGAACGCCCGCCCGGTAGGTCGACGGGTAGGCCGCATCCCTGCTGTTTTTCGTCTCGATCTAAGTGGGGGAAATGACGTCGATCGTGAAGGTGAGGGGGCGCGAGGCGTTCAGCGGATTACCATCAGCCCCCAGTGCGTTGCCGGTGACGGTCAACGTGTAGGTACCGACCGGCGTGGCGATCCCGTTGGCCCCGCTGCTGCCGCAGCCGGCGAAAACGAGCGCCGCGAGGACGGCCACTGCTAAGGACGCGCCTTTTCTGCGCCTGCTCCGCACCACAAACAGCACGGTCAGAAAGCCGGAGGCCAGCAGCAACGCCGCGAAGCAGCTACGATGGCGGGGAGCCTGGGGTGCAAGGTAAAGCGCCAGTATCGGTGCGGGCATCGCGGGCGAGCTCGCTGCCATCCCCCCACACGGATTACTGACCGGCGGCACGACTCCGATCTTCGACGAGGTCCCAATCATGATGCTGAACGACGCCATGGAGTTGGGCACCAGACTTAGCGGACAGGGACTGAATGCGCATGTCGAGGAAGTCGGCAGCTCCCCCGGGCAGCCGAGCGTGACCATTTCGCCATTCGCTCCGAAGACGCTGTCGGCGGTCACCTGGGCTTGGATCGTGGCGATGAAACCCTGCACGACGGTGACTTCCGTGGCCTGGCTGTTTGCCAGCGACAATTCATAGTCGTCGCCCGTCCCGGCGAGACTCAAACCGGCAACGTCGCCCTCAGCGTCCGTCACCACGACCTGGCCATGAATTAATCCCGTGCTCTGGGGCGTGAAGGTGACGTTCAATATGCAGTTTGCGCCGGCCGCTAGGATCGCGGTGCAGGTTGTACTCTGCACAGTGAAGTTCGTCAGCGGCTGTGTCGGCGGATTGCTGGGAACTGGCGGCGTAATGACGAGGCCGGTAACTTGGGTCCCGGAATTGTTTTCGAGTGTATAGGTGATCGGCGCGGTCGACCCGCCCTGTGGTTCGTTGCAAAAATCGAAAAGCCTCAACCTGCACTGACTGGTGATCGGCTGCGAAAACACCAGTGCCGCGGAGTTCGTTCCGGAAAGGTAGAGTGAAACAGAATCACCCTCAGAGTCCGCGGCGGTTAGCAAGGCCGATCGTGGCCCGACGACCGTCGGCGTGAACGCAACTGCGATCGTGCAGCTCGAGTTCGCCGGCAGGGAAGCGCCGCAGGTCGTGCTTTCGACCGTGAAATCAGAACTGCTGAACCGGCCCAACAGTCCTGGGATTCCCGCAAAAGCGATGCTGAGGCCGGTCACGGCATTCGTGGAACTAAGCGTGAAGGTCTCCGCTGGGCTGGCAGTGCCGACGGTCTGCGGGCAATAGGTGAAGGCATCACCTGGAAGGCCTGGCCCGGGACAGGCGGGCGGGCTCGGCGGCTGGATCACGAATGTCGCTCCGGTTCCGGCGACGTTCACGAACGGGGTGCCGTTGATGGCAAGCGCGGCTTGTCGTAGTCCCAGGGCCGTCGGTGAGAACGCAAGGTCGAACGAACAGCTCGCATTCGCGGCGAAATTACCCGTGCAGGTGTTGTTGCTGATCGGGAAGTCGGCAGAATTAAAACTCGCGGACGAGCCCGGCACCGCGACGAGTGCAATGGAAACATTGCTGGCAGCCGAGCCAAAACTGATGGTAAATGGCGCGGCCTGGCTAATCGTGCCCGGACTCTGGTTGCAGAAGGTGATGGCCGGGCCCAGCGGGCACCCCGGCGCGGCTTTCGACAGGTCAGCACTGAAGCTAAAGCTGAACCCCAACGTATCGGCGGCTGGCCTCAACCTTTGCTGACTAAAGTCGCTCGGCGTGAGGCCGCCTTTCGCGCCCGTCGCAAAGACCGTGGCCAGTGGGTCCCTGCCGAGCACCAGAACCGCTGCAAAGATCATCACCGCCACCACAGAAAAAGCCAGCCATCGCCCCACCAAGATCCCCCTTATGGAGAGAAGTTTCGACGCTTTTGGATTCACGCGCAGGCGTTTGGGTTGTGCCGACGCCGCCCCGCCACTCGGTCGGGCGCTCGCGCCGCCGCAAACCTGTCATCATAGCAGCGCCCTCACCGCCCTACTAGCGAATACGCCTGAGTGGGGTACAGGCAAACGTATCGTCGGTCAGCAGTTCAAACGGTTGGCTCAACAGGCGCCGCGCGATTACGACGAGACGGGACGTCGGCCACGCGCCTGCTTCGCTTGAGAATCCTCACGCGAGCGTGGCGGCGAACAGATCTTTCAGCTTGCCGAAGGCCCGCTCGGCTTGGGGCTGATTGTAGGCAGCGCTGTCGGCAACAGTCCATCCGTGAAGCGCGCCTGAGTAGACTTCACTTTCGTATCTTCCGCCCCACGCCTTTAGTGCGCCATCGAGTTTGTCGATTGCTTCTTGCGGCATCGAGTGGTCGTTCACCGCGTGCGCAAAATACAGTCGAGGGCCATTGGATTTGGGAATCCGGGACAGAGCCAGGTGCGGGCTCGTCGGTTTATCGGTGTAGAGTCCGCCGCCGTGGAACGACGCGATCGCCCCGATCTTGTTCGGCAGGGCCGCGGCCGTACGCAGGGCCACCTGCCCGGTGAAACAGTAGCCAACCGCACCGATTTTGGTGCCACCCACCGAGCTCTGCGTTGCCAGAAAATCCACGTACGTTTTAGCGTCGCGCTCCATTACCTCCGGTGTCAGGGGTCCCGCCAGCTCGCCAAAGCGCTTCATGGTGCGCTCGTCTCCGGCAAAGTTGGGCGTGAAATCAAAGAGGCGTCCCTTGGCGGTGCGGTAAAACGGATTGACGAGCAGCACCGTATAGCCTTGCTCGGACAGCCGCTTCGCCATTGCGCGGTGCGACGGCCGGATCCCCATGATGTCGGGGTAATGAATCACACCCGGGTGTTTCTTTCCATCCGGCGCGGCGTAGAGCACCGCGTCGCAGTTTCCATCTGTCGTCCGAATGTCAATCTCGGTTTCGCTCATGTTGGCTCCTCAACGGCTTTATGGCCGGAGAAGCTTACTACAATACGACGCTCGGCGCGCCTAGGTGCCGACTTCGCCAGGGACAAGGCAGGGAAGTCGTTCCTGCTTAGAAGCCTCCGCTGGCGTCAGGTCGCCGGCCTCAGCAAAGGCCGCCCATCCAACTGGCAACGGCCGCGGTGAAGGCTTCGGGCTCTTCAAAAAACGGGTGGTGCCCGCTGCGCTCGAGTATCCGTAGAGTGGCACGGGGAAGCTTCTCGGCGACCCCGTTCCAGACCGTGTAGGGAACCGTGTAATCGTAGCGCCCGTGCAGGAGCAACACAGGCGCGCCGAGCGATTGCGAATCGATCGTGACGTCCCACCCGCGTGTCAGCTCGCCCAAAAGATGCCCGAGAAGGGAAGGCTTCACGTCCGCCTCCGCGAAAAGGGAAGCGACATCCAGCCGCGCGTCGAAAAAACGCATGGGCGTTTGCGCCACCACGACGCGGCTCATCGGTGCCTGTGGGGGCAGCGCCGATAGATTCTCCCGCAACACCTGCTTTCGATCTTCCGATGCGTCCTGCTCGAAGAAGGCCGCCGCTTGCGCCGCCAGCCAAGTCCCATCTCCCCTCGGCGGAGTGCCCACTGCCATCACGCCCGAAACGCTCGACGGACGTCGCCGTCCGTATTCGATGGCGAGCGCGCCCAAGATTGAATGTCCGAGGACCCAAACGTGTTCGGCCCCGAGGTGAACACGAATGGCCTCGAGATCATCCGCGAGCATGTCGAAGGTCAGGTCGGTGGCATTGCCGCTCGAACGGCCACCACCGCGCAGATCGACGAAGACCAGCTCCATCAAATCATCCAGCTGGGCCGGCATCATACGCTCGTACGGCTTTGTGCCGATCGCAGTCAAAATCAGGCATGGGGTCCCGCGGCCGCGTCGGGAATAGAAAAGCTCTGCGCCTTTTACAGGAACGTTCATGGCACGCGCCTCTGTGCGCCGTCAGACTGCTTTTCCGGGTGTGGTGTCGCGGCCTGGAAACTGGCCCAGGCCCGAATGTCGGCGCTTCTGTCCAAACAGCAGCTGCAATGGAAAGGGGGCACCCGTTTAACCGTCTCTGTGTAACGATAGCACTCCCGCGGTAGCCCTGGCGGCCGAGGATGATAGAGCCCGAACTCCGGCGATTCGAAGAGGCCCCTCCCGGCGCAGTTTCGGTCCGGGGCTATCTGCACGTCCCCGCCGATCCATCAGGCGACGGGCTTGTGCTCACCCACGGTGCCGGTGCAAACTGCCAGTCCCCGTTTCTCGTCGCAGTCGCGGCTGCCTTCTCCGCTGTCGGCATGACTGTGCTTCGCTGCGATCTACCCTTTCGCCAGCTGCAGCCGCACGGGCCACCCCGCGGCACCGCCGAGCGTGACCAGCAGGGACTGCGCCGCGCCGTCGAAGCCATCAGACGCCAAGCCCGCGGTCGCATATTCCTCGGCGGCCACTCCTATGGTGGGAGGCAGGGTTCGATGCTGGCGGCGTCCGAGCCCGGGCTCGTCGAGGCGCTGCTCTTGCTCGCCTATCCTCTTCATCCGCCCAAAGACCCGACCCAGCTCCGGACGGCTCACTTTCCCACGCTTCGCACCCCGGCGCTGTTCGTGCACGGCACCCGCGATGGCTTTGCCACGCTCGACGAATTGACGGCGGCGCGCAAGCTCATACCCGCGCGGACGGAGTTGCTACGGGTGGAAGGCGCCAGACACGAACTGCTCACTGCGGCCAATCGCGCCGATCTACCCAGGACCATAGCCGTTTCCTTTGCCGCCTTTCTCAAGACGCTTCACTAGCGGCCTTTGCCCATTGAATTAAAAGGGAAGTGGGGCGAAGTCGGGGTCTTAAGCCGACCTGGCTGCCGATCCCCGTCTCCTCTAACTTCTGCGAAGATCTATTATGTTGGGCCACCCGGGGTTCGGGGTGGCCTTGAAACGCTCCCGCCGGGGAGTAGGGCTGAAATCGAGTGTTTTAGGGCCGGTTCGCGACGTGAAGGTTGTGGACGCCGGAGAACAGAAAGAGCCCGGTGCTAGCCGATTGAGGGACCCACCAGGTGCGGCGAAAGAAACTGTTGGGGCTGCGCTGCATCCGGCGCGCTGCATAATCGAGCAGCACCGGGGCGCCCTGAATGGCGATATAGATGGCCGGGGATTGGGCGAAGGGCCGCATGAAGGGATCGGCCTCCTGAGCGCCTGAGGTAACGGCCTGCCGTGTGGAATAGGCGTCGAAGGTAGCGGCGCTGTGTTGCACGATGGAGAGGATCAGCCAATTGCGCCGAGAAGGTAGGCTTTCTACCGGGATGAGTTTTTTGGGCGTTGCCGGCTCGATCGATGGGACCCGGATGGTGGATAGCGACTGGGAGTTCTGGCTAGCAGAGTCGAGAGAGACGGCTGTCAATTTTGGCGATTCTGATCCGGTCGAGGGGGTGGTGGGCTGAGCCGCCCGATCCTCGGACTGCGAGGGAGAGTTGTCGGACGCTGCAGTCGCGGACGCTACGGTCGCGGGTTCGAGCGCTTGGTTTGAACTGACATCAGCAACCGCTGGAAGTGCCCAGGCCAGGTGCAGCAGGAAAGCCGTCGCGAGAACCATGTTGCGGAATCTCCCTGGTGAAACACGCTCGCACGTGCAGGAAAGCACGGGCGGTACCAGCAGATTCAGAGGCTAACCCTTTTGTTTTTGACCTCTATTTCCTCTGGGAACGGTTCGAAGGGCAGAAATCTAGAACACAGGTACGGCGGAGTGGAAATGGCTTTCCACTGTTCGCCCAAGAGTGTGTCGAAAGGGCGCGGTTTGCTATCCCGCGGAAATGGCCTTCAGACTCTCGCGGACTGCGGCAAGCGTGCGGCTGATGTCTTCGTCGCTGTGTGCGGCGGA
>Ga0187780_10001970_pt1 | contig 15460 bp, 13 predicted proteins | sample 1015_Q2_SP10_20__FD_132429 | JGI IMG/M metagenome (GOLD analysis project Ga0187780, IMG submission 132429) | Tropical peat soil microbial communities from peatlands in Department of Meta, Colombia - 1015_Q2_SP10_20_MG | ecosystem: Environmental > Terrestrial > Soil > Wetlands > Peat | place... | reverse complement strand
GAGAAAATGGGGCCGCGCTTTCGGGCCAAAGACTATGCGGGCGGGCTGACGGCAACGCTCGAAGCCATGTTCGCGCTGATCACCGCGGAAGGATTGCCCGCGGGAGCGGGCGGCGGCGAGCCAACGGGTGGCGGCGCGCCCGGCGAGGACACGATACGCTCGCTGATCCCCTTTTTTATCGGCGGCATGTTATTTGGGGCCATTTTGCGCCGCGTGCTGGGCGTGGTGGGAACGTTGCTGGCCGCAGGGGGTATCGCCGCCATCGTCGCGTACGTGTTTTCCTCGTTTGTGCTCGCTGCCGTTGTCGGTCTGCTGGTATTCGTGCTTGCGAGCTTGGGAGGACCGATGATGGCAGCGACCCAGGTGCTTGGTGGCCGGGGCGGGGGCTTTTTCCCCGGTGGCATGGGTGGCGGCGGCGGTGGCTTTAGCAGTGGCGGTGGCGGCGACTTTTCCGGTGGCGGGGCATCAGGGAACTGGTGAAGCACAAATGACGCACCCGGCCGGTTCGCACAAAAAAATCTGGGCGCGATTGCAGCGTTGGCTGTTGCACGCTGCTACTACGCCGTTGGCGGTGCGGCGCGCATTTCCGCCGCGTGTGCTCAAATCGATCGGAGCTGCGATCGAACTAGCTGAGGCCGGCCACAGCGGAGAAATCCGCTTCGTCGTTGAGGGCAGCTTGCCCTGGGTATTTCTACGGCGCAACGCCTCGGTGCGGCACCGAGCGCTCGCGCTGTTTTCGGAGCTGCGAATTTGGGATACCGAGCATAACAATGGCATTTTGATTTATGTCGAGTTAGCGGATCGTGGCGTGGAAATCGTCGCCGACCGGGGAATTGCCCGGCGCGTCGATACCGAGGTTTGGTATCGCATCTGTCACGATCTGAAAGAGAAATGCAAAGCGGCCCAGTTCGAGGCCGGCGCCGTTGGTGCGGTGCGTGAAGTTGGCTCGCTGCTGCAGCGCGAGTTTCCGCTTGCGCCCGGTCAAGCGCGCATCAACGAACTGCCCGATCGCCCATTGACGTTGTAAGAAAACTCCTTCGCAACGCCGCGGCCGAATGCGCCGCTTGACGGCATCTTTGGCAAAATGATCGCCGTTGGTCCTTAGGAGGAGTTTGCGATGTCCATCACCATGTACAGTACGAGCGTGCCACGGTTTGCCCACACCCTCAGAAGCCTGTCGGCAATTTTGACGAAGGCCGAGAGCCACGCCGCGGCGCGCAAGATCGATCCGATGGCGCTGCTTGGAGCGCGGCTTTTCCCCGACATGTTTGCACTCATGCGTCAAGTTCAAATTGCGTGCGACACCGCCAAAGGGGCTGCTGCCCGCCTGGCGGGCCAGGAGGTTCCCAAGTACGAGGACACCGAACAAAGCTTTGCCGAATTGCAACAGCGCATCGCGAAAACAACGACATATATCGAATCGGTGCCAGCCGAGCGCATCAACGGATCGGAAGAGCGCAAGATCGTCCTGACGCTGCGAGGCGAAGAGGTGACGTTCAGCGGCTTGCTTTATCTCACGGGCTTTGCGCTGCCCAATTTTTACTTTCACGTCGTCACGGCGTACGACATACTGCGGCATAACGGCCTGGAGATCGGCAAGCGCGACTTCCTCGGCAAACTGTAGCTTCTGGCTGCGGCCTTCGATGCCGGCTGGGCAGGGTGCGCAGCTGAGCGCGCAAATTCGCGCACCTGAGGTCTTGTCCGTGCGCGCGGCCGACGGCTACGCGCTCGGCGCCCACCTTTGGCGCCAGCCCGCGCGCAGTGCCGATGAGCGCTCGGTCGTGATCATCAATGCGGCAACGTCAGTGCGATGCGACTACTACGCACGCTTTGCGAAATACTTGTTCGACCAGGGCTTTGATGTCATCACGTACGACTATCGAGGTATCGGGTCCTCGCGCCCGCACTCGTTGCGAGACTTCGAGGCATCGTGGGTAGACTGGGGACGACTCGATTTTGAGGCCATGCTGCAGTACGCTTTGCGCACCTTTGCCAGTCGGCCGATCGATGTGGTCGCACACAGCATCGGTGGCTTTCTCATAGGCTTTGCGCCATCGGCTCACCATATCCGTCGTATCGTCACCGTGGGCGCGCAGCATGCGTACTGGCGCGACTACGCGCCAACGGTGCGCTACAAGATGCTGGTCAAATGGCATGTGTTCATGCCGGCGGTCACGGCGCTGTTTGGTTACTTTCCGGGACGAAGACTCGGTTGGCTCGAGGATACGCCCCGGGGTGTAGTGCGTGACTGGAGCCGAGCGGGCAAACGCTTTGAGAGTGCGCGCCGCCGCGGGCCGACCGCGCACATCGACAGCAAGGAGGTGATGCGGCATTTTTCCGGCGTTACCGCCGCCACCTTGGCGATGAGCACTACCGACGATGAATTCGGCACCGTGCCGGCGATCGAACGCCTACTGCGCTACTTTCCGCACAGTCCTTCCACGCATTTGCGCATCTCGCCTGAATCCATAGCGCAATCACGAATCGGGCACTTTGCCTTCTTTAACGACTGCCACCAAGCGAGCCTGTGGCCAATTGCGCTGGAGTGGTTGCGTCATGGTCGTTGTCCTGCCGACGTTCCAGGCACCATTATCGCTCGCAGGTCGCGCGTGAATGCCATGCAAGACGGTTAAGAGACCATCGGCGCAAATTCATCGCCGATGGATGCGGAGGTCTTTGCATCCAGTACAAGAATCGCGCGAAAGTCGTTGACGTTGGTTTGCGTTGGCCCAGTAACGATCGAGTCGCCCAGCGTCTGAAAGAAGCTGTGCGCGTCATTATTGGCAAGATCCTCCAGGGGTCTTCGTCCCAGCGCCCAGGCGCGCGCGAGCGAATCGGGCGCCAGGTAGGCGCCAGCGATCTCCTCCACGCCATCGACGCCATCCGTATCGGCGGCGATCGCGTGGACGAGCTGCTCGCCGTGCAGTGCGATGGCTAGCGCAAGGAGAAATTCCACATTGCGCCCGCCACGCCCCTTGCCGACTACCCTCACCGTCGTCTCACCGCCGGACAACAGGACGCACGGCGGTGCAAATGGCTGCCCGTGCCGCGCCACCTGCAAGGCGATTGCCGCCAGCACCTTGCCCACCTCGCGCGCTTCGCCTTCAACCGAGTCGCCCAAGATATGCGCGGCGACGCCCGCCTGCCGTGCGCATCGGGCGGCTGCCTCGAGCGCCAACTGCGGTGTTGCGATCAGGTGCAGTTCGGAGTTGGACAAGCGAGGATCCCCCGGTTTGATCGATTCTCCGCGACCGCTTTGTAAGAGCTCGCGCACTGCGCCGGGAACGACGATTCGGTAGCGCTCGATGATCGCAAGGGCATCGGCGCAGCTCGTCGTATCGGCCGCTGTTGGCCCTGAGGCAATATCCATCGCCTTGTCCCCCGGAACGTCCGAGATGAGAAGCGTGACGATCCGTGCCGGATGGCACGCCACTGCCAGCCGGCCACCCTTGATCGCGGAGAGGTGTCGGCGCACGCAATTTATCTCGCCAATGCTGGCACCAGAGCGCAGCAAGGCTTGGTTGACTTGTTGCTTGTGTGCCAGCGTTAGCGGGGCTAGCGGTGCCGGCAGCAGGGCAGAGCCACCTCCCGAAATCAAGCATAGGACGAGGTCCTCGGGGCCCAAGCCTCGCACCATTTCAAGCATCTTTTGGGCGGCGGCCTGACCGCGCTCGTCGGGGACCGGATGCGCCGCTTGCACGATCTCAATTCGCGAGCACGGCGCCTGGTATCCGTAGCGCGTGACCACGAGGCCGCTTAGCGGCCCTTGCCAAGCCCGCTCGACCGCTAGGGCCATCGCGGCCGAAGCTTTGCCAGCGCCAACGACGATCGTTCGGCCGCGAGGTGGCGGCGGCAGATGCGCAGAAACGCACAAGGCCGGCTGCGCCGAGTCGACGGCGGCATCAAACAATTGGCGCAAAAACCGCTGTATGGACCTCGTCATCTTGAGCGGCGCATCAGCATTATTTTTTCACGGCCTGGGCCATGGGATCGGCCGGTTGCATTGCTTTGACTTAGTTGCTCTTGGAGCCAATCTGAAAATCGGCAAGCATCTCAAGCGCCCGCACCATCGCCGAATGGTCCCACGCTCTGCCGCCATGAGCGAAGCAGGCGTTAAATAGTTCCTGCGCGTTTGCCGTGCCGGGGAGCGAGATCCCCAGCGAGCGCGCGCTAGACAAAGCGATGTTCAAATCCTTCTGGTGCAGCTCAATTCGAAAACCCGGATCAAAGCTTCGATTGATCATGCGCTCTCCGTGCACTTCCAAGATCCTGGAGGAAGCAAATCCGCCCAGCAGCGCCGTGCGCACCTTTGCCGGATCGGCCCCGGCCTTGGCAGCAAACAGCAGTGCCTCGCCCACGGCCTCGATGGTCAGGGCAACAATGATTTGGTTGGCAACTTTCGCGGTTTGCCCATCTCCGTTTTTTCCCACCAGCGTGATGTTTTTGCCCATCAGCTCAAACAAGGGCTTGACCTTTTCAAAGGTGTTCTGCGGGCCGCCAACCATGATCGATAGGGTTGCGTTTCTGGCACCAACCTCGCCGCCCGAAACCGGGGCGTCCAGGTACTGGCATTCCAGATCGTTGATCCGCTTGGCAAACTCCTTGGTCGCAACGGGTGAGATCGAGCTCATGTCGACCACAATCTTGCCCCGGCTCAGGCCTTCGGCGATGCCGTTGGCGTCAAACAGTGCGGAGTGAACATGCGGGGTGTCCGGCACCATGGTGAAAATGATGTCGGCGCGTTGCGCAAGCTCTTTTCCATTGGTGCAGGGTTTGCCACCGGCTTGTGTCAATTGCTGCGGAATCGACGATCGGCTGTACAGGTGCACGTCGTGGCCTGCCTTAATCAAGTGCCCCGACATCGGGGCTCCCATGATGCCCAGCCCGACAAATCCGACCTTGCTCATTTTTTTCCTCCCACGTGTCTTGTGCGTTGCTTTCCGCGCGTTTCACATTGGATCGCAGCATGCGCTAGCTGCGCCACTTGGCGTACCAGCCCAGAGACTCCTCGGTGGTCGTGCGGGGCTTGTATTCGCAGCCGATCCAGCCGGCGTAGCCAGCGCGATCGAGCAATGTAAACAAAAACGGGTAGTTGATCTCCCCGGTCCCGGGTTCGTTGCGGCCCGGGTTGTCGGCAATTTGAATATGGGCGATGCGCGGCAGATGTTTCTCAAGAGTCGCTGCCAGATCGCCCTCCATGCGCTGCATGTGATAGACGTCGTACTGCACGTAGATATTGTCGCTGGCGCTTGCCTCGATCAGATCCAAAGTTTGTTGCGTTCCGCAGAGGTAAAAGCCCGGAACGTCGCGGGTGTTGATGGCTTCAAGAAGCAGTCGTATACCCGCCGCTTTGAGCATGGGCGCGGCAAACCGAAGATTGGCCAGCAAGGTCTCGCTGAGTTTCTCCTCCGGCACGCCGGCGGGACGGATTCCGACCAGGCAGTTAAGTTGTTTGCACCCTAGCGCCTTGGCGTATTCGATTGCTTTGCCAACACTGTCTTGGAATTCGCCTACTCGGTCTGGCAATGCGGCGATCCCTCGCTCGCCTTTGCCCCAGTCACCGGCTGGCAGGTTGTGTAGCACTTGCTCAAGTCCGAAGCGCTCCAGCTTCTCGGCAAGCTGTTCTTTTGGATACCCATACGGAAACAGATATTCCACCGCGCGAAAACCAGCGTTGGCGGCGGCCTCGAAGCGCTCGGGAAATTCGACCTCATTAAATAGCATGGTCAGGTTAGCGGCGAATTTTGGCATCTTTAGCCCCGGGCAAAGCGTTAAACGTATTTTCCCATTGCAAGCCAAGGCGCCAAGTGCTCATGCTATCTGCCCTGCGTCAACGCGGTGCTGTGCATGCAACGCCCACGTTTGTCATTGGGGGGCGAGCCGGGGAACCAACGCGCACCGGGCACTATGGGAGCTCGTTGCGACCCCAAGAAGGACGCTCCTGAAGGGATTATGAGTATTGCGCAGTGCCTGCCAACCTACTGATGGCCTGGAGGAGCTCTTACAGGCGCCCACTTGACCTGAATAGATGTAGATGGCGGAGCGAAGGTCTCATTGCAGCGGTGTACGCTCTCGAAGGCCCCAGATTATTCGCCTCTCGCGTACCCTATTTTCAAATGCGGGCGCCGCGCCTCTTTTCTTTGTGTTGGACCTGGTTGGCAAAACGGACCCCCAAAAGTAGCTAGCGAGCCCTCCGCGCTGCAAAAATTGACCGCAATCAAGGAAAACGAAGGGCGCGCGCGCGTACTGTGCCGGTGGGTTGTGCGTTCGAACCGAAAAGAAACCGCACGACTGTGGCCTGCGCAGGTGCCTCGGCGGTGCCCCGTTCACCGAGAAATGCCCAGTCGGATTTTGGTCAGGATCCGATGTCAAGTAGGAGACAAAAATGAGTGCGAGCGCATCGACAATACCGTCGGGCAGCCCTCTCACCCGGCCCACGTCCTATCGATGGTTGCAACTTTTTCTTGGCGTCGCTTGCATGGCGATGATCGCCAACCTGCAGTACGGTTGGACGCTGTTTGTCAATCCGATCGCGGACAAGTATGGATGGACCAAGGCAGCCATCCAGGTCGCTTTCTCGATTTTTGTTTTGGCGGAGACGTGGTTGGTGCCCGTTGAAGGCTATCTAGTCGATCGGTTCGGGCCGCGTCCCGTGGTGCTGGGCGGTGGGATTTTCTGTGGTGTCGGCTGGGTTCTCAATTCGATGGCCGATTCGCTCACGTTTCTCTATATTGCCGCCGCCATCAGCGGAATCGGCGCAGGCGCCGTGTATGGAACCTGCGTCGGTAATGCCGTCAAATGGTTTGCCGATAAGCGCGGCCTTGCCGTTGGTTTGACCGCCGCCGGGTTCGGCGCCGGCTCGGCGTTGACGGTTTTGCCAATCTCAGCACTGATCAAGTCAAACGGCTATGAATCTGCGTTCCTGTACTTTGGCATCATTCAAGGTGCCGTCGTGTTTTTCCTTGCCTTGGGTCTTACGGACCCCAAGCGCGCTGCAGGTTTGCCCGCGGCGAACAGGGCTACCAAGCCTTCGCGCGCTCCGTCCGTGCCTCAGTCAAAGCGTGATTACACGACGTGGCAGATGTTGGCGCAGCCTTCGTTCTGGCTGTTGTACTTGGCATTTGCACTGGTGGCTGCGGGCGGACTGACCGCCGTTGCCCAGCTTGGGCCCATCGCCAAGGACTTTAGGATCGCTGAACTGCCGGTCAGTATTTTGGGGTTGACACTACCCGCGCTCACCTTTGCTCTTTCGATAGATCGCGTGCTCAATGGCTTGACGCGCCCCTTTTTTGGCTGGGTTTCTGACAACATCGGCCGGGAGCGCACGATGCTGATCGCTTTTTCTTTAGAAGCGATTGGAATTCTTATGTTGTATTACTACGGCAACGATCCGCTGGTGTTCGTGCTGCTTAGCGGCTTGGTATTTTTCGCATGGGGAGAAATCTACAGCCTGTTCCCATCAACTTGCACCGATACGTTCGGCACCAAATTTGGCGCGGCCAATGCGGGCGCACTCTATACTGCAAAGGGAACCGCTTCTCTTTTGGTGCCGCTTTCGAGCATGCTGACAGCGGCCACGGGCAGTTGGCGTGCGGTGTTTCTCATCGCTTGCGTGATGAATGCGATCGCGGCGCTGCTTGCCTGGTTCGTCATTCGACCCGTGCGCGGTGCACTGATTGCGCGTACCAACGCATCCGTGGCGGAGACCTCGACTTGAGGTCGTGCCGCAGTTGCGCACCTCGCGCGCCTGACGGTGCTCAGACGGCAAAGCGGGCCCTGCCTTGTGCGCAGGCAACTTTCGAAGCCAACGCGGCCGCACTATAAATAATAGTGGCGCGCGCTGCCGCACGCCGGACTAGTGGTGCCGACGATAACTAGTGGCCGGCAAAATTCGTTTCCCCGCAATTTAGTCGACAACCATGGAAGCGCTCGGGCAGTGGCCGCTTTGGATGTGGGTCGCCTTGCTTGCTGCAATTGTCGTGGCGGGCGTCGCCCACGGCGCAATTGGATTCGGGTTTCCTTTAATTTCTACACCGTTTGTGGCGCTGGTCACGGACGTGCGCACGGCTGTTTTGACGACCCTCGTGCCCAACCTCGTTTTGAACGCAATCAGTATTGTGCGCGGCGCCCACGCGGGTGCAACGCTGCGCCGTTACTGGCCCGTGGCGGCCTACGTACTGCTGGGCGCAATCGTTGGCACGCGTGTGCTCGCACTGGCAGATGCCCGCACGCTAAAGCTGCTCTTGTCTGCAATGATTGTCGCGTATTTGGTTTTGTCGAGCCAAGCTCGAGTCGACTGGACGCAGCTTGCGCGCTTTCCCCGCCTTGCGCCGTTAGTGTTCGGCAGCCTTGGGGGATTTTTTTCCGGAGCAGTGAACGTGGCGGTGCCGCCCCTCCTGATTTATTTTTCCGCCCTCCAGCTGCCGTCATTGGTAATGACACAGGCGCTGAATTTGTCTTTTTTTGTCGGCCGCTCGGCGCAGGCGATCAGTCTTTTTTCTTCGGGGCAGCTGCGCTCTGCGCTTGTTGTGCTGAGTTTGCCGTTAAGTCTGATATCGGTCCTGGCGCTTGCCGGGGGCTTTCGACTTCGGCCGCGCATCGACGCGGCGACCTTTACACGGATTGTGCGCGCTACGCTGTGGGCAATGGCTATGAGCCTCGGGGGACAAGTGGCCGCAGGTTACTTGAGCTGAATCTTGCCCCGGTGGCTGAGCCGGCTGAGCGTTTCTGCGCAAAGATTCAGATACGAAGCCAACTCCTTTTTGGGCAATATGTCGGAGAACTGCGGCAGCTTGCGCTGAAAGCGGCGCACGCGACCTGGGGCATCGAGCAGGTGCAAAGTAATGATGTGGCCCATGATGTCGCTCATGTGCCGCATGACTTCGAGCTCAAAGATCGCCTTAACTTGGGGCTGCCGTTCTATGAACGCGACCCACTGTGTCAGCGCAAGCTTTGCGACCCGTGCCTTGGTGACCGCCGTGATGCTGTAAGGTGCGGGTGTCTGCAGTCGCCACGCCGCATAACTCGTTTCCATGTCGCCTTCACGCGTAAAGCGCAGGATCATCTCCTTGCCCGCGGGATTGCTTACGACGCGCTTTAGTACCCCCTCAAGCACGAAGTATTGCTCCATGTCGTGCGTGCCTTGCAAAAGCAGCACATCGCCTTTGCGGCAATCAATAACCGTCAACTGCGATTCAAGTTCGAGCGCGGCATCTGCGGGCAGCTGCGCGATGACGACGTTGCGTGCAAGTTGTAGGCGAAGTTCGCTGCAATGTGGATGGCTGGCAAAACGAGTCAAGAGTGACCTCGATCAAAACAGGCTACTGCGGGCTACGGTGGCAGCTGCCAGGGAAAAATTGACAGCGGTCAATGATACGCTGCGAAGCGCTGAGTATCGTGTTGCGATGCCAAACGATCGACCCGAGCAGCTATGGTCGTCGCGTAGGTTCCGCGCGACCGCAGGGCGACGCGGCGAAACTTCCCAGGGCACGTCGCCGACAATCGCAGGAACGCGGGACGAGGACTCGGCTACCGCGGCCGTGGCGACGAAAATCCACCGGAGATGGCCATGAGCACGGTAGCACCGGAAAAGGCCGCCGCGCCGACGGTAGCGGCGCCGGTTGAAACGATTACGGGCGGACAGATCGTGGCGAAAATGCTCCGACAAGAGGGCGTGCGGCACATCTTCACAATTTCCGGCGGACACATCATCGATATCTATAACGGTGCGCTGGATGAGGGCATCAAGATCGTCGACGTGCGCCACGAACAGGTCGCTGCTCATGCTGCAGATGCGACAGCGCGAATTTGCGGCATCGGCTGCGCGGTAGTCACCGCCGGTCCGGGAACGACCGATGCGGTCACGGGCGTGGCCAACGCCTTTCGCGCCGAGAGCCCTATGCTGCTAATCGGTGGCGGCGGACCACTAAAGCAATACCGTATGGGTGCCCTGCAAGATTTACCGCACGTTCCCATGATGACGCCCATCTGCAAGTTCGCCTCTTCGGTCATGACCACCGAGCGTTGCGCTGAAATGATGAGCCATGCCCTGCGGGAAATGTGGAACGGTGCTCCCGGGCCGGGATACCTGGAGATTCCGCACGATGTCCTTGATGGACGCGTCGATCCGAGCAAGGTGCGAATGCCCAAAAACTTCCGCGTGCGCGGCGCCGACGGCAGTCCTGTGCCCGAATTCATCGGCGATCGAAACGTGGTCGCGCAGGTCGCCGAGCTTCTCGCGCAGGCCGAACGCCCTGTTGCGTTATTCGGCACGCAGACACGCACCTGTCGCGCGCATGAAGAAGTCGATCGCTTTGCGCACCAGTTCAACATCCCCGTATATGTCAACGGCGCTGCGCGCGGCACCCTACCGCGCGAGCATCCCTACAACTTCATGCCGTCGCGAAAGACCGCATTTGAGCAAGCTGATGTGATTTTCCTGGCGGGGACGCCTCTGGACTTTCGCATGGGTTACGGTCGACGTCTGAACGCGCGTGCCAAGATCGTGATCCTGGACATGGATTATCGCAACGTTGGCTACAACCGCGATTTCGATTTTGGACTTGTGGGCAACATCCGCTCGATACTTGCCGCGATGTGCGAAGCCTCCAAGGGGGACGTCACACGCCGGCACGATCCCTTTTTGCGCACGTTGCGTGAAGAGGAACTTCACTCCCGCGACAAAAATCAAGCAATCATCAGTGCTAACCAGACACCGATCCATCCGGTGCGACTATGTCATGAGATCAACGAGTTCTTGCTCGATGACACGGTGTACATCGGTGATGGCGGTGACATCGTCACGTTCTCCGGCTCGATCGTGAAGCCGCATCGGCCAGGAGGCTGGATGGATCCGGGCCCACTTGGTACATTGGGTGTTGGTACCGGGTTCGCACTCGCCTCCCGTCTGGCGCAACCGCAACGGGACGTGGTGGTGCTTTTCGGCGACGGCTCCTTCGGGCTCACGGGATTTGATTTCGAAACGATGGTGCGCAATAAGCTCGCATTCGTTGGTGTGATTGGCAACAATTCCTCATGGAACCAGATTCGCTACGGGCAAGAGCGCAAGTACCCGGGCCGGGGCGACGTTGGCAACCTCTTGGAAGACGTGCGCTTTGACAAATTCGCCGAAGCAATGGGTGGGGTCGGCATTCGCGTCACCAAGCCCGAAGAGATCCGTCCGGCTCTGGAGCGCGCGCGTGCGTCTGGCCGACCCAGCTTGGTCGACGTGGTAATCAACCGCGACATCTACTCTAGCGGCACCACCAACCAGACCATGTACAAGTAAGCGACTGGGTCGGACGCACCGTTTTGCGACCTGCAAAAACGCGAGCTTCGGTACGTGCGGCGGAGACGTCAAGGGGCAACTTGAGCATGCAACAGCAGGAGAAGGTATCGATGGACAAGGCACTAAGCGGCATTCGGATACTCGACATGACGCATGTGCAGGCGGGACCTACCTCGTCACAGCTGCTCGCCTGGCTTGGTGCTGACGTAATCAAGCTCGAGCCGCCGACGGGAGATGTGACGCGCGGCCAGTTGCGCGACGTGCCCAACGCCGACAGCCTGTATTTCACGATGCTTAACTGCAACAAGCGGTCGATCACCGTGAACATGAAGAATCCGGCCGGTAAGGAGGTCTTTGTTGCGCTGCTCAAAAAGAGTGACATCCTGATGGAGAACTTCGGCCCCGGGGTGCTCGATCGCCTTGGCTTTTCCTGGGAAACCGTTCAGCAGATCAATCCGTCCGTCATCATGGCGTCGATCAAGGGCTTCGGGAGCAGTGGGCCTTATGCGGACTTCAAGGCCTACGAGAATGTGGCCCAGGCGATGGGAGGAGCCATGAGCACCACGGGCTTTATGGACGGCCCTCCGCTTGTCACCGGCGCCCAGATCGGCGACTCCGGAACCGGGCTGCACTTGGCCATCGGGATCCTGGCTGCCCTACAGCAACGGCACCGTACGGGCAGAGGACAGTATGTCGAGGTGGCGATGATGGACGGCGTCATGAATTTGTGCCGGGTGAAATTTCGCGACCACCAACGACTGAGCCGCGGTTCATTGTCCGAATTCTCGGTGGCCACGGACGGCGTCAGGGAGACGCCGCGTTCGGGCAATGATTCGGGCGGAGGTCAACTAGGCAACGCGATCCGGTGCAAGCCCGGCGGGCCCAACGACTACGTCTATGTCGTGGTGCAGGAGGCAGTCTGGGCCGCCTTGGCGCGCCGCGTGGGCGGCGAGACGCTCGCTAGCGACGAACGGTTTGCGACGATTCAAAATCGGCGCAAGAACCAAATGGAGATGTGGCGCCTCCTTAATGAGTTTGCCAGTGGTTACACCAAATGGGAACTGATGGGCATTCTCAACGAGCTTGACGTTCCCTGCGGGCCGATTATGAGCACGCAGGACCTGGTGAACGATGAGCAAGTGAAGCTGCGTGAAATGATGGTCGAGCTCGAGCATCCTGAGCGCGGTCGGTGGCTGAACGTCGGCATGCCGATCAAGCTTTCCGATTCGCCCGTAAAGATTGAACGCTCGCCGCTGCTCGGGGAGCATACCGAGCAGATTTTGCGCGAGGTGCTGGGCTACACGGGTGCGCAGATCGCGTCGCTTCAGAACGACGGGGCCTTTCGCAAGTAACGGCCCGAAAACACAAACCGGCACGGTTCGGATTTGGCGCAGTGTTGCGCCAATGATTCAGTCTTGCCGATTGCTGCGCTTGCGCGACGCGACCGTTGACTCGTATCGCACAGCAAGCAGGGATGGCAAGGCGACTTGGTGCCATACTCAAGGGGCCAAGGCGCGAGGGAAACTTGCCGAGGATCGCTGCCTCGACACCATCCTTCCTTGATTAGGGGCCAAAAATGCATCGTGGAGTGGTTGTGCTGTTGCTGGGTTGTGTCTTGCTTGGTGCATGCTCGAGCGCACAGTACGTAACTGGCGATTCGCGCGGCTTTTTTGATACCAGCGCGGGTTTGTATGGAGGCAACGAGTTTGAGGCTCGTTCGCCAGAAGGGAAGATCACAGTGGCCAACCAGCCCTCGGCAAAGACGCAGGCGCCTGCGCCCGCTACGGCAGCGCCGAGCGGTGCACCGCAGGCCCCACCGGCGGCGCCAAGCGTCGCACCCGTTGCGGCGGCCGCGCCGGTAGCGGCACTGCAAGCGGCGGTGTCGCCCGCGGGCGAGACGACGATCGCGATTGATGCTAACGCATTTGACGCTGTGTTCGGCCCCGCTTCGGCAGCGCTGAAGCCCACCGCGGAGCAGCTGATGCGGCTCGACAGCCTCTCGCTTATCGCTGGCGATGCGGCACGGCTCGAACTGCAGCAAAAGATCCTCGCCTGCCGTCGCGCGGGCGATACCTGCCGCTTATCGCGCAATTAGCCTCGCTGCCCGGGGCGCATCGCCGTGCTGCGGTTTTCCGCGAAAATTGACCCCGGTCAAGGACCACGGTCTTTGAACGTTCATATCGTAGGAACCACTACAAGGATTGCCGCGGGATGCGGGGGTGACGCGGCCGGCACTACGCGTCGGTGATAGAAGAACTCGAATCGGCGCGACCTGGGAACTGTTTCCGCAGGTTTTGAATGCGCCGAATTCGCGGCGCCCACGGTCCTGGCTGTTCATGACGCAGGTTGCTTTTTTGCGTCTTGGACTAAATCGGCGCAGGCGCTCGCGCGCCGCAAAAACGACAATACCCAAGGAGGAGCTTGCAATGATGAAAAAGAAAACAGGCGCGCCACGCCAAGTGGCGCTGACGATCGCGCTTGCCGCGGCGGTGGGCTCCGGCGCGGCGTGGGCCGATGACAAGATGGACCGCTCGGCAGTCGACGAGGCGCTCGAAGCCCTGGTCAAGGGTTTTTACGCGTCGTTTGATGTTTCGCTGGACTACACCACCAAAGGCATGAATGGCATGATGGCCTATGCCAGTATGCCGCTAACCGCGAACCCCAACGGGCCGTATGGACTCAATTATTCAAGCCCCAAGGGCTTGAATGTCTACGGCTTCCCCGGTGATGTGCCATTTGGAAAGGTCGGCTACCAACCGGCGTTCTCTACCAATGCCTCCGGTTTGGGTTGGCGTGGAACTCATCCGATTCCTGGCTGGGGCGACACGGAATTTATCGTCCAGATCGAGGCGCAGGTCGCAGTTACCGCTTCACCGGGGATCGTCACGGGCTATACCGCGCAGACAAGCGGTATTAGCGGCGCCATTGGCTTAGGCAACACCTTCGTCGGCTTCGGCGGCAAGCAGTGGGGAGCGGTGAAGATTGGCCACGGCTGGACACCATATAAAAAGTCGACCGATCGCCTGGATCCGTTCGCAGGCATGGTCGGCGATATGCCGGTCGTCATGGGAAATACAGGGGGCGATAATCGGGTCGAGTTCAATGCGCTGATGGAGCACGCGATTTGGTACGAATCGCCGCGCTGGGAAGGTTTTAGCTTCGATGTTCTTTTCTCGCCAGGCCAAAACCGTACTGCCGATGAAAACCTCAGCTTGGGCGGCGGACAATCCAATTGCAATGGCGGCAACATTCCCGGCAGCGGCAACTTGCCCAATATCTGCGATGACGGCGGCTTTGACAACGCCTACAGCCTGGACTTGAAGTACGAAACCAAGCAGCTGTACCTGACGGCTGCCTACGAGCTGCACAAAAACGTCAATCGCAACAGTGATGGCATTGGGTCGAACAGTCCCGTCTACGCCCAGATGTGGCTGAATAGCAGCCCACTTCTGAACATTCCGCTTTATAACTTCATTGCCGGCGCCTTCGGTGCGACGGCGCCTTGCAATCTTGGAGGAGGCGGAGGCGGCACAGCCGGCGGAAATTATTACTGCAACAACGCATCTCCCGAGTTCTCTGGCGATATTGGCGATGAAGCCGCGTACAAGGTCGGTGCGCAGTACATCTTCAGCATGGGCCTGACGGTTAGTGCGATCTTCGAGCGCATGACCCGCCAGATGCCAGCGCAACTTCAATGGGCAAACGAGAGGCAGCGCAACGGCACCTGGTTGGCCTTGACGCAGGAGCTCGGTCCAAGTGACAACATCAACGTTGGCTGGGCGCATGCTGGAAAGACGCCGGGTGATCCCGCAGGTCAGCACAACTTCGACCCGGCACGCACCAATGACACTGCCGACATGTACACAGTCGCCTATAAGCATCGACTCGATAAGCAGCTGTACTTGTATGCCGACGTGGCCGAAACCCACAATAACGGCAACGCGCACTACGACCTGGGCGGAGGCGGCCACGGTATCAAGACCGATTGCCACGACGGTACGACCCAACCCATCATCGATTACACGAGTGCGGGCAACACCACCTGGGGCGGCTGCCATCCCAAGGCGCTATCGGTCGGGTTGAATTACAAGTTCTAAGCGAAGGGCGCACCAAGATCGGCAGATTCGCCCTGGTAGGGCTGGCGAAGGGAAGTGCGCCGGCCCTAGAGCATCG
>Ga0187780_10001969_pt1 | contig 15461 bp, 22 predicted proteins | sample 1015_Q2_SP10_20__FD_132429 | JGI IMG/M metagenome (GOLD analysis project Ga0187780, IMG submission 132429) | Tropical peat soil microbial communities from peatlands in Department of Meta, Colombia - 1015_Q2_SP10_20_MG | ecosystem: Environmental > Terrestrial > Soil > Wetlands > Peat | place... | reverse complement strand
TGGACGACATTCGTAGAGCCCGGGAGCTTACCGCCAAAGGCATCCATTATGTGGACGTAGGCACGAGCGGCGGGGTATGGGGTCTCGAACGCGGTTACTGCATGATGATTGGCGGCGAAAAGGATGTGGTACAGCATCTGGATCCTATCTTCGCGACGCTCGCGCCCGGCCAAGGAGACATACCCCGCACGCCCGGTCGCGAGAAGTTCGGGGGCACGGCCGAACAAGGTTACCTGCACTGCGGCCCGAACGGCGCCGGCCACTTCGTCAAAATGGTTCACAACGGAATTGAGTACGGGATCATGGCGTCCTACGCCGAGGGGCTGGCCGTGCTGCGTTCGGCGAACGTCGGGCAGCAAGAGGGTAAGACGGATGCCGAAACTACGCCCTTGCGCGATCCCGAGCACTATCAATACGTTTTCGATCTGCGCGACGTCGCCGAAGTGTGGCGCCGGGGGAGTGTGATCACATCCTGGCTGCTGGACCTCACAGCGGCGGCGTTGCTCGAGGATCCCGGCCTTTCGAAATTTGCTGGCCGAGTATCGGATTCGGGCGAAGGGCGATGGACGATCAAGGCCGCAATCGACGAAGCCGTGCCAACCCCTGTTCTGACGACTTCTCTGTACGAGCGCTTCAGTTCGCGCGGCGAGGGAGAGTTTGCCAACAAAGTCTTATCCGCCATGCGCTTCGGATTCGGCGGACACCTGGAGAAACCGAAGGGAAAATCTGAGGCGGCTTGAGGGAGGAATAACGATGATCAAAGCTGAGTCCGATGCGCTCGTCTTCTTCGGTGCGACCGGCGATTTGGCCTACAAGAAGATCTTCCCGGCGCTGCAGGCGATGGTGAAGCGTGGCCACCTCAACGTACCGGTCATCGGCGTGGCCAAAGCCGGTTGGACTCAGGACCAACTTCGAGCGCGGGCCCACGATAGCCTCGAAAAGCACGGCGGAGTCGACCCTGCGGCCTTCGAAAAGCTGACCAAGCTGCTGTTCTACGTTGACGGAGACTACCAAAACCCGGCAACCTTCGTGGCCGTTCGCCAACAGCTCAAAGACTCCCGTAATCCAGCGCATTACCTGGCCATCCCGCCGGAATTATTTGAAACCGTTGTGAAACAGCTGGCGCAGTCGAATTGCGCCCAGGGAGCTCGGGTCATCGTCGAAAAACCTTTCGGACATGACTTGGCCTCAGCGCGGGATCTTAACCAGGTTCTGCTTTCGGTCTTCGCCGAAGCCGACGTCTTTCGCATTGACCACTACCTCGGCAAACGGCCAGTGGACAATATGCTGGTCTTCCGCTTCGCCAACGCTTTTGTGGAGGCCTATTGGAACCGCAACTACATCGAGAGCGTCGAGATCACGATGGCAGAAGACTTTGGGGTTGAGGGTCGAGGAGCCTTCTACGATCAGACGGGCACTATCCGTGATGTGGTGCAAAATCACCTGTTCCAAGTGCTATCGAATCTGGCCATGGAGCCGCCGGTTCGCACCGACAGCGAGTCGATGCGTGACGAGAAAGCGAAAGTGCTGAAGGCGATTCCACCTATTGCAGAGAAGAATCTGGTGCGCGGTCAGTTCCGAGGCTATCGCGATGAAAACGGCGTGGCCAAGGACTCCCAGACCGAAACCTTCGCCGCTTTGAAACTGGAGATCAATTCCTGGCGTTGGAAGGGAGTTCCCTTCTACATTCGAGCCGGCAAATGTCTGCCCGTAACCTGCACGGAAATCATGGGCAAATTTCGCAAGCCTCCCACTTTGATTCCCGCCAGTGTCTTGACAGAAAACCACCTTCGGCTCCGCCTGAGTCCCGATGTCACCATTGCGATGGGGATGATGTCGCTGGCTGCCGGCGAAGGATTCTCTCTTCAAACCGGGGAAATGGTGGCCAGCCGGTTTCCGTGCGCCGGGGAGATGGACGCGTATGAGCGGCTGCTGGGAGCCGCCATGGAAGGAGACGCGGCTCTGTTCGCGCGGGAAGACTACGTCGAGGAAGCATGGCGCATCGTGGATCCGGTGCTCAGGAAGAACACGCCCGTGTATCCGTACGCCCCCGACAGCTGGGGCCCTAAGGAGGTTGAGCGTGTGACCCCGCCGGGAGGCTGGTCCAATCCCACCGTGGGGCCGGAAGCATTGACCGTCGCGAGCGAGGCGGCATGAGCCAGAATCGAACTGGCCGTCGATCAACTTCGGGTCGTTGCCCGATGGGACGCCTCGTGAGCAGTCAGGATGGAACTGCATGAAAATTGAAGTCTTTGCCGATGCCGAGGCGGTCGCTCGAAAAGCCGCCACCCTGATCGCTGCCGAGGCTAGGGCAGCGGTCGCAGCGCGCGGGCGATTTGTCATGGCCGTCAGCGGGGGCCATACTCCTTGGCTTATGCTTCGTGCTCTGACACAGGAGGAGGTGCCGTGGAATGCCGTGCATATCGTACAGGTGGACGAAAGAATCGCTCCGGCGGGAGACCCCGACAGAAATCTCACGCACCTGCGGGAGAGTCTACTTGAGCATGCACCGTTGAGCCCCGAGCGGATTCACCCCATGCCGGTAGAATCCCCCGATTTGGAAGCCGCATGCGCACAATATGCTCTGACTCTGCAGGCGATCGCCGGGTCCCCTCCTGTGCTCGACCTAGTTCACTTAGGACTCGGGCCTGACGGCCATACCGCTTCGCTCGTCCCGGGAGACCCGGTCCAAAACATCAAGGATGTAGACGTTGCACTCACCGGACTTTATCAGGGTAGGCGGCGGATGACCCTAACGTTTCCCATTCTGAATCGTTCCCGCTACGTACTGTGGCTGGTGACGGGAAACGACAAGGCCGCCTCCCTAGCCCGCTTGTACGCTGGAGATGCTTCGATTCCTGCCGGCCGTGTCTGCCGGGATCGCGCGCTGATAGTGGCCGATCGCGTGGCGGTAGGACAACTGAAAATCGATTCGCAAGCAGGGGTGGCTTGAAGGAAGTCTATTCAAGAGGAAAGCCGTAAAATGAAAAGCGCAACATCCTCGAGCCTGTCATCCCGAGCGCGCAGCCAGCGTTGGATCGTAGAGGTGAAAGACCTCGCGGTATGGCTCGACCGGATAGCCCTTCCCTTTCCAAGCCCCTAATCCTCCCTTGAGGAACTTGATCCGAGAAAAATGCAAGGCCAGAGCTCGGTGCAATATTGCTCGGCTGGTTTTGTCACCAGCACAAGTACAGTAGACAACCGCCTCTTTGTCCTTGGGGATTAGTGACGGCTTTTCCTCTAGGTCTTTCGGCGGAATCCTCCGTGCGCCAGGGATGACCTCAGGATAGGCCAACAAGTCGAGCGGTTGACGAACGTCAAAGAGAAGTACCTTCTGGCTGGAAGCCAAGCGCGAGTGGAGTTCCTCGGCAGTAATGCTGTGCTGCTCCAACTCATCTCGATCGCGATCTCTCCCGCGCTTGGTCCAAACCAAGATCGCCAGGCATAGAATCACAACGCAAATAGCCGCCAGGCCTAAATACATTGGCGCCTCTCTCGTCTTCTCCCGATACTAGATTCCTCGGGTAGATACGAAGATTCACCGGGGACGGGTCGTGACGCAGATGCAAATTCATCCTACCTTAGCCCGAACCGGATCGAGCTTCGGCAGGCCTTTCTATGAACTAGGTTCTTCACGGGTTGAGACTTTGTAGCAGCAAGGGCAAATAGCACTCACCGATCCCGAAATTCGTTGTTGCAAGCGGTTGCCGCCGCAGCACGAACCATCCGGCACTTGAGATTATCGCATCGTATCCGCAGCTTTGATGTGAATTCTTACATGAACAACCCCAAGGATGATCCTATGACGCTGGCGGTGACCTTTGCCAGTCTGCCCGATGGTACCAACTATGTGCAGCAATCCGTTCTCGATGCGACCGCCAAGAAGATCCAGGTCAACACCACCAACTCCGACTATAAGAAGCTGGGGCAGTAACTCATCCCATCCGTTGGGTTGGCCCACGGTCAACCCAACACGCACTTCATCTCGGCCGCAGGCCAGTAGAGTTCCATCCATCGAACGGTCGGCACCCTCTAAGCCCATTCTGCTGGATTCGGACCCTGATTCACGGACCCTCGAGGGCAGTCATTAGGGCTGCACGACGATCTTGCCGGTCATCTTGGGATGGATGCGGCAGTAGAACGCGTATTCTCCTGGCTGTGCGAAGCGGAATTCGAATTTGTCATCCGTGTCGAGCGCACCCGATCTGAACTTGCCCTCGGTGCTGTCGACGGTATGAGGAATGTCGTCATGGTTGATCCAGGTCACTTGCGTGCCCGCTTTCACGATGATCGAGCCCGGAGTAAAGGTGAAATTGTCGATCTGGACCTGAACTCGCGATTCCGTCGATGTTCTTGGAGAAGCGGACACCTGCGTGACACCACCAGATGGCAGACTTGAGGATGCTGATACGCTTGTGACCGTCGTTGGCGCTAGGACGGTGACAAGCATCCAAGCTCCGCACTGGAGAATGGTGGTTCTGATTCTTGTCATGGTTTTACCTTTCCTAGAGCGGTCTCACCCGCGATAACTTTCCTGTTTTTATTCCGTGACGGCACCCCAAGGAGGCCATCGGAACCCTTACTTTCCTGAAGTCCCTTCACTCCCCGAGGTGGCAGAGTTTGCGGTCTCAAGCGGCGAATCGACAATTGCCAGGCTCTTGCCGCTAACCAGGTAGTTCACATCTGTGATCCCCAACACCTTGCGCAACTCCTCGGCGGGCACTCGCAGCGGTCCGGCCGAAGGGGCTGTTCCGGGAGCAGGCTGAGGAAAGGCGGTTGACATGGCCGTGTGGAACGAGAGTTTGCCTTCGATCTTTTGCATCACTTGATGAATGTGCCCATTGAGCACAGTCACAGAACCGAAGCGCTTGACATAAGATAGGGCCTGTTCGCTGTCCTCGGTCCCCCAGCCCCAATCGGGATAAATCGTCCACAGCGGAATGTGAGCGAACAGCACCAGAGGAGTGCTGGCCGATCGGCCCTTCAGATCATCTTCCAACCACTCAAGCTGCTCGTGACCAAGCGATCCTAGGCCGCCGGCTTTCAGGTTGGTCACGTTGACCAGGCCTACAAAATGAACTCCTTTGTGATCGAAGCTGTGCCAGCCTGTTCCCTTCGTGCCCTTTCCATAACGCTGAAGATATTGGTCGCCATTATCGCTGAGCGTGTCGTGCTCTCCAGGCACGAAGTAGATCTGTTTTGCCGAGGTTCCCTTCAAGACTTGGTCGAGGGTGTCGAACTCACTCGGCTTAGAAAGATGACTTAGATCACCCGTGTGAATGATAAAGTCGGGCACCTCGGGCAGAGCGTTGATCTTGCGAATCGCTACTTGCAGCGTTGCCGTGACATCGGTGTTGGCCGGCTTGTCAAAACCAATGTGGCTATCACTGATCTGGACGAAGTTGAAGTCGGCGCCGTTCGCGGCGCTCCCTTTCTTGCTGGCGAATATTCGTGACCCGGGAATACCTCCGCTCACGGTCCAGACCAAGCCGGTGCCCGCCCATGCCATACACTTCAGGAATCCGCGACGGTCAACACCATCGTGGCTGAGTTCTTGGAACCTCGGATCGGCCCTATCTTGCTTGCTGTCCACCATCTTCCCTCCTTGATTTGTAACTCGGAGTTGATAACTGGCATTGGCGCGTTTTATTCCCGGCTCAGTTGAGCCCGGACAAAAAAGGGCTAAGACGCCCACTTCCGAATGGGCGAAAATCGGTACAACCTCGTGGCTTGATCGTCCGTTGATGGTGAATAGAGGCCGGAACAAACTTGTGGGTTGGCGATTGGCGTTCCCCGTGCCCCCATTCCTTTAGAATTAATTTTGCCGCGGGAAGGAATAAAAGGCGCCCCTCGGTAGTTCTAATCTCGTGTACGTGTCAGGAACGGAACCACAATCCGATACCTTCGAAGAACTGGCGATGCCACTCTTCGATCGGCTTTATAACTTCGCGTACTGGCTGACACAGAATCGCGATGAAACCGAAGACCTGGTTCAGGAGACCTACGTCAAGGCCTTGAAAGGATTTTCCTCGTTTCAGCCGGGGACGAACTTCCGGGCTTGGATGTATCGCATCCTGCGAAATACGTTCTTGACTTCACGTACGGGCTTGAAAGCGACAACAACCGTATCCCTTGACTCGGAGGACAACGGGCCGGAACTCACGAGCGAGTGCGAGACGCCGGAAGCGATCCTCATTGAACGATCGGATCGGCAAAGGGTACAGAGCGCAATCGACGATCTGCCGGTAGCTTCCCGCGAGATCCTCCTGCTTTGCGAAGTGGAAGAGATGTCTTACCGGGAGATTGCGGAAGCTCTTTCTATCCCCATGGGAACGGTCATGTCACGCCTGTCGCGTGCCAGAAAGATGCTCGCAGAGCGCCTGCGACGGTAGTTAGAGGAGTATTCAACAATGGCCTGCGAATCGTGGAAGACACAACTCGACACCTACCTCGACGGGGAGCTCCCTTCCGAAGAGATGCATGCCTTTGACGCGCATGTGCGGAACTGCGCGTCGTGCGCCGCCGATGCCCTCGCGCGCGTACAGATGAAACGTTCGATTCAGGCTGCCGGGAAGTGTTTCATTCCGCGGGCAGAGTTTCGCAGACGGGTGCAAGAGAGTATTGCGGTGCAACCGCGACGGGCCGCTGCGGGATGGGGTTGGATGATAACCGCTGCGATGCTAGCCACGCTGCTTCTGGTGGGCTTGGGGGTCACCTATACCGAACGCCGGCGCGCCGGTCAAGAGCAGCAGGTCTATAGCGAACTTGCGGATTTGCATGTGGCGACATTGGCCAGCGCGTCGCCCGTCGATGTGGTTTCCTCAGATCGGCACACCGTGAAGCCTTGGTTTCAGGGAAAGCTTCCCTTTACCTTCGACTTGCCTGAACTTCAGAGCTCCGAGTTTTCGCTCATGGGGGGGCGCATCACCTATCTTGAACAAACACCTGGTGCGCATCTGATCTACAAGCTGCGGAAGCACGAGATTTCAGTATTCATTTTTCAAGAGGGGATATCGCCGAGCAGGGGGGACGAACGCTCGGCAGTCACCAGGAAGCTCTCCTTTAACACGGAAACCTGGAGCCAGGGTGGACTGTGGTATTGCATCCTGGGCGACGCCTCTGCTGCTGATGTCCATGAGCTGGCGGAATTACTGAAACGCAGCGCCAGTTCGTAGGCTCTTGCGAAGACAAGCAAACCACGGCAGGAGTCAAGGAAGCAACGGCACCTCAGATCGCCAGTTGATGGGAACGTGCTGCGAGCGACCGGATCAACTTTCAAGGAGAATCTATGACGCGCGAAGCCAGACTTATGTCGGGGATCATCCTTATCACCGTACCGACGATTCAATATGGCGGTTATTTTCTGTTGACTTCGCTCATGAGCAAGACGAGCGGGTATATGGAGAATCCGCTACGTCAGAATTTCTTTCGCGCGGGACACGCTCATGCCGGCGTTATCGTCATTCTTTCGCTCGTTTGTCAGATATTTGCGGACTCGGCGATTATCCCTTCCCCGTTTGTCTGGCTCGTGCGGATCGGAGTGCCTCTCTCGGCGATTCTGATATCGGCGGGGTTCTTTTTCTCAATGCTCCCACCTTCGGCTGCTCAGCCTAGCGGGGCACTCATGCTGATCTATGTGGGCGCTGTTATCCTCGCGACTTCGGTAATCACACTAGGCATCGGCTTGATCAGAACTTCACCCTCCACGTAGAAATGCGACGATAATCCACGGAGACCACACATTTTCGTAGCGCTATTGGACCTTCAATTCACTTGTGCCCCACGGATGGGCACATCAGGAGGCTGGCGGAGGGAGGGGGATTCTGTTTCCGCCTTGTTTGCCAGCAACTTAGCGCATTATCTGCCGTGTTTTCAACAGAGTCCAGGGACAATCATCTTAGGATTCAGTAGACACCTCTGCTCATTCGTGGACGTCAGGGATTTGGGCTTTTGATTTTTGCATGGAGAGGCACACGTTCCAGCATCGGTTGACACTATTTATGAGATAAGTTGGCAGTCGAAATTAGTCTTGTACGAGCTTCATAAGGCCGAGCTTCTGACTCGGCCTGCCCAGCGGACTGATTCTGGGGCGTCTATTTCTCTTGTTCCTGCTCCCATGGCGCTACACATATCGCGTGCAAATACCCCAATACCACATCCTGCGAGTCGAGTACCTCAAATGCCTGCAAGATTGGCGAGGTCGCGACACTCTGCTTACAATAAAGACACAAATCCACGCCGTGTATTCCGAGAGCACGTCTTATCATATAGCTCATTTGTTAAACTCCCGCTCATGCTAACCCATGCTGTTTCTGTGTTTGAATGCTGAAAAGCGAGCCATTCAGAAGCGGCTCAAGAAGCGGTGCGGTCGCTCTGGCCCTTCTCTTCCGAGAAAACGAATGAAAGCAACCAGGTCCTTGCGCTCGACTTACGCTATCTGAATCTTGCTGAAAGACTCCTGAACATGCGTAACAGCCTTCGAATGTGCCGGCCATGTTTCATGGCTTGCCCGTTCTATTTCGGCAAGCCATTCACTGGCGGCGGCTGCCAAAGTCGGTTCATATCCATTGCTGCTGATTAAATTGACACGATGCACTACCACCCCTTGTTCGGCCTCTAGTAGGGTCCACCAAGGGTGTGGTGGAGAGAGTCGGATTCGAATCCGCTCGAAAGCGTCAAACAAAGCACTTAATCGAGCACAGTTGGGAATCTTAGACCTTCTATGTACCTGTTGCACAATCAACTGATTTCCGAAATCAGTTGAGTCGTGCCAACCATGGAGATATACGTCCAACATTAGTCTTGGTCATCCCCGCTGCGAGTCCAGACCCCTACGAGGCTCACGGCCGCACGACAGCGGACGATCCTGCCCAGCGCATAGCCTACGATAGCACAACAACCAATGCGATAATTTCGCCCGCTATTCCAAATCCGGCATGAATCGCACGCGATTGATCGCAACGCTTCAGCCATCATCGCCTCAGGTGATCCTTCTCACAGAACGATAATACGGGGATAACTGGCAGGGAGCGGTGCCGACAAGACAAGATGACGTGCTGTTCCCCTTTCCTAGATGATGGCTGTGCCGCAAATCACAGACATGGGCCCGGTTGCGACGCACGCCCAATATGGGGAGAGGGACTGCAGTTGCCTGAAGAGTCCAGGGCATCGTGGCCGAGGCATGCAGAAGCTCCTTGAAGCGGACGAGCGATCTTTAGTTCGGTGGTCGCACACACCCTGAGCAAGTGGGCTGCAGCTCCGCGCTGGGACGCAGTGAACCCACGAGGTCAAGATGTGATGGTGCAAGAGACGGGAGTCGCAGGTCGAGTCGAGGAGAGGAATCTTTAGAGCAGAGGCTCCTTTCATCATTGGAGCCATCCCAACTCACTATACCGTTGGTCGTCGACCTTGATGGGAACTTGGTAGGGACCGATCTTCTGATCGAATCCATCGTCGCTCTGGTTAAAGCACGGTCACGATATGCATTTGCGTTACCTTTGTGGTTGCTCAAGGGTAGAGTAGCTCTCAAGCAAGACATCGCCCGCCGGATTTCGTTGGACGCCTGCCTTGTCCCCTATCGATCCGAGTTGGTGGAATATATCGAAGCGCAGCGATCGCAAGGTCGGACAGTCCAAAGTCACTGACAGAACCCAGCAACTGCAGTAAGGATAAGAACAAAAGGGTCAACTCGGCAGATTTTTTGGCGGCAACCTTCATGACGACCCGAAGCAACGAGCACGCTGTCAACAACTCCGCGTGCATGCCCGACCCCTGGTGCGACGAGAGCCCTGAGTCCGTATTGTCCGAACTGCGCGGCCACCCTAAACCAGGCCTGCTCGGACTGCCATGCGCCCGCTGCAGGGCATACTACGACGCGGACTTAAACGCCTGCCCTATTTGTGGATGTACAGAGAGGGTTTCACCACTGCCAGGTAGTCGATCGCTCGGCCCAAGGCTCCAGGCGGCCTAGTCCGCAGTCTGAGGAAACGAACTCTCGAACTCTAGCCCTTGATGACTGCAATCGGCTCGAGCCGCGCAATTTTCTTGGCGATGCCGGCTTTGTGGACGACCTCCACCACGCGTGACACGTCTTTGTAGGCGGTTGGCGCCTCTTCTGCCAGTCCACTCATCGATCCGGCGCACACCACGATACCTCGACTCTTCAAGTCTTGCCGCAAGTCGGCTCCGCGTACAAGTTTTCTAGCCTTGGCCCGGCTCATTACGCGACCGGCTCCATGACAAGTGGAACCATAGGTTTGCCGCATGGCAGCGGTTGTGCCGATTAGGACGTAGGACGCGGTTCCCATCGAACCTGGGATCAGTACCGGTTGGCCGATATCCCGCAGGTCATCCGGGAGCACGGCGGATCCTGGCCCGAAGGCTCGCGTGGCGCCCTTGCGATGAACGCAGAGCCGCAACGGATGTCCATCAACCTCGTGCTCCTCAATCTTTGCCATGTTGTGAGCGATATCGTACACCTGATAAAGATTGAAGTCCTTGGTCCTCCTTTCCAACACCCGCTCGAAACTCTGCCGGATCAAGTGCGCCAGCAGTTGTCGATTAGCGAACGCAAAGTTCGCCGCACATGCCATTGCACGCAGATACTCGCTCCCTTCTGCCGAATCGAGCGGCACACACACCAACTCCCGGTCGGGCAACGTAATGCCGTAATCATGCACACTTTTCTGGAAGCGGCTCACGTAGTCTTCGCAGATCTGGTGTCCAAGCCCGCGCGAACCGCAGTGAATCTGCACGGCAACGTTGTCCGGATAGATCTTCAGCCGTGCAGCTATCGCGTGGTCCCAGACTTCGGCGATCCTGTCCACCTCAATAAAATGGTTCCCTGCCCCCAGGGTACCGAGTTGACCACGTCCGCGTTCATGAGCATGTTGCGAGACCTGCGCGGCGTCGGCTCCCGGGATTCGGCCGAACTCCTCCGTATGATTTAAGTCTTCCTGGTCGGCATACCCTTTGCCTAGCATCCAGCGCGCACCTTCGTGCAGAACTTCATCCACTTCAGGGTTCGTCAGGCGTAAGGATCCGCGAGCCCCCACGCCGCTCGGGCAATTGGAGTAAAGGACACAGGCGATCTCCCCGAGGAATGGTTGGATCTCCTCGACGGTTGCCTGTGACACCAGGAGCCGCACGCCACAGTTGATGTCATATCCGACCCCGCCCGGAGAAATCACACCGTGTGGCAGGCGGGTCGCAACAACTCCGCCAATTGGGAAGCCATAGCCTTGGTGAATGTCGGGCATAGCGATGGCGTGCTGCATGATTCCTGGCAGAGTACAAGTGTTGACGAGCTGTGCGATGGAGTTATCGGTGAGCGCGATGTTTAGCAGTTCCTCATCGGCATAGAGACGTGCCGGCACGCGCATGTCGGGGCGATAGGTCGTGGGAATCTCCCAGACAAATTCTTCCACGCGGACGAAATCGTGCGGACTGAGCACGAAACCACCTTAATCGGCCAGTTCAGACGTCCACCACAACCGTCGCTTCAAGTCCTTCAGAGCTTTCCTTTACCTCTAGATTGTGAAAGGTAACAGCCTTGACGGACGCAACACTGTGGTGCAACTTTCGGCCATACAACTGCGCACGTAAGTGACGGTCTGTAACATCGTGGAGCAGACAATGATGGTAAGTTTCCTGGTGAGTCTGTTCCAAATACAAGATCTCATTCAGCCAGTTCACCAGCAATGTCTCCCGGTCCGTTCCTTCGACCTCGATCACTCTCCGGACGAAGCATTCACTGGTAGGAGGCCCTCCCTCCAAAGCGAGCATAACCTGCGCCGCATGTCTCAGCAGCTCCGTCAGATCGCGGCCGCGGATGTGGAAGGCGCGGTCGGCGGTGTGTTCCACTTCTTCGACACCGCTCATCCCTTCGAGATCGTGCTCCAAAATCATGAAATCTTCCCCTTGGTTCGGCAACTTAAAATTCTGGCGGGGCCACCCTGGGTTTGCCGCTCTCTTTCCGTCCTGCTTCTTTCCCTGCACCGGGGAAATCGATTTCCGGGACTCGTCGTTTCCACGGTCTAGGCCTGGCTCTGCTCCTGCGCTGGCTAGACTTTGCTATGGGTGTCCGGTGAGCCAACATCTTGGCGGCCGCCATTCCTGCGAGTGCTTCGCCGCGATTCGAAAAATGCCGTTGCATGGTTTTCCTCCTGGATGAACCTCCCTTTGATTCAAGCCACGAGAGCATACTTGCGTCACGAAGACTTCGAGGATTGTGCGGCAACAATCTCTTCTTCAGGCTGCAGCCTAATGTTGTTCGGTGACCAATCTGCCGCTCAATCCGCCGACAATCACACCGACAACCGTGCTGGCGAGCAGCGTGTAACCCAACTCAAGGCGAAGTAACTCTCTCGAAATTCCAGCTAGCTTTGTGGCAACCACGCTTATAAGCACAACGGAGAACCAAAGGACGGTTGCCGCAATCACCCCTCTCCACACGCTCCTCTGCTTGGCCCACACCAGCAGCCAAGCTACACCGTAGGCGAACAGAAAGCAGGTGGCCACGCTCAGCAGATGGGGTGACCACCACTCAACGATCCGCCGTAGTTCAGGCCTCCTCAATCCCACGGCTGCCATCCATGGTGTGCGAAACACGTATTGCGAATGCCAAATCGCGCCCAGCAGCCAGCTCACACAGCCTGCGAGCAATACCGGGAGATGATAGATCTGCTTCGATTTCGTCGGTTCTACTTCGCCCTGCGTATAAGGCTTGGCCTTCAATGCCTCTGGAATGCATTCTTGACGGCAATAGACCTTCTCGGGCCATAGGGTGCACTTGGCAACACGCAGATCAGCTTTCTTGAAGAAGCCGGTGATAGCCGCATGGAGGGCATCGAAGCTGACTGCAACCTGTCGATGGATCTTTGGACACACGACCGCTCGGGTGCCACGGTAGTGGTTGTAGATCTGTCGTCCCCACAGCGCCGGCATCAGAAACGTCAGGCAAGTGCCCAGGACGAAAAGCAGTAGCCAGAACCAAAACAGGGACAACATGGTGCACCTCCCTACCTTTCCCGCTGCGTCAGGATCCCCAATTCACAGCACTGCAGAAACTTCCGTGACCTTTTCTAATAGGTGTCGTACAACAGCCACTTCGCGTTCAAGCTCAGATTCCGACTTTGTGTCCTTCGACTCGCACATCCGCATGAATTCTTCCTCGCACCATATGAGAACGTCGGCGCAGCTTTCAAGTTCGTCATATTCCAGTCCCAGATCTTGCGACAGCGGTGTCCCCGCAAGCTCCCCTCCGATTAGCAGTTTGTCCCCAAAGAATCTGTGGGTCATTAGTTCCGAACTCGAACACATTTCGCTATGCGAACAGCTTCGTTTTCTCTCCAAACATCCGCTTCACGAAACCCAGCTCTTCACGCGTCAAATACAACTGCATAAGCCACCCGCGAACAGTCTCTGAGATTGAGTATCACGCATTCGCCCCGCTCTTGTCTGTGACCCCGCCATTCTCGATGGCCTCGTGTCACAGCGCCTCGTGACTACTGTCCTTGTGGGCGTCGTCTCGGGTGCAAGAATCAAGTCAAGGGAGGTGGGAACCCTGCGTGGTAAGCAATGGAAGATAGGGGTATTCCTATGAATCACAATTGCATTCTCTGCGGGAAAAACATTGAGCGTGGTGCGGAGTACACCGGCCACGTCGCGGAAGCCCTGCTGCATCCTGTTTGCCTCGAGTGTTGGACGTTGTGCGACAAGGAGCCACAGAAAGTGATCAACCAGTACTGCGAACTAATCGACAAGGTTCTCGCTGACGATCAACAGCATTGGAAGGCTCACAGGTTCGATCGAAAGAAGGAAGTCGAGACAACCGAACAACCCTCGCTGGATACAATTTTGAAGGACAGATACAAGCACGTTTACGAGCTTGCTAAAGTCACATCAGATTGTGCCAAGTTTGTGAAAGGCATGGGGATTGTATTCGCGGCTGTAATCATTACGGGCGGCACATTAGCGCTGCCAAGGATCGAGATCGCAAGAAATCCGCTGATGGTATTGGGTGGATTTACGGCGGCAGCAATGGTTGCTCTAATGTTTTATTGGGGTGGGACTCTGTTGCAAGGTCTGGGGCAACTCCTGGCGATTGCGGCTGACACGGCGGTGAACACCTCTCCATTGTTGTCGAATGAAGTGAAAGCGAAAGAACTGGAGGTGCCATACGTCCGTGAACGGAAGCCGACTGAAGTCGCATAAACTTCGGCCCTGGTGGCGTTGGTGCCGATTCTGTGGGGTGGCTGATGTGAAGGGGATGGCAAGCGCTGACATCGTGGGTGACCCGGTGCCCGCGAAGTGTACGCCCTTGGCCGCTACAAAAGCGCGATAGCCGAGCTGATCGGCACCCCACTTCCCTGCGACGTTTTAGGATTTCTTGGCCTTCCACTCACTGAGCGAAGCAAGGCGAACAACTCCGAAACGGGAGTCGTCACTGCAGAATTCACTGCACAAATGTTCCCGCCCGGCAAGAAAGTGGCCCGCCAGTTCCGCCGGGCGGGCCATTCTATCCGCTTGATAATACATTGTCCGCTCTGGTTTATCGCGTCCGATTGGACACGTACCAGCGCGCCCCAGGGTGGACTTACCTGGTTGTTAACCCGAGTCACCGGCTTCGCTGAGAGGCGTTTTACTGCACAATCACTGCACAAAACGGCTTACCTTCGTCCTGGTACCTGTCGATCGCCGCCTCGACGGCCGGCGGCAGGCTCTTGATGTACGCCTTCTGCGTGGTCGCGACATCTTCGTGCCGCAGGATGGCCTGGATGGTCTTGTCGTCGACGCCCAGGGCGTGGAGGTTGGTCGCCAGGCCGCGCCGGAAGGCATGCCAGCCGTGTCAGTCCGGTAGCTTCGGGTAGTCGTGGCCGACGTGGAGCTTCTGCGGGGGTTTGCCGCAGACCGTGCAACGGTTGAGCAGGGGACGGATACGCTCGTGGGCGATGTGGCTGGGGTCGATGGGATGACCCAGGCGCGGCCCGAGGAAGACGAAGCCGGCGGCTGGACTCAGTTGAGAGGGGTCGGAATCGAAAAATCGCCCTTTGTAGCCAGGGGCCGTTCTTCGTATATTGGAGGAGCGCGGCCCTTTTCAGTTGACGTTCGCTCCGTCACAGATTTGCCGCAAGTCGAGGAAGCCGGGAACCTTGGTCCAACTATCGAACTGCGCAGAGGCTTTGATAAAAGCTGACATCGTGCGGAGAGACTTGAGGCTCCAACAGAAGGTTCGATCCCAAACGTGATAGAACTGATCGTAAAGTACCGAGTCGAAAGAATGTCTGAGCGTTTCAGTACCCGTAGGTCGAACGAATGCTGGAATCAGAGGGCAGCAGGTCTCGTACCAATCGAATGATGGACGGAACAGCCGCCCGGATTCCGGGATGCATTTCTCCTCCCCACGTTGAGCAATCGGCTGCTTCAACCGCCAGGAAGACCACCTCTTCCGCGACTGGCAG
>Ga0187780_10001968_pt1 | contig 15462 bp, 13 predicted proteins | sample 1015_Q2_SP10_20__FD_132429 | JGI IMG/M metagenome (GOLD analysis project Ga0187780, IMG submission 132429) | Tropical peat soil microbial communities from peatlands in Department of Meta, Colombia - 1015_Q2_SP10_20_MG | ecosystem: Environmental > Terrestrial > Soil > Wetlands > Peat | place... | reverse complement strand
CAAGGAAAAGAAATACAGCGAGGCCAAGGAAAAGTTCAAGGAAGCTGCGCGCTTGCAACCTGACAAGGCGTTGTTCGCGAATAACGCCGGATTTGCCGCGTTCAAGCTGGAGCAGTACGAAGAGGCGGTAGGGTGGTTTCAAAAGACCATCACACTGGACCCGAATCGTGGCATTGCTTATATCAACCTCGGCGATGCGTATCTGAAATTGGACAAGAAAGCGGAAGCCAAGCAGGCGTACGAAAAGTACCTCGAAGTGCAGCCGAATTCCAAGTCCGCGCCCGGCGTTTTGGAAAAGCTGAAGGCTCTGGAAGAAAAACCCAACAATTAAAGATTAGAAGGCATTGGGACACTGGGAGAACCACAGAACCCATTGATTGAGCCCTGATTCCTCGACTTCGGGCCACAAGGGGCGTCGCCCTCCGCTCGGAATGACAAGCTTCCAATCTGTTTTGGAGGACTACGGAACGTCCTTAGGCAGGCGCTTTCCGGAAGGCGGCTTCACATTCGGGGCAGGGGCAGATGGTGCGCAGATAGTCGTAGCTGAAGATTCCCGTCGAATGGCCGTCGTTGAAGCTGATCTGAATGGCGTAATTTCCCACCTGATTCGCGGACTGCGCACGCGGCTTCGGCTTGTACATGGGCAGGAGCGGCGAGGCCGGAAGATTCATCGAGGCCAGCGATTCCTTCTTGGCGCGTTCGTCGTTGCAGGTGGCGCAGGGACAGTGGTCGCGCAGGAACGGAAAATCGTAGTGGCTGGAATGGCCATCGGCCCAGGCGATGTCAACGCCGGCGCCGGTTTTGACGTGAATCTTGACGGCGGTGGGCTTTTTACGTTGGTCAATGGGCGTGGGCATGGACGGAGAGTGATCGGTCTTCAGTTATAAGTTCTCAGTTTTCTTCCCCGAATCGCAGCAATCGCCCGGAGGAATGGGATTGCCGTGAGGGCAAGTCGTGGGATGGCCGAGGAAGCTGCAGATGCGTTCGTCGAGTTCGGGGCTGATAATGTGCTCGAACTTGCAAGCCTGGCTGTGCGCTTCGTGGTCATCAATGCGGAAAGTGTCTTTGAAGAGCCGCTCGGCGAGGCGGTGACGCCGGACCACGTCACGCGCGCGGCTCTTGCCCCGGTCGGTCAGCATGATCTCCTGGTCCTCTTGCACGCGTACCAGGCGAAGGTCCTCCATACGGGCGATTGTGCGGATGGGATCGACGCCGCCGGGCGTGCGAATGTGCTGGACGTCGGCGCGCGTGCCCTCTTCTCCGCAAACCCAAATCTGTTCCAGCAAGTGATCGAAATGGATGCCATCGTCCATGGAGATTCGCTGATCCACGGCGAGGTGGCCGTGGACGAGTTCGATGCGGCGGTCGGCCTGTTGGGCGATGTCCGGATCGTGCGTGACCATCAGGATGGTGTGACCGGCGCTGTGCAGTTCGCGGAAGAGCCCGATGACGATTTCCTCGTTGGCTTCGTCCAGATTGCCTGTGGGCTCGTCGGCCAGGATAAGCTTGGGCTGATTGATCAGCGCGCGGGCAATGGCCACGCGCTGTTGCTCGCCGCCAGAGAGTTGCGAAGGCAAATGCGTGAGCCGGTGACTCAGCCCGACGCGCTTCAGCGCCTCCTCAGCCTGAGCCTCGTCGGTGACGCTGTGAAAATATTGCGCCAGCATGACGTTTTCGAGGGCATTCAGGTAAGGAACGAGATGGAATTGCTGAAAAACGAACCCGATTTTCTCAGCGCGGTAGCGGACGAGGTCGTTTTCGCCGAGATTCGCGAGGTCCACACCATCAACCTCCACATGGCCGGACGTGAGCGTGTCCAAACCGCCGAGAATGTTGATGAGCGTGGTCTTGCCGGAACCCGACGGCCCCATAAGCGCCACCCAATCGCCGGCTTGGATGTTGAAGGAGATGCCGTCGAGGGCGCGCAAGGTGCCGTACTGCTTGACCAGCGAATCGACTTTGACCTGCGCGCTCACTCTTCACCTCGAAATACCGACGCCGGGCGGATGCTGGCCAATCGTCGCAGAGGAAACGCACTCGCAATGGAAGTGATCATAGTAAGCGCTACAGAAACAGGATACACAATCAAGCGAGGCTGCGCAGCCACGCCAAAGACCGCTTTCCCCAGCCAGATCGAAGCGGCCAGGCCAATCGCAGAGCCAATGAGGCCACCGGCAATACCCAAGAGGATTGCTTCCGTAAGGAACAGGTGGACGACCCGCCTGATGGACCCGCCGATGGCTTTCATCAATCCGACATCGTTTTTGCGCTCGACGGCAACGTTGCTCATGCCCGCCATCACACAAAGCGAGGTCAGGAAGAGCACGAGCAGAACGGTCGCGGAGAGCAAGCCACTGATGCGGTCGTAGATGCGGCCCTCGGCTTCAGTTAGCTGCTTAATTCCATGAACATCGGCTCCGGGCAGGCTTTTGCCCAGAGAGGAGATGAAGGCATTGACGGAAGTGGGCGTGCCCGTGACGCTGAGCTGAATCAAGCTGATGCGGCCGGAAAGCTCGGCAAGCGTCTGGGCTGTTTTCAGTGAAGCAAAGATCTGTGTGTCTTCGGCGCCGCCCGTGGCGACTACGGCAAAAACTTTGCAGGCCTCTTCCCTGCCCTGGTCACGCAGGCGCAAGGAATCGCCAGCGTGAACTTTGAATTGCGCAGCGGCTTTGGCGCCGACCTCACAAGCAAAGGGATCTTGTTCGAGGCTGGCTAGGTATTCAGTGCGGCGGCCAGGGCGAATTTCGGTCAGGCCGTGGCCTTCCGTTCCTGCAATCACGGCGGGTTCAAATTGAACCGTCCCCTCTTTGGCGACTTCGCCGATCACATAGAGAAATCCAACCGCGGGAACGGGCTTCGCCTCGTGGTGCGTGGGGAGCTGCGCCATCAGCGCTTCATCCAGTGTGGTGCCGTTCGCGTCGGGGGTGGTGGTTTCGCGCGGCGCAACAATCACGTTCGCGCCCAGAGAACGAAATTCGGTGGTGAGGCGCTTCTTGGCATCAATCTGCAAATTCAGGAGCGCGCTGGTCACCGCGGCGCCCGCGCCGAGCGCCAGAAGTATCACAAACAAGCGGCCGTAGTTGGCCGTGAGAAGCCTGCGAATAATGCGCCAGAACATGGGAGTCGCGCGCATCATTCACCCCTCAAGATGGGCGCGGGATCGTAGCGCGAAGCTTTGCGCAAGGGGAAAGCGCTGCCGAGCAACGTGATGATGGCCGCAAGGACAAGAATGACAAGGAGGACGAACAGCCTGGGTTCTGGGGCGAATCCGAAGATTCGCTCGCCGAGGACGCGGGCGAGGAGAATGCCGATGGCATAGCCGATGCCACCGCCGACAATGGCAAGGAGCAACTGTTCCGCGGCGAGGAGCACGCCAACGAGTGCAGAATTGGCGCCGAGCGCTTTCATCAAGCCGATTTCCGTGCGCCGCTCGATCACCGAAGCGGCCGCGGAGGCACCCACGGCAAGCGCTGCGGCCAACAACGAGGCGAACGTGACTAGCCACAGGAGCATGCGGACGCGCGTCAGGACGTTTCCTTCGCCCTCGGCGACGCGACGAATGACGCGCACGTCTGTACCCTTTAGCTCTTCGCTGATTTGCAAGGCAATCGCACTGATGTATGGCGTGCAGTACCAAGTGTCGTACTCTGCCGGCGTCATGGTCTTGGGATCTTTGCGGGCGAAGGCGTCTTCGGGCTTGGTCAGTGCGCTGACGTAGAGGCGGCGATATTGGCCGGGCTTTTCGGCCAACTGCTGAACAATGGTCAAAGGCGCCACAATGGCGCCTTCCTCTGGCCCACCCGTGGAGAGCATGCCAACAACTTTCAAGGCGCGCCAGCCAGTGCGGTCGTTCGCGCGAATATTCAGCACATCGCCAGCTTTCACACCGAACTTGTTTGCGAAAGCAGTCCCCACCAGGCATTCGTCGGCGCCTTCCGTGAACCAACGGCCGTCAACCTGCCACCATGGATTGGTTTTCTCGATGCCTGTTTCATAGGAAGTTCCGTCCGGAACAGGGACGGAATGATCGGACCAGGTACCGATCAGAATCGCGGAATCGGCGACGTCCGGACTCGACCAGTGTTTGGAAGCAGGTGACCAGGCCTCGACCGGGGCTTCCAAGATCGGGGCGAAGGCCATAATGTTGAAGCGCCAGAAAATTGTTTTGAGCTTGCCAATGTTCGCTTCGGGCAGATAAGCGCCGGCGTTGGCGGGGCGGTAGTCCACGCCGCCAATTTCGAGCGGGAGGGAATCCGCCTGGGGGGTGACCAACAGGTTCGCCCCCAAACTGCGAAATTCTTGGGCGAGACGGTCGCCGACGTCAAGAGACACGCTCAACGCGGCCGTCGCGACAGCCATCCCCATGGCGAGCGCGGCCATGCTCAGGAGTTTACGTCGTGGACGCCGAGTGAAGGAATCGGCTACGAGTCGAAGGAACATTGCCCCTAGTCTGAAACGAGAATCTCTCCTATCGCGGAATCTCTTCGGCCGCTTTCGTCATCGCAGAAACGTCGATGACAATGTCGTTGCCCTGGACTTCCGAGGGGAAACCGATGGGATTGCAGCCGCCCTTTTGCCCAATCGACGGGATGTAAATTGCCGAAGCACAATGGCGGCAGATGACGTTCTGCCCATCCTGGCGGTAGCCTTCGGCGCCGCAGATCAGGCAAGCATCCAGCGCCGTGCCATAACCGTTGGGCTTCTTGATGATCATGAAGCGAATGGACTGCCCATTGGTAAGGAGCGTAAACAGGTGCAGATTCCCATCCTGCACTTCCGCCACCGGGATGCGCACGAGATTGTTGAGGGCTTCGACAGGCCGGGCCTGCGGCGGCGCGGAGTTCACTTTGGCGTAAATGAAGTCCGCCGTCAGGGCGAGAATCACTGAAAGGCTGATTGTGGCCGTGGCAATCATCCAGCGTCGCTGGCGGCGGTTTTGCGCTTCCACCAGGCGGCGCTCCGCGTCATTTTGGGCAGCGGTGGCCGCGCGAAAGTGCGAAGCGGACTGCAACTCGCGAAAGACCATGAGCACCACCGCGCCGAAGACAAAAATGAAAAAGAAAAGGTCGTTGCGCACGATGGGTCCCAGAACGGCCATCTCCGTTTTGCTCGAGGGAATCCAGCGGGCCTCGCTCAATTCGTGGAGCCCCGTGACCGCCAACTGGATGGCCACAAGAATCAGAATCGTGCTGGTGACGGCGAAGAAGCGGTGCAGCGGGACTTTCAAAGTGCCTTTGAAGAAGAACACGCCGACTGCAACTGCAGTGGCGATGCCAAGCACGGTTCCGATCCAGGTCTGCAGGCCCTCCGTGGAGAGCTCCACGGCGCGCAGGATCACCGCCAACTCCACCCCTTCGCGCAAGACCATTAGAAAGACGAACAGGCCGATGCCCCATCCCGCTGCGGAGCCGCCACGCTCGACATACTTCTCGACCTTTTGTTCGATATCCTTGCGGAGGTGCCTGGCCACGCGATTCATCCATATAATCATGGTCACGACGAAGAAGGCAGCCACCAGGTACATCAAGCCTTCAAAGCCGTCATCGCTGATGTTGAATCGCTCCAAAATAATTGCAACGGCAAGGCTTAAGGCCACGGCCGCGGCGACGCCAGTCCATACAAAACGGGAGAGATGAGTGCGTGCGGTGCGAGCGAGGTAGACGAGGACAATGCCGACGACGAGAGCGGCTTCAACGCCCTCGCGTAGGGCGATGAGGAAAGCGGAGAGCAAGGGGGCTCCAGTTGAAAATGATTTGCAACAACACTTCCAGTTTACGCCCCTGGTTTCTCTGCGTCAAGGACGCGCCACGCACCGCTTTCACTCATCCCACTATAGAATGAGGACTTGCGTCTAATGGCTTATATGCGTCCCGGTCAGTTTCGACCTCTTGTTGCCCTCGGGCTTGCCTGTGTGCTGGCCTGCGCGGAGTTGCCTGCCCGAGGAGGAGCGCAGAATTCGACACAGTCCATCGAATCGCAGATGCGCGTCAAGCCGGACCCAAAACGGGCCAGGAAATTGGTCGAGTTTGGCGCAAAGGCGGAAGGGGGCGGGGCTTACGAGGAGGCGCTGGCGGCATATGAAGAAGCAACTCGCTACGCGCCCCTGGATATCAACATCGTGAGCAAGGCCGCAGCGCTGCGCTCCAAACTGGTTCAAGGGTACGTGGAGAATGCAGAGCGGTTGGCGCTCGAGGGGAATTTCGCCGGAGCGACGGAGCAGATGGCCGCGGCGCTGCACATGGATCCTTCCAACACGACGGTTCTCGAGCGGCTAAAACAGATGGAAGCCATGCATGCGGAAAAAGATGCGCTTTCCCCTGAAGAACTGCCCGAAGGCCTGCCGAAAATTGCGCCGGACAAAGTGAAAAAGAGTTTTCGATTGCAGGCCGATTCGCGATCGGCGTACGAGCAAGTTGCGGCAGCGTTCGGGCTCAAGGCTTCGTTCGACCCGGAGTTGCCCGCGCGCAGCGTGAAGTTGCGGTTGGAGGACGTGGATTTCGACACAGCGATGAAGGTGCTCGGGCTGGAAACAGGGACGTTTTGGCGGGCGCTCAACACCAAACTGATTTTCGTGGCAGCCGACACCGCCGAGAAGCGCAGAGCCTTCGAACCTGTTGTCGAGCAGACATTCGTACTCCCGACGTCGGTCACCAGCGCGGAGGTGACTGAGATTGTGCGAGCTGTGCGGGACCTGACGGGAGTCCAGCGGATTCAACAATCGCTCAACGCTCACAGCTTGACAATTCGCGACACCGTGCCGCGCGTGCAGTTGGCCGGGGCAATCATCCGCGATTTGGAGGATGCCCGGGGTGAACTGATCCTAGAGATGGATTTTCTAGAAGTGGATCGTAATAAAGCGGAGCAACTGGGAATTACTCCGCCTTCCATGGTCTCGATGTATGCCGTTCCTCCCAACTTGATCGATGCATTGCGCACGGCGCCCAGCCTCACCGCCCTGCTGACGCTTCTGGCGTCTGTATTCGGCACGACCGCTTCGGGCGGAGTGACCAGCCTTTCCTCGGCCATTCCTCCGATCATCGCCATCGGCGGAGGCAAATCCACGTTTCTGCTGACGTTGCCGAGCGCCTCCGCGGGTTTCTCCCAATCGCTATCACTGGTGCAAAGCGGGAGACAAGTTTTGTTGCGAGCGCAAGACGGCAAGCCGGCCACGTTTTTCGTTGGAGAACGGTATCCCATCACGCTTTCTCTGCTATCGGGAAGCCTGGGCAACACGTCTTTTACTGCAAATCCGGGAGGCGTGTCGTCCGTTATCCAGAGCCAGCAGTTCACGGTAGGCCAGGGCCCGGTGTCCATGGTGACCGCCGATTTTCGGGCTGTAGGCAATCAGGATCTCGCGGTCCTGAATGAAATTGACAATACGGTGACGATTTTGCTGAATCAGGGCGCGAGCGCGACAAGCCAGTTTGCCGCGGCCGCCAGTTCACCCATTTCGCTGGGGACCGCCCGCACACAAGCGCCTCCGGTTCCTGCAGCAATGGCCACGGGGAGCCTGAATTCGAGCACGGACTCGTTGCCGGACTTGCTGGTCACCGACCCAGTCGCGAACACAGTGACAGTACTGCTGGAAAACTCAACTGCAAACGGTGCGTTCACGATTCAGCCGAACCCGATCGCGGTCGGAAATGAGCCGAGTGCGATTGCGGTGGGAGCGTTCAACTCGAACACGAACGCCAATGTTGGGTTCGTGGTGACGAATTTTGCGGACAACACCTATTCCATCTTCACCGGCAATGCCGACGGCACGTTCACGCAGGCAACCGGATCACCTTTCGCGCTGGCTGCGGGCGAAACCGGCCCGATTGCGATTACGGTGGACGATTTCAACGGGGACGGCAAACCGGATCTAGCCATTGTGAACCAGGGGAGCAACAACGTCGCGATTCTGCAAGGAAATGGCAATGGAACGTTCACGGAGTTTGCGAAATCACCGCTTCCTGTGGGGAACTTTCCAGTCGCGATTGCATCGGGGAGTCTTGCCGGGAGCACCGGGCCGGGGCTGGCGATTGTCAACCAGAAGGACAACAGCGTCACGGTTTACCTGGGGAACGGCGATGGCACGTTTGTGGCGGCGCCGCAATCGCCGCTGACAACCGACACGACACCGAGCGGAGTGGTGATTGCGGATTTTCTGCAGGAAGCGAGTGGCGGAATTGCGGTGACCAACACCGCAGCAGGCACAGTGACGGTGTTTGTGGATTTGGGCAGCGGGCTGTTCACGTCCGCGCTCGAGCCTGCCGCAGGCACGAATCCGGGGGCAATCCTGGCCAACGATTTCACCAACAGCACATTCCCGGACCTCGTCGTAGCCGACAACCCCTCAGGTACGGCAGGCCAGGTCACCTTGCTGATCAGCCCGACGAGCCTCATCTCCAATCCCGCGATCGCACAACAGCCTTACCCCGGATCGGAGTACGTGGACATTGGGCTTAAGGTCAAAGCGACTCCTGCCTTGCACGAGAACAAGGAAGTGACGCTGCAGATGGAGTATGAAATCAAGGCCATCTCCGGCTCCAACTTCAACGGAATACCGGTGATTTCCAACCGGTCGCTCACGCAAACGGTCCGGCTGAAAGAAGACGAGACGACCATCGTGACCGGCTTGCTCGATCGCGAGGAAACAAGAACTCTGACCGGGCTTCCAGGACTGACACGAACGCCGGGAGCCAATTATCTCTTCGGCGCACGCAACAATTCGCTCACCAACAATGAACTGCTGATTCTCATCACGCCGAGAAGAGTGCGCAATGCGGTACATCAAACGCGCACAATTTACGCGGGTCGCGGGGATACGGGCGGGCGAGGCGTCGTTGGCCCGGGTACCCCGGTCGCTCAGCCACCGATTGCGGAACCGGGAACGCCGCGGCCGGGCGAACAGCCGGAGAATCCGCTTCCGCCAGCACAACCGCCGTCGCAACCGCCGCAGCCGCCTCCCCAGCAACCGCAGCCCAACCCGAATGAGCCACAGACACAGCCGCCGCCTCAGCCGACGCGGCCGGAGGGGTAGTAAGTTTTGGCTGCCGTTTGATGGCCGTCAGAATCTCCGAGAATCGAAAAGCTCATGTCTGATGGCGTGAGCAGGGAGAAGTTCGGGAGGGGAACGTGGAGCAATACGTATTTGTGAAGCTGCACGCCAGAGAAGGCGAAGCGGAAGCGGTCGAGGAAGCGCTGCGCGAAGTAATGGGGCCAACGCGGGAAGAGCCGGGGTGCCTCAGTTTCCATTTGTTCCGGTCGGCGCGGGATCCGCAGCTGTTCTACATCCACTCGAAATGGGTGGATGAAGCAGCGTTTCAGAACCACGGCGTCCTAGGGCACACGGAGCGTTTTCTGAAAAAAGTGGATGCGTTGTTGGACCAGCCGCGCGAGGTGACGAGAACAGAGATGATTGCTTGAAGAGAAGAAACGCCAGGCAAAAGCTAAATGGTCAACGAGCGGCCCGCAAGTTTTTCGAGGATGGCGAGTGGGGAGCGCTCCGGTTGGGTCAAAGCCGACTGAGGCACAATGAAAGTTTGCTCCAGCGCATATTGCCCGGAGAGCACGGCGTGGCTCACACAATCAGTGAAGACCATCCACGATGAGCCAGGCGGAAATTCCCAGCGTTGCTTGGGCGTGCCTTCCTGGAAACTGGAATCCTCTTTCATGGCGTTGTGGCAGCGGTGCATGAGCTCGTCGTACGGCGGGCGATCGGCTCCGGGAATGTGCAGGGTGCGGGCAACCGCGCGAAGTCCGCGAGAGAGCGGATTCCGGAATGACTTCAGCAAACCCGTGGCGAGAGCAAAGCGTGGGCCGAACGATTCGAAGGTCTGCGACGTGATCCAAACGCGGTTCTGCGCGGGGTTCAGATTCGTGAAGAAGCGCAAAATGCGGGAGCCGTTGGTCGGCCGCGTCGGGAACGAATCGAAATGCAGGAGATCGTTTCGCGCGTGCAAGCGCGCGGGCCGCCCTTCTTCCTCAATGGGGCGAAAGCTGGCGAAGTCCAGCTTCCATTTCCCCGCATAAGGCGAAAGAAACCGGAAGAGAAATTCCACGGATTGCCGAGAAAAGTCTTTCAAAATACGCCGCAATTCATGGGCTTCTTGTTGCTCCGAATCGGCAAAGCCAGTGACGCGGTCTTCCAACGGGCGGTAGGCAATGTTTTTGTGATAGGCAGAACTTGATTGCCTGCGGCCCAAGAGGAGTTCGCGGTCCGGAGCGGCAAGTTCTATTGGAGTGCGCGGAAGGAAAACGATGTGGCCGGTCTCGAGTTCTCCGCAAAGCTGCCGCGCTCGCGCGTCACTGGAAGCCGCTAATGTGGCCGAGTCTTCAATCGTGATCCGGCGGGTGAACCCCGACGGTAGTGCGGGCTGCGGTACGGAGCCGGCGCTCATCCCATCTACTCCTTAGAGCAAGGGCCTCATTCTAAGTGAACTGCGACAGAAACCGCTACCCCGTTTTGCGGCAGGAAAAATCAAGGCAAGGGATCAAACACGACAATGGGCTGGTAGGTGCGAGGCACAACAGCCTCCGCGATGGCGATCAGTTTATTTTGCTGGTTGAAGACCCGCAAGCGCGGGACCTGCGGTGCCTCACCATTGAGTTGTGAGGTGGCTCCGGGCGGCAATTCCACTCTTCCCGGCTGAATCTGGGAGGACAGCACATTGAACCTGCCGCCGTGACGCACTTTTTTTTCGAGGACGGGAAGAACGTTCGCATAGGGATAATCAGGCAAGAGGTTTTCCAGCGCTATCAGGCAATTCTGGAATTTGCCCTCGCGAGCAGCTTGTGCAAGTTCCCCCATTTCGATGGCTTGTTCGAGCGAGAATTCTCCAACCGCGGTGCGGCATATCTCCGAGAGATGCGCGCCGCAGCCGAGCTTTTGTCCCATGTCGTGGGCCAGCGAACGGATGTAGGTGCCGGAAGAACACTCGAGGGTGAATCGCGCGAGGGGGCCCTCAATCTCCGTCAGCCGGTAATCGAACAATTCCACGGAAGCCGGCTTCAGCTCCACCGCCTGATTTTTGCGCGCCAGTTCGTAGGCGGGGCGCCCATGCACTTTCTTGGCGGAAAAGGCCGGCGGCATTTGCTCAAATCGTCCGAGAGACTCTGAGGCCAAGCGCTCGAGAAGTTCGCGGTCGAGAGCGGGAGCCGCATCCGGCCCCTGCGGGGCGCCTTCGGAATCGTACGTCTTGGTCGCATAGCCGAAACGATAGCCCGCGGTGTAACGCTTGCGGCGGCCAGCGTAAAAGCGAACCAAGCGCGTGGCCTTCCCCAGCAGCAAGACAAGCACGCCGGTGGCGATGGGGTCGAGCGTGCCGAGATGGCCGATCTGGCGAAAGCCGGCGAGGTGGCGAACGGCGTCGACGATGTCGTGCGACGTCTTGCCCTTCGGCTTATTGATGACCAAAGCGCCGTCAAAGGGTGCGGGTTGGGGTTGGCGGGGCATGGGGAAGTAATCAGTAATCGCTAGAAAAGAGAGATTCCTTACTTCGCAGACTTCGTTCGGAATGACGGTTTCTCTATCACGGCGTAGAGTCGGGCTTGGAAAGCGGGCCTGACTTCATTTGCTTGAGAAGCTGCTCGATGCGCTCCATGTGTTCCTGGGAAAGATCGAGAGTGAAGTGCAAATCGGGGAGGCGGCGCAACTGCAGTCGCTCGATCAGTTCGTGACGGATGAATCCCGCGGCATGCTCCAGGGCCTTGATGGCGTCGGCCTGTTCCTTGGCGTTTTCCGTGCGCACGCTGACGAAGATGCGCGCGTGCTTCATATCCGGCTGCACGCGCACTTCGCTGACGCAGACGTTGCCTTCGAGCCGCGGGTCCTTGAGCTCTCCCGCGAGCATGGCATTGATTTCGTGAGCGATCTCCTCGCCGACTCGTTCGTGCCGATGATGATCAGGACTCATAGAAAGTTATCGGTAATCAGTTCTCAGCAATCAGTAGGAGCTGCCTACTTTGTGATGCGCTACACATCTCTGGTTTTGCTTCTTTTCGCTGACCCTTGCGCCGGATATCAGATATGAGTAATCAGATAGCGAGATCTAAGAGCCGAAATCAAAGCAAATCCACCGCGTGGGAGGTCAAAAGTGGGCCGAGAATGCGATCCGCTTCGGCCAGAACTTTCTGCAATGCCTCCTCCACATGGTGCTCTTCGTTGGACACCGTGACGACGCCCACAACCGAACGCTGCCAAGTGTCCTCGAAATCCAATTCCGCCACCGCCACGTTGAAGTTGGCCCTCAGCCGGTCCTTCAAGCTCCGCAGTACCTGCCGCTTGTCCTTCAGCGACCGGGCTTCGGGCAAATGCAATTCCAAAGTGAGCAACCCAACCGGCATGGCAATGCAACCTCAGGTCGCAACGCCTGAGCTTCGACGCAGCGCTCTACTTTCGGGCGGGAACTGACCCTTGGGCAGCGGCTTCCGCGGCGGAAAGTTTCACTACCTGGAAACATTCCAGGACGTCGCCAAGCTTCACGTCATTGAAGTTGGCGATTCCGAGGCCGCATTCGTAACCGGCGCGAACTTCATGCGCGTCATCCTTGAAACGCTTCAGCGAATTGAGCTTTGAGGTGTAAACGACAGTGCCGTCGCGGACGACACGCACCTGCGCGTCGCGCTTCATCACGCCGTCCAGGACATAGCACCCCGCGACTGTGCCCGCTCCCTTGATGCGGAACGTATTCCGCACTTCGGCGCGGCCCAAATAGGTTTCCTGGACAACGGGCTCGAGCAAGCCTTCCATGGCCTTCTTAATTTCGTCGGAGACTTCGTAGATGATGTTGTGCGTGCGGATGTCGACCTTTTCCTGTTGCGCGAGATCGGCAGCCTTGCGGTCCGGGCGCACGCCGAACGCGATGATGATGGCTTGTGAAGCGCTGGCCAGAAGCACGTCGTTTTCGGTCACGGCACCCACGCCGGTGCTGATGATCTTCAGCTTCACCTGGTCGGTGGAGAGCTTGGGCAGCATCTCGTCCAGAACTTCAGCAGAACCCTGCACGTCCGCCTTGATGACGATGGGGAGCTCTTTGACTTCGCCGGCCTTGAGCTGCTCGTGCAACTGGTCGAGCGTGATGCGGCCGCCGGCGCTCGCACGCAATGCAGCGTCGCGCTGTTTGGATTGGCGGAATTCCACGACGTGACGCGCCTTGGCTTCGTCGGTCACCTGGAAGTGATCGCCGGCCTCGGGCACGCCCTGCAAGCCGAGCACTTCGACGGGGGTGGAAGGCGGCGCGATTTTCACGGGACGCCCGCGGTCATCAAACATGGCGCGAACCTTGCCGAAAACCGAGCCGACAATGAAAAAGTCGCTGGTGTCGAGCGTGCCGTTCTGGACAAGAATGGTGGCTACGGGCCCGCGGCCCTTATCCACGCGAGATTCCAGCACCGTGCCGCTTGCCGGCGCGTCGGGGTTGGCCTTCAATTCGCGCAAGTCCGCGACGAGCAGGATGATCTCCAACAATTTGTCGAGGTTCTTTTTCTGCTTTGCGGACACTTCGACGAATTCGGTGTCGCCGCCCCATTCGGCGGGCATCAAACCTAAATCCGTCAACTGGCGCTTGACCCGCTCCGGCTGCGCTTCCGGTTTGTCAATTTTGTTGACCGCCACGATGATGGGCACGTTCGCGGCTTCGGCGTGATCGATAGCTTCGCGCGTTTGCGGCATGACGCCGTCATCCGCGGCAACGACGAGCACGACAATATCGGTCACTTTCGCGCCACGCGCGCGCATCCGGGTAAACGCTTCGTGGCCGGGAGTGTCCACAAACACGACGCTGCGCTCACCGACCTGAACCTTGTACGCGCCGATGTGCTGGGTAATGCCGCCGGCTTCCCCGCCCGCAACGTCGGAGGCACGGATGGCATCGAGCAAGCTGGTTTTGCCGTGGTCAACGTGGCCCATTACCGTAACCACCGGCGGGCGCGGCTTCAGGTTTTCCTTGGTCTCTTCCTTCGCCACTTCCAAGACCATTTCTTCTTCAAGGGAAACTACGTTGACAATTCCGTTGAACGCTTGCGCCAGGTCAGTGGCCGTCTGGACATCGAGCGCCTGGTTGATGCTGGCGAACACGCCGCGATCCAGAAGAGTTTTCAGCAGATCTTTCGCGCGGACATCGAGCTTTTCCGCGAGCTCGCGAATGGTGATTCCTTCAGTGAGGGTGACTTCGCGCGGCGGACGCGGCTCGGGCGGCGCGACCGCAACCGCAGCGGCGCCTCTTCCGGCAGCGCCGGGACGCTGACGGGTCGGATGCAGCTTGCGCTCACCTTCCATCTCGCGCTTGTCGACGGTGGGCCGCTGGCGCTGCGGAGGCTTGCGGGTGTAGAGCGGTTTCCCGGGCTCCGCCTTGGGCGGCATTCTGTCGGGAAGCGGAGGCAACATGGCGGGTCTGCCGGGCATGCGCGGGCCCGGGCGTGAACCTGTAGGAACTGCTCCCGGTCGTTGACCCCAGGTGCGGCCAGCCCCGTCTGGACGCGGTGTAAGCGAACGGCCAGCTTGGCCCGGCTGCTGTGGGCGCATGGGTTGGCCGGGACGAGGACCACTTGGACGGCCACTGCCGGGAACGGTGCCAGGGACGGGGCCCCGATTTCCGCCCGCGGGCATAGGGGGTCGGGCGGGAGCCGAAGGCCGACTCGCAGGAGTCGTTCCAGTTGCTGGTTTTGCGGCGGCGGGTTGCGCGCCAGGCGCTGTTGCGCGAGCCGAGGCGGGCGCACCTTGCGCGGGACGCGCAGCGATCGGTTGACCCGGAGCAGGAGCAGGACGAGCAGGTGCTGCAGGAGTGGGTTTGGGTGCGGCTGCGGGTACAGCAGGAGCTGGAGCAGGGGGCGCCGCGGCCTTTGTAGCCGCAGGTGCGACGGGTTTCGCTACAGGCGGCGCTGCGGGTGGCGCGCCCAGAGCGGCAGGCGCAGCAGGTCTCAGGGCTGCGGGCGGGTGAGCCGCTGCCGGAGGATGCACGGGAGCGGCAGGGGGATGCGCCGCAGCGGGTGCCCCAGGCTTGGCAGCAGCGGGCGCCGGAGCTGGATGCGCTGCGGGGCCCGGAACGCGTTTCACCTCGGGTTTTGGGGCGGCCTTGGCTGCTTTGGCGGCTTCCGCAGCCGCTTCCGCTTCCGCGATGCCCTTTAGTATTTGGCGAACTTTTTCCGCAATTTCCAGTGGAATCGAACTCGAGTGGGTCTTTTTCTCGGTAACACCAAGACCCGGCAGAAGGTCGATGATGGCCTTGGCCTTGACCTCCAACTCCCGGGCCAGCTCGTTAATTCGGACTTGAGATGCGTCACTCATGCTGGGTTAAGAATTTTTCTCTTCCTGCTGACCCTCCGGAGAATCCTCCGTTGATCCAGCCGCCGCAGAGTGAGTCTCCGCGGTGGGTTCATCGCTCTTTGCTTCGGATTCCGTGCCGGTTGCTTGCTCGCTCGAGGCTTCTGATGTTTCCGTAACGCCTTCGGGAGCTTCTTCCGCGGCCTCCGCGGGCT
>Ga0187780_10001967_pt1 | contig 15472 bp, 13 predicted proteins | sample 1015_Q2_SP10_20__FD_132429 | JGI IMG/M metagenome (GOLD analysis project Ga0187780, IMG submission 132429) | Tropical peat soil microbial communities from peatlands in Department of Meta, Colombia - 1015_Q2_SP10_20_MG | ecosystem: Environmental > Terrestrial > Soil > Wetlands > Peat | place... | reverse complement strand
CGTCGCGCGCCGTGCCGTTGCCGAAGGGCTCGCCCGGCGCGAGGCACTCGCCGTCGTCGCACGCGGCGAGCGACGCGCCCGGCAGCGCTCTCACCGGCGGGGGCGCGATCGAAGATCGTCTCGCCGTTCCCCTTCGCGACGGCGGGGCGCAGCGGGTATCCGTAGCGGAGCAGCAGGGGCGAGGTGAGGACGCTCACCACCCGGCGGTCGCGCCCGGGCATCGCCCCTCGCCAGCGATCATCCGGACGCAGCGTGATCAGCCCGTGGCGAAGGCGATCCGGGTTGCCGGCGACGCTGTGGTTGACCGTGGTCCGGGCCTCCGCGGGGCTGACGAACGGCAGCTTCGCATCCTCCATCCCCACCATCGCGAGGATACGGCGGACCGCCGCGGCAGGGTCGACGACGAAATCCTCGTAGCGGAGGCGGAGGTAGCGGTCCGGGCCGGCCTTGAAGAGCAGCCCGCCGGCCACGTTCCAGATGTCCCAGAGCATCGCGCTCTTTGCCGGCCCGATCTGCTCCATCGTCGCGCTCGCGGCGCCGTCGGCAAGCGCCTTGCGGCTCGACCACGAGAAGGCGGCGCCGCGCGGATCGCGGATCAGGTGGACCACACGGAGGTCGATCCCCGGTGTTGCCGCGAGGACGTTGGCATACGCCGGCAGCTTCGACGAATCGACGATGACCCGGCTCGCCGTGACCTCCGCAAGGGTGGCGTAGATGCTGCCGAGCGCGGCACGATCAGCGGCGGTCCGGGCGGAACGCGCCGGATCGAGGCCGGGCCGGAGATGCCCGACGAGGATCGCGGGAAGGTTCCGGATCCGGCCGGCCTGCCGGAGCATCGACAGGATGCCGGCCACCCGCTCGGGGTCGTCCAGATGCCCGGTCCTGGCGAGCACGGTGCCCCAGACCGGGCAGTCACGCACGGGGACGCCGCAGCCGCAGAGCCGGCCCTCTCGAATGCCGCGCTGCCAGAGATAGCGGACCTCGCCAGCGGTGAAGACCCCGTCGACCTCGCCCAGGATGTTGGCGAGCACGGTGCTGCCGCTCCTGCCGGTACCGGCGATGTAGAGAACGACTGTGGACATCAGTCTCAGAGGCTCATATCCTGCCGCCGCCCCGCGGGCGTGGGCAGGACGCTAACGCCGGCGCAGAAGCCTGCCTGCCTCTTCCTGCTGCTCAGGGTCGTCGGTGCGCACGCCGGTCTGGCCACTGCCACTCCCGGTGGAGAGCCCGTTGCCGTTGGCATGCCCGTTGCCATTTGCATGCCCGTTGCCGTTGCCGCCCAATCCCGCGGCCGCCGCGGCCGGTGAGGCCGAGGCCCGCCACGCGTCGCGCGGGCCGGCACTGCTGCTCTTTGCCGCCTCCGAGGCGTGCGTCGCGGGAGCGGGCCAGGCGAACGCACCCTGCTCGGTCTCCGAGGCTGTCCGCGGACGGCGCTCGGCACGCATGAGCTCGAGAAGAAGGATGAGCCCCAGCATCATGATGAGCGCGAGAGCGAAGGCGATGGCGGCGAACTTGATGACGTCGCCGAGCTTCGAGAGGCGGCCCACGTTCACCGTGCTCACGGTCGTGGGATTCGCGTCCGCGGCGATGAGCGCCTGCGCGTCGACAAGGTCCTGAGTGGCGTGATCGCTGGCGGCGATCGCCGCGGACTTGGCATTGCTCAGTGACTGGTACTGCTGGAGCTGCATACCGTCGGTCGTGAGGTGCTGCGTCAACAGCGTGATGAAGCTCTGGGTCTTGGCCTCACCCGCGACATCGTTGCGGATCTTCTCCTCGTTGAGGATGCTGATCTGCGCGTTGAGCTGGGTCTGCACGCTGTTGTACAGCGCCTGGGGGGCCGGGTTCGATGTTGTGGTGACCCAGGCGGCGATCGCGCTGTCGGCATTCTGGAGGAGCGTCTGCGACGTGCTGACCTCGCTCTGCGCCTCGGAGAGACGCGGCTGCGCGATCGCGTTCATGGTGTCGACCGTCGCCTCGCGGACCGCGCCGGTGAGGTTCTGGCCGTGCAGGCCGATCAGTACGACGTGGATGATGTTGCTCGACGGGGTGATCGTGCTCGCGCTCAACCCCGCGGTCAGCTCGCTGGCCTTGATTCCGTACTTCTGCGAGACCTCGCTGACGACGGGCTGGGAGACCAGCACGTCCTTGAACGTGGAGACGTACTGAGACGCGGCGCTCTGGGAGACCCCGTTCCCGCTGATGGCAGGCACGACCACGCTGGCATTCGCCTGGTATGACGAGGGCTGCCTCTCGATGAGGAACCCCGTGATCAGCGCGGCGACGATCGGGAGGGCGATGACCAGCCACAGAATGCGGCGGATAGCCCTCAGGTAGTCGCGAATCTCCATGGCCCGTATCCCCTCTCTTGAGCTAAATGTCCACGCGCCGCCCGCGCACTCCAACCACGAGCATACCGGCACCGGCGATCACGAGCGCGGCACCGATCGTCAACCATCCACTTCCACTCCCCGTCCCGGGGGTCGTGATGCCCTGAACACCGCCGGTCGGCGTGGCGGTCGCGCCACCCACCCCACCGGTTGGCGAGGGCGTCGGCGATGTGGGCGTCGGGGTCGGCGTCGGCTGACCCTGGCAGCCGAGCACGCGGATGAACCCCGAGGCGAGCGTGGCGCGGTCGCGCCCGCTGTCGCCGCCCTGGTTGTACGGCGCCCAGACGTCGATCTGGAAGTAGCCGCACGTGTCGAACGTGTAGGTGAGCGAGAGCGTCTGGGTGGCATCCGCCTCCCACGTCTCGGTGAAGGCCTGGGTCCCGGGCATCAGCGCCTGCGTGGTGCCGGCGGGTCCCGTGAACGTGATGCCCGGCTGGCCAGGCTGCCCGTCGGAAACGTCCACGCCGTTGTAGGTGAGGATGTGATGCGCAGAGAAATTGAGCGCCACCGTCTGCAGCGTGTTCGTCTTGTTCGTGACGACGACATCGAAGTCGACGGTCACGGGACCGCCCGAGATGTCATAGGCATTGGGGCTGCTCATGAACCCGGTGGGCTGCGCGGCCGAGAGGATCCCCTCGAAATCCGGGTTGCCACCTGCCAGGGCGCCCTGCGACGTCAGGAGTGCCACCCCGAGGGTGAGCGCGCCGGCAAGCGCCGACAAACCACCAACTCTCTTCAACGGAAAACCGGTACGCGTGTTCATGTGCGTCGACCTTCGTGTGCGCTGTTCGCAACCATTATCTGTTGGATCGCCGCTACGCGCCAGAGCCCAGGAGGCTGTTGATCGAGTCGACGTCGCCGATGGCGTCGCTCAGCGTTCCGAAGGGCGTGCGCAACGCGGTGAGCGCGGCACGCGACGACTGGATGGTCGCCTTGTTGCCCGGAAACCCGGCGGGGGTCAGGCCCAGCACCGCGCTCACCGCGGCGTTCGCCTGGACCCTCGCGATGCTGATCTGTACCGAGAGATCGCGCAGCCGCGCCGACTCCTGGCCGTAGTTCGGATCGGTTGTAGAGCCGGCCGCGACCCTGGTCGCCAGCTGCTGCTCGGTCGCCGCGAGGTCGTTGACCTCGGCGATGACGTCGCCGCCCGCGATCGAGAGATGCACCATGGGCTCCACCAGCCCGTACACCCTCGTCGAGTTGCCCATGCCGAGGACCGCGGCGCGCAGCTCGTCGGGCATCTGAGCCGCCGCGATCTGGTTGCCATCCGCTGCGAGCTCGGCGTTGACACCGTTGAGCATGGAGACCAACGAGCTCGAGAGGCTCGACCCGTTGACGTCGACGCCGGCGAGGTAGCGGTTGTTCTGGACGTCGGCGATCAGCGCGTAGACGACCTTCTCCCGCTTGGCCGTCTGGTTGGTTCCGACCGTCTGGAGGCTTGTGAACTGCTCAGCCCGGATGAGATCCGGGACGCTCTGCAGCGCCTCGAGCTCGAGCAGGATCACCGGTGACTCGCTGTCGCTCTGATTCGAGCTGGCGAGGTTCAACTCATCGCTGATGGTCGCCTGCAGCCCGGCAAGGAAGTTGCCGCTCGGCGCCGCTCCCACCGGAGTGGCCTGGGCCGGTGTCCCGATCACCTGCGCGCCCGGCCCGGTCGAGGAGCATCCGGCGAGCAGTGCGCACGCTGCGGCTGCGCCGACGACCAGTGTCGCGACCCGCGAAAGTGACCGGTCCATGGTTCCCCCGTTGGCCTCCATTTTGACTCCCTGCAAGGACCGCTCGGCGTGCGCCCGCGAGGGCTCTCCCCCCGACCCTTCCGATGCAGATCAGCCGCGGTACAAGCATGACCGACTCGGCCAGGAAAGTCAAAGACGTAAAACGCAGCAAACGGCGCGATCCCGACGCGTTTCGTCACATCCCACACCGCGAATCTGATATTCAGAAATCACCTCAAGCGTGTCAAGAGCGTCATTTGACGCCGGTGGGAACGCGTCGTTAGAATCGACGGCGAGGAACGGAATCAAGGGGTCGGTACCGGACCGGGGGGTTCACGTTCCACGGCGTCGCGGTTGCGAAAGGGGGAGACTGGTCGTGGAGCTAGCGGAGGACGTTCATCTAGCGTCCGGGCTGACGCAGGAGGCCGGCTGGACCGAGGCGCCGGCACGCGAAATCGAGCTGGTGGGGGAAGCGCAGGCACACGCGCTGCCGGTGCCCACGGCGGCATCGACCTCGGCGCGTCCGTGGCCGGTGATCATCGCCTTCATCACCTTCGCCGTCGACATCGTCGCGGTGATCGCCAGCTACTACATGACGAAGGCCGCTGTGGATCAGAAGGTGCTGGCCATCAACTCGACGATCTTCGCCACGGCGGCGATCTGGCCGGTCGTCTTCGCCATCTACGGCCTCTACGACCTGCGCCGTCCGACTCACGCGACCGCGGAGGTGCAGCGTCTGCTCAACGCGGTCGCCATCTCAGTGCTGCTTGTGGTGCTGGTGATCTTCGTCACCCGCATGGATCTGTCCCGCGATTTCGTCCCCGTGCTGCTCGCCTTCAGCATGGTGACCGTCTTCGGCGGCAGGCTCATCACCCGTCGCCTCACGCACATCCTCAACGCACGCTCGGTCACGAGCCAGGTCACGCTCATCGCGGGCACCAATGACGAGGCCCGCGCGCTCGCGCGCACGCTGCAGCGCCGCCCGTGGATGGGCTACAGGCTGTGCGGGTTCGTCGAGGTCACGCCGTCGGGGCTCCACGTCATGGACGGGCTGCCGGTGCTCGGCAGCGTCGACGACATCGCGCGGATCTCAGCGGAGCAGGGGGTGCGCGCGGTGATCATCGCCGGCAGCGCGGCGGGCGGTGCGACGCTGCCGAGCACCGGCGCTCAGCGCGGAGGTGAGCGTCCGGGTCTCCCCGGGGCTGGCCAACCTCGGCGCCTCCCGCGTCATCCTCGAGCCGATCGACGGCATGGCGCTCTTCTCCCTGCGGCGCCACCGGTTCTCGCGGCGACAGCGACTCGTGAAGCGGATGCTCGACCTCGCCGTGACCTCGGTCGCGCTCGTCGTCAGCGCCCCGCTCATGATCGGCATCGCGCTTGCGGTGAAGATGAGCAGCCCCGGCCCGGTGCTCTTCCGGCAGCGCCGCGTCGGCGAGCAGGAGGAGGAGTTCACGATCTTCAAGTTCCGCACGATGGTCGTCGGCGCGCACGCGCAGCGCGACCTGCTCGAGACGCAGAACGAGGCCGACGGTCTCCTGTTCAAGATGCGCCGCGACCCGCGCGTGACCACCGTCGGACGCTTCCTGCGGCGCACGTCGCTCGACGAGCTGCCGCAGCTCTTCAATGTGATGCGCGGCGAGATGAGCCTTGTCGGCCCGCGCCCCGCGCTTCCCGAGGAGACCACCCACTATGCGGAGTCGCATCGCGGACGCCTGCGGGTCAAGCCGGGGCTGACCGGGTTGTGGCAGGTCAACGGCCGCCACGACCTGGTCTTCGACGACTACCTCCGCTACGACCTGTTCTACGTCGAGAACTGGTCGCTGACGATGGACCTGTACATCCTCGCCAAGACCGTCCCCGCGCTGCTCAGCGGCCGCGGCTCGTACTGATCAGAGCGTTTCGTAGCCGCAGCGGGCGAGCGAGCTCGCGAGGATGCGGCTGAGGCGCTCCACATCGGCAGGGTCCAGGTCACGCCGGAACGCGTCGGACCGTGATGCCGTGAAGGTGTGGCGCTCGAACCCGCGCTCGAAGGTCGCGTCCCAGGGGAGCCTGCAGAACGCCAGCATGGACGCGAAGGACTCCCGCGGCTTCGCGGCCACATCCTCATAGCGGACCTCGAGCCAGTCACCGCGAGCCACCCCCGCGCGGGCGGCCTCGAACGCGTCGACAAGCATCCGCCACAGCAGCCCGGCGAGAACCACGAAGGACTGTCCCGACGCATCCCACTCCGCCGCGAGGTCGGACGGCAGCGGGCCCCACTGCCAGTGATCGGGCCCTTCGTAGCCCAGCCACCAGGGCATCTGCAGCCACGAATTGGCGACTGCCCTTCCGTCACGGACGACGTGGATGAAGCGGGCCGACGGGAAAGCGGCCCGCAGCAAGCCCACCCGCGGCCAGCCGGTGAACTTGTGCAGGAAGGTGTCCACGCCTTGGGCGCGCGCTCGCTCGAGGAAGAACGAGCGAAGGCGCCGCTGCAGCCAAGGGGTGAGGTCCGCTGCGCCGAGATCGCGCGGCGGCGAGACGAGCAGCGGTGAGACCTCGCGGGCGAGGACCCGGTACGCCTCCGACGGCGCGTATCGGACTCTCGACTTCTGGGTCGCGGCCGCGGGAAGCCGGCGGTAGAGCGGGCCGTTCCACCTGCTCGCCCCCACCGGAAGGCTGAAGCGATCCTCGATGTTGGAGACGAAGCCGACGGCCGGGTGGCGGCAGAGCACCTCCTCGACGAGCGTCGAGCCGCACCGCCCGGTGCCGATGACGAAGATCAGCTTCGGATCGGCGCCCTGGTCAGGCGTAGCCACGCTTGCTGAGCTCGCTCGCCTGGACATCCTCGATGGTGGTGACGACCTCGGGCGGGAGCCCCTTGCTCCACGTCTCGTTTCGATTCCTGAACTGGATGCGCTCGATCTCGCTGCGCCATCTGGCGTCGTCGCCGAGCCCGGCGAACTCCGCGACTCGGCGGATGGTGGCAATCGGCTCGGCGACGAACTCCTCATAGGTGAGGCGCAGCACCTGGCCGGGGTCGAGTTCCTCCATCCCGCAGTCGATGGCCCGGACCTCCTCGACCCAGTTGCGAGCGCACAGCTCCCAGGGATCGCGTCCGTCGTCACGCCACGCCTTGGGCGTGCCGCCGTACCACCACACCACGCTGTCCTCCCACCAGTCGACGCGCGACAGCGACACCGCGACCGCCCGGCCGTCGCGCGTGATGTCGACGAAGCGCGCCTCGGGGAACGCGGCAGCGAGCATCGGGATGCGGCGCACGTTGGCGATGCGCTTGTTGATGAAGTGGCCGCCTCCACCCCAGCGCATCGTGCTGATGACGGCTCGGCGAAGTCTCGCCGCCGCGTCCATGTCGACGGACTCCTTCGTGACCGACTCAGGGATGCCGCAGGCCACGAACACCGGCTCGCCCTCCACGGGCATTGGATAGAGCCGATCGCGCAACCGCCGCGCCCGTGAGTACACGTACGCGTTGGATCCTCCGGAGAACCACACCTGGCGGCGATGCCCGGGCGTCCGCCGTGCGAGACGGTTGGCAACGCTCACCGAGGTGTGGGTGGGCACGCGACGCAGGTAGTTGTTGAAGTAGGCAGCGTCAGGATGCAGGCACAGTCCTTTGTAGAGAAGACTTGTGCCGGAACGCGCAGCGCCGATCAGGAACGTCGGCGATCGCCGGTCGTCGTTCACCCTCGCGCCGATTTTCGCACAGGTAGACGCGACGACCGATGCCGCTACGCCCTTCGTTGACGATTCGTTACGCCCCTCCCGGGAGGCGGCGTCGCGACCCCGCGGGATCGCGCGCCGCCGTCACCGGGCACCCGCCGTCAGACGGGCAGGACAGTCCTCTTGAAGCTGGCGTTCGCGACGTCCGCGAACGAGGTGTAGACGGCGGCCACGGCCGTGAGAATGCCGAGCCAGCCACCGATGTTGGTCCAGCCGTTGCCGGCGGCGTCATGCCCCCAGAAGCCGATCGCGAGTGCGATGAACGTCAGCGTCAGCAGGAGGAAGACCACCGAGACGGCCCTCGAGCCCGCCAGCGAGGCGACGAACATGTAGGCGGTGAAGATGCCCCATGCGAAGGCGTACATGCCGAGCATCGGGGTGGGATCCTTGGGGAGCGCGGCGCCGAACAGGGTGTTGATCATCACGAAGCTGATCCAGAACGCCCCGTAACTCGTGAACGCCGTGGCGGCAAACGTGTTGCCGTTGCGGAACGCGATCAACCCGGCGACCACCTGGCAGCCTCCGCCGAAGGGGATCGCCAGCGCGAGAACGATCGGCACCGACGTCGGCGGAATGATGTTCGCGTTGGTCAGCGACAGCAACAGCGTGGTGAGTCCGAACCCGACCAAGCCCAACGGAGCCGGGTTTGCGAATGGCGACAATGCCGGCGGCGCGGCTGGCGCCTGCGTCGCCCCTGAGACCTGTGCCATAGGTGAGGTGCCCTCCTAATACCCCGGAGTCATCTGCGCTCCGGTGCATGTTCGAACGACAAACGAACCCCCATCGTGACCGTTCTACTGTTCTTTCGACTCCTCCTCGGTGGCGCGACGCTGAAGATCCGCGACGATGCCCGCGTCGGCGAGCGTCGTGGTATCGCCCAATTGACGGTTCTCGGCGATGTCGCGGAGCAGACGGCGCATGATCTTCCCACTACGTGTTTTAGGCAGATCTGGCGTAAACGCAATCCACTTCGGGCGCGCGATCGGGCCGATGAGCTTGGCGACGTGCTCGCGCAGCACGGCGATGAGCTCGGTCGACTCCTCGTACCCCGCGCGCAGGGTCACGAACGCGGAGATCGCCTGGCCGGTCTCCGGGTCGCTCTTCGCGACGACCGCCGCCTCGGCCACGGCGGGATGGTCGACCAGCGCGGACTCGACCTCGGCGGTCGAGATCCGGTGGCCGGCGACGTTCATCACGTCGTCGACGCGCCCCATGAACCAGAAGTACCCGTCCTCGTCGATGCGCGCCCCGTCGCCCGCGAAGTACTGGTCGCCGAACCGGTTCCAGTATGTTTCCTTGTAGCGCTCGTCATCGCCCCAGATCCCGCGCAGCATTCCTGGCCACGGCCGGGTCAGGGTCACGTATCCGCCGCCGCCGAGCGCCACCTCCTTGCCGGCCTCGTCGACGACGGCGGCGCCGATGCCGGGCAGCGGCTTGGTCGCCGATCCAGGCTTGAGCGTGGTGACCCCGGGCAGCGGCGCGATCATGATCCCGCCTGTCTCGGTCTGCCACCAGGTGTCGACGACCGGGGTGCGGTCGCCGCCGATGTGCTCGCGGTACCACATCCACGCCTCGGGATTGATCGGCTCACCGACGGTGCCTAGCAGGCGCAGGCTCGTGAGGTCGTGCGCCCCCGGGTGCTCGGGCCCCCACTTCATGAAGGTGCGGATCGCCGTCGGCGCGCAGTAGAGGACGGTGACCTTGTACTTCTCGACGATCGCCCACCAGCGGTCCTTGTTCGGGTAGTCGGGAGTCCCCTCGTACATCACCGAGGTGACCCCGTTGCCCAGCGGGCCGTAGACGATGTACGAGTGCCCGGTGACCCAGCCCACGTCGGCGGCGCACCAGTAGATGGTGTCCGGCTGGATGTCGAACACGTAGTCGTGGGTGAACATGGTGTAGAGGAGGTAGCCGGCGGTCGTGTGCTTGATGCCCTTCGGCTTCGCTGTCGTGCCCGAGGTGTAGAGCGTGAAGAGCAGGTCCTCGGATCCCATGTGCTCCGGCTCACAGGTATCCGCCTCGCCGGCCACGAGGTCGTGGTACCAGTGGTCCCGGCCTTCCTTCATCGGGACGTCGTTTCCGGTACGGCGCACCACCACCACGTTCTTGACCGTCGGAGAGTGCTCGCACGCCTCGTCGACACTTCGCTTGAGGGGGACGATGTTGCCGCGCCGCCACCCCTCGTCGGCGGTGATGATCGCGACCGCTGCCGCGTCGTTCATGCGGTCGCGGACGGCGTCGGCGCTGAACCCGCCGAAGACGACCGAGTGCGCGGCGCCGATGCGCGCGCAGGCAAGCATCGCGATCGGAAGCTCGGGGATCATCGGCATGTAGATCCCGACCCGGTCACCGCGCTTGATGCCCAGGCGGCGGAGCGCGTTGGCGAGCCGGCAGACGCTCGCGAGCAGCTCGGAGTAGGTGATGGTGAGGGTGTCGCCCTTCTCACCCTCGAAGTGATAGGCGACCTTCTCGCCCCGCCCGGCCTCGACATGGCGGTCGAGGCAGTTGTACGAGACGTTCAGCTCGCCGCCGATGAACCATTTCGCGAAGGGCAGGTCCCACTCCAGGACCTTGTCCCACGGGCGGTACCAGGACACGTACTTCTTCGCCTGCTCCGCCCAGAACGCCTCCGGGTCAGCGGCCGCCACGTCGTGGAGGCTCTGATCCTTGACCTTCGCCTTGGCGAGGAACTCGGGGCTCGGAGCGAACGTGCGCCGCTCGTCGAGCAGGGTGTCGATGGTCTTGGCGCTAACGCTCATTTCGACCTCCAACCGGCGTCCGTGGAATTGCTTGTCGCGCATTAATTACACGGCTGTAACAGGTTCGGCAAGCACCGCTATACGAATGCGTTTTCAATGGTTTGCCGGCGTCCCGTGCAGCGCGCATGGTTGGCCGGCCGACCAGGGCGCCGGCGGGTGGTCACGAGGTCATTCGGCGATCCGTGACCTTTTGCAACCAACTCTTCACACCTTGCCATCGAAGGGACGCCGGATCGCCTCGATACTGGGTTTCGGGTGGACGGGGAGGTGTCGTGGACACCCTCGTCCAGCGGAACTGGAGGAGCGACGATTCACACGCGTTTGAGGCGGCAGCGGCGACAGGGATCCTGGGGGCAGGGTCTGGTCGAGTTCGCCATCGTGGGGAGTCTCCTGTTCTTCCTGCTCTTCTCGATCATGAACGCCGGCTTCTACCTCTATGGAGCCAACGCGATGCAGTACGCCGCCGACATCGGGGTGGCGACGATCGCCGCTGAGGGCAACTACGACAACACGTCGGCCCCGGCTCCCAACAACGCCGACACCGTGGCCATCTCGAGGATGGACAACGACGGGCTCACCAGCACGCCGCTCGTGACGGTGACCGAGGTGGACGTCTACAAGGAGAACGTGAACAGCGGCGTCTTCAGCGACGCCAGCACCTGCGGGACGAGCGGCAACAGCCTCTGCGAGAACCGCTACACCAACACCGGTACGGTCATCGGAACGGTCATGTGGGACCCGGGGATTCGCAGCGTGGGGCCGTCGCCCGACTACGCGAAGCTGGTGATCAAGTTCTCGTACACCCTGCTGATCGGTACCACGACCTTCAACAGCACGACCGTCAACCTTTTCCGCCTGGAGCCACAGGTATGATGCGCCTCCGCGATACCAGGAGAGGTCAGGCCATGGTGGAGATGGCCCTGCTCCTTCCGGTGCTCATGATCCTGTTCCTCGGCTCCTGGACGGCCGCGAATCTCATCGACGACAACAACGCGGCCGCGCAGGCGACGCGCGCCGGTGCGCGCCTCGCGGCGGAGCTCGGCAACGGCGGGTATCCCACGGAAACGCTCGTGTCGTGCCAGAGCGGCGTCGCGAAGAATCCCTGCCAGGTGGACCAGGACATCATCGACCAGGTCATCCCGATCGTGTCACCGCAGCTGACCAATGCCAAGGTGACCGAGATCGACATCTACGAACCCAACGGCTGCACCGGCACGACGCCCTTCTCCAGTGGCTCGTGCCCGCCCAACAACGGCGCGTACTGCTGCAGCGAGCCGCTCGACAAGTACACGGTCACCAACAACGTGGCAACGCTGTCGGGGACGGCGGGGTACACGCTCGACCTGCGTACCCAGACACACCCAAACGAGTCGGAGCTCGGTGTGCGGCTCGTGTTCAAGTACACGTCCCCGACGCTCTCGTTCTTCACGCAGACCGACTCTCAGTACACCGTCATGCGCCTGGCGCCGACATCGTGAGGAAGACAATGAGACCAGCAGCGAACCGGCCCTCTCGGCGTTCCGTCAAGGGTCAGGCGATGGTGATCTTCGCCCTCGTCTCGGTCCTCCTGTTCGTGATCGCGGGGCTTGCGGTTGACGCGGGCACGAGCTACCTGACGAGCAACAACGTCGAGCGTGCCGCGGCTTCGGCAGCTCTCGCGGGGGTCGCTTACCTCCCCGGCGACTACTCGGACGCGCAGAACGCCGCGCTCGTCGAGGCGGCTCGCGACGGGTTTCCCAACGCCGGCTCAGGCAATGCGTGCACGGGTACGCCGGCGCCGTCACCGTGCGTCGTCACCGCGCAGCCGGCGGACAACAAGCTGACGGTCACGATCTCGGTGTCCGTCTCCACCATCTTCTTGCGCATCGTCGGCTTCGGCTCGCACACGGTGGTGCGCTCGGAGACGGCGGAATACCTGCCACCGATCTCGCTGGGGCAGTCGGGCTCGCAGCAGGGCTCCGAGATGACGAGCGGCTGCCTTGGGTTGAGCAACTACTGCTCCAATCCCAGCTCAGGGCTCGGCAGCGGGGGCAGCAACTTCTACTTCGAGCGCACCGAGGGCTGGGGCAACCCGCGCTCCGAGGGTGATGCGTTCACGCCGTCGCCAAACCAGCCTTCCAACAGCTGCGGGCCGACCGGCAGCGACAGCTGCAACGCCTCGTCAGCACCCGACTATCACGCGATCAGCACCGAAGCCGGTACCGAGCCCGCCGATGCCACCCTCAACTATCAGGGCGGATCGAACTACCTGATCACGATCCCGCCGGGTCAGTCGGCCGACGTGCAGATCTGGGACCCCAGCTTCGCGCCGGACACCTGCGGTGACAGCACGACCGCGCAGTACTGCTATCACGAGAACGACGGCAGCTTCGAGGGGACGAGCGCGCCGTGCACCGACTACTCCGCGATGGAGTACACGATCTTCTCCGTCTCGACCCTCTCGTCGCGCTCCGGAGACACCAAGATCGGCCAGGAGGTCTTCTACCCGTACAACGCGACCAACCTCTCCGGCTCCCCTCAGAGCTACTTCTACTACAACCCGGCATCCGCGGCGTGCCCGAGCGCAACCACCGTGAGCAGCTACCTGCCGGTCACGTACCACTCGTGGATCTCCGCGCTCAACTTCACCCCGACCAACTCGAAGGATCAGAACCTCTACAAGGGGACGAACAAGCTCGGGGCGTATCTCAGCAACCCGTCGACCGCGACCGTGAGCAAGTACTACCGCCTCGAGATCGACACGCTGCAGTGGAACGGAAACCCGACCTGCGCCGCCACCGCAGGGCCATGCGCATATCCGTCCACCGGCACCGATGCGCAGTCCGAGGCACACAAGGGCTACGCGGTGCGGCTGGTCTCCGACAACGGCTCGCCGACGAGCACGCTCGGCACCGTAAGCGGGTCCGCGTGCGGTAGCTGTGGAACCGCCTCGGCGATGGACGACATGATCGTCTACACGCCCGTGAACGGCGCCACCGCGACGCAGTTCAAGATCCCGCTCTTCAACGTCGACGCGTCGTACGCCGGCCAGGTGATCGACGTCGATCTCTTCGACATCGGTGACGTCGGAGGTGGGCCCGCTTACGTGGGCCTGCAGGAGCCGGACGGGAGCACGTGGGCCCCGGCGACCAGCATGACCGACCTGGGCGCGTCACTCGCGGGAGCGAGTCCACCGGGAGGGGGGTCGAACGTCTCCTCGCTCGGGACATGGCCCGGGACCGGAGGCGGCTCGTGCAGCGCGTGCTTCCAGACGGCCGGATCGGGTGGAGGCGCGATCTACCAGGGCCAGTGGGTCCAGATCCAGATGCAGGTGCCGCAGACGTTCACCGCCGGGTACTGGAACCTCGTCTACGACGTGAGCCCCAGCGCGGTGGCCGGTGACACGTTCAGTGTCGAGGTCGGCTTCGACGGCACCCCGGACCACCTGCTGCCCTAGCTCCCCCGCTCCTCACAGCGGACTCTGAGGATCTCCTCAGGCCGCCGTGAGGTGGCCGTCGCAGAGTGAGGTCATGTCCTCGCGACCGTTCTTCGACGATCCGCCCCCGGCAGTGCCGATCGCGCTGCCGGCTCCGGGCGTCCGTCTCTCCCGCGACGGAGAGCGCCTGCCGGTTCGCTGGGCCCGGCAGCTGGTCCGCGGCCGCGAGGAGGACGCCGCCTGGGTCCGCCCGGCGCTTCTCGCGCTGCTCGGCATCGCCGGGTTCCTCTACCTCTGGGACCTCGGCGCGTCGGGGTGGGCCAACGCCTTCTACTCCGCCGCCGTGCAGGCGGGCTCCACGAGCTGGAAGGCGTTCTTCTTCGGTTCCTTCGACGCCTCCAACTTCATCACCGTCGACAAGCCGCCCGCCGCGCTGTGGGTGATGGACATCTCGGCGCGGATCTTCGGCGTCAACGCGTGGAGCATCCTGGTGCCCCAAGCGATCGAGGGAGTCGCCACGGTGGGTTTCACCTACCTCACGGTGCGGCGCTGGTTCTCCCCCGCCGCCGCCCTCATCGCCGGGGCAACGGTTGCGCTCACACCGGTCGCAGCGCTCATGTTCCGTTTCGACAACCCCGACGCATTGCTGGTGCTGCTGCTCACGATCGCGACATACGCGGTGGTGCGCGCCATCGAGGCTGGCAAGACGCGATGGCTCGTCCTCGGCGCGGCACTCATCGGGTTCGCCTTCCTGACGAAGATGCTCCAGGCATTCCTCGTCGTGCCGGCATTCGCGCTCGTGTACCTGCTCGCAGCCCCGGTGCCGATGCGACGCCGGCTCCTCCAGCTCGGCGCCGCCGCCGCGGTCATGGTCGTCGCGGCAGGCTGGTGGGTCGCGATCGTGCAGCTCATCCCCGCAGCCGACCGGCCCTACATCGGCGGATCCCAGGACAACAGCCTGCTCAACCTGATCTTCGGCTACAACGGCTTCGGCCGCATCACCGGCAACGAGACCGGCAGCGTCGGCGGCACGGGAGCCGCCGGATCCATGTGGGGACCCACCGGGTTGGACCGCATGTTCAACGCCGACTTCGGTGGTCAGATCTCGTGGCTGCTGCCCGCGGCCCTCATCCTTCTGGTCGCCGGCCTTGCGTTCACCGTCCGCGCGGCGCGGACCGATCGAACCCGTGCGGCGCTCCTGCTCTGGGGCGGTTCGCTCGTGGTCACCGCGGTCGTCTTCAGCCTCGCGGCCGGGATCATCCACCCCTACTACACAGTCGCCCTCGCGCCACCGATCGGAGCGCTCGTCGGCATCGGAGCGTCCGCGGCGTGGGCGCGCCGTGAGTCGGTGGGCTGGCGCCTGCTCCTGGCCGGTATCGTCGCGACCACCGCGGTCTGGTCGTTCGTGCTGCTCGACCGCTCGCCGACCTGGTTGCCGTGGCTGCGCCCGATCGTGCTGGGCGGCGGCCTGCT
>Ga0187780_10001966_pt1 | contig 15478 bp, 16 predicted proteins | sample 1015_Q2_SP10_20__FD_132429 | JGI IMG/M metagenome (GOLD analysis project Ga0187780, IMG submission 132429) | Tropical peat soil microbial communities from peatlands in Department of Meta, Colombia - 1015_Q2_SP10_20_MG | ecosystem: Environmental > Terrestrial > Soil > Wetlands > Peat | place... | reverse complement strand
CGGCATATTATGCGTTGCGACGAGATGCAAAGCATCGCCGTCCCAGCGACTTATTGCGCCATTGCGCGCATCGCAGATCCGAACGGCATTTGCCAATATGTTGGCAAAAACTGACTGGGGATCATCGGATGGGCTGCTAATAAGCTTGAGCACTTCACCAATTGTTGACGGTCGCCAAGACCGGCTTGACGTCATGGGTCGATGAGAACCCCGGGATTGAGCAGGCCCTGCGGGTCGAGCGCCTTCTTCGCGGCGCGCAGTGCCTCGGCGAACAGCGGCGGGCGCTGCCGGTCGTACCACGGGCGATGATGGCGTCCGACCGCGTGGTGATGGGTGACAGTCCCGCCGTTCGCAATCACCGCGTCGAGCGCCGCGCTCTTGATGGCGCGCCATTGTGCGCCGAGCTTGCCCGGCTGGCCGAGCGCGTGGAACGTAAAATAGCACGCGGGGCCGTCGGCATAGACATGCGTGAAGCGGCAGGTGATCTCCCCCTTGCGGCCGGTCGTCTCGCGGATCGCGTTCTCGGTCGCGGCCTTGATCGCGTCGTGGAATTCTTCGAAGCGTTCCCACGTGATCGCAGTCTCGAACGTGTCGTTGATCACGCTGCGCAGGATCAGCCGTTCCATGGCGTAGGGCATGCGGATGAGGGCGTTGCGCCACACGCCGGCGGCGCCCTCGCGGTGCGCCTCGGCGCCGCTCGCCTCGGGCGTCCCGCCATGATCCGCGCAGCATTCGCGCGCGCGCTTCATCCACGGCGCGACGTCATGGTCGGCCGATTCGAAGGCGAGCACCATGATGGCGACCGAGCCGTCTGCCGCACCGGTGTTGTAGGCCTCGGCCGGATCGAGGATGCGGCAGTTCGAAGGATAGAGGCCGGCCTGCGAGATCGCGCGCACGGTGCGTGCTGCGGAAAAGAAATCCTTGAAGCGCAACGCGCCACCATCGCGGAATCTCGGACGGTCTTGCAGGCGCATCCACGCCTGAATGATGACGCCGAGAATTCCTTCCGAGCCGATCATCATGCGGTCCGGGCTCGGGCCCGCGCCGGAGCCGGGCAGGCGGCGGCTTTCGATCACGCCTCTCGGCGTGACGGTGCGCAGCGATTCGACGAAATCGTCGATGTGCGTATAGAGCGTGGCGAAGTGGCCGCCGGAGCGCGTCGCAATCCAGCCGCCGAGCGTCGAATATTCGAAGCTCTGCGGGAAGTGGCGCAGCGTGAGTGAGTGCGGGCGCAGCTGCGCTTCGAGCGCGGGTCCGTAGGTACCGCCCTCGATCAGTGCGGCGCGCGAGGTCTTGTCGATCTCCTTGACCTTGCCCATTTGGTGCAGGTCGATCGTGACCGCGCCCTTGTGGCCATTGCGCTTGGACTCGACCCCGCCGCACACGCTCGACCCGCCGCCGAACGGCGTCACGGTCGCGTTGGCGTCGCCGGCCCAGTCGAGCACGACCTGCACATCCGCTTCGTCGCGCGGATAGGCGACGACATCGGGCGCGCTCGCATAGTCGCGCGCCAGGCCGCGGGCCAGCTCGGGATATGATTTTCCGTAGGTGTGCGCGGTACGATCGTAGTGCTCGCTGGTGCAGAAGGGAAGTGAGGCAGGCGCCATGACACGCGGCGCTTCGAGCTTTATGTCTTCGAGGCGCGGCGCGGTCGCGCTTCCCTTCATCGCGGTGCCGAAACGCGCTTCCGCACGCGCCATCACGAAGGCCTCTTCTTCCGCTGTGACGCCCTCGCGTCCCCATCCGAAGTGTTTCATCCGCGCCGCCGACATCCCATTCTCCCGGCGCACCAGCCACCGTCCGCAGCGGTGCGGTTCTAGCTTCACTCCGGCTTAAGCCCCGCCTTCCGCGCCACCTCGATCCAACGCACTACCTCGGATTTGAGCCGGGCCTACATGGAGCTACCGATTGGTATTTTGCGTCCTTGATCTGCATCAAATTTCTTTCTCGCGGAACCTGTCGTCGCAGGTGTTCTGGCGCTCGTCTGAGTTCCGGTCGTGCTCTTTTTTGCGATGTCCGCTATCGGTCACAAGCGGACATGATGGCGCGAATTTGCGATGTCTGCTTTTACCCATGAAAGATGGGGTAATCGGCCGGCAGCTTGTGGATAGCTAAAAGATTTTGGGTGCTGCGCTTCAGGCTGATGGTGAAACGAGGTCCGCAGATGCGGCCTCAAGCGTCAGAAGGAGAAGCGCAGCCGTCACAACCAATTCCGCGCTCCTTCACCGTCAGTCGCCGAGCCGCGCCGCCCGGCGCTGCTCGCTGTGCTTTGGATCGTACGCCCAGGTCAGGTACACGCCGCCCCAGGTAAATCCGCCGCCAAACGCGGTAAGGATCATACGGTCACCGGCTTTGAGCTTGCTTTCGTAATCCCACAAACACAAGGGAATCGTCGCCGCGGTGGTATTGCCGTATTTGTGAATCGTGACCATGACGCGCTCGGGCGGCAGTTTCATGCGCTCGGCCGTCGCCTCGATGATGCGCCGATTGGCCTGATGCGGCACCAGCCAATCAACCTTCTCGCTGGTCAGCCGATTGCGCTGCATCAGTTCGGAGGTGACCTCAGCCATGCGCGCGACCGCGAATTTGTACACGGCGGCCCCTTCTTGATGCACGAAGTGCAAGCGCTTGGCGACCGTCTCCGCCGTCGGCGGCATTCGGCTGCCGCCGGCCTTTTGGTGCAAATGCGGCATGCCCGAGCCATCGGAGCAGATTAAACTGTCGATGATGCCGTATTTCTTGTTCGGTTCGAGCAGCACCGCGCCCGCGCCGTCGCCGAACAATACGCAGGTGGCGCGGTCGGTATAGTCGATGATCGCTGACATTTTGTCGGCGCCGACCACCACGATCTTGCGGTATTTTTTGTTCTCGATGAATTGCGAGGCAATGGTCAGCGCGTACACGAAACCGGAACAGGCCGCCTGCACGTCGAAGCTTCCGATCGAGCGGATACCGCACATTTCACAAATCAGATTGGCGGTGGAAGGAAATACAAGGTCCGGTGTGGTCGTTGCGCAGATCAAGAGCTCGACGTCTTGCGGCGCCGTGCCGGTCTTTTCCAAAAGTCCGCGGACGGCTTGCGCGCCCATATGCGACGTGCCGGCACCCTTGGCCTTGAGGATACGCCGCTCTTTGATGCCGGTACGCTCGACAATCCATTCATCGCTCGTCTCAACCATTTCCGCCAATTGAGCATTGGTCAGCACGTCGGGTGGCACATAGCCGTGAACGCCGGTGATCGCGGCCCGGATCGCGGATTTTCGCACGGTTTTTTCTGCTCGGCTCACGAGATGGTTCGGCGATGCATTGGCGTTCGGTTGGTGGGGCTTAGCAGGATGCCTACAAGCATTGGATTTACTAGCATTTTTGCCCGTATGTCGCGTTTATGTCGCGTCTAGGTCGCGAACAGCGACCGCTCTGCCGCCGTAAGTTCGGTTCCATCGTCGTCGCTCGGGAACAGATGGCCGTAGACATCCAGCGTCATCACACTGCTGGCGTGCCCCAGCCGCGTCTGAACCACCTTTAGTGGTAGCTCCAGCCCCCCATCCTCCCGGCGATTGATACACCAGCTAGCATAGAAATGACGCAGCGAGTGCATGCCATATTTGCGCTTTAACCCGGCAGCCTCCAGTGCGGGCCAAAGTGCCCGGCGCATTAAGTTCGTATGGTGTAACACGGTGCCGGTTTCAGTCGGAAAGACCAAGAAAGACCGCGCTTTCAGTTGTTCACCGTATTCACAGACAGGAGCGGTAGAGAACGGTTTTTGGCGACCCCGCAATGACTCAGAAAACGGCCGCCGGCGAGTCGAAAACGCCCTGGTGGTCAGATACCGCGCCAAGCAGCAAAAACGAATCCTGAGTCATTCTTGGGCATTTCAGCGCTTGGCAACTGGCAGCTTCGGCAGCTTAGCGAAGTTCAGCGCCATCCTCCGCGCCTTATCGCGGACCCACAATGAGCGACAAACTTCGTGACCAAGCAAAGCAGAAATTTGTCACCGAAAAACAATCGATGTGCGCCAACTAACCGCTAACGTTGCCGCCCCCCACAGGGGAAGTGATCTAAAATCAAACATATAGGATTTTGCGTGTCTGATAATGCCTATATGGAGTGGAAGCCAATAGCCACCGCGCCCTTCGACCGCGACCTCGAACTGGCCGTCAGTACTTACGACGGTGTGCACGCTCTTGCGTTCCCATGCCGGCGCATCCTAGGCAGCTGGATCAACGCGGAAACCAAGAAGCGGATTGACGTGCAGCCGACCCACTGGCGCGAGTAGCAGGGATCGACTTGAAGGCTATTCTTCCTTGCTCTCTTTTCCCCCAGACAGGCCGGTCAGCGCCGCCAATTTAGTTTCTTCCTCGGCAAGCAGGCGGGCAAGCTGTTGCCTTCTCTGCTCGACTTGCTCGGTCGCGAGTTTGCGGCGGTAGTGCTCGATGTTCAACTGAGCAATAATGATACGTTGGTCCATTGGCGCCTCCGACTCGCCAACCTGAAAGGCAAGAAGACTGCTACTACAGCTATGCACCTGCGATGCGGCGCAAAGCCGCTTGCATCAAAGTTCGATCACTGTCCGTACGCGCGTCGTTCTAGCGCCGACCTATTACTTCTTTCGGTGCCGATAACCGGTTTGTCAGCCGGGCCAATTTTGCCTCTTCCTCAGCCAACAGGCGCAGCAGCGTTTGTCGGGTAGCCTCGTCTAATTCGTCGTTCAGTTTCCTGCGAAAGTGCTCGATATTGAGACGGGCTACGGTTTTGTCCATGGGGGCCTCCCCACAGTTACGCTACCCGACTACCCGTGAAAATAATTGTCTCGGCCTCCACCAGTGTCAACCATAGAATTTGGACGTAAGCGGGCTGTCCTTCGACAGACCACGGCGGCGGAAAGCGACGGGCGCTTGTCAACGGAATTTGAAATCGCCGACGCTGAACTGAGGACCGCCGGGACAATGGTCGAGGATGCTAGCGGCGGTGGGGCTAGTAGGGGTCGCAATAATCACTTTTGCCCAGCGCGGTGAAATATGCTTTTCGGGATGGCACCCCTCCGGATCACGCGAAGTCATCAATAGCGCGAAAAATGCGGCCAGGCCGGCAAGAACGACGGCAAAGCAGCGTACCGTCCTCGCTGTGGGACGCAGCATGAATAGAGGCGACAGTGCAACTTGATCGTACATGAGGCGAATCTCCGACTCGTGCAACTATACCCCCAACTACACGAGTCATCTTCAAGTCATTTATGAGTTTTCGGCCTCATGCGGCCGCCACGTCGAAAGGGCGGCTAATTCTCTGCACGGCGCCCGGATCAACGCCAAACGAGCCGTTAGCCCCTAACTGGCTCGCTTAAACTCCATGCTCTCTGTCACCTCGTGCTCGCAACGCGGGCACTCGTAGGTGCGCTGGTCGTAACCAGGTCGGTCCGGAAAGATGCGGATCAGTAACATTCTTGTCCCGCACTTAGGACAGGACGGACAAGCGATGACGTGGGGGGAAAATCCTATATCAGCCATCTTTGCGCCTCCCGCACTCGGCTTATCGCTGCATCGAAATCTTTTTGGTAGGTGGGCGACTATTGGTACACTTACATTCCGTTGGTTACCACTGAACGACATTGTGCATCGCATTCAGACCGCGAGCGAAATGGGCTTCAACCGCCGCAAGCTGGAGGATCAGCGCCGGGAGACCGCAGAGAAGGAGGCGGCCAGCAGGCGCGCGACCGATGCCCAAGTGCTTGAAGATACTGAACGGCTCATCCCTGCCTGGAACGAGCGCCAGGCCCGGCAAATGCCGATGTTGTTCTCGCCAACAGTCGGCGCGGCCATTGCAGCGCAGTATTGGTTTCTGTGGATTCGCTGCCCAGCGTGCCGTTCGACCAGCAGCATTGATCTACGCAGGCTTGATCGCCATCCCGATGCGGCCGTGAGCAGTCTTATTCCCGCGCTGTCCTGCCGCTCGTGCCGGCCGAATGCGCCGTTTGCCGAGCTCGTGCAGCTCTCACGGACAAGCATCGCGGATGAAATGCGGGAGGAGCATCGGCGGCGCATACTGGGCGAGTGATAAACTAGAGCGGCGGAAGGCCGGCGATTGATTGTGGAAAGCGGCAAGGCCTCATTGCGTGCCGAGTGAGCCGCCATGATGAGTCAGAAAATCGCCGGGAAGTCTGAACCTCCCGGCGAGTTGATAGCGCGTGCTTCGACTTGGCGCGCGAAAGCCCTTTTGCCAGTTCGAAGCCCAACCATCGTCCCGCCCAGCACAGGCGCCGTCAATCTAATACGGGCAGCAAACGTCAAATCGTTCGTTAGCGTTGCTCGGAAACCACACATCGAATCTAACGACTCAGCTTATTGTCACTGTTATGGAAACGACGAACCGAGCCGTTCTACGCCTCGCGACCCAGGTCGCTCAGTTCACCGTGCTCGCGCTAATGGCCCTCTATGTTGGCCTTACCATTTATGTAGCCATCTTGTTCTAAGCGATTGGCGCGTCGGCGAACCTAGTCGCTATCCGGCGTCATCCAAGTCCTGCCGGGCTTCCTACGGCCTTCGCGGGGGCCTTCTCCGCGCAGGAATCCGAGCAAGTCTCAGATCGGCGTTTGGTGAACCAGCGACCACAGACCACGCATTGTTTAGGTTCGGCTGAGCGGTCGAACTCCCGTTGTCGCTTAAGCCGTCCGCGCTCGTCTTTCATCGGGCCTCCAACATCGCTTGGATAGCAGAAACGGCGTATTCGTATGGCTTTCCATGACTCGTTAATTGCTGCTGCTGGGCTACCGTCTGCTTAACCGTGGCCGCGCACCTGCCGGTACTCAATCTTGATGGACGATAATTGCTGGCCGAAATGCCTATCGAGCCAACCCAGAAAAGATGACAGTAGCCTCGCTTCGTCCCCGCGGTCCGGTGATTGGATGGCGACTTCTACTGCCTCCGATGGACCTGGCTCGAAATTAATCGATCCTTTGTAGCGAACGTGTGTCCATCTAGCAGCATTGCGCTTTCGCGCTCTAGCGCGCAAGAACGTTCCGCGCCCGTTGCGACGGATCTCGGCCTGCTTCCTGATCATTGCGCCATAGAGGCGCGTACCGTCACGAGACATAACCTGAAGCAATTTCATGACCAGCCCCAAACGCGTGGCGTCAGATAGTGGCAACCAAATTGATCTGTATTTCGCAGAATTTCAAGGAACGGCGCGTGCAAGAACGTCGCGCAACCGATGCCCAGGTCCTCGGCACCTTGAGAGGCCGCAGCCATAAGCCCCCGTCTTCGTCGATAGGCATTTGGCATCCTCCTCTAGTTTGACTCACAGAAGCCCTCAGGATTCGTTTTCTGGGGCGGGGGGTCACACCGGCCACCCGGAAGATTTAAACGCACCCACGGCGATCTATGGCTAAAAATCGGTGCCTTTTACTGGGGTTTTGGCATATGAAATGTCGCGCTCCGCGCAGGCGAGGACGGCATTCTTAGCCCAACTCAGGTTGGCCATATCTGATAGTCGACCATCGGCACGCCGGGAGCGCCACATATTGGGGTATTTGCTATCTCGGAATACGCGCCCGAGCTTGCGCTTTCCCAGTTTCAGCACCCAATCATCGCCGTCGCGAGTCCAATAGAGGTCCGCTGGGCCTAGCAATCTCTCAGTCATTCCTATCTTGGACCTAATTTTGGCCGTGCCATTCAAGTCTATTTTGCGCCAGAGTGAGGCGGGGTGGTCATGTGAGAGGAAACGGGACTGCGATCTAATAGCGAACCCCCCGGGGGGCCTTCACGCCCCTCAAATCGTTGCTGGCAAGCGCTCGAGCAGAAATCCCCAGGCCGGCGTCGGAACCAGCGAAAGCAATGGCGGCATTGGCGTGGGATATTTGGATCGTTGCGGTAAAACTGCTTTTCGGCCCTGACTTGGCCTCTCGCATTTTGCATTTGGCCTCCAATGATATGCGGATCGCAGAACCGCAATCCGTTCCCTAATCACTTGATTTGAATCAGATTTATTTGCTGTGTCGCGCGCATGTCGCGTAGACGCCCCAGCCAATACGCTTCGCACCAAGCCGCTTCAGCGCCCGATAAATATTCGTGTAATGCCAGTGCTGGCGCAGCCGAGCCGGATAACACCAATCAAGCAATTCTCGTATCGACAGCGGTTTACAGTTATTGGCCGTGAAAGCTCGCCGCGTCTGACGCTGAATTGAGCCCTCTCTCGGATTTGCCGCAATAAATGACTGGCGGGCGATTGCGATGGACAGCTGGCGCCGATAATTGTCCGCAATAGATCTGGTTAGCTGAACCGGTGCAGTCATGAAAGTTTTTCTCATTCCGATCTTCGTGCTTGGTAGTATCGCTACGACGCATGCCCAAGGTGCTCAGTGGTGTCTGCAATCCGATGCCTTCGAGGGGGACCGGAGCTGTTCCTACGATACCTTCCAGCAATGTTTGGCTGATCGCAATTATCTGAACGGGTTCTGCGTCCAAAACTCGACGTATCGCCCACCCGCGTATCGGCAGTCTTCTCGAAGAAGAACGCGCTAAGTTTCCGCAGTGGTTTTTGTATCATTTACCGCAGGGATTAAGTGCGGTCACCCAAACTCAGTGCCTATCAAAGCGACCGATGACCGGGCGGAACAAACCCGGAGGCATCGCATATAACCGCTGCAAGAGATTGGCCTCGGCGGTGCCGGTAATCTCCTCCAGCACTGGAGTTGACCATTGAGGTTTGGGCTGTCCGAGGTCGTCCGTTACTTCCTCGCTCACCATTTTTAATCTCTGAGTTTATATCTCTTATCAGAGGTTCCCTCGTGGGTTCATTCGTAGGTTCGGGTGACAACCTTGTCACTACCCTAGTGTCACGCTTGTCACTACCTAGTGTCATGGCTGTCACCACCCCAGCAGTTGTTTGCTGAGTCGCCCACACGTTCGGGTGATAGTGATTGACGTTGTTGCCATTGCGAGAACGCACAACGCGCATGTGGCCACCACGCTCTAGGGACGCGACGCCTCTTATGGCCATCCTGCGACTCCCGCCCATTTCTTTGGCGATGGTGCCGTATCCCGGCCACGCCAATAAACGCTGCTTACGATTCATGTGCAGGCTGATCGCGAAGGCCGTACGCACGTCGCCAGCACTTAACGAATGGTCTGACGTGACTTGCAGTAACCATTTTTCTTTTTGGTCTTCATAATTCTGCTTGGCGCGGAGCTTCGTGCCCGATATAAGTCTTATGCTTGTGCTTTCCTTTGCCCGGTCCCCGTTGCTGCGGGGCCGGGCTTTTCTTTCCCGGCTCGGGCGTTGAATTAAATTTAACCTCGCCGGTTGTTACAGACCCAGCAAGCAAGAACGATGTTGGTTTGAGCGTTGGTGGTCCGGTGGCGCTGGCGCGTCAGATGCTCAATAGTCGCGAAATCAGAATCCCTCGGCCTCTTGGTCTGTATCGGCTGGCGGCACCAATGGCAGAGCGTTTTCTGCTCCCACATGAGCCGCTCTTTTTAAGCTCGTCTTCTTTTCGCGCCCATTGATGCACACCTAATTGATGCTAAGTGAGACACCCTGACCACGTGCAAGGATGGCTTTGTAAGCAGCAGCCGCAAATGCTTCACCGCCCCCTTTTATGCTGGCAGGACTGATGGGATCATCACAGCCAAAGATCGCGGCGACGACCTCAATGTTTTGGCTGCCCCTTACGCGGGCGGTCTGGAGCCGACGCACCACCACATAGACGTGCTGGGCCTGAAATCCGGCCTCCAAAATCTCAGCCTCGGTCGCCTCGCGCAGGAGGTGCTTTCGCTTCGGGTTGCTGGCAAAAAACGCCGCATCCTCTGTTGTCTGATCGGTCATTGGCCGCCCCCGAACTCGCGAAGAAGTTCGGGAATGGCCGCCACCATCGTCCACCTTTCTTCTGGGCGCACTTGATTTCGCCCTTGATCAAAAGGTGATGCGTGTCGCGAGGATTGCGGTCGATGTATTTGCCGATTCCGGCCGCACCCCAAGCAAACCTTGGGATGGGTTTTGACTCGCCGTTGACTTGTTGGCGTGGTTCGTCATTATCACGCATGTGACGAAGGGCCTCCTGTCCTTTGTTGCTGGCACGGTTGGCGCCGTGCCAATTGCTGAAGATGGAGGGGCGTCGGAGCAAACACTTCGGCGCCCTTCGTATTTGTTAGACTAGACTCCAGGCCGGTTGTGTTACGCAAGTCCCGACGACAAAATTTTTGTTCCGTTCTTGTTCTTGCGCACAGAAAAAGTGGACCTGTGGAAAACTCACCGCCGTATGTCGCGAGCATGTTGCATGGAGCCGCCGCTACTCCGTGACACTCGTTGAAATTACTAAGTTTTATTTGGTCCGACATGTGACATGCGCTCAGCGACCAAACAAACAACAAGTCATTGATTTGTTTGATAGACGCGCGCGTTTTTAGTTCGCTGAATCGCGAATTAGCAGGATGCCTGCTGCAATGGTAGTGCAGCCGGGACTTACCCGGGGGATGACGGCTCGGCCACTACCGGAACGCCGCGGCGGCTTTGGTGGGCGACCTCAAGGACGATAGCGGCGGCCTTTGCGCTAGGCGCCGTTCCGCCGATCGTCATGATGTCGTCCAAGCGGTGGAAGGCCTCGATTTGCCTCCGGCGCTCCGGCCCGTCCTGCACAACCGCGCACAACGCCTCGGCCAGTTTGTCCGGCGTGCAGTCCTCCTGCAAAAATTCAGGGACGACATTTTCACCGACCACCAAGTTGGCGAGGATGACGCTCGGCAGCCGCCTTCGCAGCCGTATCAGCCTTGCAATCACCGCCTCGACGGGATGCAGCCGATAGGCCGCGACCAAGGGCACGCCCGATAACGCAAGTTCGAGCGTGACCGTCCCGGATGCGGCCAGCGCCGCGCGGGCCTTGCGGAAGGCGGACCGCTTGTCGGCCGGCTCCACCAGAATTCGCGGTTGCACCGGCCAATCGGCAACCGCATCGCGTAACCGTAAGGCGAGATGGGGAACGGTCGGCAGGAACAGTTCCGTGGGACCAATACGCGCCTTCAGGCGTTCGATCGCCGCGGCGAAAATCTTGGTCAGGCGCGCGACTTCGCCGGAGCGGCTGCCCGGCAAGACCAGGATGATCGGCGGATCGGCAAGCCGTCGCCGCGCCTCGTCTACGCCCGGTCGCAATTCGGCGACGTGCTCGACCAAAGGATGACCGACATAAGTGCACGGCGGTCCGCCGAGTTGGCGATGAATTTCCGGTTCGAACGGCAGGATCGCGAGCACATGGTCGATATAGGACCGCATCGCCCGCGCCCGTCCGGGCCGCCAGGCCCAAACCGACGGCGACACGTAGTCGAGAATCGGGATTGAAGGCGCGAGCGCGCGCACCCGCCGCGCCACGCGATGGGTGAAATCCGGACTGTCGACAATGACCAGCGCGTCCGGGCGGGCGTCGACGATGGCTTGCGCGGTTTCGCGGATGCGTCGAAAAATCGTCGGCAGATGCTGTGGAATGGCCGTGAGCCCGATGATCGAAAGCTCACCGATCGCGAACGGGCTCGCTATTCCGGCTGCCGCCATCGCGCCGCCGCCGACGCCCGACAACTCCACGGCCCTATCGTTTGCGATCAGCGCGCGCGCCAGCGCCGCTCCCAAGGCGTCCCCCGATTCCTCCGCCGCGACGATGTAGATCGAGGGCGACCGCGCGGACGAAGAGTGCATGCCCGCCCGCATCAGGCCATGTCCTCGGCCACGTCCTCGCGCACTCCGACGATAAAGACCTTCGCGCGATCGGCCGCCGCAATCGCCTGTTCGGGTTCGGCGATCATCGTGCTTCCCGCGGTAACGGCGAGCCCGGCAAGGCCTGCCTGCGCGACGTTCTCGATTGTGCGCGGACCGATCGAGGGCAGATCGAAGCGGCGATCCTGTCCGGGCTTAGGCGCTTTCACCAAGACCCCGACGCCAGGCGGCGACGTCACGCGCCCGACCCGCCGTAATTCGCAAATGCGGCCCAACATGTTGTCGGTGCCTTCAGCCGCTTCCACAGCCAATACGTTGCCTTCCGCGACGACGGTGGCCTGTCCGACATCGAAGGGCCCGAGCGCTGCAATCGCTTTGAGCGCGCGTCCGATATCGCGCTGGTCGCGTTCCGACGGTTGATGACGCCCAAGCACGCCTTCGGACACGAAGAGTTCGGGCGCCACCTCTTTTACTCCGACGACCCGCAAACCGCCGCTTTCCGCAACTCCGGCGACTCCCGACAACAGCTTGTCGTCGCCGCCGCGAAAGAAGCGAATGACCCGCGGCATCAAGACGAGCGTGTGCCAGTCGAGCCGCAACTGCGTAATCGGCGGCCGCAACACGGTTCCGATAAAGAGAACTTCGCGGCAATTCTCCGCCCGGGCGAGACGGAAAAAGCGTCCCGCCTGTCCAATGGCGATCCAATGATGCGCATAGCGCTCAACGATTTTCGGGTCGGCCCAGCCCCTGATGCCGAACATCACCGGCCGCCGGCCCCGTGCCGCAACTGCATCCGCAAGCGCCGCGGGGAAGCTGCCACCGCCGCAAATGATGGCAAGCGGACCACCACTCTGCGCGTGCGCCATCAGCGCGCCTCCTCCTCGGCATCCTCGCCGCCCGCCTCCGCGCCCCGTTTCACGCGGGGCCGCATTAGTGGGCGCTTGCCGCCGGCGCGAACGAACGCAACGATCTTGCCGACCAGGGGATCGTCGGGAAAGTCCCGTGCGACCGCCTCGATGCGGTCGACGATCCGGCCCTCGACAAAGAACAAAGATCGATAGGCGTGACGCAGGCGATGCATCTGCGCGCGCGAGATCCCTCGCCGGCGCAACCCGACAATATTCAGGCCCACCAGCGCTCCGGTTTGCCCAAGCGCAAACCCAAATGGAATGATGTCGTCGCGCGCCGCCGACATCCCAGCCATCATCACGCCTTCGCCAATGCGGACGAATTGATGGATCGCGACGTGGCCGCCGAGGAATGTGTGATCGTCTACGCTAACGTGGCCGCCCAACACGACGTTATTGGCGAACGTGACGTCGTTGCCGACGCGGCAATCGTGTCCGATATGGCAACCGACCATGAACGAACACCGGTCGCCGACGCTGGTTAGGCCGCCGCCGGCCTCGGTCCCGGTATTCATGGTGACGCTCTCGCGCAGCTCGCAACGCGCTCCGATCGACAGTTTGGTCGCGCCGCCGCGATAATGCACCGATTGCGGCGGCGTGCCGAGCGAGGAGAAGGGGTAAACGACGGTCTCCGCGCCGATCGTGGTAACGCCGGTAACATTGACGTGCGCGATGAGACGAACGCCGCGCTGCAATTCGACCTCGGGCCCGACCAGACAGTACGGCCCGATCTCGACGGATTCGCCAATGCGCGCGCCGGCGGCCACGCGCGCGGTCGGATCGATCGCCATTCAGCCCTCGGTGATGATCGCGCCGACTTCGGCCTCGGCGATAAGGGCATCGCCGACTTTCGCTTCGGCACGATACCACCACATGTTGCGCCGGTGAGCGATCTTGTCGACTTGATAGGCGATCGTGTCGCCTGGCACCGCCGGTTTGCGGAATTTAGCCTTGTCGATCGTCAGGAAATACATGGCTGGGCGCCGCTCTTTTAAGGTCATCCGGCGCAGACATAGGATGCCCGCCGTCTGCGCCATTCCCTCGATCACGAGGACGCCGGGCATCACCGGATTGTCTGGAAAATGGCCGAGGAAATGCGGTTCATTGAATGTGACGTTCTTAATGCCGACGCCGTGATCCTCACCGCGGATGTCGATGATCCGGTCGATCATCACAAACGGATAGCGATGCGGCAGCAGCCGCAGAATTTCGCGGATATCGGCGATTTCGGCGGTCTCGCCGTTCATTCGTCCGTTCCTTCCAACTTGCGTCCCCGGCGCACCAGACGGCGCATAGTGGCGACGCCGCGTTTCCACTCTATCGCCGGTTCCGCCGGAAATCCCGCCCAGCGGCCGCCTGCCGGAATATTCGACATTACGCCCGCCCGTGCGCCAACCAAGGCCCCTTCCCCGATCGAAATGTGATCGGCGACCCCGACCTGCCCGCCGAGCATCGCGTAATCTCCGATCGTCACGCTACCGGATATGCCGACTTGCGAGACGATCAAGCAGTGCCGGCCGATCGATACGTTGTGTCCGATTTGGACGAGATTGTCGATCTTGGTGCCCTCCCCGACGACCGTGTCACGCGTGGCGCCGCGGTCGATCGTCGTGTTGGCGCCGACTTCGACATCGTCCTGAACGATCACGCGGCGCGTTTGGGGGATTTTCTGATGGCCTTGCCGCGACGGCAAGAAACCAAAGCCGTCCTGGCCGATGCGAACCCCGGGATGGATGATGACGCGGTCGCCGATAAAAGCATGAAAGATCGAGGCGTGAGCGCCGACGGCGCATTCGCGGCCGATGCAGACGTCCGGACCGACAATCGCCCCGGGGCCGATCAAGGTGCCCGAACCGATCTCGGCGCGCGGTCCGATCAGCGCCAATGGATCGACCGTCACCCCCGCCTCGATCCGCGCGGTCGGATCGATCTGCGCGCCCGCGGAGCGTCCACGCGAGCCGAATTGCGAGGACGGGCGCAGCAATTTCGGAAAGAGCTTACGGGTCACGGCCACGAAGGCCGGATAGGGCTGCGCCGTTTCCAGCACGACCAGACCGCGCGGCGCTGCCGCGGCAAAGCGCGGCGCGATCAGGCAGGCGCCGGCGCGCGTATGGGCAAGCTCGCCGGCATATTTGGAGTTGTCCAAAAAGCTTATGTCTGTCGCAACCGCGGTATCGAGCGGCGCGATATTGCGAATGCGCCGGTCCGCCGGATCGCCCTGCCGCAGTTTGGCGTCCGTTAACGCGGCGATTTCGCCGGTCGTGAGTTCACACTCCGCTATGACAAAATCCCGCATATCCGCCCGGGGCGTCGCTCGAGGTCGCGATTAGAACTTCGTTCCGCCGCCGAAAGCGAAGAATTGAGTCCGGTCGTAACCTTCTTTGAGGAATGGATAGGCGAAATCGAAGCGCAGCGGCCCGAACGGCGAATCCCAGATGATGCTTGCGCCTACCGAGGCTCGCACGGCCGGGCTGTCGGCATATTGCATGCCGCACTGGCAGACGTAGGTGGAGGTAATAGGTAACCCGCCATTGGGATTCGTCGAAGTGATGGTCCCGTTGATTTCCCCGGTGGCTGGGTTTTGCGTTTCAGCTCTGTAGCCCCACACCGATCCGGAATCGACGAAAACGGCGCCGCGGAAACCGCTGTCCTTGGGCAAGAAATAGAACGGATATTGGAATTCCAAGCTCGCGCCCCAGTACATCGTGCCGCCGATATTGTCGTTGGTCGTTCCCGGCGTGATGTCGCGCGGACCGATGCCCGCCGGCTGGAAGCCGCGCACGAGATTCGGTCCCATCTTGAAGTCGTCGAGCATGCGGACATAGCCGTCGTTCGACACGCAAGTATTCGCGGTCGGGCAGTTGTTGAACCCGAGCATG
>Ga0187780_10001965_pt1 | contig 15480 bp, 17 predicted proteins | sample 1015_Q2_SP10_20__FD_132429 | JGI IMG/M metagenome (GOLD analysis project Ga0187780, IMG submission 132429) | Tropical peat soil microbial communities from peatlands in Department of Meta, Colombia - 1015_Q2_SP10_20_MG | ecosystem: Environmental > Terrestrial > Soil > Wetlands > Peat | place... | reverse complement strand
GCCCATGCGAACGGGAATTTCGAGCGTGCAGGCGGCCGCTTTTCCGTCAGAAGTCTGCACGCGAATGGAAACCGGATAGGATCCCGGCGGTTTTTCCAAATCCACACCTAAGAGCGCACGATGCGAGTCACCTGCTGGTGGCTTCGAGTTTGGCTGCGAGTTGCCAGCCTGCCAAAAGGCGAGCGCCCTGCCGTTCCATTCGCCTGACAAATCGGCTACCGGCCCATCACTTTGCACTTCCAGAAGGAGCAAACTGCCCTGCGTGGACTCGGGCGCGCTCAATTTCAAAGTTATGCCCGGTGCACACGGCTCCGGCACTTTCGCTTTGGCCGAAATGCAGAAGCAAAAGAAGCCAAAGACAAAGCCCAAACCGATATTCGTCCAACGTCGAAGTGGGAATGCGGCAACCAAGCGTCAAGCTCCCCGTTGCTGCCGCAGCATGGCGACGCGTGGCTCGACTTTTTCAAACTGCGCCCTGCCGATTTTTGATCCGTAGATGGCCTTCTCCGAAAGCAGAAAAAGATCGGGGTTCTTTGTCTTTTCCCGAATCTCCTTCAAAAACGGCTTCACCTTGGCGTAGATGAAAAAAAGTTCTCCGCAGAAGGCAGGCTCGAAAAACAGTTTTTCGCTGATGATGCCATTCAACACGAAAGTAACGGCGATTCCCCAGTAGCTGCCGACCTGGCGCAGCCAGTTGTTCTCTTGCGAGCCAAAGTCCATGGCGACTTTCAAAAAATCATCGGCGCTCCTGGGCCAAAACGTGGTGAGCCACCATTGGCGGGCCTTGCGCAATTCGGGCTCGCGCCGAAGATCGTACAGTTCCAGAATCAAACGCGCTTCGTCGACCGTGGGCTTCTTTGCCATCCGTTCCTCCTAGTCTGCGTTGCCATTTTACCTTCCCGAGGACATTGCGCGCTCGCGGTTTCTCGGCGCGCGTGTCCGAGACGCCTCCGCGCGCGCAATTGTGAGCGATGTCACATGGTTCGATCCTTGCAATTTGCGCAGGAAGATTCTCGTAGAAATTTTTTATCGCTGATAAGCTAGACGAAAATGTCCGACGGAGTTCAAAAAGAAACGGCCCGTCCGGCCGATAGCCGGCGTTCGCAACGCATCCTCTTGAAAATTCCCATCCTGGTGCGCGGGCAATTCGAGGACGGTTTGCCAATCAAGGAAGACACGAGCACGATCGAGGTCAATGCGCACGGCGGATTGATCGCGTTGGCCATGAAAGTCCGCGCCGGGCAGAAACTCGTGCTGAGAAACTGGTCCACCGCGAAGGAACAAGAATGCCGCGTGGTTCACGTGCGGGAAATTTCCAGCGGGAAAAATGAGGTGGGCGTCGCGTTCCCCTACGCGATGCCGCGCTTCTGGCACGTGCAGTTCCCGCCGCCGGACTGGATGCCATTCATGGATTAGGCTTCTCGCAAATCTCTCTGAGCAATTCTGCATACGCGTGGATGGCTTCGCGGGCCTTCCTGGTGATGCTGCACCAGGTCTGCGGACGCTTGCCTTTGTACGTTTTCTCAATGGCCACGTAGCGCGCCTTCTCGAGTTTGAGCAAATGGCTCGCGAGATTGCCTTGAGTGAAGTTCCATTCTTTGTGGATGCGCTTATATTCCATCCGAGGAACAGAATACAGGGCGGTGAGGATGAGCAGGCGGGAAGGGTCGTGGATGGTGCGGTCGAGGGCCAAGAGCTTGTCGATTTTTTGGGTCATTTTGGCCGTATCCTCCTACGGCAAAAGGAGTTACCGGATTTGGCGCCAGTAGCACCGAGAAACCGAACTGAAAAGGGCAAGCCGCAATGTAAATTGCAGCACAATGTAAATTGCGCCGCAATGTAAATTGTGTCGCAATCTAATTTGCAGCACAAAGTACATTGAGCTGCAAGGACCAGGATTGGCCCAAATTGAAGAAAGTTTTGCAGCGACAATGCAGCTTACTTAGGAGAGTTGGCGCGGAGGAGGAAGCGCTGGATTTTGCCGGTGACCGTTTTGGGGAGTTCGCCGCAAAAGCGGATTTCGCGGGGGACTTTGTGCGAAACCAGCCGGGCTTTCACGTGGTTTTTGATTTCGGCGGCAAGATGGTCGGAGGTGGAAAAGCCGGCGCGCAAGGTCACGTAGGCAACCGCAAAGGTCAGTCCGCGCTCATCGGTGGCGCCAACGACGGCGGCTTCGGCCACGTGCGGATGCCCGAGAATCGCGTTTTCCACTTCGACGGGGGATACCCACATGCCGGCGACCTTGAGCATGTCGTCGGCGCGCCCGCAGTATTGGTAGTGGCCGTCGGGATCGCGCAAAAACTTGTCGCCAGTGACGACCCAATCTTCGTGCTTGGTAAGCGCCGTCAAGTCCGGGATGCGCCAGTATTCGGAAAACGCGCTCGCGCCGCGAACCCACAAATTTCCTATCTCGCCGTCGGGTAAGCTTGCGCCCGTGTCATCGACAATCTTTGCTTCGTAGCCAGGCACGGAAAAACCACAACTCCCCGGTTTGCATTGGCCAGGACGACTGGAAATGAAAATGTGGAGCATTTCGGTGGAACCGATGCCATCCAGAATCTCCAGGCCGAATTTGCGTTTCCAGCGGTCAAAGATTTCCGCAGGCAGGGTTTCGCCGGCGGAAACGCACTGGCGAACGGACGAAAAATTGGCGGAGCTGCCGATGCGCTCGGCTTCGCGCAAAATGGCCGCATACAGCGTGGGAACGGCAAAAAACACGGTCGGTTTGCGGTGCGCGACGATTTCGATGGCGCGCTCCGGGCTGGTGCGTTGCGGGTTCAGGATCGTCCCCGCCATCGCAGAGAACGGAAAGTACATTCCATTGCCCAAGCCGTAGGCGAAAAACAATTTGGAAGTGGAGAAGGTGATGTCATTTTCGCGCAAGCCGAGAATTCCGCGCGCGTAGCATTCGCTGGCAACGAGCATATCTCCATGACGATGTACCGCTGCTTTGGGCAAGCCGCCGCTGCCGGAGGTATAGAGCAGGAATGCGGGATCGCGCGACGACAACTTCTCTGGCTCGCGCGAAGGGTCCGCTGACCGGATCCATTCTTCCCAACGTTCGCAAGAAACATCGTGGGTTTCGAACCGGCCTTCGCCCACCTCGACAATGGGCATTTGGGGACGCCCGCTTGAAGCCGGCAGGAAGGCCTCCAGCGCTTCCGAATGGACAATGGCAAGGGAGGGTTCGCAATTCTCGAGGTAATGGATGTAATCGGAGGCTCGCGCGAAGGGATTGACCGGTACGGCGAGACTGCCAACCATCGCGGCCCCGAAAAATGCGGCGACAAACTCGATAGAATCCGGGAGGACGATGAGAACGCGGTCACCGCGGGAAATGCCCTGTCGCGCGAGGGCGCTTCCCACGCGTTTCGCGAGTGCGGCCAGTTCGCCATACGTTGCGCGATGAGGCTCACCGACGATGGCCAAGCGCTCAGGATGGTGGGAGGCGGGCGCAAAAAGAAAATGCTGCGCGAGATTGAAGCGCTCGGGGATCTTCACGGGAATGGATTGATCCGCGGACGGAGCAGTCATTTTCGAATTGCTGCCGAACGTTTGCTATTGAATGGAAGAAGTCGCTCCGGTAATCCGGAATCGATACCTTACCGTGCCCGCGGGATAGAGAACATCGTTGATTTGAGAGTTCTTCTGTTCTCCGGGAGCAAGGGAAGTGGCAATGGTTCCTTTGTTGACGAGGAGAGCGTGGTCGTCTGCAGCGATGTACGCCGTCTCGTATTGGATGTCGCTGTAGGTATACGCCTGGGATTTGTTTTCAATGGTGACCAGCCAAGCGGTTGCGGTGCCGGTCTGACTTTTGTCCATGGTGGCGCGTTGAACTTTCAAATCGCGGACAGCATCGGCGGCCTCTTTCGGCTGAGCGGCAGTGCTTGCGGCGGCGGGCGCTTGCTTGGCGCCCCGTAAAGCAATGAAAAAGTACGCACCGACGCCGACGACAATCACGGCTACCGCGATACCAATCCACAGACCTTTGGAAGCAGATGGCTTGATTTCTTGAGGTGTTTCAAACATAGACTCCCCCCTCTCTGCAACGCGCAGACCTTGCAGCATTGCCAGATTCAGGCCACAGGAGAGCAGGAACTGCCACGCTGCAAGGAGATTGGGTCACGCCGGAGCTTCCCCTTAATCTCCCGGCGCTTGCTGCCCTACTCATACCAGAGAAGGTGGAGGAAGTCCATCAAGGCAGCACTATGCCGCGCATCGGCCCCACAACAAAGGAAGGGCGGAAGAGGCAAGAAAAGCGGCAGCAAGGCTGCCGCACTCCAAAAGAGCTTGAACCGGTCTTCTGCGAGGTCCCGCGTACATAGTCTCGAGTCATTCTTCGCCGATGTCTTCCTTCCAGACGTCAGGAAGAGCAGCCACGAATTGCGCGAGTAGTTCGATACATTCGCGGGATTGCAAATCGACAACCTCAATGCCGTTCTCGCGGAGCCAGTCGATGCCGCCGCGGAAGTTTACGGACTCACCGACGAGCACCCTGCCAATTCCAAATTGGCGGATTAATCCGCTGCAGTACCAGCAAGGGGCGAGAGTGGTGACCATCACTTTGTCACGATAGCTGCGCTGCCGACCGGCCTTGCGAAACGCGTCCGTTTCGCCATGAGCGGAAGGGTCGCCTTCCTGCACTCTGCGATTGTGACCCTTCCCAAGCAGCTTTCCGTGCGAATCAAACAGAGCAGCGCCGATGGGAATGCCGCCTTCGGCCTGGCCCGCTCGCGCTTCGTCGAGCGCTACCTGGAGCATCGCGAGGTATTTTTGCCGATTTTCAACCGCGTTTCCCGCCACTTTCAGCGCTCCTGGTTCTGAAATGTCGCAATCAAGGCGGTGTTTTCGGCGGCCGGGAAAAGGCGCTTGAGCAACAAGTGCGTGGGCCAAAAGAAAATCAACACGCAGCCGGCGAGAATCACCGCGAGGTGGACGGGAGCAGGCCCCCAGGCACGATGAAACAAAGGATCCTGGAAAGCATAGTTCATGTTGAGGTCCGGCGAAAGAAATCGCGAAATGATCAAGAGAACGCCGGCAATCGCAGACTGCAGCACGAGGGCGCGCCGGTCATAGCCGAGAACGTAAAGCGCCCAAAGCAAGAAAAGAGGAAGAACGATGTGGAAAACAGAGAGGAGGCGAATCCAAAGGGCGTAGTGGGTGTCCCACATGTATTCGGTTCCGCCCACGAGGTGGTGGCCGGTGGCCAGCCGCCAACTGACGTCCAGGCTCCAGACCACGCCAACGAGCAAGGCGTTCAAAGCCTGGCTGGAAACCAGCAAAGGCTGGCGCAACCACAATCCCACACAGGCAATCACCAGGCCGACGTCACAAAGATGCATGAGGTTTTGCCAACCCCAGGCCCAGGCATTGGAGGGGAGCCAGGTCAGGAGCCAAAACAAAGAGAGCCATCTCAGGTAAATATACGCTCTGTGGGCGAGGGTCATCGGAACGACCGAAGTTTCCGGCGACACAGAGTATCACACGCTTCCAAAATGGAGCTTGGACGACGGCCCGCATGTCTCTACGATTCATTCAGCAATGGGAGAAACTGCGCGGAAACCAATAGAGATGGAGAAGGTGCTCGCCTGGCTGCGGGATCGCGAAGACGAAATGGCTTCGTTGCTCGCGGAGCTGGTGGCTGTGCCGACGGAGAACCCGCCTGGGCGGAACTATCCGGAGTTTGTGGCGCTGTTTGAAACAAGCCTGTGGCGGCTTGGGGTTGAGTGCGAACGAATTTCCGGCGCCGGCCACGAATCGGAAGAAGGCGGTGCTCCTTCGCTTTGCGCGAGCTTCGGGGCGGGAAATCGAGTGCTCTATTTCCACGGGCACTATGACGTGGTTCCCGCGCAAGCCGAAACGCAATTCCAGCCGGTTTACAGAGAGCACTTCTTGACGGGCCGGGGCAGCGCCGACATGAAAGGCGGCCTGGTGGCGATGCTGTATGCCATGCTTGCGCTGCGCGAAGCAGGCGCGCAGATGAATGGCCAAATCAAGCTACTGGTCGTCCCCGATGAAGAAACCGGAGGAGCGCGGGGCTCGGGGCGCCTGGCCGAAAGAGGACTACTGGGTCAGAACGGCGTGGGTATGCTAACGGCTGAGCCGACCAGTGGTGCGGTGTGGAACGGCAATCGGGGCGCCATCTCTCTGCGGGTGGAAGTATTCGGGAAGTCCGCGCATGTGGCGCTGCAACACAGGGGAGAAAATGCGTTTGAACGAATGCTCCGCGTCGTCGAGCGTTTTCAGGAGCTGAAGCGCGAAGTCGAGCAGCGCGTGACGGCCCTTTCGGTTGGAACGGGCGACCCGCAAAATTCGATCCTGCTCATTGGCGGCCAGAGCGGTGGCGGGGCAAACTTCAATGTAGTGCCGGAAAAGTGCTGGTTCACGCTCGACCGGCGGATCAATCCCGAGGAGGACTTGGCAACCGAGAAAGCCTGGATCATCAGCGTTCTCGAGGAATGCCGGAAAGAAGGCATTCCGCTGCAATGGGGGATCTTCCAGGAAGCGAATTCGTCGGCGTCAGCTGCGGACGAGCCAGCGGGCACGGCCCTGGCTGAAGCAATTCACAAAATCACTGGTAAGACGGCCCAGTTCTGCATTTGCCCTGGCCTGCTGGAGACTCGTTTCTATGGAGCTTTGGGCGTTCCGGCGTACGCGTATGGCCCCGGGTTGCTGTCCGTGGCGCACGGACCAGATGAGTATGTGGATTTGCGAAAAATTTCGGAGTGCGCGGCCGTGTACGCGTTGACGGCGCAAGAGCTTTTTGGCTCCGGGCCCGAGAAAGGACAGTTTATCGAGTCCCTGCAAGCGCAGTAAGACATTGACTACAAAGCGTTTGTGAACCTCAGCACAAATGCTGCATGATCGAGCACTCTGCCAGGCCAGTTGTCCGAAAGTACTATTCAAGTTTTCCGGACTTTTGCCGATGATTCCGAAGTATGCCGAACCTCTACTTTTGCCAACCCCACACCAAGAATCAAGGGATGCTACGCGCGGTTCTTTCTGTGAATGAATGCGAAAGGGTGGTCAGCAAACACCCGGCTACGTACGTCGGCGAGGATTTTCCCCGCTTAGGCTCCGGCCCCGAAAACGCCGACGACTTTGCGGTGATCAGCTTTAGTCCAGACGAAACCACCGCTTCCTGGCGCTCCGGCTATTACCGGGTGGACTCCGACCTCACGAAGCTGAACGAATCTCTCCTGGCTCTCTCCCGGTAATTCCTTCCTCGGTGCACGGCATCCCGCGCAAGTCTCCCGTGTCTCGTTCGTTCCTCGATTCCCCGGCATTTGATGGAATCAGGCCGAAGGGATTCCCCAACTTCGCAAGATAGTCCGCGAACCCGGTTGCACTTCCCGGAAGCACAGGCCCATGCCTAGATGCGTATGCGAATAGACCACGGTCGCACCGGCCTCGAACACCTGGCTTTCGTTCGAGATTTTCACGCGAACCGCTGTGCCGTCCGGCAACGGATTAATAGTGTCTACATAGCAGCCCGCTTCGCTGATATCGCTAATCCGCGCATCGAGCCGCGAACCATTCGTCTCCGCGCGAACTTCTGCGGTTGCAATAAAAGCCTGCCGGGGAAACCTGCGTCGTTCGGGATCCATTGCTCTTGCCTTTCGGTGGGACGCCGACATTCTATACCCGAAGGATTGCGCGTCACACTCAAAAGGTTCCAGAAACCTGCCCATTGCTGAGATTGAAGTAAGGTTTTCACTACTGTCAGAACACGCCTGCGGGCCTTGCCAGCCCTGCGCCTTTCCTCAGCCGCGGATGCTATTGCTGGTTAGCATACACGGTAGTACTTGAGGCCTATCGACGCCTCCATTGCCGGGCCGCGAGAATGGCCAAACATCAGAAAGACCCAATCCATGCTCCATTTGCTTGGATTTGCAGGCCCCCCCGGGTTCCTGGTTGGACTGATGTATGGGAGGTCCCGGTGAAGTACTTAAGGTCGTTGAAGTTGCCACTGCTACTGCTCGTGGCGGGTGTCGCGCTACTCTTTGCGCCTTCTTGCAAGGCACAATCTGAAGTCAGCCCGGATCACTTCGACGGAACGGATTCCTGGGCCGCCACTGCACAAACTCAGCATTCGCCCAAGCCCAAGCAAGCGGCTGCCAATTCCAAGCAGCAGACACAAGCTCGCAAGAATCAACAAGCTTCGACGTTTCAGCTAACTTCTTCACGTGAGGCTTCGAAGCCTGCGCCCAAGCAAGCAGCGGTCGTTGAACGCAAGCCCAAGACAACGGCGCGCCCTCCCGAGCAGAAATAGCCCCCTTTAACGGTCCAGGGTAAGTGCCCATGGGACGGCAGCAGCGGGCAAGCCTTGCCGTTTGCGTATCATCCCGTCACAAAACGAGTGACGGAACTTATTTTCTCTCAGTACCATGATTCTAGACTTTCCTCTCGCAGCGGGTGGAGCGATGCCGCCAGAAGGTGTGCGCCGAAGCAGCCGAATCCCCAGAGTAATCAGCATCCTGCTGACGGGCAGCGATATTGAAGGAAAGATCTTTTCTGAGGAAACCAACACGGTGCTGCTCAGCCGGCACGGCGCCGGTATCGTCTCCCACTACAAGCTCTCGGCCGAACAAGAATTGATTCTGCGGCGATTAGACACGAACAAGGAAGCAGAAGTCCGCGTGGTCGGCCAAATCGGGGCGGAAGACGACATCTACACCTACGGCGTCGCGTTTCTGGACTCCACGGAGAATTTCTGGGGCATTAAATTTCCCCCGGCGTCGAGCGAAGAGCAAGTGGCAAGATTCGCGAGCCTCGAGTGCAGCAGTTGCCAGGCGCGGGAAACGGTACAACACAGCGATCTCGAATCCGACGTGTATCTAGTCAACGAAGGAATCGTTCGCTACTGCAAGCAATGCGGGTCGTCCACATTCTGGAAGCGCGCCGCGGACGATGGCGCAGAGGCGCCGGTGCTTGTCGAAGTGGCGCAGAAGCAGTCCAGCGCGGCGGTGGCGGTGGAAGATCCGCCCGAGCCCGCCCCAGCGCCGCCGGTTCCGGAGCCGAAGCCCGCGGCAAAGCCGGAGAACCGGCGCAAGCACGTGCGGACAAAAGTGAACTTCAAAGCGTGCGTGCGGAGCTTCGCTTTTGGCGATGACGTCGTGAATTGCGAGGACATTTCCCGCGGTGGAATATGCTTTAAGAGCCGCAAACGCTACACCGAGAAGCTCAAGGTGGAAGTGGCGGCACCGTACACGCCGGGTGTGCAGAACTTTTTTGTGCCGGGGGAAATTGTTTACGTTATCGAGCAGAACGACAAAGTTCGCTGCGGTGTGGTTTATTTGAAAGCGTCCAGGTAACCCGAGCGAGAATCGTTCCGTTTTTAGGGCGCTTACATCATCAAGAAGTGCGTTGCGTAGATTCGTGCCGGCTCTCAGAAATTGGAAGAATCAAAAGGTCTGGGGAACAAGTCCTTCATTTGGATCACTTCGACTTTTCCTTTGAGGTTTGCGAGGATCACCGGAACATCTCCGCAAAACTCCCAAATCAACTGGCGGCAGGCTCCGCACGGGGGCGTCAGCGTGTCCGCGTCGGTGACCACGGAAATCGCGTCGAAACCTCGCTCGCCTTCGCTGATGGCTTTGAAAATGGCCACACGCTCCGCACAAACTGTCAGGCCATAAGTAGCGTTCTCCACGTTGCAGCCGCCGAAGATTCTCCCGGAAGTGGCGCGCAGCGCAGCGCCGACGCGAAAATTGGAATACGGAGCGTGAGCGTTTTCTCGTGCTCGCTTTGCAGCCGAAATCAGGAGTTCGTTGTCGCTCACGGTTTCCTTTCAGTTGGGTGGCTTGTCTTCAAGACTTCTCAACCGCTTCGGCGATTCGCGGAATGACGGCCTTCAGCAGGCCGATAAACTGTCCTTTGACGCGCTCCGCCGTCTCCAGAACTTCGATATGATTCAGGGGCTGGTCGAGAATTCCCGCCGCCGCATTGGTCACGCAGGAAATCCCGAGCACGCGAATGCCGCTGTGGCGCGCCGCAATCACCTCCGGCACGGTGGACATGCCGACGAGATCGGCGCCGATTGTCCGCAGGTACCGTATTTCGGCGGGAGTTTCATAGCTCGGCCCGGGCAGCGCGGCGTACACGCTCTCGTACATTCCGATGCCCAGGCGGTTTCCTTCGCCGACGGCCATTTCGCGGAACCGGCGATCATAAGCCGCAGTCATATCATGGAAACGTAAGCCAAAGCGCTCATCGTTTGGACCGGTCAGCGGATTGACGCCTTGCAAGTTGATGTGGTCGCTGATTGCTACGAGCCGGCCTTGAGAAAACTCTCGCTTGATGCCGCCCGCCGCGTTCGTCAGGATGACCGCTTTAACGCCCATGCGCGCAAAGACGCGAATGGGAAAGACCACTTCTTTCGCGGAATACCCTTCGTAAAGATGCACGCGGCCCTGCATCCCCGCGACGGGAACCGCACCCACCTTTCCGATGACGAGCTGCCCTGCGTGGCCAATCGCCGTCGAACGCGGAAAATACGGAATCTCCGCGTAAGGGATTCTCGCTGCTTCGGCGAATTCGTCCGCAAACGCGCCCAATCCCGAGCCGAGCACAAGAGCAATTTTGGGCCGAAGCTTTGTTCGCGAAAAAACAAAATCCGCCGCTTGGCCTGCCCGCTCGAATTCGCCAACCCCTGCATCCGCATCCCCCTTTCGGGGCGATGCGGCGGAGGCGGTGTTTCTGGCCGCCTTCTTTCTCGGAACTTTTTTTGGGCTCATGTGAACATTCCGACGATGGAGGCGGACATCAGGTTCGCCATCGTGCCCGCAAGCATGGCGCGAACTCCAAATTTCGCGAGTTGCCCGCGCTGTTCCGGCGCAAGAGCGCCGATTCCGCCAATCTGTATGCCAATCGAGCTGAAATTCGCGAAGCCGCAGAGCGCGTAGGTCGCAATCGTGAATGTCCGCGCGGAGAGTTCGCCCTGCATCGGCCCTAATTGAGAAAACGCCACAAATTCGTTGATGACCATGCGCGTTCCCAGCAGGTTCCCGATCCTTGCCGCTTCGTGCCACGGCACTCCAATGAGCCAAGCCACGGGTGCGAGAACCCATCCAAAAACAGTTTGCAGGTTTTGCGGAAACCAGGAGATGTGGTTGTGGCCCCAGCCCATCATGGCGTTCACCAGCGCCAGCAACGCGAGAAATGTGATGAGCATGGCGCCGACGTTCAGCGCAAGATGCAAGCCGTCGAGGGTGCCGCGCGCTATCGCTCCAAGGATATTGGATTCCTTCTCCGTCGACGGCATCTGCACATGGCCGGCGGTGAGCGGCTGCTCGGTCTCGGGCACCAACATTTTGGCCATCAAGAGCGTCCCCGGCGCCGTCATGATCACCGCCGTGAGCAGATGTCTTGGGTCCGCGCCTCCGATCTTCATATACGCCGCCATCATGCCGCCGGAAATGTGCGCCATGCCGCTGGTCATCACGGTCATCAATTCGGATTTTGTTAATTTGGGTAGAAAAGGCCGGATGGTGAGCGGCGCTTCGGTCTGTCCCATGAAAATGCTAGCCGCCACGTTGAGCGACTCCGCCCCGCTCGCTCCCATGACGCGCGTCATCACCCATGCCGCTGCGCGAATGATCAACTGCATCACCCCAAGGTGATACAGCACCGCAAAAAACGCGGCGATGAAGATAATCGTCGGCAAAACCTGAAAAGCGAAAATCAACCCCAGCGACGAGGTTTCCTTGCCCAATTCTCCAAATACGAAAACCGAACCTGCGTAGGAGAAACTCAGCAGCTTTTTCGCGCCGTCACCCGCGACTTGGAAAATCAGCCGTCCGGTGTCGGAACGGAGCACAAAATAGCCAAGCACCAGTTGCAGACCAAGTCCCCATCCAATGGTTTTGAGTTTCACAGCGCGCCGGTCCGTCGAAAACAGCCACGCCAGCCCGAGAATCACGGCCATGCCGAGTATTCCGGTGAATTTTCCCATTCGCTCTCCTCGTCCATCTCCTGCTCAAACGATCTTCGAACATAAGCGCCCGCTTGCGAGCGCCTTCCATGAGTTCTCTTCTAAGCGCCGAGGATGCGCCGCACCAGCGGACGCTTCTCCGCGGGCGCGCTGTCGCCAATTACATAGCTTCCGGCAATCAGCGCTTTTGCCTCCGCCAGTTTGGCGTCGCTATTGTAATGAATCGTGGCCAGACGTTCGCCAATTTCCACGCGTTCCCCGATTCGTCTGTGGAACTCCAGTCCAACCGCGTGATCGATTTTGTCTTCTTTTTTCTCGCGTCCGCCGCCGAGCATCGCCAGCGCTGTGCCAAATTGCTCGCAGTTCGTGGCCGTAATATATCCCGCTGCTGTGCTCGCGACGTCCATATGAAACCGCGCTTGGGGCAGCCGTTGGGGCTCGTCCACCACACGCTCGTCTCCGCCCTGCAGGCGAATTCCCTGCCGGAGTTTGTCCAGCGCCTGGCCGGTCGCGATCATTGTTTCCGCCAGCCGCCGCCCTTCTTCCACATCTTTGGTTCGGTCGCCCAGAAAAAACATCCAGGCGGAAAGATCCAAGCTCAAGTCGCGAAGATCCGCGGGGCCGCGCCCCTTCAGCACTTCTATCGATTCCCACACTTCGTGGGAATGCCCCGCCATCCGGCCCAGCGGCTCGTCCATGCCAGTGATGAGCGCCACGACTTTCTTTCCCATGCGCTTCCCGGTTTCCACCATCACTTCCGCCAGCCGCACGGAATCTTCTTCCTTTTTCATGAACGCGCCCGACCCGGTCTTGACGTCGAGCACCAGGGCGTCAATTCCCTCGGCGAGTTTTTTGCTCATGATGGAAGCACAGATAAGCCCGATATTTTCCACCGTGGAAGTCGCGTCCCGCAGCGCATAAATCTTCTTATCCGCCGGCGCAATTTCCGCGGTCTGCCCAATCAATCCCATTCCGCATTCGTGAAGGACTCGCCGGAATTCCTCGAGCGAGAGATTCACGTTGAAGCCGGGAATTGCCTCGAGCTTGTCGAGCGTTCCTCCCGTATGGCCGAGCCCGCGCCCGCTGATCATCGGAACGGTCAGCCCACCCGCCGCGACGATCGGGGCGAGAATCAGTGAGGTCTTATCCCCAACTCCGCCGGTTGAATGTTTATCGACTTTCTTTCCAGGAATCTCCGCGTGATTCAGAACCTCGCCGGAGTACAACATCACTTCCGTCAGCGCGGCGAGTTCCGAGCGATTCATCCCGCGAATCCAGACCGCCATGAGCCACGCGGCCATCTGGTAATCGGGAATTTCTCCGCGCGTGTAGCCTGAAACCAGAAACTCAATTTCTTCGCGGGAGAGTTCCCCGGAATCACGTTTCTTGCGGATCAAGTCGACGGCACGCATGCGTGTAGTAAGTGAAGGCGAGGGTAACATTCGACCTTGGGAGCGTCAATGCAACTCCAGCCTTGAAATTCCTTTCGCGCTATAGCGGTTGCTGCACATCGGGCGGCAGGTTTGTCGTCTGCCCGGAAACCACGCGCCACCCGCTTGCCGTGTTCAAGTACACGTGAATCACGCGCATCTGAATGCTCGTACGCTGCCCTCGCAGCACGCTGCGCGCCGACCACAAGCAGGTGGCCACCGCCGTGTCTTGAAAAATCTGCACCTTGATGTCGGACGTGTGGAACGAATCGTATTTTACGTCCGGAGATTCCACCGCTGCGATCCAGCCCGCCCGGTCCACCTGCTGCCCGTGGGAAAGCGTGCCAACAAAATCATCTCCATACACGCGCCGGAAAAAGGTCGCGTTCTTCAGTTCGATGGCCTTCGCGGCCTCTCTCTCCAAACTCACAAGCTCTTGCCTTTGCAGTTCGGGGTCTCCCGGCTGCGCATAGCACCGCTGCACGCACGCGCCAATCCGTGCTGCGTCCGGCTTTTGCGCGGCGGGAAGAAGCAAGAGTCCCATGGCTGCCGCAACAAGTCCCGCGAATTTGGTCATCGGGCGTCCTCCTTCTTCGGCTCTTTTTTCGGTCAAATTATAGGGTAGAGCGCCACGCCTCTAAAGCTCTTCCTTTTCCAAACCGCGGAATTTGCTAGAATGCCGTCTTAAATCCCAGGCTTTCGAAAAAAATTGAAGCGCACGGAGGTTTCAAGATGGAACAGCAAGCCAGTTTTTCCCGCCGCGAATTCCTAGCGAAGACTTCGTGCTTCGGCTCTTACTACGCACTCGCAAGCTTAATTCCCCTTCCTGCCTTGGCAGCCGAACTTTCCGTTGATTCGCGCATCTCGCAGACTCCGCTTGTCGACAAAGGCTTCGCCTCCGTGCGTCAAGTGGGCAACGGCTTGTATGCCACTATTTCCGATCCTTCGAAAGGATACGTAACCGTTTGCAACGGCGGCTTTCTTGTCGGAAAAGACGCTGCGCTCCTTATTGAGGGTTACACGACCGCCACGGGAGCTTCCTTTCAGATGGATGCTCTGCGCATGGTCAGCCAGGTTCCCGTCAAATCCGCGCTCGACACCCACTACCACTTCGATCATTCGATGGGAAATTCCTTTTACGGCGCGAGCGGCATTCCGCTCATGGCCCATGCCACAGCGGCGAAACGCATTGTGGACAGCTACAGTCCCTTGCAAGGAGCGGACAAAGAGGCCGTCGTGGGTCCGCTGGAGAAGCGCATCAAAGACGCCAAGTCCGATGCGGAACGCGCCCATCTGCAGACGGACCTCAATGCGGTTACGGGACTTTTCCAGATTGCCAATTCCAGCATACTGGGCTTGCCCAATCGTCCCCTCGATCCCGCAAAGTTTCCGATGTCCATCGACCTCGGCGGCTTGACGGCGGTTCTCGAATCTCTTCCGGGCCATTCCGGTACGGACGTCATCGTCAAAGTTCCTGCCCAGAATGTTATCTACGCCGGCGATCTTCTTTTCAGCGGGTGGTATCCGGTGTGCTTCGATGAAAAAGCTACAATCTCGGGCTGGCGCGAGACATTGAAAAAGTTCGCCGCCTTCGACAAGGACACGCTCTTCGTTCCCGGCCACGGCCAACTTTGCGGCCAGGAAGGTATCGCAACTCTCCGCGAAGTCTTTGACGACATCGCGGGGCAGGCGGAAAAAATGTTCAAAGCTGGCGTTCCCGTGGACGAAGCGCAGCATCGGTATGCGGTTCCTGACAGGTTCAAAAATTTCCCGGTTTACGCCTGGGGGTTCACCATTGGGCCCGCCATCACGAAGCTTTACGCGGAGTGGCAGCACAAGTAGCTGCGCCGCTAATCAGGAAAGATTTGATCGAAATTATGTATTGCCACAAGTGAGCCGCCCGCTCCGGGCTGGGGCGACCGTTCGCAAAGCAGCACGCGCATTCCCGCAGCTCGCGCTGCCTCAATTTCTTTCATGGCATCTGAAATAAATAAAAACCGTTCCGGCCGATGCGCAAAGGACCCTGCAATTCGACAGTAACTTTCCGCGTCCGCCTTTGGCCCCACGCGGGTATCAAAATAAAGGGAGATGTGGTCCGTCAAATCCCCGTATGTTGTC
>Ga0187780_10001964_pt1 | contig 15490 bp, 13 predicted proteins | sample 1015_Q2_SP10_20__FD_132429 | JGI IMG/M metagenome (GOLD analysis project Ga0187780, IMG submission 132429) | Tropical peat soil microbial communities from peatlands in Department of Meta, Colombia - 1015_Q2_SP10_20_MG | ecosystem: Environmental > Terrestrial > Soil > Wetlands > Peat | place... | reverse complement strand
GCTTCGTAGTAGTACTCGCCTTTCGCTCGTTGTTCGCGGTCGAGCACCGAGCCCTCTCGATTGATCCGAGGCCGGAGGGTTTCGGCATCGCGCCGGAACGTGATGTCGACCGTTCGGAGGAGGCGGTTCATTCCCTCGCGCATCGGGAACGGCCCTTCGCCTTTCCCTCGGGACTTGTCGGGCGTCTCGGGCGAGAACACCATCAACGCGTCGCAGGCGAGGTCTAGGAAGTAGACGTCATGGTCGACCACGAGCGCGGACACAGCCTGCCGTTCGACCTGGCGCCGGAGCAACCGGGCCATCGACATCCGTTCGTCGGCGTCGAGGTAGGCGGACGGCTCGTCCAGCAAGTAGAGGGTCGCGGGCCGAGCGAGCGAGAGCGCGACGGCCGCCCGTTGGAGCTCGCCTCCCGAGAGGTCGGTGAGCGCGACGTCCAGGACCTCGTCCAGGTGGAGGCCGGGCACGAGCTCGCGCTCGAAGAGCTTCCCGTCGAACGATGGGTCGCCGGCGAGAGCCGTCGCGCGTTCGCGCAGGCTCGCCGGCTGCGTCGCCTTGAGGTACTGCGGCTTGTAGCTCACCGTGACCCCCGGAGGCGGCGTCCCGACCGTCGGGGGCTCGACGCCAGCCAGCATCCGGACGAACGTCGTCTTACCGGTCGCGTTCGGGCCGACGACTCCCACGGTCTCCCCCTTCGCGAGCGTCCCCGCGGTAACCGACAGATGAAACCGGGGAAACTCCTTCTCGAGCGCTGGGAATTCGACGAGGGCATTCTGCCGGACGCTCGGCTTCGGGGGATGGGCGACGAATCGCACCGCCTCGGTCCGGAACCGGACGTTCTCGTCCTTCAGGTATCCAGTCAGGTAGGTGTTGATGGCGGATCGCATCGGAATCGGGTGGCTGATCACCCCGAAGGCGGCCGACACGCCGTAGAGTAGGTGGGCCTGGTCCGCGAGGTAGTCGAGGAGCCCCAAGTCGTGCTCGACCACGAGAACGCTCTTCGACTCTCCGAGTCTTCGAAGAAGCCGCGCGACCTCGAGTCGATGGACGATGTCGAGGTAGCTCGACGGTTCGTCGACCAGGTAGAGGTCGGCGTCGGTCGCAAGGGTCCGGGCGATCGCGACCAGCTGGAGCTCTCCCCCGGACAGCTCGGACAGGCGGCGGTCCGCGCGACCCTTCAGGCCGACCTCCTCGAGAATCGAGGCGGCCCGGCCGCCGGCCTGGGAGACGAGCTCGAGCGCCGTGACGGACTCATCGGCCAATCTGTCGACGTACTGGGGCTTCACCACGCTTCGGAGCTCGCCCTTGGAGACCTTCTCGAAGTGGGCATGAAGCGCGGTCCCTCGGTAGTGTTCGAGCACCCTCGACCACTCTCCGGGATGTTCGTAGTCGCCGAGGTTCGGGACGTCGTTCCCCGCGAGGAGACGAAGCGCGGTAGATTTCCCGGTCCCGTTCGGTCCCAGGAGTCCCGTGATCCCCTTCGGGGGCGGGACCGGAAGCCGATAGAGACGGAAGCCATTGTACCCGTAGCGATGCACGATCTCGGACTCGTCCGCTTCGGGAGTGTTCAAGATCTTGATCGCGTCGAACGGGCATTTGTGCACGCAGATGCCACAGCCGATGCAGAGGCTCTCCGAGATAATCGGCCGGCCCTCCGGCCCTTCGATGATGCACTCCTGCCCCATCCGGACCGGCGGGCAGTACGCCTGGCATTCCCACTGGCACTCCTTGGGATGGCACCGGTCGGTGAGAAGGATCGCGATCCGCGCCACGGCCGACCTACGCCTCCCGGACGTCCTCGAGGATCGCGCCGTCCCGCATGCCGATGTGGCGGTGGGCTCGACGGGCCACCTCAGGATTGTGCGTCACGACGACGAGCGACGAGTTTCGGTCCGTCCGGACCCTCTCGAGCAGCGAGAGGATCGCCGCGGTGTTCGCACTGTCGAGCTCACCGGTCGGCTCGTCGGCGAGCAGGAGCCCCGGCCGGTTCGCGAGAGCTCGCGCGACGGCCACTCTCTGCTCTTCCCCGCCCGAGAGCTGGTGCGGGTACGCCCGCTCCCGGCCTCGGAGTCCGACCTCCTCGAGCAACTCCGAGGCGCGGCGTGTCCGCTCGCCGCGTGGGACGCGAAGTGCGCGCATGGGTAGCTCAACGTTCTCTCGGGCGGTCAACGTGGGAAGAAGGTAGAACCGTTGGAAGATGAACCCGACCCCCTCGAGTCGCAGGCGGGCTCGCGCGCGGTCCGAACGCTGGCCGACCGGTGACCCATCCCACTGCACCTCTCCGGAGGTGGGAGAATCGAGCAGACCCAGGAGGTTGAGGAGCGTCGTCTTCCCGCACCCACTCGGCCCTGCGATGGAGAGGTACTCTCCCGGGGCGATGTGAAGGTTGATTCCCCGAAGCGCCCGAACCTCCTCGGGCGTGTCCGGACCGTAGGTACGGACCACGTTCACGAGGTCGATCACCGGAGCCATGGCGGCGTTCATCGCAGAGCCTCCGAGATCTCGGCTCGGAGGGCGGCCCGCGTCGCAACCGCACCGGCCAGCAACGATAGACCGACAACTCCTGCGACCAGTTCCGAGAGAAGCACCGGGTCGAAAACGGCGAGCCGGGCGGCTTCCTGGACGGCAGCGCTCGCCCACTCCGCGAGCGCCTCGACGATCAAGTAGCCGCACACGACTCCTGCCACCGCTCCCGTGAGAGCAAGAACCGCGCCGTCGCCGACAATCTCTCCCGCGATCGAACGGGCCGGAATCCCGAGCGCCCGACGGATGCCGATGGATCTCCGGTCTGCCTCCACGCGACGGAGGAGAACGAGCGCGAGGAAGAGAAGGCCGACCGTGAGGCCGACGGAGGACAGAGCGAGGTAAAATCCAGTCAGGACCCCGCTCGCTGCCTGCAGCTGTTCGGCCTCCTGACTCAGCGAACTGACTCCGTAGTATGGGAAGAGTTCTTGGACGTCGGCCCTGAGGTTATTCAGAGCCGTGGGATTGGTCGCGACCGAGCCGGTGACTGCGATCTGAATCGTATCCGCAGCATCCGGGGTGGTCGAGGCACCTCCGGCGAGACCGCTCATTGCCTGGAGGTCCGAAAGGGGAAGGAGGATGGCGAACGCGCCGGTCGGGCCCAGCACCGTCGGCGGAACACCGAACACGCCCGTCACGTTGTAAGAAATCCCCAGCGAGCGATTGGCCACCGGGCTCAGAAGCACCTTGCCGCCAGTCAGGACCCCGAACTTCGCGGCGTATGGGCTCGAGACCAGTACGTCGTATGCCGCCGGCCCTGTGTACGTCCCATTCGCAAAGTGGACGGAGTCCGTGGGGTCGCCAAGGGGGAGAGGGGACGGGAAAAGCCCCGACTCGGCGGGTCCCAGAGTGGGAGTAAACTGGTCGGGGATCACGCCCTCGGCGAGGACCGGCGTCACCGAACCCGAGTGATTGAACGCGTCGACCGTTACGCTCAGCACGGGCGACGCTGCGGTCACACCGGACATGGCGAGGAGCCGCTGGGTGTAGGAGTGAGCGTGGGTGATCCCGTGCATTCCGGATGCGCTGACGACGATCTGATACCCCGCGTTCTGGATGTTCGCGAGCTCGTGGGCGGCAACCCCCCCGCCGACGCTGATTAACACGACCGGAAGCGCCACCGCGGTTGCGATGGCGACGACGGCGAGAACGACTTGAAGTCGCGAGTGGCGAAGCGATCGACCCCGTCGCAGTCGGATCATGGGGCCCTCAGCTCCTCGGCGACCGGTAGTTGCATGGCTCTCGCGGCCGGTGCGATGGCAGCGACGAGCCCAACCGCGAGAACAATGAGGAGTCCGTCCAGAAGGACTCCGGCATCGAACGAAACGAACGAGAACGACGTGGGAAGGCCCGGGAGCAAGCTTCGCAGGTAGGCGTTCATCGCATACCCCGAGCCGAAGGCGACCGGAAGCCCGACGACGAGCCCAAAGAAGGAGAGCAAAAGCGCCTCTTCGACGACCGTCCAACCCACCGACGGGCGCGAGTACCCGACCGCGCGGAGAAGGGCCAGCTCTCGCGACCGGTCGTCGACGGACATCTGAAGCACCGTCGTCGCGAAGAGAGCCGCGACGACGACCCCGATGACTCCGATGATCTCGCCAAACGTCCGGTAAAGATTCACGACGTGTTGGATCGCTCCGAGAATGCTCGAGAGCGTGAAGACGGTCAGCTGAGGGAAGGCGGCTGCCAGTCGGGTTTGGTCGTCATTCGCCGTCGTCGGGTCGGTGAGGTGAATCAGGATCAGCGACGCGTAGTCGGTCGAGGGGGACGCACCGCCCATGATCTTCTGGAGCTCCGAGAGATACACAAACGCCAGCAACGCGGAAGGGACCAGCCAGAACGGACCCGAGATCCCGACTACGCGGAACGAAGTTGCGTTCGCGTACCATCCTGGGAGCGCGGCCGGGGACGGCGGCTCCGAAGGTGCAGTCCACACCAGGTCGCCGACCCGGACCCGAAGGACCGTCGCCAGCCCCTGGTCGAGGACAATCTCGTGAGTCGCGGCTCCGTCGTACTTCCCGTCGGCGTACAGGGGGTCCCCGGACTGGGTGAATCCGGTCCCGTTGTAGAGGTCCGGCACCTGGATTCCCTGGTTGTCGGACGGGATCCAGCCGACCGCTCCCGATTCGGTTGGAGCCCAGTCCCCCGGTACGGAGCTCGCGTTCGAGGCGGCCCACAGCGAGGCGTTCCCAAAGACGAGGTCGCCCAAGAGCCAGGGACTCGCGGTCTGGACGTTCGAATCGACCGCGGGAATCCGTGTGGCGAGAGTGTGGGCTCCCTGGATAGGCGGGAACTCGCCCGAGAGGATCGTCGTGTTCGCGCTTGCCGCGACTAGGTCGACCCCGCTTTGCGTAGCGAGCGTGGTCGCGCTGGTCTGGATCCCCTCCGAGAGGGCGAGGAGGAGCACCACGAGCCCGACCGCGAGGCCGATGCCCAGCGACGTCATCGCGGACCGGCCCGGTCGGCGACGCACCGCGTCGAGGGCGTAGCGCACGGTCGGCCTCCGGCCTCCTATCGGCCGCTCGACCGCCGGAGCTCGCCGAACGTGACCTCGTGGGACGCTTCCACGTTGAACTTGTGGATCGATTCCTCGCTCACGGTGCTCGCCCGGACGACCGCGCTATCCGATACCCCGGGGAAACGGCTGGGGAGACTCGCAAGGAGGTCCCGAAGCACGTCCTCGACGAACTTCGGATGGAGGTGGGCGTTGATCACGACGTCGGCCTCATCCCCCCGCTTCAGGATCGCGTAGGTCGGGCTCGACTGTGCGGCTTCGATGGCGGCGATGACATCGTCGGCCTCCACCTCGGTGGAATCCTCCAAGTCGAAGATGACCCGGGTACGGTTGCGCTGATTGTGCGTGATCATGGGGAGCCCCTTGAGATCGGGACTCGCCAGAAGAGGGAACTGAGCCGTGAGCTTGTCCCGACAGGTCTCCATCGCGCACGGACAGGCGGTCATCCCCACCGCTTCAGCGCCCACCGAACGGGAGAGCGCGACCGAGCCGTCCGCCGCCCGACGGGCTCGTGCCTCGGCGATCAGGGTGTAGTCCTCGAAACTTCGCTTCTCTTCGGAGATACCCTTCCGGAGAAAATATTCCGCCGACGCTTCGACGGATGCCTGCGTGGCGTACGGGTGTCGCGCGAGCAGCTCCCTCGCGATCTCCGAACAAGCGGACTCGAGGCCGGACACGGGCCGGGTAACGGTCTCGTCGACGACCTCGGCCAGGATCTCCGCGTTCCGGGAGAGGTCCGACCCCTTTCGCTCGGACGGAAGGTCGACCGCGACGCGGAATTCCACCGCGAGCGTCCTCGTTCCCTCTCTCCGCTGGACGGTGAGGGGCTTGCGAATGCCCGATAGCCCCACCCAACGGAGCCGCAATCGGCCTCGATCGGGGGACATCGCGTGGACGTCGCGCATCGACCTCCCACCGGGGGTTTGCTTAAACGGATTCCCGGGGACTTACCCAAGGGCCACTTTCCCGTCGCGCACCCTTATAGGCGCACGGCCCGTAGTCTGAGCGATGAGCGACTTGAGTTCCCCGCCCGCGCCCGCCGCTGCCGGACCGTTCGCTCCCGCCACGGACGGACCGTATGCGGAACGGGAACAGCGGATCACCGAGAACCTCAAGCAGATCTACGACCCCGAGATCCCGATGAACATCGTCGACCTCGGTCTCATCTACGGCTTCGAGTGGACCGAGGACTCGGTGAAGCTTCGAATGACGCTTACCGCTCCGGGGTGTCCGGTCGCGGGAATTCTGGCAGAGGAAGTGAAGCTCGCGATCGAGAAGGTTCCGAACGTGAAGTCCGCGACCGTGGAGATGGTCTGGGACCCGCCGTGGAGTCCTGAGCGGATGAGCGATTTCGCAAAGCGCCAGTTCGGATACGCCTGACGGCCTTCTTCGTGTCCTCCCGAGTCACATGCCCTCTCCCGGCGATTTCACCGTTCGGCCCCTTCGCGAGTCGGATTTCCACGACCTCCGGGAGACCTACTATCGGCTCTACGACGAACGCGACGCAGGAGAACCGATCGGGATCACGCTGTTCAGCGACCGACCCTCGATGGACGATGAAGTCGCCTGGTTCGACCGGCATCTCCGACGAGTTTCCGATGGACACATGGTCTTCGTCGTTGCGGAAGTGGATGGGCACGTGGTAGGAAGCTGCACCGTCGACCGGGCCGGTGCCACCGACACGTCCGAAGAGGCCCACGTGGGACATCTCGGGATTTTGGTCCGGAAGGGCTACCGAGGACGGGGGATCGGAACGGCCCTCCTCGAACGGGCCCTTGCGGAGGCCCGGTCGAAGTTCGACGTTGTGTTCCTCTCGGTCTTCTCGGTGAACCGGGGCGCGCAGCAGCTCTACCGGAGGTTCGGCTTCTCGGTCTGTGGACACCTCCCGCGCGTGGTGAAGCGAGGAAACGAATACTTTGACGAGGAGCAGATGGTCCTCGTTTTCCCGGACCGGCCCACGACGGCGCGGGCCAAGGGTTAAGCACCCCGCCACCTCCGCGCCCCGATGACCAGCCGTAGTGACTGGCGGAAAGAGCTCGAGACCGAACGCTCCATGAAGGACGGCTTCATGGTGAGCGATCCCGAATCTCCCTTCGTCGTCGGGCGAGTGCCATTCCATCCGCTCCAGTACTTTCCTCTGGATCCAAAGTACGTGGTACGGGCCACGCTCGAACGACGTCCCGCACCCGAGGAGGCCTACCTCCGGACCAATCGGGACAACCAGGCCGTCATGCGGTACATCGGCGACCTGGTCTTCTCGCTGGGCGGCGAGACGCAACGGCTTCGGCTCTACCATGCGGGAGAGGGCGTCGGCACCTCCGTTTTCGTTCCCTTCCGGGACCGGACGAGCGGGCGGGAAAGCTACGGGGCCGGCCGGTACCTGACGCTCGAGCTGACGGAAACGGACGAGTTCGAGCTCGACTTCAACCGGGCGTTCAATCCGTACTGTGCCTACACCGACGACTTCGAGTGTCCGTTCCCGCCGGCCGAGAACGACCTTGCGGCCACGATTCGCGCCGGCGAGAAGGTGTGGGCGGTCGAGCGCAACCCGCGAAGCCCGTCGGGAGCGGTCCTGGGTCGGATGCGACGCTCGACGTCCGTCGCGACCTCCACTACGTCCCGAACCCGCCGGGGAAGCGGAAAGCGAACTACGGGTGGCCGAACGCCAAAAAGACCCCGTTGAGCACGAACTGGACGCCGACCGCCGCGAGCAGGAGGCCCAGGACCCGGGTCATCGCCATAATCCCGATCCTACCCAGGGCGCGAGCAATCCGCTCGCCGGATCGAAGTATGAAGAACGTGAGGACGGTCGTGACGATGATCGCGAGGAACACGGTGAGCACCATGAGCGGGTCCGACCCGGCGTTCCCCTCGAAGATCATGACGGTCGAGATGGCGCCCGGACCGGCGAGCAAGGGAATCCCGAGGGGCACCACCGCGATCTCGTCTCGGCGTTCGGCCGCTTCCTCGCGACCTTCCGGGGAAAGCTTTGTCCGGGTGACCTCCCCGCTCAACATGTCGTACGCCACGAGGAATAGGACGATCCCGCCCGCTATCTCGAACGCGGCGAGGGTAAGGCCGAACGCGGCGAAGAGGAACGTCCCAACAAACGCGAATACCGTCAAGGTTGAACCGAGCACAAGGACCGCGCGGCGAATCACGAGGTTACGGTCGGCCTGCGAGAATCCCTCGGTGAGAGAGATGAAGAAGGGGAGTGCTCCGAGAGGGTCGACGAGCGCGAAGATGGTCACGAAGACCGCGGCGTAGACGAGGATCGCGGTCATCGGTACCTCCCGGACCCGGGAATCTCACGCGCCTTTCAAGCCTCGCTCCCTACTGTTGACTGCGGCGATTCCCACCGTCAGTGCGAACGGGAAGGGTTCTTGGCGGGAGACCGTGCCCGCGGTAGCTTCCGGCCCCGGGGAACTCGCGCGGAAGTCGCCGTGGGCCGCTTCGACCCGATTCGGGGGGTCTTCGCCCCTCGCTTGGGCGTCGCCGGAATGTCCCGAGCACGCAACCGGAGAACAATCGGTTCCGATTGGGGGTTCGCGACCAGCAGGACGTACTCCCCGGGGGATTGCGGGTCGAAGTAGATCCTCGCCTTGCCCGCGAGCCGGACCCGCTGCACAAACGGGCCGTTCTTGTGCCCGATCAGGAGGACGAAGGAGCGTCCCGGCCGGGGGTTGTCCAGCTCGACGTCGATCTCGCACGCCGGCGCCTCGAGTCGAATCTCAAGGCGAACGGTCGAGGTTGGGTCGAGGACAAGGTACTTTGGTAGGTCGGGGAGGGCGACCGCCACGCTGGACCAAGGACGTCGCTTCGGAAAGCCTTGTTCGACCCCAAATCCGGAGTGAGCGAGGTTAAATCGGTCGGACCGTACCGCCAGCCGATGGCAGCGAAGCGAACGGCTCAGGCAGTGTGGGACCACGACCTCATTCACGGACAGGGAACGGTCAAGGGGACGAGCGGCGCGTTGCCGGAAGTACCTGTCTCCTGGGCGTCGCGAACGGAGGCGCCCGGTGGTAAAACGAGCCCCGAAGAGTTGCTCGCCGCCGCGCATGCGTCCTGTTTTTCAATGGCGCTTTCGGCGGGCCTCGGACGGATGCAGAAGCCTCCCGAGAAACTCAACGTCTCCGCCACCGCCACGTTCGACAAGGTCGGGGACGCCTGGAAAGTGACGACCATGGAGCTCGAAGTGACGGGAAAGGTTCCTGGCATCACTCAGGCTCAGTTCGAGGAGGCGGCCAAGGCTGCGAGTCAAGGCTGTCCGATCTCGGCGGCCCTCAAGGGCAACGTCGCGATTTCGGTTCGCGCGAAGCTTGCATAAGCGCTCCCCAGGACGGAACGGGCGGTTCCCCGCTCAGAAATCCATCAGCTGGCGCTGAACTCGTTTCGCCGGCGTACCCGAGGGCGGCTGGCCGGCGGACCGCGTGCCCGCCGGGCGCTCGGGTTCCTCGAACCCCTCGAAGTCGTCGGAGCTCGTCGATGCGCCATGACCCAGCAGGTCCATCACGGCCTTCGCGTCGGGCGAGCTGTGAAGGAGCAGGGCGACCTCCTCGGGAGTGAGTTCAAGCTCCCGGCAGATTTCTGCGACCCGTCGACGAAGGTCCGCGTGCGAGCCGCGTCCCGTCGCTTGGGCGAAAAGACGCTCTAAGAAGGGTACCACGACCTCCCGGCTCTTCGCGGTCGAGAGGTGGAATCGATGCGCCGACTTTCGAGCGAGCGAATCTCGTACCCCGCGCAGTGCCCGCGTACGCCCCATCTCCCCGAGGAACTGGGGGAAGCCCACGGCCGCTCCCCCCGCTCCCGGAGACTCACGGAGGGCAAGGGACACTCCTCCCGTCATCAATTCGGATGCATAGCTCCAGAGGCCGTAGACGCGAGCTCGTCGCGCTCGGGCGAGGAACTGCTCGGCGATCGCGAGGACCCGGAACGCCTCGTCCCGGTGGTCCGCGTCGGGCGCGAAGAACGGCAGGTTCTCCTCGATCCAGGGCAGGAGGTCGTCCGGGGGAGCGTCGAGCCGGTCCTGGACTTCCACGGACCGGAAGTACCGTGAGCTCGTGAGAGCGTCCTCGGTGAGCGCGACGAAGTCAGCCCCGAGGTCCCGGAACCCAAGGACCGAAAGCTGTTGCGGGCCGGAGGGAAGGGGGGCAATCGCGTCCAGGTCGTTGAGCGCGGCCCGGACGTCTCCGTGCGCTCTCCGGACGATCGAATCGACGGCACCCTCGTAGAGCTCGATCCGCTCGGACCGGGCGACCCTCTGGACGAACGATGACAGCTCGTCGTCCCGCACCGGGAAGAATCGGATCCGGACCACGCCGGTGCGGAACACTGGGGAGTAGCGGGTCAATGGCCGGTCGTCGTTGACGGTCAGGATGATCGGTTGATGGGTGGACCGGACCAGACGTGAGATTGCTCCGAGTCCGCCGCGGTCCGAAAGGTCCGTCGACCGACCAGCCGCCCTCCAATCGTCTAGGTCGCGTCGAGCTGCGGGAAGTCGAGCCCAGGCGTAGTTTCCCGGCGAGCGAGGTACCGCGGCCCAATCCTCGAAGGACCGGGGCTTTCCCTTGGGTGTCAGGCCCCACGCGGCGTTGAGCGCATCGATCGTGCCGTATCGTCCGTGAAGAAAGTCGGAGAGGGACGGGGGCGCTGTCTTGGCTCGAGCACCCTCACTAGGACGTCCCGATAGACAGTCCGCCTCGTCCATAAGAATCAGCGCGTGACGCGGTCCGCGTGCACCCCATGTCTCGCCGAGGGTGTGACTGACCGAGGCTCGCCCCGCCACGTTCTCGACGGCTCGCTCGTTCCTCGCATCCGAGGCGTTCATCTCAACGAGCGTCCATCCGAACTCGGACGCGAGAGCGAGGGCCGCGGTGGTCTTGCCCACGCCCGGAGGGCCCGCGAGGACAACGGCTCGCCGCGCAGGGGTACGGCCCTCCTTCCAGGCGTTGGCCCATGCGCGAAGCTCGTAACGCGCACGGGGATTCCCGACCAGGGCGTCCAACGTGGACGGCCGGAGCCTCTCGGTGAGCGGGAGTCGCACACTGGGTCGGGAGCTCATCACGCCTGTACCCGGTGCCGGAGATAAGGCATGCCATCCCGGCGCTGGGCGGAACGGTTGAGTACCGCGATTCGCTCGGACCTCGAGGAACCCATGCCATCCCGCCCTCCGCCCACGGTGGAACGTCGGTCCCTCGGGGAGACTGGTCGTTGGATTTCTGCCGTCACGATCTCGGTCGAACCGCCGATGGCGGCTCCGCCGTCGGCCGATGAGCGCACGATCACCTTGTTACGGAAGGCGCGGACTTGCGGAGTCATCACATTCGACGTCTCCCGGGCCCGTTATCCGCCCCGTGCAGAACGGTTGATCGCGAAGGCATTTCCATCCGAAGACCCCGAACTCACGGTGATTGTCGGTCGCTCCGTCGAAGGACTGGTGCGAGAGGACCCGTCCTGGGAGGGGACATCCGGCCCCGACGAAGACATCACCCAGCTGTTGAGGGACTCCCTCGGTCACAGCCGAAGCCGATTGGCTCCGGTTCCGATTTCCATCGTGGAGTGGGACCCTGGAAGGACCGGAGTATCCGCAACGCAGGCGGTCCCGTCCTTGTCTCCCTTCGCCGATGAGCGCCATCCGGATGTTCTCTGGTCCCTGCGACTCACGCCTCCGTCCGACGAGCTTCCCGAGATGCCCCCTTCGAGTCTCTACAGTTCGGACTTCTCTCTCTTGGAGACGGAGCCGGTCCGGCGGTTCGAAGCGGAGGAACGGTCGGGGTCGAAGCACATGCTGCTCGCGAGGAACCCGTTTGCGGATGGCCGCTTGGATGGGAGCCGTCTCGCCGCGACCGGATTCCCCGGTTCTCCAGGAGAGGCGCCGTTGGATGTGCGGCGAATGCATGAGGATTTCGACCCCGTCCTTCGGCTCGGGTTTCTCACGGTCGGGCGCCGTCGGACATTGGCCCAGGCGGCCCTGTCGTTCGTGCTTTCCTGGTCGTGGGTAGCCACCACGGTTCTGCCTCTGCCGGCCCCCGAACGGATGGACGAGGTCCTTGGCTACGCGGCATGCCCTCCAATTTCCCCAGAGGAATTTTCCAAGCTCGGATTCGTGAAATAGGTCGATTGGTTCGTGGCGACATGCTCGGGGTCGGAGATGCCGCACCTGATTTTGATGTCCTTCAACCGGACGGTTCGTCTCGCCCTCTTTCCTCCTACCGAGGACACCCGGTGATCCTGTTCTTCTTTCCCAAGGCCAACACCACTGGTTGCACCATCGAGACCCGCGGATTTGCCGAACGGTACGAGTCGTTCCGGAACGCGGGGTTCGAAGTTGTGGGAGTCAGCGTCGACTCCGGGGAGACTCAGGTCGCGTTCGCGGCGAAATGCGGGTCGAAGTTCCCGATGGTCGGCGATCCCAGCAAGAGCATTGCAACCGCGTACGGGGTCCTTGGATGGATGGGGGTCGCTCGGCGCGTCACCTTCCTAGTCGACGGGGAGGGTACGATCCGGCAGGTCGTGGAAGGTCTCCTTCCGACGCCGCACCTCAGGGCCGCGGAGGAATGGACGGGCCAGCCGACCCGGGTGTCCACGAAGTGAGCTCGGAGCGGAGATCCATCGAGTCTATCCCGGTCGGCCCCCGGATCCGATCCTCACATTGGCGTGAGCAGGTCAATGGGTTTGAACGAGCGGGCCCGGCCCCGCTCCGACTTTCGAAAGGTACTCGCTGACCTGGTCCTCGAGACTGGCCGCACGCTTGGAGTTGCCCGAAGCCCTGCAGGCGGACGCCAAGCTCAGCACAGTCTGTGCCCATTCGTACTGCCAGCCTAGGCGTCGCCAGAGGTCTGCGGACTCTTCGAGCGCGGGGATTGCCCCCAATACATCCCCGCGATCCTCCCGTACCCATCCCTCCGCGCGGAGCCGGAATGCATGACCGAGGTCCTCGCCAAATCTCCGAGAAAGCTCCGCTAGCTCCTCGAGGGATCGAGCGGCATCCTCGGGTTCGCCGTCGTCCAGGTGGGCGCGGACGAGAAGGGAGAGCGTTTCGAGCAAGAACAATGTATCGATCGCAGGGGGGCCGGCCTTCCGACAAAGTCTGTACGACTGTCTCAGATGCTCGACGGCCGACAGCGGTTTGTGTCGGGCGAGCGCGCAGCGAGCGAGCACGATCTGCGTCTGAGAGCTCTCGGACCAGTCTCCCCCTTCGGCGAGAAGTCGCTCGGCCTCCCAGAGAAGCTTCTCCGCGCGGTCAACCTCCCCTCGGGCGAGGGCGACTTCCGCGAGAACCGCAATCGCTGTGGGCCGGTCACGTCGCGGGTCGCCGGCGACGAACGTTCGATGCTCGAGGGCGACCTGCTCCGCTGCCGGAAGGTCGCCGAGCCGCCACTGAATGTACGTGACGAGGTTTCCCTTGGTGAACACCTCGACCATCACGTCGTGTCCGCGTCTCGCGTACTCGATCGCATCCTCCACCGTACGCAACGCGGCCCGTCCGTCTCCCCGGATCTGAAGAAGGGCGATCGCCTTCACGACCATCACGTCCGAGACCACCGGCCGCGCATCCGCCTTGGTCGCGTTCGCGAGGGCCATGTCCAGGTATTCCCATACTTTCGCGTTCTCCCCCGGCGGGACGGTCGTCGCCAGCATGCGCCGCGCAGAAGCGTCCACCCGGAGCGCCCCGACCTTTCCCGCGACTTCGATCGCCCGGAGCCAGTTGTCGGCCGCCTCCGGCACTCGGACCTGCTCGAACAGCACCGACCCCAAGACGTCGTACATGCGCGCAAGTTCGAGACTCGGTTCGCCCGTCTCGAGGAGACGACGGGCCTTCTCGAGATGTTCGAGGGCCCGGACCGGTTCGTTGAGCCAGAGGATTCTCCGAGCGATCCCCGTGTGCACGCCTCCCGCCTCCTTCGTCATGCCGAGCCGCTCGTAGATGTCGGCCGCCTGCTCCATCGTGCGGAACGCCTCGGTGTAGCGACCTAAGAGGTTGAGCTGGTCGCCGACGTTGAACAGGATTTCCGCCCGACGCTTCTCATCGGGCCGGGACTCGAGGAGTTCCTGGGCCGTAGCGTACTGACGGAGCGCCTCCTCTCGTGCGAACAGTCGAACCGACTCCTGGGCGGCGAGGAGCGTGTACTCGAGTGCCTTTTCGTACTCGTTCGCCCGAAGGAAGTGGTAGGCGAGTTCGGCGGAAGGAATGCTCCCGCCCTCGCTCGACATCGTTTCGAAGACCCGGGCGACGGTGGAGTGGTAACTGGCCCGACGGACGAGTCCGATCTCGTCATAGAGCGTCTCGGGAACTGTTCGGTCGGTGAACCCGTACGTGGCCCGTCCGGGTCCCACGGCGCGCTCTTCGAGGAGACGGGCGCGGACCGCTTCCTCAAGGTTCGACAACAGCTCGTCGGGAGGTATCGCCGTAACGCGCTGCAATGCGTCGAACGTGAACTGCGCCCCCAGAACCGACGCCTGGCGGAGGACGTCAACTGCACGTGGCTTGAGTTGGGCAAGCCGAAGCCGAGCGAGGGACTCGATGCCAGGAGGGAGACGGATGTCCACCCCAGCTTTGGGAGACCAGCCCTCCCCCGCCCAGACGAGGGACCCCTCGCCGACCAGGGACCGCACGATCGCTTCGAGGACCATCGGGTTCCCGCCGGACTTTTCGAACAGTCTCTCGGCAAGGTCCCCCCTCGAAGCGGGCGATCGGCCCTGAAGCATCCGGTGCAGGAACTGGACGGAGGTCGGGGAGTCGAATCGCTGTACCGAGACCGTCTCGATTCGGTGCTCACGCGCGAGGCCGGATAGGATCGACTCGAGAGTGGCAAGTTCGGGGGTCGGCTCGTCCCGATAGGACACGAGCAGCAGGATCCGACGTTTCTCGACCCGTCGCGCCACGAACTCGAGGAGGTGGAGGGACGCGCTATCCGACCACTGGACGTCGTCCAGGAAGACGACCAGAGGCGCGTCGCGGCTCAGATTGTCGAGGAACCGGAGGATTCCCTCGAAGAGCCGAAGCTCGTTCGGCTCTTCGCCGGGGGCAGATTCCGCCGCTCGCCCGAGTCGGGACCGGAGCTCGGGGTCGAGACGAGCCACTTCGGTCGCGCAGTCCGTACAGGCCTGGTAGAGGAGTGGGTTAGAAGCTTCGCGAGCAAATCCCCGCAACGCCTCCGACCAGGGGGCAAACGGCGCCGAAAGTCCGCCTCGGTCGGCCCTTCCTTGAAGCACGCGGGTTCCATCGTGCTGCGCCCGAGTCAGGAATTCTTGGACGAGACGGCTTTTCCCGACACCTGCCTCTCCCGTGATGGCGAGGGCCGTGCCCCCACCCGTTGTGACCGCGGCACCGGCGCGCACCAGCCGATCTAGCTCCTCCTTCCGGTCGGTGAATGGCGTCACCTCGGAAAGGCTCGGCGGGGTCCACGGAAGGTCGAGCCGGTAGACGCTGATCGGAGACTCGATGTTCTTAAG